>Ga0126313_10000077_pt1 | contig 38535 bp, 38 predicted proteins | sample Plot105A_FD_89954 | JGI IMG/M metagenome (GOLD analysis project Ga0126313, IMG submission 89954) | Serpentine soil microbial communities from UC McLaughlin Reserve, CA, USA - Plot105A | ecosystem: Environmental > Terrestrial > Soil > Grasslands | place: USA: UC McLaughlin Reserve, Lake County...
AGCGCTGCCAGCGAACGAAGAGGAGGCTTGGCAAGCAACGCGGCGCCAAGGTCGCCCAGGTCGACATCGCCCGCCGGCTCACCCACGCGATCTGGCACATGCTTTCCCGCAACCAGGAGTTCGCTCCCCGAGGCGCCGCGTTTCGTCTGGCGGCGTGACCGCCCTCTTTGGACATGCGCCCACGAGCGAACGTTTCCAATTTCGCCTGATCCACCCGCCGAGGAGGCCATAGAGACATGAGCGTTGCTCCATCACCGACCCACGCGAGGCCACTGACCCAGAGGCACCGACCGTCACTTGACATCTGGGCCCTTCTTCATAGAGACGATCTCCAGTACGGCAGAACGCTTGGACGGCTTCTGTATTGCCCAGCGGAAGCAGGAGTCTGTATGCGGTGGACCCGCGCTCTCGGGCGTCGTCCCAGGCGGCTGTCTCGAAGATGACGTGTGGCGCGCTCGCTCGCTCACGGTTGCGGTAGCCCGCGACGATGACGAGGCCCGAGCGGGCGCGTCCGAAGCGGCCGCCCGTTTCCGCCGGATGCGACAGTCTTGCCCGCGTGGCTGGTATCGCGCAAGGGGGGGCGCGACGTCGGCGGCACACGAAGCTGCTACTCGTCCGGATTGGCAGGGTCGGCCGGCGCGGGTCGGACTCCGGCTTCGACCCGATCGTTTAGCGGGGAGACTGCTAGCACCCGGCTCGACGCGACAGTCGGTTCCGGCGGCGCTCTCTCGCCCGGTGTTGACTTCCCACCGACGGAGGCGTGCGCGCCGGCGGTCTCGCTGGCTGGGGTCGGCACGGAAGCTCATGCCCGTCAATACTGGCTGAAGGCGACGCCAGGGCCGGTGGCCGTCGATAGAGTCGCCCGTCCGAGGATTCTGTGGGGAACCAGAACGGGTGGCGAAGTCGCTGGAGGGCCCTGCTGGCGGCGCTGGCCGTGCTGGCAATTGCGGTCGCGGCCCGCACCACCGCCTCGGCCCACATCGAGCGCGCCTCCTATTGGCCCGATCCCGCGCCCGACACCTCCGTGCATCCGCCGACCGGCAGCCACGTACCCGCCGCCCGCAGCCTCTACAGCGCCCTGCGCAAGTCGCCCCCTGGGTCGACGCGCGTGGTCTGCAAGGGTCGTGTCCCCAGCCCCAAGCGGGTGCGGAGGCTGACTCGCAGGTTCCGGGCGGCGCGCAGGCGACATGCCTCGGAGCGGCGGCTCGCAGGCCTCAGGCGGAAGCTCAAGGTCGCCAAGCGCCGATACAAGCGGGGCGTTCGCCGCAGTGCCTCGATCCGGCGCCTGCGGAAGGCGATAACGAAGGCGCGGACGCGCGGCTACAAGTACCGGCCGACGGAAAAGACCCGTCACCTAAGCAAGCGTGGCGGTAAGCGCCTGCTGCGCTTCAACGAGAAGCTCCTCGAGCGCTGCAAGTACCACGAGATCCAGCCGGCGGCGAACCGCACCCGCAACAACGACCGGATCGTGATCATGCCGGGGATCTACACCGAGCCGACCTCGCGGTCCAAGCCCGACCTCGACCCGGCGTGCAAGAAGTACGAGATCCTCAACGACCGGGGTCAAACGGCGGCGCTGTCCTACGCCTACCAGTACTACTGCCCCAACGCGCAGAACCTGGTCGCGGTGATCGGCCGCCGGCCGGGTAGCGGCAGCGATCCGAAGGAGCCGCGCGCGGACCGGCACGGCATCCCGAATCTAGGGCCGTGCATCCGCTGCAACGTGCAGCTGGAAGGTTCCGGACCGAGCCCTGACGACGTGATCGTGGATGCGGGTCGGGTCGCCTCCGGAAACCACGGGCCCATCGGGCACGACAAGGACGTTGGCATCCGCGCCGACCGCACCGACGGCTTCGTTCTCCGAAACGTCACCGTCCGGCACGCCGGTGAGCACGACATCTACATACTCGAGGCCGACGGCTACCGGGCCGAGCGCTTCAAGACCTACTACGCCGGCGAATACGGCGTGCTCACGTTCGTGGAGGACCACGGCCTGATGCAGGACTGCGACTCGGCCGGCCACGGTGACTCGGCCCTCTATCCAGGCTCGTCCGCCGAGACCGGCCAGCAGAGGACCGAGGGGAAGTACCGCTACAGCCAGGAGATCCGCCGCTGCGACATGCGCCACAGCGCTGCCGGCTACTCGGGCACCGACGCCAACGCCGTCTGGGTGAACCACAACAACATCTACGACAACGCCCTCGGATTCACCACGGACGTCTTCACGGCGGCCGGCCATCCCGGCTATCCACAGGACTCGGACCTGGTCGAGAAGAACAACTTCTACTCGAACAACTTCAACCCGTACCTCAAGGGGTCGGACGTCGAGCCCTCGATCCCCGTCCCGGTCGGCACCGGCCTTTGGATCGCCGGCGGCAACAACAACACGATCCGCAACAACCACTTCTACGACAACTGGCGACGTGGGACGATGATCTTCACGGTCCCGGACTCGTTCGTCTGCGGCGACAACCCGATAGCCGGTGGAAACCACCAGGCCGGGTGCAACGAGAACGGCGGCCTCAGCACCTCCTACGACAACAAGACCTACGGCAACGTGATGGGCCGGGATCCCAAGGGGAGGCGCGATCCGAACGGGACCGACTTCTGGTGGGACAGCTTCGTAAACCAGCAGAACCACAACCCGCCCACCACCACCGGCAACTGTTGGTACGACAACGCCGGTAAGGACGGCACCAAGTCGAGCATCACCAGCGTCCCCGCGCCGCCGATGCTCCCCTCCAACTGCAACGCGAGCCTGGGGATGGGAGGAGCAGCTCAAACGGCCGAGCTCCTGGGCTGCTTCTCGTCCTTCGACCAGGGTGTCGGCGACTGCGACTGGTTTACCACGCCATCCGAACCCAAGTAGCACGCTTCGCGGCCGTCGCGCTGGTCGCGGCGGGCCTCTCGGGCTGCTTCGGCTCCTCGAACCAGCCTCGCTCGAGTGCGGGAGCGAGCATCGGGCAGGTCCGACTGGCCAACTGCTCGGAGTGGCGACGCGCCACCGTCAAGGAGCGCTACGGCACCATCGAGGACCTACGGGATTTCGCGGGCGGGCCGGCCGGGCCGGGCTCGGCCTCGGGCCCCGCCGGCCACGGGGCGACGCTCAAGGACGACGAGGCCTACAAGCTCTTCGAGGGCTGGTGCTCGAAGGACTTCGCTCGCGGCTTCAAGCTCTACAAGCTCTACACGCGCGCGGCTTCATTCATGGCGCGCTAGATGTCGCGATGGCGCGCCCGGAGTATCTCTGCCGAAGCGGAATCCGACCGGGAGCGGATCATATCTCGTCTCACCCGCGTTCTCTGCGCCACCGCCGTAACCGCCTGCTCGCCGCCGCGTCCGCCTACGCCCAAGCTCCGCACGTCCACGAGGGCGAGTCGACCAGGCGGCGCTCGACACCGCCGCTCCCGGGGACACCGTGCTCGTCCACCGCGGCACCTATCGCGAGTCCCTCCCAGATCGACAAGGACACATCCGGCTGACCGGCGGGTGTCCTCCGCGCTGCGCCGCTCCCGGCGAACATCGCCACCTCGAGGATGCGCCGGCGCGGCCCGTCCCGCAAGAGCCGCTCGTTGGGAGCTCCAGGACCGGCGGGATCCCGCCCGGCGCGCGGACCTCGAAGCGCTAGGCGCTCGCCATGAACGATCGGATCTGACCCCCCGGCTCGCGGTGGCCGCGAACGCCTCGCCCTCGTCCGTGTAATTGGCCATCCGCGTGAAGCGGCCATTGCTCGCCTGCGCGATTTGGTAGAAGCGACGACGAACCTCGATGCCGCTTGACGCAGCTGTCCCCTCGAACTCGATCTCCACGAGATAGCGCTCACGGCTGAGTTCGAGCTGGCGAGTCGGCCGAAGGCTGAAGTCCCTCCAGGCGGCGTAGAAAGTCGGCGACGAACTCCCGCACTCCGTCTGCTCCCTGATAGAACGATCGGCCCAGCCAATCCGACCATTTCGACATCTGGATAACCGCGTCTTCGTCGTAGACGACGAGGAGCGTGTCCACGTCGTGGTCGTGCCACGCGGCCAAAACCCCGTGGGCTACCTCGCCAACGAGCGGGTCCCTCCACGGTTTCGGCAAGCGAAGCAAGGCCCAAGACAGGTACGGCGCCAGCCAGCGAAGGTGATGTAGGAGAACGGGCGCGCCGGCCACAACCGCAGCCGCGCGTGGGGCTTCGCAGAGCTGGGTCGCCATGGCCGCCGTGTATCCGCCTCTACCGTCGAACCATGCAACCGCCGGGGTATGCGACGGCGGTAGTGGACGCCGGGCATCGCTTCAAGTTCCGCGTGCGGGGAAGACGCGACGACCGCGTTCCCGAGTCAAACGCTGTCAAGGCCCTAGAGCAGGCGCGGAGCGTGGGAGCTCGAATAGACGTCCTTGCGAGCGATCAGGCCGTCGTGGAAGGGGAAGACGTCGACGCCGTCCCACTCGACCGCGCGGCCCTCGGCGTCGGTTGCGCTCGCCGTCCATTCGCTGACCACGAAGTCCTCGCCGATGTAGCGGCGGCGGCCGCGGAACCGCAGGTCGGGCTGGTCGGCGAAGGTCGCCTCGAGCAGTTCTCGCACCGCCCCACCCTCGACACGGACTCCACGGGTGTGGTTCTCGAACACCATGTCCGAGGCGTGCATCGACATGATCGCTTCGACGTCCTGGTCGTTCCACGCCTGGTCGTAGCGATCGATGAACGCGCCCAGGTCCACGCGGGAATCCTACGCGCGGTTCTCTCGTGTTGCTGGGGGGGAACGGCGCCTCCGCGACCCTCCGTTCGGGGCGCGATTCAAACGGAGCGGCACCGTGCGGATCGTGCCCGTGCGCTAGAAACAGAGGCGTGAGCGAGCTCGGCTGCCTCGATGGGACGATCGGGCCGGCCGAGGAGACCTACATCCCGGCCACGGACGAGGGGTTCCTGCGAGGCGATGGCGTCTTCGAGGTCGTCCGCGTGTACGACGGGTCGCCCTTCGCGCTTTCCGAGCACCTGGATCGCATCGAGCGCTCTGCCGCCAACCTGCGGCTCGGCTGGCTCGTCCCGCGGGCGGTGCTGGAGGAGGAGGTTCCGCGGCTGCTGGCCGAGCGCGGCGAGGCCTTCGACGGAATCCTCCGTATCGTTCTCACGCGCGCCGGCCACAGGCTGCTGCTCACCGAGCCCACGCCCGGCACCCCTGAGCGGGTTCGGCTGGCCTTCGTGACCTATGCGCCCACCCGCGTGCTGGACGGCGTGAAGTCGCTCTCGTATGCGGCCAACATGCTCGCCACGCGGGCCGCCCAGGAGCGGGGCTTCGACGAGGCACTCCTGGTCACGCCGCACGACCGGGTCCTGGAGGCCCCGACCTCCACGATCTTCTGGGTGGGGGACGACGGCGCGCTGTCGACGCCGCCGCTCGACGACCACATCCTCGCGTCCATCACCCGCGACAAGCTGATCGAGCTGGTGGGCGCGGAGGAGCGTCCGCTGACGAAGGACGAGCTGCTGGCCGCGCGCGAGGCGTTCCTCGCATCGACAGTGCGCGAGGTCCAGCCCGTCGCGGCCGTGGAAGAGCGGGAGTTCGAGGAGACAGGCGAGGTGACGCGCAAGGCGGCCGCGGCCTTCCGGGCCCACGTGGAGGCGGAGCTCAGCTAGGGTCGCGCGGTTCGCCGTTCACCTGGTGGCTGACGTACCAGGCGAGATGACGGGCGACGCCGGCCGCGAGCTCGACCGCGCTCACGGCAGTCCACAGCAGCTTTCTAGCCATTTCCGTCGCTAATTCTACGTCCAGACCACGCTAAATGGACCATTCTTTATGAGAATTGTCACGATCATCGGGAATCGGCCGCAGTTCGTGAAGGCGGCCGCGGTCTCCAGGCGACTGCGCCAGGCGCACGACGAGTTGATCGTCCACACGGGGCAGCACTACGACGACGAGCTGTCGCGCGTCTTCTTCGAAGAGCTGGGCATCCCGGCTCCCGATCGCCAGCTCGGTGCGGGATCCGGGACCAGCAGCGAGCAGACCGCCCGGATACTGACCGCGCTCGAGCCGGTGCTGGCCGAGCTCGAACCGGAGCTGGCGCTGGTCTATGGCGATACGAACTCCACCCTGGCCGGGGCGCTCGCGGCCTCGCTGGGGGGTTTCCGGCTCGGCCACGTAGAGGCCGGCATGCGCTCGTTCGACCGCTCGATGCCGGAAGAGCGCAATCGCGTTCTCATCGACCACGCAAGCGAGCTACTGCTTTGCTCCACCCAGACGGCGATGAGCAATCTGGAGCGCGAGGCCGCGAGAGGCGACTCACACCTGGTCGGCGACGTGATGGCCGACGTGTCCCTGTCATTCCGCGACATCGCCGAGGAGCGTTCACGCGCGCCGGAAGAGCGCGGGCTGGAGCCTGGCGCGTACTTCCTGGTGACCGCGCACCGTCCCGGAAACGTGGACCAGCCGGAGCGGCTGGCGCTGCTCGTGGAGTTGCTGGAGGCGCTGCCGCGCCCGAGCGTCTTTCCGCTTCACCCGCGGACGGAGGCGCGGCTCGAGTCCACAGGGCTGCTCAGCCGCCTCGAGCGTGCCGACCGGGTCGAGCTCTCCCCGCCGCTGGGCTACCTCGACTTCCTCAAGCTGGCGCGACATGCGCGTGCCGTCCTCACGGACTCGGGCGGGGTCCAGAAGGAGGCTTACCTACTCGCCGTCCCCTGCGTGACCCTCCGCGACACGACCGAATGGGTCGAGACCGTCGAGGCCGGCTGGAACGTCCTCGTCGATCTCGATGGGGACCGCGCGCTCGACGCGCTGGAACGCCGACCGCCGGACCAGCGGCCGGAGCTGTACGGCGGCGGCCACGCGGCGGAGCGCGTCGTCGAGGCGGTCTCGGCCTACACTCCGCGCCGATGAGGATCGGAGTAGTGGGCCTCGGCCACTGGGGCCCAAACCTAGCGCGCAACTTCGATCGGCTGCCGGAGGCGGAGCTTCGGTGGCTGTGCGACGTCTCGGAGGACGCCCGGGCGCGCTGGTCGCGCGCGTTTCCCGCTGCGCGGGCCACGGGGGAGCTCGACGAGCTGCTCTCGGACGACGCCCTCGACGCCGTGGCGATCGCGACCCACGTCCCGAGCCACGCCGAGCTTGCCGAACGGACGCTGGAGGCCGGTAAGCATTGCTTCGTCGAGAAGCCGCTTGCCCAATCGGTCGCGGAGGCGGAGCGCGTGGTCGAGGCTGCCGAGCGGGCTGGTCGCGTCCTCATGGTCGGACACCTGCTCGAGTACCACCCGGGCGTCCAGAAGCTCAAGGACCTCGTGGTCTCCGGCGAGCTGGGCGAGATCCGGTACATCTACGGGAACCGGCTCAACCTCGGCAAGCTCCGGGCGGAGGAGAACGCGCTCTGGAGCCTCGGCGCGCACGACGTCTCTGTAGTGCTGCGGCTCGCCGACGAGGAGCCCTACGAGTGCCGCGCGGTGGGCGAGGGCTACATGCGCGACGGCGTGGAGGACGTGGTCTTCTGCTACCTGCGCTTCCCTTCTGGGTTGGCCGCCCACCTGCACCTGTCATGGCTCGATCCGCACAAGGAGCGACGCTTCACGGTCGTGGGGTCGAAGCGAATGGCGACTTTTGACGACATGGAGATCGAGCGGAAGGTCTCGGTGTACGACAAGGGATTCGATCAGGACTTCTCGTCCTACGGCGAGTACATCGCGCGCTCCGGGGACATCCACAGCCCGCGGGTGTCCAACGAGGAGCCGCTGTGGATCGAATGCCGTCACTTCGTCGATCGGGTGAAGGACGGGGGCGAGCCGCGCTCGGGCGGGGAAAGCGGTCTGCGCGTTGTGCGGGTGCTGGAGGCCCTCCAGCGCTCGCTCGAGGAGAGCGCACGTGCTGCACCGGTCTGAGCGGGCTCCCGGCCTGCTCCTGGGGGATGAGGTCGATCTCCCGGACAGCGTGGAGATCGGCGGCAACGTCGTGATCCACGGGGGAACGGTGGTGGCGGAGGACGCCAGGCTCCAGGACGGCGTCGTGATCGGCAAGCCGCTGGCGCTGGGGAAGCATTCGTCGGCGAGGCGGGAGCCGCCATCGCCCGTGGTGATCGGGGAGGGCGCCACGGTCTGCGCGGGCGCGGTGGTGGTGGCGGGCGCGCAAGTCGGCCCGGGCGCGGTTGTCGGCGACCAGGCGCACGTCCGCGAGCGGGTAGCGGTAGGAGAGGACTCGGTGGTCGGGCGAGGCTCGGCGGTGGACAACGACGTGACGATCGGGGCGCGGGTCCGAATCCAGACCGGCTGCTACATCACCGCCTTCTCCACGGTCGAGGACGACGTCTTCGTGGCGCCCGGCGTCACGCTCACCAACGACGACACCATGGCCCGGCACCCCCCTGGCTACCCGGTCCGCGGCGCGCGGCTGCGGCGGGCGTGCCGGGTGGGCGGCGGGGCGGTACTGCTGCCCGGTGTCGAGGTGGGGGAGGAGGCTTTCGTCGCCGCGGGCGCGGTGGTCACGCGCGACGTGGGTCCGCGGGCGGTGGTAATTGGGGTGCCCGCGCGGAGGGTGCGCGAGGTGCCGGACGAGGACCTGCTGGAGCATTGGACGTGAGGAGGCGGCAGGCCCTCGAGGCCGACCGGCGCACCGTTGTGCTGGGAGGGCTGGCCGGGGCCGCCCTGGCCGCGCTGGCGGCGGTTGAGCTCGGCCGCGTCTGGCGACGAGGCGCGGCGCCGCTTCCCCAGGAGACGGACGACGTGCTCGGCGCCGCCGAGACGGCCGTCGTGCAGACGGCCGAGGTGGCGCGGGCCGGCTACCGGGAGACCCCGACGGGAGAGAACGCGCTGTTCAACCTGCTCAGCTCGTTCGCCGGCACCTTCCTCGTCGCCCGTGTTACCACCCATCTGCTACGCGGCAGGAGGACAGTGGGACCCTTCCGTCACCTGGTTGTACGGAGGCGGCACATCCACCACTTCGTCCCGGGCATCGTGCTCGGGTTCGCCGCCGGGGCCATCGCGATAGTGACCCGCGACCAGGCGCTCGAGCCCAGGCTCGCGATCCCGTTCGGCATAGGCATGGGCCTCACCCTCGACGAATCCGCTCTCTTGCTGCAGCTGGAGGATGTCTACTGGACGCGCGAGGGTCTGCTCAGCGTCCAGATCACACTCTCGCTGATCGCCGTCCTGGCCTCGCTGGCACTCGGGCTGCGCTTCCTCCGGCGCGGCGAGCAGCTGGTGCTCGAGGGCGGTTAGAGTCGACACGTGGAGGCCGCGCTGCAGCCGTCGCAGGAGCCACCCGGAGGCTGGAGCCGGCCGATCGGCACCTTCTGGGCGCTGGCAGGCCGGTGACCGGGCGGACGGCGGCACCCAGGCTGACCGGCGAGACGATCATCGGCGCCTTGAGCGTGGCCTGCCTGGGTGACGTGCTCCTCGGCTGTCTGGCGCGAGACGGCGACCTCGGCGGTCCGACCCTCTGCCCGTTCCGTCTCGCCACCGGGCTACCGTGCCCGTTCTGCGGAATGACCCGGAGCCTATTCGCCGTGGGCCAGGGTCGTCTGGCCGCGAGCATCGACTTCTCCCCCATCGGTCCCCTGCTGCCGCTTGCGGCGGTCCTGGCGGGCGGCTGGATCCTCGCCGCACGAACGCGGGCGGGGCCTCCCCGGGTACCCGGCTTCCTGCTTGCCGTGGGAACCCTGCTCCTGGCGCTCTCCTGGACCTATCAGCTCTCGAAAGGAGTGACATGACGACCCCTCCCGGACCGCCCGGCGGCCCCGAGGGCCCTGGGGATCCAAAGGAGCCCCAGCAGCCTCCCGAGCCCTCACAGCCCCAGCAGCGTTCTCAAGAGCCGCAGCAGCCCCAGCAGCCTCCTCAACAGCCTCCGCCACCCCCACCACCGCAGCAGCCCTACCAGCAGCCGGGGCAGCCGCAGTACCAGCCGCCGGCGCAGTACCCCCAGCAGCCGGCCCCCGTTTACCAGAGCCCCCCGAACGCGCCGGGGGCCGTGCCGGCGCTGATCCTCGGCATCGTCGGATTGGTGCTCTGCGGCATCGCCGCGCCCTTTGCCTGGTGGCAGGGCCAGAGCGCGGAGCGGGCCATCGATGCATCGGGAGGCACCCTGGGCGGTAAGGGCATGGCCACCACCGGAAAGATCCTGGGTATCGTCGGCACTGTGATTCTCGGCCTCTTGGTGATCGGGGGAATCGTCGCGGTGATCGTGGGCGCCGCGAGCAGCTGATCGCCGTGGAATCCGAGCGCGCGCAGGATCCCCAGGCCCCGCCACCCACGCCCCAGCCCCCACCGCCGCCCGCGCCGGAGACGCCGCCGGGCGCCCAAGCCGGGCAGGCGCCCCAGGCCGGCTGGACGCAGCCCGGGTTGCCACCGCGGCCGGTGTGGGCCGGACCGCCGCTGGCAAGCTGGGGGAGCCGGGTGGGAGCGACGCTGCTCGACGGCCTGGTGCTGTTGGCAGTGGGGATCGTGCTCTTCGTTCCGGCCATCGTCGCCTTCGTGGCGGGCTCCGACGTCGCGGGGGCGATCCTGGTGTTGCTCGGCGGTCTCGGCTACCTGGTCGCTGCGCTGCTCTATGCGCCCTACTTCATGGCGCGGCCCGGCGAGCAGAACGGCCAGAGCCTCGGGAAGCAGCGGGTCGGCATCCGGGTGGTCCGCAACACCGGGCAGCCGGTGGAGATCGGCTACGGCTTCCTCCGTGAGTTCGTTATAAAGGGACTGTTGTTCGGCACGGTGGGAGCGTTCCTCTTCTACATCCCCACTCTGCTCGACTGGCTCTGGCCGCTCTGGGACGACGAGAACCGCGCGCTGCACGACATGGTCGCGTCATCCCACGTGGTGCGAGCGTAGGCCGGCTTCGTCGGCCCTCTACGCGGCGGCGGGGCGGAGCGTGGCAGCCGCCCCGGTCCAGATGACCTCGTCGCGGCCGGGGCCCACCCCCACCATCACGACCGGGATGCCCAGGAAGTCGCTGATGAACTCCAGGTAGGCCTGGGCGCCCGCCGGCAGCTCGGCAAGCGAGCGGGCGCCGGAGACGTCCTCGTGCCAGCCCGGTAGCTCCAGGAGGTCGCCGCCGACCTTGTGTAGGACGGACTGGTGGTAGGGGAACTCCTCGAAGCTTGCCCCCTCCGGTCCCAGGTACCGCACCGCCACTCGCAGCGGGTCGATCCCGGTGAGCACGTCCAGCTTGGTGATCACGAGCCCGGTGAGCCCGTTCACCCTGACCGCGTAGCGGAGCGCCACCAGGTCCAGCCAGCCGGTGCGCCGCGGCCGCCCCGTGGTGGTGCCGAACTCGCGGCCGGACTCGCGCATCCGCTCCCCGATCTGGTCGTCGAGCTCGGTCGGGAAGGGGCCGGCTCCAACCCGCGTGCAATAGGCCTTGGCCACGCCCCAAACCTCGTCGATCGCCTTCGGCCCGACCCCGGCGCCCACGCAGGCGGAGCCCGCCACCGGGTTCGACGAGGTGACGAAGGGATAGGTCCCGTGGTCGATGTCGAGCAGCGTGCCCTGGGCGCCCTCGAAAACCACGAGGCCCTCCTGGTCGAGCGCCTTCCAGACGAGGGGAGGGGTATCGGCGATGTAGGGCTCCAGCCGGTGGCCGAAGGTCCGGTACTCCTCGGTCATCGTGTGGAGGTCGAGCGCCGGATCCTTGGCGAACGGCCTTAGGCTCAGCCGCTTGGGCTCGAGCGCGGCGTAGATCTTCTGCTTGAGGATCTTCTCGTCGAGCAGGTCCTGCATGCGGATTCCGAGCCTCGCGGCCTTGTCCGCGTAGCACGGCCCGATGCCGCGACGTGTCGTGCCGATCTGGAGCTTGCCGAGCTTGGCCTCGCCGGCCTGGTCCAGCAGGAGGTGATAGGGCATGATCAGGTGCGCGTTGGCGGAGATGCGCAGTCCGCCGATGTCGATGCCGCGACGGCGCAGCTCGTCGATCTCGTTCGTCAACACCCGCGGGTCCACGACCACGCCGTTCCCGATGGCGCAGACCTTGCCGGGGTAGAGGATCCCGGACGGGATCAGGTGGAACTTGAAGGTCTCGCTCCCCCTGACGATCGTGTGCCCGGCGTTGTTGCCTCCCTGGAACCGGATGACGAGGTCCGCTCGCTCGGCGAGCAGGTCGGTGACCTTTCCCTTGCCCTCGTCGCCCCACTGGGCGCCGACCACGACGTTTCCAGGCATTTCTCTTCGAGTGTACGGACGGAGCCGAGCTACGCGCCCCCGGCGGCCATGCGCAGGTCCGGGCCCATGATCGGTATCGGGTCGTCGCAGATCTCGACCAGCCGCGAGACGGTACGCGCGCCGAGCTGGCCGCGAAGCCGAATCAGCGGATCGGTCTCGCCCAGCGCCTCGAGCGCCGCGAGGCGGGCGACTGTTCGCTCGAGCGATTGGGCCGCATCCCGGAGGTACTCCGCCCTCGTGTCGCTCTGGCGTAGCCTCTTGATCTCGGCGATCTCTCGCCGCAGCTGGTCGATGACCGTGCCCTGTCGCGGGTCCGGCGCGTTCGTCGTCACCAGCACCGAGCCGGAGCTCTGCCAGCGCTCGTTGACGATCGAGTAAAGCTGCTCGAGCACCCACTCGGTGGTCTTCTCGGCGCCGAGGTCGTCGAGCACCAGCAGGTCGACCGTGCAGAGCCGGCTGAACAGGTCGAGGTAGGATCCGGTCGAGTCGCGGTCGTATGTACCCCTGATTTCGGCCAGCAGGTGGGGGACCGAGTACACGCCCACCGAACGGCCCGCGGCGTCGGCGGCGTGCGCGACCAGCATGGCGAGCGAGGTCTTCCCGGTGCCCACGTCGCCGTGGAACCAGAGGCCGCGACCGCCATCCAGGTTGGCATCGATGTCGGCGACGAAGCGGCGTACGTGGCGGAGTATCACCGGATCCAGGTCGCAGATCGGCTTGCGCTCGAAGGAGACGCCGCGGAAGCGCCTTGGGATGCCCGTGCCCAGGCGGGCGTGGGCCGCCCGGCTGATGCGCCGCTGGCGGCAGTCGCACTCGCGCGCGTTGTGCTGCTCGTCAAGGATCCAGCCGCTGCCGTCGCAGACGCCGAGCGGGCAGTCCTCGAGCCTCTCGGCCCGCTCGGCTCGCTGGGACAACGGTCGGAGCAAGCTCATTCGCTTCCGTTCTGCTGCGTGCTCAGCTCCGCGGTGCGCTCCCGGTAGAGGTTCGCGAAGCGCGGGTACTTCGGCAGGAACGTCAGCGTCAGCTGCCCGATCGGGCCGTTGCGGTGCTTGGCCAGGAAGATGTCGGCCTCGCCGATCCGGTCCGACTCCTTGTTGTAGTACTCGTCGCGGTAGACGAACAGCACGAGGTCGGCGTCCTGCTCGACCTGCCCCGATTCACGCAGATCGGACAGCATTGGGATCGGCGGGTGGCGCGACTCCACGGCCCGCGACAGCTGCGAGACCGCGATCACGGGGATGTCGAGCTCCCGCGCGAGGATCTTCAGCCCGCGGCTCATCTGCCCCACCTGCTCGACTCGGCTTTCGGCCCGCCCTTCGGGCCTCAGGAGCTGGAGGTAGTCGACGATGATCAGGCCAAGCTCGTGCTTCGCGTGCAGGCGGCGTGCCTTGGCCCGTATCTCGAGGATCCCGATGTCACTGGAGTCGTCCACGTACAGCGGCGCGCGAGCCAGCTTTTCGACTGCCTTGAGCACCTTCGGCCAGCGGTCGCCCTTCACCCGGCCCTTTCGCAGCTCGTCGCTCGAAACCCGTGCCTGGGAGGCGATGAAGCGATGGGCGAGCTCGGTCTCGGACATCTCGAGCGAGAACAGCGCCACCGGCTTGCCGTGGCCGACCGCCGCGTTCTCGGCCATATTGGTGGCGAGGCTCGACTTGCCCATCGAGGGCCTGGCTGCCAGCACGATGAGGTTGCCCCGCTGGAACCCCCCGGTGAGGCTGTCCAGGTCCATGAACCCCGACGGCGTCCCGGTCAGGCCCACGTCGCGCTTCGACAGCTCCTCGAGCTTGTCGACCTCCCGGTGGAGGAGCTCCTCCAGCGACCTCATCTCTCCCCGGCCGTCCTCGTGTCCGATGCGGAACAGGCGGCTCTCGAAGCGCTCGATCAAATCCCGAGGGTCGCCGCGGTGCGACATCACCTCGTCCTGTATCTCCCGGCTCGTGCCCAGCACCCGCCGCAACAGCGCGTAGTCCTTGACGATGCGCGCGTAGTGGAGGACGTTGCCGACCGCCGGGACTACGGTGGGCAGGGAGTGCAGGTACTCCTCGCCGCCGGCCTCCTCCAGCTCGCCCGCCCTCCGCAGGTCGTCCGAGACCGTGAGGGCGTCGACCGCCTCCGGCTCCGCCTTCTCCTTCAGGCGGATCATCGAGCGGAAGATGAGCTGGTGCCGCGGACGGTAGAAGTCCTCGGGCCTCAGGCCGACCTGGAGCAGCACCCCGTCGAGCGCCTGCTCGGTGAGCAGGATCGCGCCGAGAACCGAGTTCTCCGCTTCGCTGTTCTGCGGGGGGACGCTTCCGGCGGAGTCAGGCGGGACGGCGACGGCCACCGGGCACCCGCGTCACGCTTCCGGAGTGACGATGGTCTTGACCTCGGCCGTGATCCCGTCTGCGACCTCTACGGTGACCATGTGCGTCCCGGTCGTCTTGATCGGCTCGTCGAGCTTCACCCGCCGCTTGTCCAGCCTCAGCCCGCGCGCCTGCTTGACGGCGTCGACGATCTCCTGCCCGGTGACCGAACCGAACAGGCGCCCGCCCTCTCCGGCCTGATGGGCGATCGTGAGGACGGTCTTCCGGAGCAGCGTCGCGGCCTCCTCCGCCCGCTCGGCGGCCTCCGCCGCCGCCCGCTCGGCCGCCTCCCGGCGGCGCTCCGCCTCGGCGATCGAGGCCGGCGTGGCCGGCTGGGCGAGCTTGCGCGGCACCAGGAAGTTGCGCAGGTAGCCCGGGGAGACATCGACGATCTCGCCGCGCTCCCCGAGCGTCTCGACCGGCTGGAGCAGGATTGCCTGGGCCATCAGCCAGTCCCCAGTCGCCAGTCGCCAGTCGCCAGGACTCGGGCCTGGGCCGCGCGGCGGGATCGGTTGGTCATCGTTCCCCCACGTACGGCAGTAGGCCGAGCTCCCGGGCACGCTTGACCGCCCGCGCGAGCTGCGCCTGGTGGCGGCGGCACGCGCCGGTGACGCGGGAGGAGCGGATCTTGCCCTTGTCGCTCACCGCACGCCTCAGCCCCGCCACGTCCTTGTAGTCGACGGAGTCGACCTTGTCCCGGCAGTACGGGCACGGCTTTCGCCGCCCGCCGCCGGGCGCGCCCCTCCTGTCTCGCCGCCGCCGATCACGGCCGCTGCTGCCACGCTGTTTCGCCACTGCTGCCGCTGTCCTCCAGGTCTAGAACGGGATGTCGTCGTCCGAGCCCCCGGTACCTGCAGGCGCCTGCTGAAAGTCACCAGTGTCCGCCGGCACGTCGCTCTGGGGCGTGAAGCGGCCACCGTTCTCGGCGCCCTCCCGGGACCCGAGGAACTGGACGGAGTCGGCGATGATATCGACCGACTGGCGCTTGTTGCCCTGCTTGTCCTCCCACTCGCGCCACTCGAGGCGGCCGTCGACGGCCACCGGACGGCCCTTCTGGAGGTAGGTGGCGCAGTTCTCGCCCTGCGCCCCCCAGACGGTCACGTCGAAGTAGTTGGGCTTGTCCTTCCACTCGCCGGTCGAGGGTTCCTTGCGGCGGGTGTTGCAGGCCACCCGAAGGCTGCATACGGAGGTCCCGCCGGGCGTGTTGCGGAGCTCGGGGTCGCGGGTGAGGTTCCCCGTGAGGACGACCCTGTTGATGTTCGTCGCTGCCATTCAAGTCCTTCCTTCGGCGTCTGCGGACGGCTCTGTGGGCTGTCTGGCGAGGGTACAGAGAGGGTCGGTCAGCGAGGGCAGGCCGTGACGCGAAGTTGCAGCAACGTCCGTGAGTTTTCAGAGAGACGTTACGCAGTTAGGGCGTGGGCGCGTCGGCCGCCGCCCGGGCGGCCACCCTGCCGTCCGGCTCGCGCTCCTCGCGCTGCCTGGGCGCCTGGTCGCGCGGCGGCGGGGGCGGCGGCGAGCCCGGCTTGAGGCGGATGATCCGGAAGCGCAGGACGCCGTCCATGATCCTCAGGCTGTGCCGTAGCCGCTCGAGGAGGTCATTGTCGCCCTCGAACTGGAAGAGGCGATACTCGGCCTCCGCGTGATGGTCGATCTCGTAGGCCAGCTTGCGCACGCCCCACTCGTGGACGTCGAGCATCTCACCCTGCGAGCCGATTAGCTTCTCGACCTCGACGACCGCGGACGTCCGCCGCTCCTCCGGGGCGTCGGCGTCGAGCAGCACCATCAGGTCGTGGGCGCGGGCCATCGAGCGGGCGACGATAGCAACGCGGCAAGAGGCCCAAGTGACCAAAGAGTTCCCGAGGCGAGGGGCGAGGAGCCGCCGGCAGGCCGCTTAGCCAGGGGTGGCACGGCGGCGGGCACGCGGCGGCCCGGCGCTCCTGCGCCGGGTGCGATGGGGCAACCTGGGACGGCTGGCCGCGCTGCTCGCCGCCGCCGCGATCGCGGTGGGGCCGCGCGGCTGCCGCGAGCGGCACGCCGAGGAGAGGGAGACCGAGCCTCGGGTCGCGCTGCCGGCCGAGCCGCCGCTCGTGCAGCGGCGGCCTCATCTCACGGTCAGGCGGCGTCCTGCGGGGCGTCGGCCGGGACCAAGGCACCGACGTCCGCACCGGGCGCGCTCGGGACTGCAGCAAAGCGGGCGCTCGCCGGCACGACCGGTCCTGCGTGCGGGGGTTCTGCCGCCCGCCCGGGTCGCGCGTTTGTCGCGGGCGCCGGGGCCGGCCCCGGCTCGACAGAGGCTGCCGGCCCCGCCCCCGGCTCGACAGAGGCTGCCGGCGCCGGCCCCGCAGCTGCCGGAGGTGGCACGGCCAGTCCCGCCTCGACCGGCGCCCGTTCCCGTCAGGCCGGCACATGGTGAGTTCACGCCCGATCCCGGGCCCTAGGCGAGGTGAGGGCGGGATACGGCGTCCGCCGGACCAAGCTGCACTGGGAAGTCTTGGGGGAACGCGGCGACAATCCAGACTAGGAAGGCACCGGCGCGCGGCCCTTGCGCTTGGCGTCGATGTCAGCGAGCTGGTCATCGACCCAGTCGCCCGGGTCGCGCGACGTGACTATGCGCTTCAGGCCCTGAGCACGCCATGCGCGTTCGTCCGCATCCATGGTCAGGGCCCGGTGGATGGCGTCGGCCTGCTCCTGGACGTCGAAGGGGTTGACCGAGAGCGCGAAGTCGGCCAGCTCCTCGTGGGCGCCCGTGTTCTCGCTCAGCAGGGACACGCCGTTGCGCTCGTTCACCAGCGGCCCCTCCTTGGCGATCAGGTTCATACCGTCGAACATCGCGTTGACCATGAGCAGGTCGTAGTGCTTGTAGGCGGCGATCGCCTCCGCGAGGTTCTCGCGCAGGCGCAGCTCGATCGGCATCCAGTCGGGCGTCCCGTGACGGTGGTTCACCACGGCAACGAGCGCCTCGATCCGCTCCAGGTACTCGGCGTACTCGGTGACGTCCTGGCGCGACGGGATCAGGTGGGCAATGAAGGTGACGTTCTCGTGGAACTCGGTGTGCTGCTCGAGGAAGAGGTCGAATGCCGTGAACCCGCGCAGGACGTTCTTTGACAGGTCCGCGCGGTCGACACGCAGGATCACGTGCTCGCGGCGACGACGCAGGATCTCCCGCTCGTACTCGAGCACGGCCGGCTGTTGCGCGCTTCGATGGAAGCTCTCGGCGGAGATGGGGAGCGGGTACGCGCGCACCCACACGTCGCGGCCCTCGAAGTGCACGATCCCCAGCTCCTCGTCCACGTCGAGGTCGAACAGCTCTCGGCAGCAGAGCAGGAAGTTGCGCTTGTAGGATCGGGTGTGGAAGGAGACGATGTCGTTCGACAGGATCCCTTCGTAGATGTCCTCCCGTATGTCGCTGGGCAGGACCCGCCACGCGTCCGGTTGGGTCCAGGGAATGTGGACGAAGTGGTGCAGGAAGAGGTCGGGCCGCTCCTGACGGATGAACTTCGGCGCGACGTAGAGGTGGTAGTCGTGCAGCATCACCACGGCGTCGGCGCTGGTCGAGGCCTCCTCCAACACCGCCTCGGCCAGGTCATGGTTGATCGCGCAGTAGCCCTCTTCGTAGGAGTTGACCTCGTGGCGCCGGATGTCCGGCGCGTTCGAGAGGTCCCATAGGTAGTGCTGGATGAACCAGAGCAGGGGGTTGGCCACGACGTTGTAGAAGGCGTCGTAGGCCTCCGGATCGCTCTCCACCAGCCGGACTCGGTAGACGAGCCCGTCGAGCTTCACCTCGAAGCTCTGCCGGCCATGCTCGCGGCTGGCCTCCACGTCCTCCTCGGTCATCGCCGACGCCACCCAGATCGCCTCACGGTGCTCCACCAGCCCCGTGAGCGCTGTCACGAGTCCCCCGCCCCCGCGTTTGGGGACGAGCGCTCCGTCGTCTCCCCGCTCGAATGTGGCCGGCCCCCGGTTGGAGACAAGGATCAGCGGAGACCTCATGATCGCTCCTTGAAGATACGCAGCCAGTCTCGGAGCAGGCGCGGGGTCAGGAAGTGCTTGCGCACGTGCTCCTTGCCCGAGCGCCCGAGCTGCCTGCCCAGGTCCGGGTCGCGCAGTATCGCGACCGCGCGCTCGGCGCACTGCTCGGGCGAGGACACGAGGTATCCGGTCTCGCCGTCCTGCACCTGGAGCGGGATGCCGCCCACGGCGCCGCCGATGAACGGCCGGGCCTTCCACAGCGCCTCCGTCACCGTCAGCCCGAAGCCCTCCCGCCTGGACTTCTGGATCGCGACGTCGGACTGCGACTGGAAGGCGTTCACCTCGATCGCTCCCACGTTGTTGAGGTTGTTGAGGATGTAGATGTCCGGGTCGCCGTCGGCGTACGCCATCGTGCTGTTGAAGAACTCCCAACCCTCCGGGTCGTCGGTGGCCATCGAGCCGACCAGGGCGAGCTGGACGTCGGGCACCTCCTCCTTCATCCGGCGGTAGGCGTCGATCACGCCGACCGGATCCTTCCAGGGGTCGAAGCGCGACACCTGGCAGACCATCCGCCGGTCGACGTCGATGCCGAACTGGTCGCAGACGAAGGCGGCGTCCTCTGGTGAGAGCTGCATGTTCTTCGGCGACAGCGGATCGATCGCCGGCGGGCAGATGTGCACCTTCCCGGCGCCGTTGAGCCCCGCGGGCACGTACTGCTGCACGTGGTAGACGGAGGCGTCGTACTCGCGCACCAGCGGCACGAAGCGCTGGACGACCCCCGGGTTCGGCTCCGAGAGGTCGATGTGGCAGCGCCAGATCCACGTGCGCGCCTTCTCCGGGACGTGCTTGCGGATCGCGCACGGCTGGGGATCGTGGACGATGATCACGTCCCAGCCCCCGGCGATCTCCGTAGCGTTGAGCGCGTTATAGCGCCCGTACACCTTCCACTCCTCTTCCGTCAGCGCGGTGGGGGCACCCTGGAGCGCGTTGTGGAGGCGCTTGGTCGCGTTATAGAACTCCTCGCGGCCCAGCATCACCTGCCAGTCGGCGTCGATTCCGACATCGAGCATCAGCGGGACTAGCGTGTAGAGGATCTCCGAGACGCCGCCGCCGAACGCGGTGGCGGAAAGGTGCAGCACCTTCAGGCCCTTTAGCTCGTCAGCGAGCTCCCTGATCTCGGCTATCAGCGCCCGGCCGGCCAGGTGGGTGTAATCGGCCAGGCTCTTATGGCCTACCGCTACGGGCTGGAGCATTGGGTCAGCCTGCGCCCAAGTACTTGACGAGCTGGGTGCGATGTTCGCCGAAGTCGCACTCGTCGACCGTTGCGTCGATGATGGCGCGCCCGAGCTCCTGCTCGACAGCCGAGACTTCGGTCGGCGGGCCCTCCAACTCGAGAATCAGCCGGTCCTCGAGCAGCCGGAAGGCAAAATTGAGCCGGCCCTCCTGCTCGTCGGGGCGGGCGTCGTCCACGTAGTCGTTGGCCGCCTCCGTGACCGCGAGCTTGAGGTCTGCGACCTCGTCGGCGGACAGAGGCGTCAGGCGACAAACGGCCGAGAGCGCCAAGCGGGCGAGAACCAGATGGTCGGGCCTCGCGGGAATTGTCAGAGAGACGTCGCGTCCTTCGGTCACCTGCGGGGACTGCGCTCGCACGCCGGGAGCCTACCCGGAAACACGCCGCACCCCATCATGAACACACGCCAGGACGCGCTGGTGCAAAGCCGCGTTCGAAGCCGCCACAACCGACATCTGAAACTCGGCCGCGGCACCCAAAAGCGGCCGATCGGCGAGGGAGCGGCCGTAGGCGTCGGTCACCTCTGCGCCGGCCTCCTCCAGGAACAGCACAGCGGCAGCGAGATCGTACGGAGAGTTGTTCAGCACGGCCCCGCCGCCCACCCGCTCGAACTCCTCCCGCATGCCGGGGACGTCGGCGACCAGGCGGGGCCCGGGCTCCACGTAGGCGTCGAGCTGGCCGGTCACGATGCGCGTCATGTCGAATGAGGCCGCGCCGAGCTCGAAGGTCGCGCCGCCCACCGACGAGGCGTCGATCAGGTCGGCGAGCACCTCGGCGGTCGGGCGCGCGGGGCGGCCTCGGAAGCCGTATGTCCAGAACATCCTCTCGAGCCGGTCGTTGGCCGACAGGCGCACCGGGGGCGACTCGACCAGCCCCGCGCCGCGCTCCGCCAGGAAGACGACCCCCGACGGGATCTCCACCACGCAGCCGACACTGACGTCACCCATCGTCACGCCGTCCCGCAGCGGCGCGGCCGCCACCGAGACGCAGCACGCCTCGAGGCCGGCGAGAGCCGGCCGGGTGCCGTCGATCGGGTCCACCACGAGCACTGCCGAGGCGTCATCCGAAGGGGTGACGAGCCCCCGCTCCTCCGACCGCGGGCGCTCGCTCCGCCACGAAGCGCTCAAGCGTCCGCTCGGCCTCCTCGTCGATTGCGAAGGTCACGTCCCCACCTGCGGCCTCGTCGTCGTGCGCCCGGGCGGCGTGGGATCCGAGGTGGGGCAGGACCTGCTCGCGCAGCACCAGCGCGAGCTCGCGGACGAGCTCTTCCACTACCCCTCTGGCGGTCGCGGCGCCCGCGGTGCCGGCCGCTCGCGGACGCGCCGCCTCACGGTCGCGACCGCGGCGACTCGCTTGGCCGCTTGTCCAGCTTCACGTTCACGGTGCGATGGTCGTGTCCGCGCACCACGTCGAGCTCCACCTCGTCCCCCGCGCTCTTCGCGCTGATCAGGTCGGCCAGATCATCGCTGCGGCTGAGCTTGTGCCCGTCGACGGCAACGATCACGTCGCCGTCCTTGGGAATTCCCTCCTCGCCCTGGAAGTCGATCTTGTCGCCACCCGCCTTCAGGCCGGCGTCGTCGGCGGGACTTCCGTCCTGCACGTCCACGATGAGCGCGCCGTCGCGAACGTCCAGCCCAAGCCGATCGGCGAGCTGGGGGTACAGAGAGCGGCTGGTCACCCCCAGGAATCCGTAGTCGACCTTGCCGCTAGTCCGCAGCTCGCGCACGGAACGACGGACGGCATCGACCGGGATCGCATAGCCCACTCCCTCCCCGCCGCCGGAGGTCGATCTGATCTGGGCGTTGATGCCCAGCACCCTGCCCCTCGCGTCGAGCAGCGGACCGCCCGAGTTGCCGGGGTTGATCGCCGCGTCGGTCTGGATCGCGTTGCCGATCTGAAAGGCGGTCAGTGACTCGATGTTGCGGTCGAGCGCCGAGATCACGCCGACGGACAGCGACTGCTGCTCCCCGAACGGGCTCCCGATCGCGGCCACCGGCTCGCCCACCCTCAAGTGCCCCGAGGAGCCGAGGCGGAGCGGCGTCAGGGAGAGGCCCCTGGGGTCCACCTTGAGCAGGCCCACGTCCGCGTTCGGGTCGGCGCCCACGATGTCGGTCTTCACGCGATTGCCGTCCGAGAACTCCACGAAGACCTGCTTTGCCTTGCGCGTGGGAGCCGCTCGCCCTTCACCGGCCGGGTTCCGTCCTTCGGTTACCACATGCGCGTTCGTGGCGACGTAGCCATCGCCGTCCAGCACGAACCCCGATCCCTGGCCGCCCTCGCCGTCACCCCTGCTGAGCAGCGATCCACCATCGAACAAGGAGATGACCGTGACCACGCCAGGTGAGAGCCGGTCGTATATCTCGCCCGCGTCGAACCCGCCCTTCTTGCCGATCTGCTCGACCACGTTGACGCGGGTCGTCTCGACCTTGCGCGGTCCCTCCGCCTGCCTGCCGTCGCCCCCACCGCAGGCGGCGAGGCCGAGCGCGAGGCCCGCGACGATGACGGCGCACAGCCGCCTCAAGCCGCGTCTCCGTCGGGGCTTGGCAGCTCCAGCCTGAAGGTCGTGGCGCCGGCTTGGGAGGAGAGCGTGATGCGGCCCTGCATGCGCTCGGCGAGCTCCTGGGCGATCGCCAGGCCCAGCCCGGCTCCGCGGGCCGCGTCCCCGGTGTAGAAGCGCTCGAACACGTGTGAAACGGCGCCGTCCCCGACGCCCGGGCCGGTATCGGCCACCGTGAGCTCGGCGGCCCCGTTGTGACGTTCGGCGCTCACGGTGACTTCTGTTCCCTCCGGTGTGTGCCGGAGCGCGTTGTCGAGCAGGATACGCATGATCTGCGCGACCCGCTCCGGGTCGCACGTAACCGCGACTCCGTCCTCCGGCAGCTCCACCTGAAGCTCGGTTCCGTGCTCGCTCAGCGCCGGCTTGAACTCGCCGACTACTGAGCGCGCGAGCTCCGAGAGATCCACTGCCTCGCGCTCGAGCTCCACCGAGCCGGCGTCGAGCCGCGAGAGGTCGAGCAGGTCCACGGAGAGCTTCTGCAGGCGGGCGACCTGCTCGCCCATCGTCTCGAGGAACTCCCGCCGCGTGTCCTCGTCGAGCTCCTCATCCTGGAGCAGCTCGACGAAGCCGGCAAGCGAGAAGATCGGGGTGCGGAGCTCGTGGGAGGCCGTGGCTACGAACTCCTTGCGCGCCACGTCGACCTGTCGGAGCTTCTGCTGCATCTCGTTGAAGGCGCGCGTCAGCTGTCCCAGCTCGTCCTCGGAGTCGACCGGCAGAGGGTCGATGAAGCACCCCGTAGCGACCTGCTTGACGCTTCCCTCCAGCCGCCGCACGCGCCTGGCGAGCGCATGCGCCACGAAGTAGCCGCCTATGAGCGCTACGAGGAGCGCGACCGCGGTCGCGAGGAGGACGCGCTCGCGAACGAACGAGACGGTCTCCGCCACGTCGCCGAGGTCGCGGGAGTAGAGGGCCACCCACCCGGGTTCCCCCCGATAGTCGATCGGCTGGGCGACTTGGCCCACCTCCACGCCGTTGAGCTCGCCGAACCCTGTCGTCACCCGCCGCTTCTCGACCGCCCGACGCGCGATCGCCGGCTGGGAAGGCACCTCCCGCTCCTCGCCGGAGTCCGAGAGGACGAAGAAGCGGAGCGAGCCCTGTTCGCCCGACCCGGTGAGCGACTGCTGGATGCTCAACAGCGTCACCCTGGAGTCCGTGGCCTCGGCCGCCGCGCGAACGCGCCGGTCGACGATCGGGGCCGGAACGTCTCGGCCGATCAACGCCGAAAAGCGCTCCTGCGTTCCCTTGGCGGCGCGCTTGAGGTCGGCGAGCTTCTGGTCCTTGAGGTTCGACTCGAGCTGCGGCACCACCACGAAGTAGATGACCGAGAAGGCGAGCGCGGTGATCCCGAAGAAGAGAAGGAGGAGCTTGTTGCGGAGCGACGGCCTCGTCATCGGTCGCGGAACCGGTATCCCACGCCGCGCACCGTCAAGATCAGCTCCGGGTGACGGGGATCCCGCTCGAGCTTCTCGCGCAGGTGGCGGATGTGGACGTCCACGGTGCGCGGGTCCCGGTAGGACGAATCACCCCAGACTCGCTCGAGCAGCATGGTCCGGCTGAAGACGCGCCCTGGGCTGCGTGCAAGCGCCGCCAGGATCTCGAACTCGACGTAGGTCAGGCGCACCGGCTCCCCGCGCACCTCGACCTGGCGTTTGTCGAAGTCGACCCGCAGATCGCCCTCCTCGATCGGCTCCTCCTCCAGGTCCTCGCCGCGGCTCAGCTCGGCGCGGCGAAGGACGGCCTTCACCCGGCTGCGGAACTCGCGCACCGAGAAGGGCTTCGTAATGTAGTCGTCGGCGCCGAGCTCGAGCCCGAGGACCTTGTCGATCTCCTCGGTCTTGGCGGTCAACATGATGATCGGCACGGTGCTTCGCGCGCGGATCTGACGGCAGACGTCGAAGCCGTCGACCTTGGGGAGCATCACGTCGAGGACGACGAGGTCGAACTCGTCGTCGCGAAGCCGGTTCAGTGCTTCCCGGCCGTCGAGAGCCGAGACCACGTCGTAGCCCTCCTTGCGAAGCGGATAGGCGAGGAGCTTCTGGACCGAGTGCTCGTCGTCCACGAGCAATATGCGGGGTGCCGAAGCCTGCAACCTTCAAAATTGTAGGTTGGCGAAGTGACCGCCCAGTGATCGAGCCGCGGGTCTACCGGGCTGCGTTCGTGCCCGCCCTGCTGATCCTCGTGCTCGCGGCCTTCTCCCTGGAAAGCCGGCCCCGGCCGCTCCCTCAGGGCCTGGCCGCGGACGTCCTCTTCGATGGCAATCTCGCCGGCGAGGCCGCCGCGCAGATCGCCGAGCGTCGTCCAGACAGGAGAGCGGGCACCATTGGCGACCTCCGCATGGCCGAAGACGTGGCCGCCGGGCTCTCGAGCCGCGGCTTCAACGTCGAGCGCCGGCGCTTCGCTCGCGACGGCAAGGACCTGGTCAACGTCATCGGCAGCCGGGCCGGCCGCTCGCGACGCCAGATAGCGATCGTGGCCGCACGCGACGGCTCGGGCATCCCGGACGCGATCGGGAGCGCAGCGGACACCGCCGCGCTGCTCGAGTTCGCGCGCGTGTTCGAGGGTCGTCCCACGCGCAAGACGCTGGTTCTCGCCTCCGTCGACGGGTCGACGCTAGGAGACGCCGGCGCGGAGAAGCTCGTCGACGAGCTGGGCGACCCACGGCTGACGGACGCGGTCCTCGTGATGTCGGATCTCGCCTCCGAGCGGGCTCGGGGACCGTTGATCGTGCCCTGGTCGAGCGACACGCGCCGCACGGGCATCGGCCTTCAGCGCACGGTCGCCGATTCGGTCCATCAGGAGCTCGATCGGCGAGTGGGAGCCACCGGCGTGTTCGGGCAGGGCGCCCGTCTGTCGTTCCCGATCGGCATCGGGGCCCAGGGCGTGCTGCTCGAGAACGACTTCGATGCGGTGCGCATCTCCGGCAGCGGCGAGCTCCCGCCCGATGGGCCGGACGGCGTGAAGGAGATCGACGAGGACCGCCTCGGCGGCCTCGGTCGCGGGGCGCTGCGGACGGTAACCGCGCTCGACCAGGGACGGCCCCCGGAGCGGGGACCTGGAAGCTACGTGGCCGCGGTGAGCCAGGTGCTGCCGGGCTGGGTCATCGCGCTGCTCGCCCTGGCCTTTCTCGTCCCCGCGGTCATCGCCGTCGTGGACGCGTTCGCTCGGGCGCGCCGGCGCCGCGAGCCTGTGAGGAGGTGGTTTCGCTGGCTCGGGCTCTCTCTCGGTCCGCTCCTCGCGGGCCTCGCCCTGGCCGGCCTACTCGCTCTCGTCGGCGCCACGCCCGAGCCGCCCGCGGCACCCGCCGCACCGGAGGACTATCCGCTCGACGGCTCGGCGGTGGCCGTGCTTCTCGGAGTCGCCGCCCTGGTGGTGATCCTGAGCTTGGCGGGTCGGCTCCTCGCGCTGCGCTCGACGCCGGGCCTCTCCGACCGATCGGCACCCGGGGCGGCGGTGGCAGCCTCCCTCACGACCTGCGCAGCCACGCTCGCTCTTTGGGTGCTCAACCCGTACGCCTGCCTTGTGATGCTGCCGGCCGCGCACCTGTGGATGCTCGCCACTCTCTCCGAGCCCGCGCCGCCGCGGCGGGCTCGTGTCGCGTTGGTGGGACTCGGGCTTCTGCCGTCCCTGCTCGTGGCGATCTACTGGCTCGTGGCGCTGTCGGTGGATCCCGTCAGCGGCGCCTGGTACCTCCTGCTGCTCGTGACCGGCGGGGCGGTCGGGCTCCCCACGGTGCTGATCGGCTGCGTCCTGCTCGCGACGCTGCCACTGGTCGTGTCGATCGCGCGCTCCGGCCCCGGCGAGCCCGCCGAGCAGCTAGAGGAGCGCCCCAAGGTCTACGGACCGGGCGCCTACGCGGGACCCGGCTCGCTCGGGGGGACCGAGTCTGCCCTCGGGCCGCGCTCATGAAGCAGTCGCCAGTCGCCAGGCGCCAGGTGTGGGCGCCAGGCTCCAGTCGCCAGGGCCTGTGCCCGACGCCCAGCTACCAGCTCTGCCAACTGCCAACCGCCAACTGCCAACCCAGCGGGCAGCGACCCGTGCCCGGCCCGCGCTCGTCAAAGGTGATCGAAGCCGCTCAGGCCCGTGCGGACGGCTCCGCCGGGGTCGAGCAGCGCGACCCCGCTGCCGGCCCGGGTCTCACCCACCCAGGTCAGCGGAGCGCCGGCCCGGGCAGCGGCCTCCTCCGCGGCGTCGCGACGCTCGTTTGCGAACGTCACGAGCAGCTCGTAGTCGTCGCCTCCCGTCGCCGCGAGCGCCGACGCTTCCATTCCCGCCGCTTGCGCCACCTCCGCTACCCCCGCCGCAATCGGAAGCTCGGCCAGCTCCAGCCGTAGCTCGGTCGCGCTCAGCCGGGCTACGTGCCCGGCGTCCGTGGCCAGCCCGTCGCTCAGGTCGATCATCGCGGAGGCCCCGGCGGCAGCGAGCGCCCTCCCTGCCGCCAGCCGCGGCTCGGGCCGGCGATGACGCCGCACGAGCACCTCCTCCTGGAGCGTCCCGGCACCCGCGCCGCGCAGGAGGAGCAGGCCCGCCGCGGACGCGCCGAGCGTCCCGGTCACCCCGACGAGCTGGTCGGGGCGGGCGCCGTCGCGTCCCACTAGCCGGTCCTCGCCCTCGGCCCAGCCGGTTACCGAGACGGTCACCACGAGCGCCGAGGCCGCTATGAGGTCGCCGCCGGCAAGCGTCATCTCGCTGGCGGCGGCGAGCTGGTCCATGCCGCCGACCAGCTCGAGGACTGCTTCCCTGTCGAACCACCCGGGCAGCGTCAGCGACACGTAGACCTCGCCGGGGCCGGCCCCCATGGCCGCGAGGTCGGAGAGGGCCTGGGCGAGCGCCTTCCAGCCGACGTCCGCCGGGCTGTGAGTCGACAGCTCGAAGTGCACCCCCTCGGCGATCGAGTCGATGGACGTCACCGCGAACGGCCGCGAGCGCACGACGGCCGCGTCGTCGCCGATCCAGCGCACGATCCTCTCCCCGCGCACCTTCGAGGCGCGCTCGATCGCCTGGATCAGGTCGAACTCCCGTATGGGCGGACCCTACCGCCGGGGTACAGTCTCGTCCGTGGCGACCGGAGGGAGGGCAGAAGGCCCGCGCACGCTCCTGGAGCGAGCCGGCAGCACCGTGGCCTCGATCGGCCAGGTCAGCCCCAAGCATCCCGTCACCAGGTTCGCTCTTCAGTGGGGGGTCGCCGCCCTCATCTTCGGCTTCCTGATCTGGTTCGTCGTCCGCCAGTGGAACAAGCTGCCGGACTTCGACTGGCGCTTCGCGCCCGGCTGGCTAGCGCTGTCGGCGCTGGCTGTGGCCGCCTTCTACTTCCTGCAGAGCGAGTACTGGCGGCTGATCCTCCACCTACTCGGGGAGGACATCCCGGCTCGCCCGGGGCGGGCCGTTTGGGGCAAGTCGCTGCTCGCGCGCTACGTGCCGACCAACGCCCTGATGGTCGTCGGCCGGGTGGTGATGGCGGAGCGCTATGGCGTCTCCAAGCGGGTCTGCCTGGCAAGCATCGTGTACGAGCTCGTACTGGGCTTCGGCACGGCCGTGATCGTGGGCGCGTACTTCGTCATCAAGCTTCCGTCGCTCCAGGACCAGGCGGCGCGCTGGGCGATCCTGGCTGTGATTCCCGCGGTACTCGTGGTACTCCACCCGCGGGTGTTCGGCCCCGTGGCGAACTACGGGCTCCGGAAACTCGGTCGGGAGCGCCTACCGCAGACGCTGCCGTTCGCGCGCGTGGTGCAGGTGGCGTTCCTGTACATGGTCTCCTGGGCGGCGATCGGCCTGGGGGTGTTCGCGTTCGCCTCCGCCTTGCAGTCGCTGGACCTCTCCGACTTCCCCTACATCGCGGCGGCATACCCGGTGGCGTTCTGCGTTGCGGTCCTCACGTTCCTCGTGCCGAGCGGCCTCGGGACCCGCGACGCCGCCCTGGCGACCGCCATGACCGCCGTCCTGACCGGCACGGTGGCGACGGCGATCGCGGTTGCCTTCCGGATCTTCCAGACGGCGATCGAGCTCGTGTTCGTGGCGGCGGTGGCGGGGTTGGGGCGACGGGCCGGTCGACCCCAGCCCTACACGATTGATTCTGCGGCGCGCCTGGTCCCAGAGGGGCGCGCCGACAAGGAGGACGAACCGGCCGGTTAGGTCGCTAGCCCTAACGCTGCGGTTCGACGGCCCCGCCGCCGCCTTTCCCCTTGCCCTTATCGCCGCCGCGGCCACCACCGGTGCTCGGAGGTGACGAGGGCGGCGGGCTGACCTTCGGCGCCGGCTGGGGCGGCGCCTCGTACAGGCGCGGGTCGTAGCCCTGGCTGCCGCCGCCGCCCTGGCTGCCGCCGGTCGAGCCGGTGCCTCCGCCACCCGAGGGCGACGACCTGTAGCCGTAGTCGTAGTTGGACTTCGGGTAGTTACCGCCCGAGCCCCGACCGCCCGTGCTCGCGTAGCGGCCGAAGAAGGGCGAGAACGGGACGCGGTGCTTTGGCTGCGGGAAGTCGCTGCAGTCAGGGCCCTTGGCGACGGTCATGTAGTTGTGCCAGATGGATGACGGGTAGGACCCGCCCTGCACCCCGGGCATCGCGACCAGCGCGTTGGCGTACCCCATCCAGACGGCCGTGGAGAGCTTGGGCGTGTAGCCCACGAGCCAGGCGTCGTTGTAGTTGTCGGTGGTGCCTGTCTTGGCGGCGGCGGGGCAGCCGATGTTCCCGCGGACGGCGGTGCCCGACTTCATGTTCTGCTTGAGGATCTTGGTGACCTCGTATGCGACGCCGTCGGAGAGCACACGCTTGCGGCGCGGCTTGCCGAGGTCGTCGGACTTGCCGTCCGGGAACACCACTCTCTTGATCGCGATCGGCTCGTTCCGGATGCCGCCTGAGGCCAGCGTCGCATAGGCGTCCGCCATCTCGAGCGGGGACACGCCAAGCCGCAGGCCGCCCAAGCCCTCCGCGGGAAGCCCGTCGAGGTGGGTCTTGATGCCCATCATCTTGGCGGTCTCTCGCACCGCCTTGGGGCCGACGTCGATGATGAGCTGCGCGTAGACGGTGTTGTCCGACTTGAGCGTCCCTTGGACCAAGTTCATCGTGCCGCCGTAGGTGTTGCTGTAGGTCTTCACCTTCCAGGGGCCGTAGCGCGGCAGGTTCAGGTTGAGCGGCTTGGACACGTAGCTCGTGCGTGTCGGGTCAATCCCCTTCCGTATGGCGGTGGTAAGGACGAACGTCTTGAAGGCCGAGCCGGGCTGGCGGTGGCCCTGGGCGGCGAGGTTGAAGGTCCGGTCCTTGTACGCGCCGCTCGAGGCCATGGCCCGGATGTAGCCGTTCGCGGGATCGATCGAGACGATCGCAGAGGCCGGGCCTGGGTAGCCCGCCAGCACGCCGTCGATTGCGTTGCGCGCCTCGTTCTGCAGCTTCGGGTTGATCGTCGTGTAGATCTTCAGCCCGCCGCGGCGGTAGACGCCGACTCCGTAATGCTCGATAAGCCTGTCCTGGACATAGTCGAAGAAGTAAGGCTCGCGGCGGCGGGTGTATCGGGTGCCGCGCTTGAGCCCGAGCTTGGCTTGGGATGCCCTTGTCGCCGAAGCCCGCGAGAGCAAGTGGTTCTCCACCATCTTGTCCAGGACCTCGTTACGACGCTCGAGGGCCGCCGTGGGATTGTGGAATGGGTTGTATCGGGAGGGCGCCTGCGGCATTCCGGCCAGCGTCGCCGCCTCCGGGAGCGTCAGGTCCCTGGTGTGCTTGTTGAAGAAGGTCTCGGCCGCGGCCTCTACGCCGATCGCGGTGCGCCCACCCAGCGTCCCGTACGGCACGTCGTTGAGGTAGTTCTTGAGGATCCAGCGCTTGGAGTGCTTCCTCTCCAGCTCCGAGGCGAGCTTGGCCTCGCGGATCTTGCGGGCGACGGTGCGCTTCGGATCCTTGATGTAGAGCGCACGCACGAGCTGCTGGGTGATGGTCGAGCCGCCCTGGACGGTCTCACCCGACTCGACGTTCTTGATGCCTGCGCGGACGATCGCGCCGTAGTCCACGCCCTTGTGCCTGTAGAAGCGCTCGTCCTCGATGGCGACGGTGGCGCGCCGTAACGCCGGGGTCATCTCCCTCCAGGGGATCGGCGTTCGGATCTCGTCCGACTGGACGTACCCGAGGCGGGATCCGTCCGCCGCGTAGATGACCGAGGTCGCCCCCTTGTTCTCGGGCTTCAGCTCGCTCAGATCCGGCGCCGTGGCGGCGACCGCAAGGACGTATCCCGCCACCGACAAGAGAGCGATCGCGACGGTGATTCCCACCACTCCGAGGGCGAGCGCCGCCGCGCTGCGTCGGCCGCCACGCCGCCGACGTCTTTGCTGTCTCTGGCGGTGGGTCATCCCTGGTAGCGCTCCCGCGCCGCGGGGAGGATCGGCGGCGGCGCTAGGAAGCGTCGACAGAGGATAGTCCCTCCTCCCTAAGCCGGCGCAGCCATTGCCGCCGCAGCCGCGCCGCCACCTCGCCGCTGTCGCGAGCGTTCACGGCCCAGGCCTTGGCGGTCAAGCGGACACCGTCCTTGTCCGACTCCGCGACGCTCGCATCGAGGCCCTCCTCAACGGCGACCAGCTCGAGGGCGCGTTCCACGTCCGCACCCGGCGGCAGCCAGACCGAGACCTCCACCTGGACGCGTGGGTCCACGACCGTGTGGTTGGTGATCGGGCTGGATGCGAGCCGCTCGTTGGGGATGATCAGCCGCCTCCCGTCGTCGAGCCGAAGGTACGTGTACGTGAGCCTCACGTCCTCGACCTCGCCGGTCTCGTCCTCGAAGGTGACGAGGTCGCCTATACGGATCGGTTGGGTGATCGCGAGCAGGATGCCGGCGATCGCGTTGGCCAGCGTCTGCCGGGCCGCGAAGCCCACGACCAGGCCCAGCACGGCCGAGGAGGCGAGTATCCCGGTGGCCACGCGTTTGACCGACGGGAACTGCGCCAACGCCAGGCCGATCCCCAGCACCACGATCGTGGCGAAGATCAGCCGCCGCACCAGGCGCAGCCGCGTGTCCGCGACTGGCGACAGGGAGAAGGCCTCCTGGACGCGTCGGCCTCGACGCGCCAGCGCGCGGTCGACGAGCTCGGCGACCACCAGCGAGAGCACCACGGTCGCGATCGCGGTTATCTCGTGCTGGTGGTCATCGACGAACGACGTGGCCGTGTACAAATCGGCTCCAGGCATGGCGTATGAGGCTAACTTCCGGCCGACCGCCGGCGCCCTGGTGGCGCTGCGCGGCTCCAAGGCGTTGCGAGTCGCATGGGGCGTCTTCTGGCCGACTCGGCTGGCCGTCTTCCTGGTCGCCTTCTTCGCCGCGTTGTCGCTCGGGCCTCCTGGCCAGGGCGGACTCGGGGAGCGCAACGCGGCGAGGTTCGACGAACCGGCGCTCACCGCGCCGATCGGCGGTTTTGGCGAGCTCGCGCTTTCCCCGCTCGCCCGCTGGGACTCGGTCTGGTACCTGCGGGTGGCGGATGCCGGCTATCCGGACGGCGGCGCCGAGGCGGCCTTCTTCCCCCTCTATCCGGCGCTCGCACGGGGTCTCGGCGAGCTCGGTGGCGGCTCCCGGGGAGCCGTGCTGGTGGCCGCGTACCTGCTATCCCTCGCGGCGCTGCTAGGCGCCCTCGTCTTGTTCCACCGGCTGGTAACGCTCGAGCTAGGACGGCGGCTCGCGAACCCGGCGCTGCTGCTGCTCGCGCTGTTCCCGGGCGCACTCTACTTCGGCGTGCCCTACTCGGAGAGCCTGTTCCTGCTGGCGTCCATCGGCGCGTTCTACGCGGCCCGCACGGGACGCTGGGCTTGGGCAGGCGCGTGCCTCGCCGCCGCGGCCGCCACACGCAGCGCGGGTGTCCTCTTGGTCGTCCCGATCGCGGTGCTCTTTGTGCAGGGCGTGCGTGCGGGCGGCCGCCGGGCGGACGGCGCCTGGCTTCTCCTGGGCCCCGCCGGGCTCGGCGCCTACGCGCTGTACCTGGGCCTGGCGCAGGGAGACGCGTTCGCGTTCGCCTCGGTGCAGGACTTCTGGCACCGTGACTTCGCGGGCCCGCTCGTCGGCGCCTGGGACGGCCTCGTCGCCGCCGTGGACGGCGCCCGTCAGCTGCTCTCGGGCTCGCGCGACCCCGTCTACTTCACGCGCGCGGCGGGCGACCCGTTCCGGATCGCGGGGATGAACCTGATGCTGTTCGGCTTCCTCCTGTTTGGAGTGGTCGCCTGCTGGGGCACGCTCCGGCGGCTGCCGCCGGCGTACGGCACGTGGGTGGCGGTGGCGCTCCTCGTGCCGCTGAGCTTCCCGGTCGGTCCCCAGCCACTGATGTCGCTCCCGCGCTTCCTCGCGGTGCTGTTCCCGATCTTCATGTGGCTGGCGCTCGTTTGCGACGAGCGCGGCTGGACCGAGCCGACCGCCGCCCTCTCGGCGATGGGGCTCGGCCTCTTCACGGTGCAGTTCGCCACCTGGCACTGGATCGCGTAGGTGTGTCTGTTCCCCGACCACCGCGCAGGCGGACGGCGACGGCCAGCGGACGGGCAAGTTGACGGTCCTAGCGGTCCTGCTCGACATGCTCGGGACGCTCGTGGAGCTGCGGGACCCCGTCCCGCGACTTCGCTCCGAGCTCAAGCGGCGCACGGGGGTCGACGTGGGCCGCGACGCCGCGGCGCGCGGCTTCGGCGCCGAGATCGGCTACTACCTCGAGCACCACATGGAGGGCCGCGACCGCGACTCACTGGAGGATCTGCGAGACCGCTGTGCGGAGCGGATGGAGGAGGCTCTCGGAGTGCCGGGCCTCGCGCGGGCTGACGTCCGCGCCGCGATGATGAAGTCGCTCGAGTTCGCTCCGTTCCCGGACGTACGACCCACGCTGTCGACGCTCAAGGAGCAAGGTCTGGCACGGGTGATAGCGAGCAACTGGGACTGGTCGCTGCCCCAGTGGGTGGAGCGAGCCGGCTTGAACGGCCTCGTGGACGGAGCCGCCTCGTCGGCAGTGGCGGGCGCCGCGAAGCCGGCGCCCGACGTCTTCAGGCTGGCCCTGCGGACCGTCGGCGTGAGTGCCGGCGAGGCCGTGCACGTGGGCGACTCGCTCGAGGGCGACGTCCACGGTGCAAGGGCGGCGGGGTTGCGCGCCATCCTTCTTCGGCGGCACGGCGAGCCGCCCGAAGGGGTGGAGTCGATTCGCTCGCTCGCCGAGCTGCCCTCCCTACTCTAAGAAGGCCATGGAGAGCGCCGCAACGCAGGCACCGCCGGAGCCGCCGGAGCTGCCCGAGGGCGCCGAGGCGGCGCCGCGCTGGCCGGCCTGGTACGCCGCGGCGGCTTTCTTGGTGGGAGTCTTCGCCACCTTCATGGCCGTCGGCGTCGTCGCCGCGGTGACCGGGACGACCTCCGGGAACGAGTCACCCGCGTTCACGATCATTGCCACGCTGCTCCAGGGGGCCATCTTCGCGGGGACGGCGGTGCTGTTCGCCTCCTTTACCGCCAGGCCGCGCCCGTGGCACTTCGGGCTCCGCCGCACCCGGCTGTGGCCGGCGGTCGGCTGGGCCGCGCTGGGCATCCTCTCGTTCTACGTCTTCGCCGCGGTCTACAGCGCCGTCCTGCACCCGGACGCGAAGCAAAGCATCACGGAGAGCCTCGGCGCCGACGAGGGCGTCGTCGGGCTGATCGCGGCCGGGGTCATGGTGATCGCGGTTGCCCCAGCCGCCGAGGAGTTCTTCTTCCGCGGTTTCTTCTACCGGGCGCTACGCAGCCGCTTCCGGGTGATCCCGGCCGCGCTGATCGACGGCACCCTGTTCGGGGTGATCCATTACGACTTCTCGGGCGCGGACCTGCTACTGATCCTGCCGCCGCTCGCGGTTCTCGGGTTCGTGTTCTGCCTGGTCTATGAGCAGACCGGCTCGATCTACCCGACGATCGCCCTGCACTCGCTGAACAACGCGATCGCCTACGGCGTGCAGGCCGACGCCTGGGGCGTCTCACTCGTGGTCGGGCCGTTGGTGCTCGCGGCCTGCATGTTCGTTCCGCGCTTGCTCGGACCGCCCCCGCGCGCGGCCCCCGCGGTGTGATGAGCGCCGTCAGTGCGCACGGCCTCGTCAAGCGCTACGGCGAGATCCTGGCCGTGGACGGGATCGACTTCGAGGTGCCGGCCGGCGTGTGCTTCGGTTTCCTGGGCCCGAACGGAGCCGGAAAGACCACCACCATGAAGATGATCTACGGGCTCGCCGAGGTCGACGCCGGCGAGCTCTCCGTGCTCGGCTTGGACGTACGCCGCAAGCGGCGCGAGGTGAAAGCCCGCATCGGCGTGGTGCCACAGGAGCAGAACCTCGACCGTGAGCTCACGGTGCGGGAGAACCTGTACGTCCAGGCGCTCTATCACGGCTTGCCGGCCGACGGGCGCATCGACGAGCTGCTCGATTTCACGCTGCTCGCGGGGCGCGCGGACGGGAAGCCCGCAGAGCTCTCCGGCGGCATGAAGCGCCGGCTCCTCATCGCCCGGGCGCTCGTCAATCGGCCGGAACTGGTGGTGCTCGACGAGCCCACGACGGGTCTCGACCCTCAAGCTCGCCTCGCTGTCTGGGGTCTCCTCGACCGGCTGCGCTCGGAGGGGGTGACCCTGCTCGTCACCACGCACTACATGGAGGAAGCTGAGCGGATCTGCGACCGGCTCGTGATCATGGACGAGGGCCGGATCGTGACGGAGGGCGCCCCCCGCGACCTGCTCGAGCGCTTCGGAGAGCCCAACCTCGAAGGGGTGTTCCTGCGGATCACCGGGCACGGGCTGCGCGAGTGACCTCGGCGGAGCTCGTCCCCAGCGTCCCCGCCGCCAGCCGCGTCTGGCGCCGCAACCTGCGGGTCTTCTCGAAGGTCTGGAAGGGCGCGCTCCTGCCGCAGTTCTTCGATCCGCTGTTCTACCTGCTGGCGCTGGGGTTCGGCCTCGGCACCTACCTCGCCACGATCAACGGCATCCCCTACAAGCAGTTCGTCGGCGCGGGCCTGATGAGCTCCGCCGTGATGTGGGCCGCGTCGTTCGAGACGACGTGGAACATCTTCTTCAAGATGGAGGAGACCCGCCTCTACGACTCCGTGCTCGCCACGCCGGTCGAGGTGCAGGACTTGGTGCTCGCCGAGGTGGCCTGGGCGGCCACCCGGGCCGTCATCTACGGCACCACGTTCACCCTGATCGTGGCGATCTTCGGTCTGGTCGACTCGCCCTGGGCGGTGCTCACTCCGCTCTTCCTCGCGCTGGGCGGAGCCTGCTTCGGGATGCTCGGCCTGACCTTCACCTCGTTGATCCGGACGATGGACTGGTACAGCTTCTACTACACCCTCTTCATCACGCCGCTCTTCCTGTTCAGCGGCATCTTCTATCCGCTCGACCGGCTCCCGGACTGGGTGCACGTGGTGGCCTGGTTCACGCCCCTCTACCACCTGGTGGAGATCACCCGCGGCCTGGTGCTCGGTCCCGACGCGCTCTCGGTGCTGGGCAACGCGCTGTGGCTCGTCGTCGTGACGAGCGTCCTGTTCGTGATCCCGGTCAGCGCGCTCAGACGGAGGCTCGTGGCATAGTTGTGCCAGCCATGGCCCGCTCGGTCGTCCTGCTGCTGGCTCTCGCCGCAGCGGGGATGGTCGCGGGGCCGGCCGCCGCGCAGGTGCCCAGCCCGAGTAGCCTCTCGGCCACTCCAGCGGTAACACCCAATCCCGAGCCCAAGCCGGGCCGCATGTCGATCAGGCTGGCGGGCGGCCTCGCCACGCGAAAGCTGCGCTACGTGATCCGCGGGCAGCGGGTCAAGGTCACGGGTACCGTGCGCCCGTTCGTGCCCGGGCAGGTGGCCAACGTGCTCGTGCTGTGGAAGGGCAAGGTGAGCTCCAGCCAGCGCGCCGTGATCCGCCGCGGCGGCGAGGGACAGGGTCGCTTTGCGGTCCGCTTCCTGGCCCGCCGGCGAGGCCTGCTGCGGGTGGTGGCCCTGCACGAGGCGACCGCCGCCCAGATCGCCTTCAGGGCGGAGTCCAAGCGGCTGAAGGCGGTGGTGTGGCGCGCCGGCCGCGGCCGCCACGGAGTCCGGGTGCTGCTGCTCCAGCGGGGCCTCACCTCACTCGGCTATGCCGTCCCGGTCACGGGCCGTTACAACGACGGGACGGCGCGCGCGGTGCTCGCCTTCCGCAAGGTCAACCGCATGAGTCGCCGCGGCTACGCCAGCACCGGCGTGTACGGCAAGGTCTTCCGCGGCCGGGGTCGCTTCAAGCTTCGCTTTCCCCGCGCCGGCCGCCACGTCGAGTTCGACTGGTCGCGGCAGGTGGTGGTCCTGGCGAACCGCGGCCGGGCGTGGCGCGTGTTCCACGCATCGTCCGGCAAGCCGTCGACGCCCACCGTCTTCGGCACCTTCCGCTTCTACAGGGAGACGCCCGGCACCAACTCGAAGGGCATGGTCGACTCCATCTACTTCATCCGCGGGTACGCGGTCCACGGCTACCCATCGGTACCACCCTACGCCGCGAGCCACGGCTGCATCCGCATCCCGATCCCGAACGCCCGCTACGTCTACCACTGGATCCGGCTCGGGATGACGATCTTCGTCTACCGCTAGGGGCGGCACCGCGCGGGGGTGCCTCCGCGCAGCGCTTCGAGGCCCCCCGGTCCCTACTATCGGCCGCCGTGTCGTTCCGGATCGATCCGCCCTGGCTCTACGCAGTGGGCAAGCGCATGCCGCGGCTCGCGCCCGAGCCTCGACGCGCGGGCGTGGCCAGGGACCGGCTGATGCTCGGCTACCGCCGCGGCCTGCCGGCCCGGGAAGGCCGGGATTGAGCGACGCGGCCCGGGAACGGCTGGTGGCCGCGCTCCGCGAGCACGCGCTCGTGGTCGGGGAGGTGACGCTCACGAGCGGGCGCAAGGCGCAGTACTACGTGGACGCCAAGCGCGCGATCATGCGGCCGGACGGCTTTCGCGCGCTGGGTCAGCTCGTTGCGGCGGAAGCGGAAGCCGTACGCGCGACCGCGGTGGGGGGCCTGACGATGGGCGCCGACCCGGTGGCCTGCGCGGCGCTCGCGGCCGGTGTCGACGTCAAGGCCTTCTTCGTGAGAAAGGAGCGCAAGAGCCATGGGCTCCAGCGCTGGATCGAGGGCCCCGAGCTCGAGCCCCGGGAGCGCTGCCTGGTGGTCGAGGACGTGGTGACCACCGGCGGCTCGACCGTGGCTGCGATCGAGCGCCTGCGCGAGGAAGGGCTCCAGGTGGCCGGGGTCGCCTGCGTGTTGGACCGCCTGGCCGGCGGAGCGGACGCGATCCGCGCGGCTGCGGACGGCGCGCCCTTCACGGCCTTCTCCACGATCGACGACGTCTACCCTGAGCGGCCCGATCGTCAGCGGCCTTAGCCGCGCTTGAGCAACCGCCCGACCGCGCCCATCAGCTCGTCGGTGCGCTGCTCGCGCCTTCCCGTCTCCTCGCCCATCACGCAGTGGTGGGCGTGGTCGTCGAGCAGGCCGAGCGCGACCTTGTCGAGCGCCGCCTGGGCCGCCGTGATCTGGGTCAGCACGTCGATGCAGTAGCGGTCCTCCTCCACCATCCGCTGCACTCCGCGAACCTGCCCCTCGATCCGGCGCAACCGCTTGAGCAACTGCTCCCTGCTGGCGTTGTAGCCTCGTGTCTCCATATACCCCCCCATGGTATAACGCAGCCCATGTTCCCGTGCTCGACTACACCGCGGTCCTCAACTTCCTCTTCACCCTGGTCGCCGTAGCGCTCTTCCGGCTGACCACGCGTCGGAGGGTTCCAGGCGTCAGTTCGACCGAGGCGGCTGCGCACGGAACGAGCGGAGGATCCGCCTGAGCCGCGGCTCGACGAAGCGGCCCGGGAGCTTGGGATTAAAGAACACAACCGCCGCGTAGGTGACCCGCCCGGGCCGTTGGTACGCGACGACCGCGATCCGCTGGGCCCGCCTGCTCGTCCGGAGCCTCCCGGCGCCGTCGACCCGGGCGGAGCGATAGGGGATTCGCGTACGTGGCGTCTACGGGAAAGGACGGACCCCTCGAAGCTGGGCAGCGCGTCCTAGACGCGCCGTGCGTAGGCGGTCGGCGAGAGCTCACGGCCCTCCCGGCCGCGATCCGCTGCCACGGTGAGTACGAGCAGACGGTCCTTCGAACGGATCAGCGTCGCCGGGAGCACGCCCGGATCCCTCCGGCCATGCTCAGGACCCTAGCTAGATGTCCTGCCCACGGAGGTTGTGAACGCGGCTGATCGGGGGTCGGCCTCCGATTGAGCTGTGGGGTCTGCGTTCGTTGTAGTGGCGGCGCCAGTGTGGCAGGGCTCTGTTGCGGTGGCGGTGTG
>Ga0126313_10000078_pt1 | contig 38236 bp, 34 predicted proteins | sample Plot105A_FD_89954 | JGI IMG/M metagenome (GOLD analysis project Ga0126313, IMG submission 89954) | Serpentine soil microbial communities from UC McLaughlin Reserve, CA, USA - Plot105A | ecosystem: Environmental > Terrestrial > Soil > Grasslands | place: USA: UC McLaughlin Reserve, Lake County...
GCTCGGGAAGCTGGTCTGGGAGGTCCGTTCCGAGGTGGACGACCTCGCTTCTGAGCGGCTCGCCCGCGATCTGCTCGCAGCGGCGCTCCGCCCAGCGGCTGTTGGCGATCACGCGGTCGGCACCCAGCAGGGCGGTGACAGACGCGTGGCGCGCGATGGCGCTGCGGTCGGGCACTTTGATCATGTCGGGCCCGTGGCCGGACACCACCAGCGCCGCCGAGCCGCGCCGCCGCCAGCGCGCCGCCGCGTAGCCGGGCGGGACGATGCAGTGGGCGTGCACGAGGTCGAAGGGCCACTCCCGCCTCAGGCGGTCGAGGGCGCGTCCGAGTGTGGGCGCCATCCAGTGCCCCCAGGTGCCGTACGAACGCGGCCGGGGCGGGCTCACGAACGGGACCGGCTGCACCACCAGCCCATCCGGCTTCCAGGGCGACAGGGTCGAGCGTAGGCCGCCGGCCCAGCGCTGCAGGGGGGCGATGTCAGGCGGTCCCCCGGCCAGCGCGCGCAGCGCCCCGAGCGGCGGCACCGGGCGGCGCATCGCGAGCACCCAAACCTCGGCCCCGGCGTCGCGCGCGGCCACCGCTTGCCGGTGCGCCCAAAGGCCGTGCACGGGGTCGGCAGGGGACGGGTACCACTCGGCCACGACCGCGACCCGCACTAGGGGAGCTCCCGAAGCGTGACGTTCGCCTCGGAGGCCGGCAGGTACGTCCGCCCGGCGAGGAAGCCCTGGGCCTCGGCCACCGCCTCGGCGTGCGGGTAGCCCGAGGCGACGCCCGCGAGGTCGTGGCGCACCGGAAGAGCGTCCACCACGCCGAGCCGCCAGCCGCGTCGACTCGCCAGCGCCGCCCAGTGGAGGTCCAGCCCCCAGCCGAAGCGAAGATCGGGAAACGGCACCAGCTCGCTTGCGGCCTTCCGAGCTAGCAGCGTGACCGGCCCGATCTCCACGAAGCGGGTCTCGCGCGCAAGCGAGCGCGCGCGGCGCCGAGTCACCGCCCAGGCGCCGTGGCTGGCGAGGGTGAGGGCTGGCTGTGCGAGCTGTAGCTCGGAGCGCTCACAGACCGCCAGCATGCGGTCGAGGAACCGGGTGGGCAGCCGCACGTCGTCGTCGACGAGGAGCGTCCAGTCCTCGGCTCCGCTGCCGGTTGCCCCCATGATCGCGTTGAGGTTCTGGAACTTGCCCCCGCGGAGCCCGCTCGTCACGGTCACCTCAGCGAGCTCGGACCGCGGCTGGCCCGTCGAGCCGAATGCCAGCCGCACATCGTGACGGCTGGCCTGCAGCTCGGCGGCGGCGGCCGCCGCGCGCCCGGACTCGGGTCGGTAGGCGCACAGGACGAGCACCCGGCGAGCCGGTAGCTCGCCCGCCAACACGTCGAGCCGCCGCGACACGCCGCGCAGGCGCAGTCCTAGATCGAGCAGGCCGTCCGCCAGCCGCAGCCCGCGCGCTCGGCCGCGACCGACGTAGCCGACCCTCCCCGACAGGAAGGACTCGGGGGCGGGTCCCTCCGCCTGGACGCTCAATGCCGTCGCACCGCCTCGACCGTGCGCCCGAGCGAGTGCGCGCCCATGACGAGCCCCTGGGGGCAGGCGCGGCGCACGGTGTGCCATCCGCAGCCGGCGAGCACGCGCAGCTCGCGGCCCAGCCCGGGCGCACGGCCGCGCCGGGCATCGAAAGCCCGCAGGCCGCGACCGCGCGTGAAGGCGCCCCGGACCAGGGAGCGCAGCCTTGCATCGTCGCCGGCGCGCCGGTGGTCGAGACCGGCCGCCGCCAGATAGACGACCCGGCCGCCGGCCGCCCGCAGGCGCTCGAGCCACTCCTCCTCGTCGCCGCCGCCCTCGATCTGCTCGTCGAAGCCCCCAATTCGGTCGAATGCGGAGCGGCGGACCAGCATGTTCGCGCCCCAAACGACCTCGCAAGCGCGGTCCTCAGGACCCAGGTCCAGGGTCGTCAGCGGAGGATCCTCCCGTCCGCAGCCCCTCGGTGCGGGACCCTCGAAGCGGGCACGGATCGGCCCGCCGAACGCCTCCGCCTCGGGATTGCGCTCGGCGCCCTCCATGAGGGCGTGCAGCCACCCGCTCGGCACCTCCACGTCGTCGTCGACGAAGGCCACGAGCTTACCCCTCGTTGCCTTCACGCCCGCGTTGCGGGCGGCGTTGAGGCCCCGCGATGGATCCAGCCGCAGCGAGGGCGCGCCCCTGCGCCCCAGGAGCTCCCGCGTCCCGTCGGTTGAGCCGTCGTCCACCACCAGCAGCTCGTACGGCGCTGCGGGGTCCTGCGACTCGAGGGAGTGGAGCGTGACCTGGAGGTAGCCGACTCGGCCCCGGGTCGGAACGACCACTGACACGGCCGGCGCGTCCATGCGGCGCTAGGTTAGCCCCGACCCATGCCCGCTCCGCGCGTCCTCGTGCTGCACAACCGCTACCGAATCGAGGGCGGAGAGGAACGCTCGGTCGAGCTGCAGCTGGGGGCGCTGGGGACCGCGGGCATCGAGCACCGGATCCTCGAGCGCCGCTCCGCCGACGCGGGACCGATGCGCGCCGCGGCGGCGCTGCTGCGGGGCGGCTCTGGTGAGAACGGGGTCGCGGCCGCGGTTCGCGACCTCCAAGCCGACGTCGTCCACGCCCACAACGTCCAGCCCCTGTTCGGTCCCCGGGCACTCGAGGCCGCACGTGCGGCGAGCGCCCGGGTCGTTCTCCAACTTCACAATGCCCGCCTCTTCTGCGCGATAGGCGTGGCCTCGCGCGACGGCGGCCCTTGCTTTCGCTGCCGCGGCCGCCTGACGTTTCCCGGCCTGGTGCTCAATTGCCGCGGCTCGCTGCCGGAAGCCGGCGTCTACGCCACGGCGCTCTCGTTGCACCAACCCCGCGTCTGGCGGGCCGTCGACCGCTACGTGGCCCCCAGTCGCTGGGCGGCGGGCCAGCTCGCGATGCTCGGCGTTCCCGAGGACCGGCTCGAGGTGCTCCCGCACTACCTTCCGGCCGAGGCCTTCGCCTCTGCCTCGGCCGCGCAGGACGGCGCCTACGCCCTGGTGGCCGCACGACTCTCGGAGGAGAAGGGCATCGACGTGGCGATCCAGGCCGCGGCCGACTCGGGCGTGCCGCTTCGGATCGCGGGGGAGGGCCCCGCGGGCCGGGAGCTGGCCGCCCTGGCGCGCCGGCTCGAGGCGCCCGTTGAGCTCCTGGGCCGCGCGGATCGCCACCGCCTCACGGAGCTCCTGGCGGGTGCTGCCGCGGTCGTGCTCCCCTCCCGCTACCACGAGTTCGCGCCCTACTCGGCGCTAGAGGCGATGGCCGCCGGGGTGCCGGTGGTGGCCACGCGCCTGGGTGGGCTTCCCGAGCTGATCGGGGGGGAGCGTTGCGTGCCGATGAACGACCCTGCGGCGTTGGCCGAGCGCCTGCGCTCCCTGTGGGCCGACGCCGAGCTGCGACGCACCGAGGGCAACCTCCTGCTGACTCGGGCGCGGGAGCATCATTCCGAGGAGCGCTACAGCGCCGGACTGCTCGCCTTGTACGAGCGGACCATGTCCGGCGGGCAGACACCGCGCCCGCCCTAGCGAGACCGGCGCCGCTCAGGCTGCGTGCCGCTCGCGCCATACGGCCAGCGCATCTGACAGCGTGCGCTCGAGCGGTATCTCCGGCTCCCAGCCCGTGGCCTCCCGAAGGCGGTCGGCGGAGCCGCGGATCTCGGGGACCTCGTGGGCGCGTACGCGCTCGGGATCCACCTCTGCCCGGACCTCCACGCTCGCCACCCGCCCCAGCTCCTCCACCAGCTCGAGCACGCTCACCGATCGTCCGCTGCACACGTTGTAGACCCCGGCCGGCAGCTCGACGGCGGCGGCATAGGCGCGCACCACGTCGCGCACGTCGGTGAAGTCGCGGGCGGCGTCCAGGTTGCCGACCCGGAGCTGCGCCTCGCCCCGGCCGGCCAGCTCGGCCTCGGCCACCTGTCGGGTCAGGGTCCCGACCACGTACTCCTCGGACTGTCCCGGGCCGGCGTGATTAAACGTGCGGATCCGGACCACGCCCAACTTGTGGGCATCCGCGTACTGCCCGCCGAGAAGGTCGCAGCCGGCCTTCGACACCGCGTACGGGTTCTGGGGGCGCAGTCGCGCGTCCTCGTCGACCGGGAGCCGCTCGGGGTTCCCGTAGATCTCCCCGGATCCCACCAGCAGGGCAGGCGCACCCGGCCCCTCGCGCCGCACGGCCTCCAGGACGTTCAGAGTCATCCCCAGGTTGGCGCGCAGGGTCTCGCCGGGATCCTCCCAGGAGCGACGCACCGAGGCCCGGGCAGCCAGGTGGAAGACGGCGCGCGGCTGCAGCCTGCGCACAAAGGCCGCCACCGCCTCGGAGTCCAGCAGGTCCAGCTCCGAGCGCCGCGGCGCCGCCGGCTCCTCCCCGCGCTCGCGCAGCAGGGTGACGAGATGGGAGCCCGCAAAGCCCCAACCGCCGGTCACGAGCGGCGGGCCGCTCAGCGCTCCTGCCCCACCAGCTCCTGCTCGCGCATCCACTCGACCGTGCGCGCGATGCCCTCTCGCATGCCGACGCTCGCCTCCCAACCGAGCAGCCTCCGGGCTTTCTCCACCGAGGGCCAGCGTCGCTGCACGTCGATCTCGAAGCCGGGCAGGTGCCTCAGCTCGAACGCCGCCGGATCCTGCCCGCACACCTCCCAGATCACACGCGCGATCTCGGAGACCTTCAGCTCGTCGGCAGCGGAGATGTTGAAGTCCTCGTTCTCGCCAGCTGGGCTCGTCATCGCGGTCACGATGCCCTCCGCGATGTCCTCGACGTGCGTGAGGGTGCGGGTCTGCTCACCCGAGCCGAAGATCTCAAGCGGCCGCTGGCCGGCCAGGGCCTTGCCGATCAGGTCGGGCACCGCGTGCGCGATCCCGGGCTCCGGGTCGGGCAGCTCTCCGGGCCCATAGGCGTTGAACGGCCGGCAGATCGTGAAGGGCAGGCCGTGCTCCTCGTGCATCGCCCGGCAGTAGTACTCCCCCGAGAGCTTCGAAAAGCCGTAAGCGGAGCGCGGAGCCCGGCACCTGTCCAGGTGCTCCTCGGTGGTGGGGAACTCGGTGGCCCGCTCGAACACCATCGACGAGGACACGTAGACGAGCCGCTCGACCGGCCCCTCGAGGGCGGCCCTGAGGACCGCGTTGTAGAGGGCGTTGTTCGCCTCGAGAAGGGTGTGGGGAAGCCGATGGAAATTGCCTATGCCGCCCACGATCGCCGCCAGATGGATCAGGTACCTGCAGCCCTCGGCGGCCTGGCGGGCCTCCTCGAGATCGCGCAGGTCGGCGGTGTGCACCTCGCACGACTGGCGCATCCAGTCGGGGACCTCGCGCTGATCCGACACGCGCAACTCGAAGTTCGCGTCGCGCACGAGCCGGCGTACGACGGCGGTTCCGATCGTTCCGGCGCCGCCGGTGACCAGGACCCGGTCCACCGCCGGAACCCTACGTGGTCACGAGCTCATCGGCGTGCGCAAACACGCGCGCCGCGCCGGTGACATTCCAGGGGTCGACGAGAAGCGCGCCTCCCGGCAGCCGGGAGACGAGGTCCTCGAAGGCGGAGTGGTTGGTGGCCACGATCACGCCGTCCGCTCCCGACAGCGCGGACTCGAGCGGCTCGGACTCGTGGGGAACGTGCGGGTCGTGGCGGGACACGTGGGCCAGCTCCCGCTCCAGCAGCCTGATCAGCTTGAAGGAGAGCGAGTCGCGCACGTCGTCGGAGTCGCGCTTGTACGTGAGCCCGAGCACCGCCACCTTGCGGTCGCGCAGCGAGCCGCCGAGCCGCCGCTTGAGGCCCTGGACCAGGAACAGCGGCACGGTCTCGTGCACCCGCGAGACCGCCAGCAGCATGCCGGGAGCACTCGAGCGCTCCTCGGAGAAGACGAAGTCCTTGCGCAGGCACGTTCCGGCGGTCAGTCCGGGCTGCGCCATCCCACCACGCGGGTAGTCCCGGTTGATCAGCTCGACGACCTCGAACACGTTGGCGCCGAACTGCTCGCACTCCATCATCAGCTGGTTGGGGAGGGCGAACTGCGCGTAGCGGAGGATGTTGGTCCAGATCTTGGCCAGCTCGGCCTCCAGCGGAGTCGTGTGGACGATCTCGGTGCCGAAGACCTCGAAGAGCTCGGCCGCCTTGACGCCCGAGGCCGTCCCCACTCCGCCGACGATGCAGGGCAGCGTGGCGATCTCCTCCAGGAAGTGGTTCTCGGCGATCCGCTCGGGGACGTGTGACACAAACAGGTCCTCGCCGACGGTGAAGCCGCGACGCTGCTCGATGTAGCCGGCCACCCACTCGGTGGTCCCGGGAGCGACCGTCGAGCGCAGCACGACGGAGTGGCCCTCCCGCAGGATCGGCAGTAGGTCGTCGATCACGTGCCTGATCTGGGAGACGTCGATCTCGACGTGGATGTGTGCGGGCGTCCCGAGCGTCAGCACCACGTGGTCCGCCTGGGCCGCGTCCTGCACGTGCTGGGTCAGGCGTAGGCGCCCGGAGTCGCGCACGCCCTCGAGCACCTCTTGCGTGCCGGTCTCGTGGAACGGCATCCGGCCCGCCTCGACCGCTTCGAGCGTCGCGGGCACGCGCTCCACGCCGATCACGTCGAGCCCGCGGTCGGCGAACGACAGCGCCAGGGGCAGGCCGACCCGCCCAAGGCCGATCACCGCGACGGTCGTCACCGGAATGAGTCTACGAGTGGGCCCTTCGCTCCCGCACCAACTGACCGCCTATCGCCGCAAGGAAGCGCGGGTTGTAGTAGAGGTAGCGCGGCAGGAGGCGGCGTGGTTCCTGGGCGATGCGGTAGGTCCACTCGAGCCCCCGCTCCTGCATCCAATCGGGGGCCTGTGACACCCGCCCCGCATGGAAGTCGAAGGCGGCGCCGACCCCGCACATCACCGGCACGTCGAGCCGCGATCGCATGCGGGCCATCCATTTCTCCTGCTTCGGCACTCCGATGCCCACCCACAGGACGTCCGGCGCGGCCTCGTTGATCTGGTCGACGATGGCGTCTTCCTCGTCGTCGGTCAGGCGCCGGAAGGGTGGCGAATAGCCACCCACGACGTTGATGCCAGGATGCTTCTGGCGGATCGACAGCGCGAGCTGGGCGAGCGATCCCTGGTCGCGGCCGCCGTACAGCCAGACTCGGTGCCCGCGCTCCGAGCAGCGGTCGTTGTAGCGCCGCATGAGCTCGGGCCCGTAGACGCGGTCGGGGAGGTTCTCGCCCAGCCAGTTGGCCGCCCACACGACGGGCATGCCGTCCGGGACGGTAAGCGTGGATCCGAGTAGCGCCGCGCGGACGGCGGCGTCGTCCTGGCCGACCATGACGACGTGCACCGCGGCAGCGATCACGTAACCGGGCTCGCGCCGCTCGATCATCGCATCCATGACGTTCATCGCGCCCCCGTAGTCGGTCATCGCGATGGGGATGCCGAGGATGTCGCGGGCGCGAATCCTGTCGACGGAGGAGCCCCAGCTTGGCGCCAGCCCCTCGAGGTGTGCTCGAGCGCCGCTCATGGTTGGTCTTCCCCCGATCCGCTCGCGAAGCGAGGAAGTGTAGCCCTCACTCGCTAACGGTCCTCAGCGTGGAGGGTCGCGCCCACGCGCTCCTCACCGGAGCGTCGCTCCGCGTCGCGCATGCGCTTCTCGAGCAGCGCCAGCCGCTGGGCAAGCACCTTTGTCTGATCGGACAGCCGCGAGACCGCGAGAGAGAAGTGGAGCAACAACACCAGTACGAAACCGAATGCGACGACGAACAGGGCGTTCGGCGGGTAGACGATTCCGATCGCCTTGGCGAGCTCGGACAGCAGACCCTTCCAAATCGCCAGCCCGAGCATGACTATGGCGCTGAGCAGCCATACGATCGCGTAGCGCTCGAGGAAGCGGCGCCGCCGGACGAGCTCGAGCACGACCAAGAGGAGGACCCCACTGGCGACGACCGCGACGAGTTGGATGCGCAGCTCCATGCCCGTTCCTCAGATGCTCTGTCCCGCGGCCACGGGCGCCTCGTCCCCGGGCTCGGGCACCGGACGTGCACGCGCCAGACCGACGAAGATCGCCAGCAGGACTTTCATCATGTAGTAGACCGACTTCCCGGAGCTGATCGAAGACGCGCCGCCGTCGCGCTTCAGCATCCGGACCGCGACCTCGTGCATCTTCAGCCGGTGGAAGTGCACCATCAGCACGGCCTCGACCTCGGGGTAGTCGTGCGGGTAGTCGCGGGCGAAGAGCGCGATCCCGCGGCGGTTGTAGAGGCGGAAGCCCGACGTCGGGTCGCTGACCCGGCGTCCCATGATCCTGGACAGCAGGAAGGCGAAGAGGTGGATGCCGGTCCGTCGCGAGATCGGCGCCGGGTAGCGGTGGCCCGTCATGAAGCGGGAGCCGCAGACCATGTCGAGGCTCGGGTCGGCATCCATCGCCGCCAGGAGCTTCGGAATCTCTTCGGGCAGGTGCTGCCCGTCGGCATCGACTTGGACCATGTAGTCGTAGCCGTTGTCGAGCGCGTAAACGAAGCCGGACTGGACGGCGCCGCCTATGCCGAGGTTGAACGGATGGCGCAGGACGTGCGCGCGGGCGTCCTCGGCGACCTCTCCGGTGCCGTCGGTGGAGCCGTCGTCGATCACGAGCACGTCGAACTGGGGTGCGTGCTCCTGGATGGCGCGCACCACCCCGCCGACGGTACCGGCTTCGTTGTAGGCCGGGACGACGGCGAGCTGTGAGGCGTTGGAATGCATTCTGACGGGTAGGAGTGCCGCGCGGCCGCGGAGTTGCGGCCCGGAACGCCCATATATTGCCCTACCGGTAGGCCATGCCCGCGCTCCGGCTCTCGCTCGTCGTTGTGACGTACAACTGCCGCGATGAGGTGGCCCGCACCTTGACGGCGCTCGTGGAGCAGCTCTCGGAGGACGACGAGCTCGTTGTGGTCGACAACGCCTCCTCGGACGGAACGGCGGAGGCGGCGCAGTCCGCCGCGCCGGGCGCCACGGTCGTCCGCAACGTTGCTAACACGGGCTTCGCGGCCGCGGCGAACACCGGAGCGGCGCGCGCGACTGGAGAGCTGCTGGTCTTCCTCAACCCGGACGCCCTGCCCGCGCCGGGCTTCGTGGAGGCGATCACCGCGCCACTGCGCGAGGAGCGCGGCTGGTCCGCGTGGATGGGACTCGTGACGGCGGAGGGGGGGCGGGTCGTGAACACAAGCGGCGGCGTGGTGCACTTCACGGGCATCTCCTGGGCCGGCGAGGCCGGGCGGCCGACCGCCCAGATCGAGGCCGCTCCGCACGAGGTCGCCTTCGCTTCCGGCGCCTGCCTGGCGGTGCCGCGCTCGGACTGGGTCGCGGCCGGCGGCTTCCCCGAGCACTACTTCATGTACTGCGAGGACGTGGACCTCTCCCTGCGGCTGCGCATCGCCGGCAAACGCATAGGAGTCGAGCCGCGGGCCCGCGTGGACCACCGCTACGAGTTCGAAAAGGGACCCGAGAAGTGGCGGCTGCTCGAGCGAAACCGCTGGGCCACGGTGATTCGGACCTACCCGCCCGCTCTGCTGCTGCTTTGCGCCCCCGCGCTGCTGCTGGCTGAGCCGGCCATCGCGGCAGCGGCGCTTCGGGGCGGCTGGGGCCGCCAGAAGCTGGCCGCCGCGGGCGACATGCTTGCACGCCTGCCCAGCCTGCTCGCCGAGCGGCGTCTCATCCAGTCGGGCCGGGTGATCGGTGCGTGCGACTTCGCGCGCTGGCTCGTCCCCGAGCCGAGCTCACCCTTCCTCGGCCGCTCCGCCCGCTCGTCGCTCGTACGGGTGCTGCTGCGCGCCTACTGGCGCGCCGTGCTGGCGTTGCTACACGCCGGTTGATGCCGCGGCCCGGGCGCGCTCGATTTGCTCGCCGAGCCGCCCCGCGAGGACCGGATGGCTGTAGTCCCTGATCGCTTGCGTGTCCGGCGCTCCGTTCCAGGCTGAGATTCGCGCGAGCCCATCCGCGATCGCGTCCGGGTCGGTGGCGGAGGTCGCGAGCCCGGAGCCGGTCCGCTCGACGATCCGCGCGGCGGCGGTCTGCTCGCCGAGCACGAGGATCGGGACGCCGGCGGCGAGGTACTCGAACAGCTTGCCCGTCGCGATGCTCGTACTGCCCTGGGTTACGACGAGCAGGCCGTCCGCTGCGCGCTGGAGCGCCAGCGCCTCATGACGGGGAAGCGCGCCGACGCTGCGCGCCAGTCCCCTCAGCTCGGGCGCCTCGATCAGCTCTCGCTCGCGGCTGGTGGTCGGCCCCGCGAAGACCACCTCGAGCCGTTCCGCCCGCTCAGGGTCGCGGCGGTAGAGCTCGCGCAGGCCCGCCAGCAGCGGGCCGGGGGAGAGCCCGTTGAAGGCGAGCGTGCCCGTGTAGACGAGCGACTGGCGGTCCGGATCGAGCAGATCGGGTCGTGGCGCGAGCTCCCCCTCGCGCAGCTCGTCGGGGTCGAAGCCGTTGGTGATCGTCACCGCATCGACTCCGAAGCGGGCGCGCAGGTCGTCCGTGATCGGCTCCGTGACTGCCTGTACCTGGTCCGCCTCGGTCACGACCTGTCGCTCGAGCCTGCTATCGAGCGCGCGCAGTGGGGCCAGCGCGAACCTCGGCCGGCTGCTCTCGAACGTCCAGCCATCGCGCAGGTCGGCGACCCAGGGGACGCCATGCCTGCGCAGCGTGAGCCCGATCAGATGGACGCTGTGCGGGGGCCCCGACGTGATTACGCAGTCGATCGCCCCGCGGCGTGCGAGCTCCAGCGCAGGCGGGAGCGCGAAAGGGACCCAGCTGAGGAGGCCGAGGTCGGGAACCACCCACTCGGCCAAACGGCTCGGGCGGGCCTCGTAGTCGTTTGCCGCCGCTTCCGAGGCGAGCGCCCGGAACGAGCGCCGGCGCGGGTTCATGCCACTGACGAGCAGGTCTCGCGTGCGGATCGTGAGCGCTGCCTCCGGCACCCCGGCCCCCGAACCCGAGGCCAGCGAGGTCAGCACGATCAACTCGTAGCCGATGCGGGAGAGGTATTTCGTCATCCCCGCGGTGCGCCGGGCCGCCGACAAGATCGCCGGCGGCGACGGGTGCGCAACGTACAGCACTCGCGCAGGTGCCTTCATCGGAAGAGCAGCCGCCCGTAGAGTGCCTGCTCGAGCCGCGCCGGGAGTGGCCGCCAGGCGAACCAGGTCCGGTAGAGAAGCCTGCCAGCCGGCCCGAGAGCGCTCTGCTTCGCCAGTTCGGGGGCCCGCCTGTAGAGCGCCGCGTGCTTGCGGCGGATGCGGCGGTAGAGGTGCCTGTAGTCCGCTCGCGTGGCGTCGACCAGAGTCCGGCCGCGCCGCCGGTAGTAGAAGGTGACCTCGGGGATCCGGCGGCCGGCCCAGCCGCGCTCGACGGCGCCGAGGAAGAAGTCCCAGTCCTCGTAGCCGGGCAGCTCCGGATCGAACCCCCCGACTTCCTCGAACAGCTCCCTGCGCAGAAGGCTGGTGGCGCTCACGAGGCTGCGGTACAGGAGGCGGTACGGGTCCCAGTCCGGCAGGGCCAGCACCCCGGCCCAGTCACCGATGAACTCCGTCAGGCCGTAGGCGAAGCCAAGCCCGGGCTCCGAGTCGAGCACCGCCCGCAACCTTCCCAGAGCGTCCGGGTGCAGAAGGTCGTCCGCGTCGAGCATCAGGAGCAGTGACGTGTCGGAGTGCTCGACGCCGGTGTTGCGGGCTGCCGAGAGGCCCCGGTTGGGCCGCCGCACCACCGCTGCGGCCGCCGGCAGCTCCGCGAGGGCGCGCAGCGTGTCCGGGTCGCGCGAACCGTCGTCGACCACCACCACACGCGGGGAGCCGCCCTCCTGCCCGAGCGCGCTGTCGACGGCCTCGGCTACGAGCGTGCCGGCGGCGAAGCACGGGATGACGACAGTGACGTCGGCGTTGCCGGACACGTGCTACCGGGAGTAGGGGACCGTCGGCCGTCTCAGCCGCGTTAGGAGGTGTACCGGTCCGGCGAGCAAGACGAAGAGGATGCCGGTTACGTACCGGTCGACCGAGCTGGTGACGGGAGTCGCTCCGCCGCCGAGCTGCCTGATGAGGAACCACCAGACGAGGACGCCGCTCGTCAGAGCGATGGAAAGCAGGTAGAAGCCGCCCAGCATCCGGATGGAGCGCAGGAGGAGTGCGGCGATCGCCAATACGAGTGCGACCGGCACCAGCATGAGCCAGCGGTCGATGTCGGTCACCTGGCCGAGTATGCCTCGCACCGCGGGCTCGACGCGGTCAAGCCGGTCCGCGAGGAATCCCGGGTCGAGCCCGTTCCCCACCGGCACATCGCTGCCGATCGCCGCTGCCGCCCGCGAGGAGCAGTGCTCCCAGCAGCACGCCAAGCGTCTGGTACAAGAGGATCAAGCGCCCGGCAGCCTACGCGACACGCTCCCCGGCCGAGCCCTGTGCCACACTCGCCGCCGCATGGAGGAGCGGGGCACGGGCGACCGATCGCAGGCGCGCCTGCTCGCCTCGGGAGCGCTGGCTCAGCAGGCGGCCCAGGTGCTGGGCCTGCTCGCGATGTTCGCGATCGTCACCGTGCTCGCCCATCGGCTGTCCCTCAGCGAGCTCGGCGCCTACGGGCTGCTCTCCTCGCTCGCCGGGTACCTCGTGATCGTGCAGAACGCCGGTGCGGCCGCGGCGGTGCGCGACATGGCGGCCGCGCACGACGACCGCGAGCGCAACGGTGTCTTCTCGACCGCGGCCTCGCTGTACGCGCTGGCGGGCCTGGTCGCCGGGCTGGCGCTCGCGCTCGCCGGCGTACTGCTGTCCGCGGCGATCGACCTCGCGTCCTCGGTGCGCCACCAAGCGCAGTTGGGCTCGCTCCTGCTCGGGGCCGTCACCTTCGCCGGTTGGCCGCTCACGGTCAGCCGCGACGCGCTGCGGGCGCGGCAACTGTTCGTGCGGGCGGCGGTAACCGACATGGCGGCGGTGGCGGCGTACGTCGCCGTGGTGCTGGGGCTCGTGTACGGCGGGGCGGGGTTGGCGGTGGTGATCGGGGCGAGCGGTTCCATCCCGCTGATCGTGGGGATCGCCGCCACCGCCGTGGCGCGCAGCTCGGGACTGCCCTTCCGCTTCGAGCGCCGGGCCGTATCTCGCTCCACGGCGCGCGCCCTGCTCGGCACGGCCGGCTACCTGTCCCTGATCGAGGCCCTCGCCGCGTCGGTATACGCGCTGAACCGGGCCATTCTCGGCGTGATGCGCTCGGCCGCCACCGTCGGGCTGTTCGAGGGCCCGATCCGCGCCCACAACCTGCTGCGCTCGCTGAACGGCGCGGTCACCGTCACGGCGCTCCCGACGGCGGCCCGCTACCGGGCCGGGGACGACACCCGCCGCCTCGAGGCGCTGCTGGTCCGTGGCGTCCGCTACACGCTCGCTCTGGTCGTGCCCCTGACCGTGACCGGCATGCTGCTCGCCGGGCCCATCCTCGACGTCTGGCTCGGCGGACGCTTCCGCGACGCCGGCGGCGCGATGGCGATCCTCCTCTCGCACTGGCTCCTGAGCGGCTGCAGCGGCCTGCTCACCGCGGTGCTGGTGGCGCTCGGCCGTGCGCGTGACGTGGCGCGCTGGGCGAGCGGCGTGGCGCTCGGCGACGTGGTGCTCGCGCTGGCGCTCACGCCGGTCCTGGGCCTCGAGGGAGTGGCGCTGGCCAACTCGCTGCCCTACGTGCTGCTCTTCCCTGTCCTGCTGGGGCTCACTTTGCGCGAGGTGCGCGTCGGCTTGGGCGTGCTGTTGCGCGACGCCTTCGCGCCCGCTTACCTGCTGGGCGCCGCGCTGGCCGCGGTCCTTGCCGTGGTGCGGCTCGTGGCTGACCCCGGCACGCTGCCCGCCGTGGCCGCTGCGGCACTGGCCGCCCAGCTCGCCTACTGGTTCGCCTATTACCTGGTCTGGCTCGACGAGAGCGAGCGGGCGCTCGTGCGCGGCGTCGTCGGCGACCTGCTTTCGCGCCGGCGCGGCTGACGCGGGTGATTAGCCTGGTGGCCGTGGCGCGCGTCCTGATCCTCTCGTTCAGCGACCACGGCCGGGACCCGCGCGTCCACCGCCAGATCGAAGCGCTGAGGAAGCGCCACGAGCTGGTCGCCGCCGGCTTCGCCCCTCCTGCCGTGCCCGGAGTCCGGTTCGTCGACCTGAGGCCGCCCCCGGCGCCGCTCGCGGCCCGGCGCAGCAAGGCGCTCGGACTCGTCCGCATCCTCGCTCGGCGCTTCGAGCGCGCCTACTGGGGCAACCGCACCGTCCGCTTCGCGCTCGCGCGCCTGGACGGCCGCCGCTTCGACGCCGTAGTGGCGAACGACATCGACACCCTGCCCCTTGCGCTCCGCGTGGCCGGGTCCGCGGCGGTGCTGTTCGACGCGCATGAGTACTACCCCGAGCACTTCGCCCAGGAGCGCTGGTGGCGGCACGTCATGGGCCCTCACTTCACCCACCTTTGCGCCACCTACATGCCCCGGGCGGCGGCGGTGACGACGGTCTCCGCCGGCCTCGCGCGCCGCTACCGCGAGGAGGTCGGTGTGGAGGCCGAGGTCGTGATCAACGCGCCGGAGCTGGAGCCACTCGAGCCGAGCCGGGTGGAAACGCCGATCCGGCTGCTCCACCACGGCATCGCCGACCGCCGCCGCCGGCTCGACCTGACGATCCAGGCGATGCGCCACCTCGACGAGCGCTTCCGATTGGACCTGGTGCTGCTCGACGACGGGAGCGGCGAGCTGGGTCGTCTGCGTGCGCTGGCAGCCGGCGACTCGCGGATCGCCTTCCCCGAGCCCCTCCCGATGCCGGAGATCCCTCGCTTCGCCAACTCGTACGACGTCGGCCTCTTCCTGCTCGAGCCGCGAACCTTCAACCAGTTGCACGTGCTCCCCAACAAACTCTTCGAGTTCATCCAGGCGCGGCTCGCCGTCGCCATCGGCCCCTCGCCGGAGATGGCGGCCGTGGTGCGCGAGTGGGACTGTGGCGTGGTAGCCGACGACTTCACGCCGGCTGCGCTCGCCCGAGCCGTGGGCGGGCTCGACGCCAAGCGGATCGCGGCGCTCAAGCAGCGCTCCCACGCGGCCGCCGCGGAGCTGACCGCCGACCGCGCCCGCGGGGCGCTGGTGCGCTTGACCGAGTCGCTGCTCGACGAGCCGCGTGCGGCTTCGCCTAGCCTCTAGGCGGCGACCGCCGCAGCCTGGCCCCCATGCGCAGGGCGCGCCCTCCGAGCCGAACCCTCGCCACGACCTCGAGGCAGGAGAGGCGTTCGCCGACGCGGGATCGCATCTCCCTGAGCCCGTCGAGCGCACGCGGGGGCGGGGCCGCCCCGGGGCCGCCGAGGGCCGCGGCCTCGACCTCCGAGACGAAGCGCTCGTAGGTGTAGGCGCCCGAGGCGACCACGTCGCGGTAGGCGGCCTCCACGATGACCTGACGGCGGTCGTCCCGCTTTACGGTCTCGAGCACCTCGTCGAGGTTGCCCAGGTCGCGGCGGAGCGGGATGTAGTGGCGTCCGGCCTCCAGCACGCCGTTGTAGTCACCTTCCACGAGCACCTGGCAGGTCCGGGTGGCGCACGCCTCGAGATGTCGGGGTGACAGGGCGACGAGCCCGAAGCTCCCGTCCCGGCCCGGGAAGCAGCTGGCCTCGACCTCCTCGAAGGATGCCCCAGGGTGCTCGGCGAGGAAGCGCTCGGTGCGCGCCCTGATCGTGCCGTCCCGGTCGAGCAGGCTCGCGCCTCCCTCGGCGCCGATCGTGTACTTGCAGGAGAGCAGGAAGCGCAGCCAGTCGCCTCCGAGCAGGGTGTCCTCCGCCCGCGTCGAGATGTCGCACACGAGCCCCTTTGCCGGAGCGGCCTCGGCGACGCGGGCCGCCATCTCCGCCTTGAGCCGCGCGTGGCGGCCCAGCCAGGGCGGCAGGTCCTTGGCCCTGTAGCCGATGTCGACGGGGCGGTCGCCGGAGGGCGCGCCGAGGCGCTCCATGCGGTCGATCGCCCCTCGGTCGAGGTAGCCCGTGAGCACTCGCGAGATCCGCACCCTGCTTCGGTCCACGCTCGGGTAGATCGTGGGCCATTCGGAGGGCGGGGCGACGCTGAAGACGTAATCGATCCCGAACTCGTCGATGAACTCGCACAGCGAGGCCGGCGGAAGGTACTCGTCCTGGGGCAGGGCGATCCGCACCGCGTCGAGGGCCTTCAACGGCCGGGCGCGCTCGCGCAGCCGCTCGAAGTAGGCGGGCGAGCTGCGCTTGGAGAGGAAGGTCGTGTGGAAGACGAGCAAGTCGAAGGGGGCCCGCCGCAGCCATGCCGGGACACGCCGCACCGCGAGGTTCAGGTAGAAGCAGCGACGCTGCGAGTAGCGCCGGAAGGCACAGAGATGGTCGCGCACGGACTCGCGGAGCGGATGGTCGAGCATGCTGTAGACGACGAGGACGTTGCCCGTGCCTGGCGCCCCGTCCGGCTCGCGGGCGCTAGAGGTGGGCGTCACGGTAGGCGTCCGGGTCGCCGGCTCTACGCGAGGTGAGCCGCAAGCGGATCCGGGACGTGACCGGGTAGACCCCGTGGATCACCTGCCGGAACGGCGGCCTGCGGAGCAGCTCGAGGACGAGCCAGACGGCGAGCCGGGTTGCGCGGCGGAGCCGGTGCCCCCGGGCCAGGGCGGCGTCCACCTGCGCGGTGGCGAGCGGCTCGGCTCCCGTCCCGACCCCGGCCGACTGCAGCGTCTCGTCCACGCTCTCAAGCAGCCTGCGGTAACCCCACGCCCCCGACTCGATCAGGTCCCGGTAGGCCTTCTCTGTCAGCTCGCAGCGGAGGTCGCGGTCGCGGATGCGCTCGATCACCTCGTCGAGGTTCGAGAAGTCCTTCTTCAGCGGGATGTAGTGCACCATCGGCTCGAGGATGCCCGAGTAGCGCCCCTCGAAGAGCACCTGGCAGGTACGCAGGGCAGCTGCCTCGAAGTGGCGTGGGCTGATCGTCCGGTAGTAAACGACGTCCTCCCACCTCGGGAGGGTCGTGAGGTCATCGATGGCCACCTGGCCGCGCTCGGCCTCGAGGCGGACGTACTCGGCCAGGACCTCGTCCTCGAGGTCGAAGGCGGAGACCCCGGACTCGACCCCGAGCACGCAACGGCAGTTCGCGAGGAACCTGTACCAGTCATCGCCGTACAGCCGGTCGCCCTCACCGCCCGCGAGGTCGAGGGTCAGGCCGCTAGCCCCGGCGAGCTCCCCGAAGCGCTGGCCGATCAAGTGCTTCTCCTGGGCCCCCCTGCCCAGGTAGGGAGGCAACGGCCTCCCCCGGTAGCCGACGTCCACGCGGCGCTCCGCATCGGAAACCGTGAAGCGGCGCCCCGCAGCGACCAGCTCGTCGCTCACATAGCCGGGAATGTTGGAGACGAGCCTGGGGACGCTCGTATACCTGCCGTACGCCTTGGCGAACTCCGATGGCTCCAGGCACGTGAAGACACAGTCGATCTCGTGCTCGTTCAGGAAGCGAAAGCGGCGCCCGCAGCGAGTGCACTCGTCTTGGAAGAAGGCCACGGTGTACGCCCCGGTGCTCCTGAGGTATCTGTGCCACGGCTCGTCCAGGTGGTACGTGCCCATGCCGAACACCGAGTAGTGGAGGATCACGGCGCCGAACTCGAGCTCCTCGAGGCCCGGGGGGAAGCCGAGGTCCGTGTTCAGCTCCCACATATCGAGATCGGAGTGACGGCGGAACGCCCGCACGTGCTCCATGACCGTGGATGCGTCCCTGAACCAGGGAGTGGCCCGCCGGTGGTAGACGAGCAGTGCGCCGTTTGCCCGCCGCCGGTGCGGGACGGTGCTCTCCTTATGCAGCTCAGTTGCCACCGTGCCTCGGGGCTGCGAAGCCACCGAGCGCACTATCTCTCCGGCCCTCAAGAGGGCGAGCCGGACGGATCCGCGGCGCGTCGCAACTCGTAGACGCCGCCGATCCCGGCGTACAGGCCGCGGTACATCGGATAGCCGGAGGGATCCAGCGTGAGCTCGCGCAGGAAGTCGCGATGTTCGCGACCGAGCCGCTCGTCCGCTATCGCCCGTTCGCGCGACTCCGCGAGCGAGTTCAGTTCTCGGCGCGACAGGTAGCCGCCCAGGTAGCGTGCCTCGAATCCCGCCCGCTCGCAGAGCGCGGCGAACCCCGGTGCCGGGTAGCTGCGCGAGATCGGACATTCGGGCCCATCCGTGTTCCGGGCGAACGCCTCCTGCACGCCTAGGCCCGGGAATGCGCCCTCCAGCACCATGCGCTCGTACGCCGTGTAGAGGTGGAACCACACGCTGTCCCGGTTGTAGACCATCACGCAGGCTCGCCCCCCCGGGCGAAGGACGCGGTGGAGCTCACGAAGGATGAGGTCGGGCTCGCTCGTGTGGTGCAGCACGCCGAGGCACTGGACGTAGTTGACTGACTCATCCTCGAGCGGGACGCGGGGCTGGGAGTCGCTCAGCTCCACCAGCTCGACCCGCCCCGGGTCCACGCGGTGTAGGGCCAGCCGGTCCGCTGCGAGCCCCAGCGCGGTGCGTGACACGTCCATGCCCACGATCCGCGCGGCCCTTGTGTAGAGGGCGAGCCCGACCAGATCATTGCCCGGACCGCAGCCATAGTCGAGCACCGCCTCGCCATCGTGGTCGCCCCAGAGGCCGGTGAGCTCGCGGAACAGCGGGTACTGATCGAACCGCCACTTCAGGTAGCGCTCCGAGCGGCGCCGGGTCAGGAACGAGGGTGCCCTGACGGTGTGCCGGGACCAGTACTCGTCCACCGACGTGGTCCGGGTGCGATCGGCGGCGCGGATAACGGGAGGGGGCGAAGACGGCCTGCGCGCTTGCGCCGCCCACGCTTCGAGGGCGCTCGCCACATGCGGGACTACTCGGGGTAAGCTGAGAGTCAGGCTCATCGATCGGGCGAGGATCCTGGCGGCGAGCGGATGCGCCGGGCCGGACCTGCGGACCCCGATGATAAGGGCCTCCGCTTACCCCCGCCTCCTCCGTTGGGGGCCCGCGCCGATCTAGGCAGGCCCGCTGCCGCCGCGGCAGGCCGGAGCGTCGGGTCGCCGGGTCACCTGCGTCGGGTTCTCCACGGAAGCGTAGAAGCCGTCCCAATTGAACGGGGAGAAGAACGGGAAGCGGAAGCGCTTGTCGAGCCGCCAGGGCCCGGTGAGCCGGCTTGCGACATAGGGAAGGGCCAGCTCGGTGGTGGCTCTGGGGAACGCCCCGAAGGCCGTGAACAGACCGTGCCAACGCCCGTCCTGGCCGTGGCAGACGTAGCTGGGTGAGACCTTGCGAGCGTCCGCGACGGCGACGGGAGCGCCTGCGGCGTGCGGGAACCGAAGCGGCGCAGAAAGGACCAGGGAGTCGTTCCGGTGGCCGAGGACTCGCGCTGGCTCCGCCTCGAGCCCGTCCAGGGAGGAGATCACGATCGGGTCACCGGGAGCAAAGCCGCCTGCTCCGGACACGCGTACGGTCGTTTGTCCCGGGCCGGACGGCGCGGTGAGCCCAGCCACGATGCTGCGGGAGCGGACGATCTTGTGGCCGTGGGAGTAGCTGCGCTCGCGCGGATCCGTGAAGCTCGCGATTCCGCCCCAGGCCCTGTTCCCGCTGCGGTTGAAGCCCGTGTACATGAGAGACCAGCGCCCGTTGCGCCGGATGACCTCCTCGACGGCGAGCGTGGTGGCCGCTGTCTGGACTCCGGCGACGAGCTTTGCCCCGACTCGCCTACGGAAGTGGATCCCGTCCCCGCTCTCCGCGTATAGGACGCGTTGACCCTCGACTCCGAGGCGATCGACGCTCACCCACGCGCGGAAGACGCGGCCGTCATGGACGACGTAGGGCGTCCGGATCGCCTGCTCGTCGGCCGCGGGCGCGATCGCGGTGCCTATGCGGCGGAACGTGATCCCGTCACGCGAGCCGAAGACGACGACGCGCGCCCAGCGGCGACAGTCGTTCTCCGACGCGTACAGCCAGTAGGTCCCGTGCGCTCCGCGTGTGACGCTGGGCCACGCCAGGTGACACGAGTGAGGGCCGGCCCTGACCCGCTGACCGGCAGGGTTGCCGCCTACGTAGCGGCCGATCATGTAGCGCTGATCGCGACCGCTGAACATGTTCACGAAGAAGACGCGGGGCGATGCTGCCGCCGCCGCGGCTGGCGCCAGGACTCCGACCGCCGCCACCGCGGCCGCGAGTGCTTTCAACCTCCGCTGAGGCGCTGGGAATTCCCGCTTCACGAGCCTTCATCGCCTCCGGGGGAGGGCCGTCGTCAAACGGGCGCTCCAGTTCCATCGAAGCACCGGTCATCGGATTTCGCCAGCGAGCGGCTCCAGCGGGGGAGCCTCGCGAACCTCCGTCCAGGAGGACCGGGGGCGCAGATATCCTCGGACCTCGCTCCAGCGGTAATGGTCCTCACCGTCCTCCGCGACGTTCAGGGCCGTGAAGCGCAGGGCGTCCACGACATAGTCGACCGTGATGCCGGTCGCGTGGTGGAGGGCGACGTCGATCGAGAACTCGCCGGGAAGCAGGGTGGCATCGATCTCCGCGTTTACCTCCCGAAGGCCCGGCCGGAAGCCCAGTAGGGGCCCCTCCAGGTCCGTGCTCTGGACGGTCGCCACGCGGTCTCCGCCGAAGGGCGAGATGCCGAGCTCGACCACGCCATCGTCGATCGGTCGGGTGACCTCGAACACGGCTGTGACCCTGAAGCGCTGGCCGAGATGAAGTGCGGGGAGCGGCTCGCCGCTCATGTCGCTGACTTCGACCTCCCGGAGGCGAGCCTCGCCGGTCCCGATTCGGGGCGCTTCCTCCGGCACTCTCGCACGCCCGCTGGCCTCCTCCGGGGACGTGCGATTGAGGTAGGTCGCCACCACCTCCGCCGGTGGCCCGTCGGCCGTCAGCCGTCCCCCCTCGATCAGCAAGGTGCGGCTGCACAGCCGCTGTACTGCGCCGAGGTTGTGGCTCACGAAGACCACGGTGCGTCCACCCCCGGCCACGTCGCGCATCTTTCCGAGGCACTTCCTCTGGAATTCGACGTCGCCCACCGCCAGGACCTCGTCGACGAGCAGGATCTCCGGCTCGAGGTGGGCCGCCACCGCGAAGGCCAGCCGAACGTACATGCCGCTCGAGTAGTGCTTGACCGGCATCTCGATGAACCGCTCGATGCCGGCGAACTCGACTATCTCGTCGTACTTGCGCATGATCTCGCGGCGCTTCATCCCCAGGATCGTCCCGTTGAGGAAGACGTTCTCGCGGCCGCTGAGCTGAGGGTGGAACCCCGTGCCGACCTCGAGAAGCGTCCCCACACGCCCGCCCACACGCGCGCGGCCCTCGGTGGGGGGAGTGATGCGGGAGATGATCTTGAGCAGGGTGCTCTTGCCTGCCCCGTTGCGACCGATCAGGCCGAGGGCCTCTCCCTGCTCGACGTCGAAGCTGATGTCCCGGAGCGCCCAGAACTCATCGGATGGACGGACGGAGGGAGGCCGGCGATTCCTGACCAGCCGCATGGGCACACGAAGGGCCCGCTCGAGGCGCTCGGCCAGTAGCGGGCTGGAGAGCTCGCCGAGCCGGTAGCGTTTCCCCAGCCTCTCCACACGAATCGATTTCCTTCCCGCGCCCGCCATGGCGTCAGATCACGTCGGCGAAGCGGCGTTCCGCGCGCTCGAAGTAGAGGAGCCCGGTGAGGATGAGGGCGATGCCGGTGGTCGCCGGGATCAGGAGGAGGAGGCCCGGCGGGCTCGCGTCGGGCAGCACCGCCCAGCGAAATGTCTCGAGCACGCCGACGAGTGGGTTGAGCGCGTAGAGGGGCTGGTAGGCCTTCGAAATCAGGCTGAGGGGATAGAGGACGGGCGTTATAAAGAGCAGGAGCGTCGTCATGAACGTCACCACGTTGCTGATGTCGCGATAACGGACGATGGTCGCCGAGAGCCAGAACCCGATCCCGAGTGCCAGCGCGAGGGCGACCGCGAACACGACAGGCACGAGGAGGATCTGGATCCCGGGCACCTGCCCGAAGACCAGCAGGACCGCGAGCAGCACCGCGAAGGAGGCCGCGAAGTCCATGATCGGCGGCATCATCGCCGCGATCGGGATGGCCAGGCGAGGGAAGTAGACCTTCGAGATGAGCTCGGCGCTGCTGATGGTGCTATCCGAACAGCGCGAGATCGCCGTGGCGAAGAAGAGCCACATCGTCATGCCCGTGAGCGCGAACAGTGCGTACGGCACGTGCTCAGAGGGCAGGTGCGAGACACGACCCAGGAAGACGCTGAAGACGACTGCCAGGAGGAGGGGTTGCAGCACGGCCCAGAGTGCGCCCACCGCGGTCTGCTTGTAGCGAACGGTTACGTCTCGCTTGGCGAGGAAGTAGACGAGGTCGAGGCTGTGCCGGAGCTCCTTGAGGTTGGGGAGCGACCAACCGGACACCGGCGTGATGACTGTCTCCTCGGTCGTCTCGTCAGGCTCGACGGACGCGGGAGTGTGGACTTGAGTGGACATCGATCCGACAGTATGGAGTCTCGCTTGCCGCGCTCAAGCCGCGCGCGGTCCCATCAGGCGCCTGACGCGCGACGTGACAGGGTGGACGAGCCGCGCGGCCCGGATGACGAGCGGCCTCGAAAGCAAGGCACGAAGCAGCCAGTCCAGCTGGCGTCGGGTCCGGCGGACTAGCGCCCCGCGGCGAAGCGCCGAGCGAAGCGCGGCCTGCCCGGCGGAGTCGGGCTCCTCGCTGACCCCCGCCTCCTGAAGTGTGCCGTCCACGCTCTCGATCAGGCGCTCGTAGCCCCACTCGCCGGAGGCGATCAGGTCGCGATGGGCGTTGCGGGTCAACTCTCCGCGCACTTCCGCATCCTTGATCAGGGCGATGACCCGCTCCATGTTCGAGAAGTCCTTCTCGAGCGGGATGTAGTGCACCATCGGCTGGAGGATCCCGGAGTACCGGCCCTCGAAGAGCACCTGGCAGGCCCGAAGCGCGGCTGCCTCGAAGTGGCGCGGACTGATGGTCCGGTAGTAGACGACGTCCTCCCATTCGCTCAGGCTCTCGAGGTCTGCGATGCCCACGGCGCCGCGCTCCTCGAGCAGGCGGACGTACTCGGCGTACACCTCACCCTCGAGGTCGAAGGCGGACACACCCGACTCGACCCCGAGCACAGCGCGGCAGCGACTGATGAATCGGTACCAGTCATCTCCGTAGAGCCGGTCGCCCTCGCCGCCGGCGATGTCCAGGCGCAGCCCGCTTCCCGCCGCGAGCTCGGCAAAGCGACGGCCGATCAGATGCTTCTCCTGTGCGCCCCTTCCCATGTATACGGCGAGCGGGCGCCCGCGGTAGCCGACGTCGATCGGCCGCCGGCCGTCGGGAAGGGTGAAGCGCTGTCCGGTCTCGAGGAGCCCCTCGCTCACATAGCCGGGAAGGTTCGACACGAGCTTCGGCACCTCCGTGTACGCGCCGTACACCTTCGAGAACTCGGATGGCTCGAGGCAGGTGTAGACGCAGTCGACCTGGAAGTCGTTGAGGAAATTGAACCGCCGCCTGCAGGCGAAGTGCTCGTCCTGGAAGAAAGCGATCTTGTATGCGCGTGAGCGCGCCAGCCAGGCGAGCCACTGATCGTCGAGCAGATAGTGCTGAACGCCGAACAGGGAGTAGTGCATGATCATCGCGCGGGGTTCGACCCGCTCCAGCGCCGGGGGGAAGCCCGCGTCCACGTTGACCTCCAAGATGGGGAAGCGCGAATGCCGCCGGAAGGCGCCAACGTGCTCGAGCACGGTGGAGGCATTTCGGTGCCAGAAGGCCAAGGGCCAGTGGTAGAGGAGCACCACCCCGTGTCCCGACCTGGAAGTCGGGCTCGTCACTTGCGTGCGGTGATGTAGAGGTCCAGCCCCAGCACCCTGTCCACCGACCCGAGCAGGCGCTCCCGCGGGATGCGCGCGAGTAGGGGAACGGGGTAAAGGGTCCGGAAGTTTCGCCTGTCGACTCGCACGCTGAAGAACCGGCGGAACAGCCGTCGAGCCTGGCGCGGGCTCACGAAGTCCGTGTGGGGAGCCGCCTGCCCGTCTGCGTTGACGTCGTACATGGCTCGCACGTCCTCCTCGGGAACGCGGCGGCGCATCAGCCTCGGCACGGTCACTGCCGTGAGCCGCCTCCAGGAGTGGCGGTTGTAGACCATCACGACGGCGGTCCCTCCCGGCCGCAGCACGCGCCTCACCTCGTCCACCGCGCGGGGAAGGTCGCCCGTGTGGTGAAGGCAGCCGATGGTGTAGACGAAGTCGAAGCTGTCGTCGGGGCAGGGCAGCGAGTGCACCGATCCCTGTACCACCCGGCCGTCGGAGTCATCCACGCTGGCAAGCTGCAACCGGTGGCGGACGAGCTCTACGGGACCGCGCGCGATGTCCACGCCGCGGTATTCCGCCCCCCTTTTCACCAGCTCGCTGCTGAGCGTCCCGTACCCGAGGCCGATCTCCAGGACGGAAGCTCCCGCAAGCTCGTCCGGAAGGTACGCGGAGAGATAGGGATACATCGCGAAGTACGCATCGTCGAAGCGGGCGAGGCTCTCTTTGGAGGCGTCCACGATGCCCAGGCTCTGCGCCAGCTTCGAGCCGCACAGCTCGTTCCAGAAGCTCACGTTGCTCGTGTCGATTCCCGCTCGCTGCACTCTCGCGCTCATCAGCGTTTCCCGGAGGCTCCGTTCGGCTTCGATGCCACGGCCACGATCTCCGTCGGGCGCATCAGGACCAGTCCGAGCCAGGGACGAATGCGATTCACATTCGGGTTGTCGCCGAACCGTCTCTCGAGCATGCGCTTGACACGCACGCGAAGCGGCGGAAGGCGTGCGATCAGCGGCCGCCAGCGGCCGAGGTAGAAGCCAGTGTACGAGAGCCGTTTCACCTCCAGGCCCGCGTTCACCAGGAGCTGCCGGAGCATGGCCCGATCGAAGGTCCGGAGATGGACGAGCGGATAGGGGCAACCGCTCAGCCTCGAGTACTGCGTGATGTCCTCGCGGTAGGGGGTCTTGACGACGAGCCTGCCGCCGGGACGCAGTGCCTCGGTCGCGCTGGCCAGGAAGTCGGCGAGGTTGAGGACGTGCTCCATGACATCCGAGGCCACGATCACGTCGAACTCCTCGCGGAAGGGGAGGTTCTCGGCATTCGCCCGCATTAGCTGCACCCCGTCGGCGTTTCCCTGCAGGCGCCGTAGGTAGGCCCTGGCCAGATCCACCCCGACGAGCCGAGCCGGCTGCGCCTGCCTCACCCTCTCGAGGAGGAATCCCTTTCCGACGCCTATCTCGCAGACGTCACAGCCACGCAGATTGCCGAGGACCGCCCCGAGGCGCTCGGCCTCGATCGCGAGCGCGTCGTCGCCCTGGATCGAGCTCTCCAGGTCATCCTCGGCGATGCTTTCGTAGAGCCTGCAGTAGGCGTTGAGAAGACCGGACTCCCGGTCCCGCCGCGACAGGAAGGACGGCACCCCGTCCTCGCTGGTGGGCTCCCATCCGCATCGAGTACACGCGGCACCGTCGATGGCCATGGCGGACAGACGGCACTCCGGACAGATCGGCACGGCTAGGCGGCCTGCGCGGCGCGCTCGGCCTCCGCCATCCGCTCCGCGTGCTTCCCGATGCAGCTCTCGATGAAGTCCAGGTTCTCGCGCGTCCACTCGATCGTGCGCTCGAGGCCCTCGCGCAGCGGTGTGCGGGCCTCGAAGCCGAGCTCGCGCCTCGCCTTGGCGGGATCGCCGTAGCGTTGGCCGGAGTGGTCCCAGTCGCGCGCGGGCTTGAGCGCGATCGGGGTGGGGTTGCCGGCCAGCTCGTTGATCAGCTCGGCCAGGTCGCGGATCGACGTCTCCGCGCCGGAGGCGAGGTTGTAGACCTCGCCCGCCCGACCCCGCTCGGCGCAGGCGATTAACCCCTCGGCCATGTCGTCCACGTAGATCAGGTCGCGGGTGGCGATGCCGCCGTTCTCCACGGGCAGCGCCTCGCGCTTGACCGCCTTGTATACGAACGTCGGGGTGACGTTGCGCCAGACAGTATTGACGGTCCCGCGCCAGCGGCCCGCCCCAAGCACTTCCCCCGGGCCGTAGACGTTCTGGAAGCGCGCCTTGACCGCCGGCAGCCCGTGCCGGGAGCAGTAGTAGTTCGAGTAGTACTCGCCGATCACCTTGGAGATCTGGTACGGGCTGTCGAGCCACAGCGACACCGGGGCGTCCTCCGTGGTGGCCGCGGCGCCCTCGAAGGTCTTCTCGGCAACCGTGCAGCCCGCCGAGGCGTAGACGACCTTCTCGAGCCCGGCGCGGTCCTTGATCGCCTCGTAGAGCTTTAGCGTCGTGAGCGTGTTGTGCTCGTGGTCGGCCAGCGGGTCCGCCATCGAGCTCTGGTTGCCGTGGTAGGTCGAGAGCTGGAACACGAGCTCGAGGTCGCAGGGGAGCGCGGAGAGGATCGCGTCGTCGTTGATAGAGCCCTTAACGAGCTCCACGCCCGGGTCGTCCGGGAGGCTCTCGCGCTCCGAGGAGAGGAGGTTGTCGACCACGAGGATCGAGCGGGGCTCACGCTCGAGCAGCTTGCGCACGAGGTTGGAGCCGACGAAGCCGGCCCCGCCCACGACCAGGATCCGGGCGTCCCTCACTCGCCCACCTTCAGGTGGGTGTACGTCTGCTCGATGCCGCGCTCCCGGTAGTAGTCGATCGCGCGGGCGACGCCTTCCTCGAGCGGCGTGGTGGGTCGCCAGCCGAAGTCCTGCTGGATGCGCGAGGGGTCCAGCAGGATCGTGTAGGCGTCGTCCTCGCCCTTGGGCCGCACCTCGACCTCCTCCTCGGGCTCCACCTCCGGCAGCGCCGCGAGCGTCGCGTCGAGCAGCTCCTTGATCGCGTAGTCCGAGCCGGAGGAGACGTGGTAGTGACCGTGTCCGGCGCCCTCGACGACCGCCTGCATCACCACGTCGATCAGGTCGTCGACGTAGATGAAGTCGCGCCGCGTGTCCATTACGAACACCGGCTTGGCCGCCATCAGGCGCTGGAAGAAGGTAGGCAGCGGACCCGAGATGTTCCGCGGCCCGTAGGCGTTGGCCAGCCGAAGGGAGACGAAGTCCAGCCCTGACAACCCGATGTACTGCTCGCCGGCGGTCTTGGAGATCGCGTAGCTCGAGTCGGGCCGGAGGGGGTGCTCGAGCGTCACCGGCTGCTCGATCGGCGTGGTGCCGTAGCAGAGGGCGGTCTGGAAGTAGAGGATGCGCTCGACGCCCGCGGCGTGCGTGGCCTTGACGACGTTTACGGTTCCGAGCGCGTTGGTGCGCACGTCCTGAACCCAGGCGTCGGGATCCTTGTAGGAGGCGGCAGCATGGACCACGGAGTCGGGTCCGAAGGACCGGAAGACGCGCTCCACCGTCTTCGGCTCCTCGATCGTGTCGTCCACGATTACGAGACCCTCGCGCTCCTCCAGGTTGTCGTGGCGGCCGGTGGCGAAGTTGTCGAACGCCAGAACCTCGTGGCCCTCAGCCAGCAGCCGATCGGCGAGATGGGAGCCGATAAAGCCGCCCCCGCCCGTGATCAGAATCCTCATTCACCTGTCCTTTCTCCAACAGCCCCTTGAAGTGCTGCCCGCGGTCGTGGAACGCACGCTGCCAGAGCTCGAGGCACATGAGCCCCCAGGTCTTGCGGCCGAAGCGGCTCTCGGAGTCGAGCCCCTCCAGCACCTTGCGGTTGTCGAACAGCTCCCGCCCGAGTGACTCGCGGCTTGAGAAGACGTCCGTGACGTACTCGCGCGCGGGGCCGCGCAGCCACTCCTGGAGCGGCACCGGAAAGCCCATCTTGTCGGTCCGATCCGCGATCGCGTCCGGCACCAGCGAGCGCGTGGCGCGCTTGTAGACGTGCTTCATCGTGCCGTCCTTGAACTTGATGTCGGCCGGGATGGTGGCGGCCAGCTCCACGAGCCGGTGGTCGAGCAGCGGCACGCGCGACTCGAGCCCGTGCGCCATCGACACCCGGTCCTCCACTTGGAGCAGCGCCGGCAGCAGGGTCTTGAAGTCGAAGTGGGTCATCTTGTCGAAGTAGGCCTCATGGCCGACGTTCTCGCCGTTGAAGATCTGGCGGAAGGTCTCGAACGGGGAGTAGTCGCCGAGCAGCTTCAGCCGAACCTCGCCGTCGAGGTCGCGCGCGCGGTTGATGAGCCGGAAGTAGCGGGCATCCAGGTCCTCGAAGAGCCCCTCGCGCCAGAACTCCTGTAGCAGCGGCTTGTAGCCGCGGAGCGCCACGAGGTTGGGGATGATCGACTCGTAGGTGACCACGAAGTTGCCCGAGTGCATCGTGCCCTCGATCGCTCCCTTGATGCACTGCTCGAAGTAGGCGATCAGGTAGCGGGCGTAGCCGCCGAAGGTTTCGTCGCCTCCCTGGCCGCCGAGGATCACCTTGCAGTGCTCGGCCGCCGTGCGCGAGACGACGTACTGCGGGAAGGAGCCCGGGCCCGCAACCGGATGGTCGAGGTGGTAGACCGTCTGCTCGATCGAGTCGAGGAAGTGCCCGACGCCGATGTCGATCTCGTGCAATTCGAGGTCGCGCCAGCCGGCGAGCTCCCGTGCGTAGCGGCTCTCGTCGTAGCGGGGGTCCTCCGAGAACTTGCCGGTGAACGCATTCATCCGCTCGTCCGAATGGACGCTCGCCAGGGAGGCGACGGTGCTCGAGTCGAGGCCGCCGGAGAGGTAGGTGGAGACGGGAACGTCGCTGCGCAGGTGCAGCCTCACGGACTCGGCAAGCAGCGCCTCGACCCGCTCCTCGAAGTACTTGTCCGTGTGGTCGAAGTCGACGTCGTAGTAGACCTCCCAGTAGCGGGTCGGGGTCGCCGAACCGCGGCCCACGCGCAGGTAGTGGCCCGGGAGCAGCTCGCGCACGCCCTTGAACAAGGTCTTGCCCGCCAGGCAGAACTGGAAGGCGAGGTAGTCCTTCAGTCCCTCCAGGTCGGTCTCGATCGAGGGCAGGAAGGGCAGCAGCGCCTTGGCCTCGGAGGCGAAGTAGAGGACGTCGCCCACCTGCGCGTAGTAGAAGGGCTTGATCCCGAACCGGTCGCGAGCGCACACGAGCTCCTGGGCCTGCTCGTCCCAGATCGCATAGGCGAACATGCCGCGCAGGCGATCGAGCGAGTCCGTGCCCCAGCGGCGGTGGGCGCGCAGCACGACCTCCGTATCGCAGGCGGTGCGGAACCTTCCGGCCCCCAGCTCGTCACGAAGCTCGATGTAGTTGTAGACCTCGCCGTTGTAGTTGATCCAGCTACCCGACTCGTCGCCCATCGGCTGGTGCCCGGCGGGGGTGGGGTCGATGATGTTGAGGCGCCGGTGCGCGAAGCCGACGTGTCCGCGCTCGTGGGACCAGACCCCGGCATCGTCGGGGCCGCGATGCTGGAGCAGGACGCTCATGACCTCGAGCCGGCGCTCGAGGTCCGGGATCGGGCTGCCGCGCAGGTCGATGGCTCCGCTGATTCCGCACATGGGAGTGTGGTCCTCGGGTGGGGTTCGCTGGTCCTGCCCTGAACCCCGCTCGGAGCAGGAGGTCTCGCAGGCCCGGCGGGTGATTCTCGCACAGGCCCCGCTCCCCGCCCGATCAGGCGCGGGGCCGAACGACCTCGATCCAGTCGAGCCTCCCACGGCGGCAGAGCCCGAAGGCCTCGCGAAGCGACGTCGTCCGGACCGGCGGGCTCTCCTCGCCTATCCTCGCGAGCACGAGCGGTCCCACCTGCTGAAAGTCGCTGTCCCCGTTGCCCGGCTCGAGATTGCCGCCGCCGCGGGTGAGGCGTAGCCGATGGGCGCCACGGGCCAGGCGCGCCGTGCCCACCAGCTCGAACTGGCCTGGGTAGTTGTGCCGCATCTTCAGCTGTCCCACGCGTCGCCCGTCGAGCTCGATCGTGAGCGCCCGACCGAACGTGCCCTGCAGCCAGGCCTGGTAGCGCCCCGGCTTGCTCAGCTGGATCTGGCCGGATGCTACGCCCGGACCGGTGACGTAGAGCGAGTCTCTCTCCCGGCCCCAGTTTGCCGGCTGCCGAAGGCCTCCCAGGGGGAACCTCCGTGCGTACGGCGCCGTGACGTAGGCGAGCCGGGCGCGCCCAACCCCTCCAGCGTGCCGAACGCGGCCAGCGAGCGCGCGGCAGGCCGCTGGCGTAGAAACGGGCGGAGGCGGCTCGTGGAGCAGCACTGAGTTGCCGGGTCGGACCCTCCGCCAGACCTCGTGGTAGCGCGTCCGCGCCACGAGCCGCCAGTTGCTGGCCGGCCGGCTCCGTAGGGGGGAGCGGCGGAGCACGAGCAGCGAGAAGGACTGCACGTACCGCTGATCGAGATCGTCCAGGTCGTAGGTGAAGATCGGCCTGGAGGTGTGCCGACTCGTCCGGAGCCGGGGGTCACGCCCGGCTGGTGGGCTCACGACGACAATCGCCTGCTCGTCGCGCAATGGGTACTCCGCAAGCTCGTCGAAATGCGGATAGAGCGCGGGCCCCCGCCCGTCGAAGCGTTGTCCGATGCGCTCGAGGTCCCGAAAGCGCGAGGCGGGTGCAACCCACGTCTCGTGGTAGGCGAGGGCGTTGCCGGCGAGCACGCCCACGGCGACTGCGGCGCCCAGCAGCCACCCGAGTGGGGCCAGCCGCGGCCGCCAGCGCACCAGTCCCGCCGCGCCCGCGAAGGCGCACGCGAGCGCGGCGGGACCCGTTATGGCGATCGCCTTGAGCTCGATCCACGGCCCCGTGCGGTTCGCGTAGTAGATGAGTGCCCCGACAGAGGCGATCCCCAGCATCACGATGCTCCAGTCCCGGCGTCGCACAGACACGACCAGCCCAACGAGGGCGAGCGCGATGGTGATCGCGATCAGGATCTCGGTGACTCCGCCGGCGCCATCAGACGCATAGCGGTAGTCACCCGTGAGCCAGATCCCCGCGGCGGCTCGAACGGGCATAGGCTCGGCCAAGTTGCCGAGATCCGCGATTGCCGTTCGCCCCGAGGCGCTACCCGCGTCGGCCCGCGCGGCGACCTCGGCCAGCTTTACGGCCGTCGTGGCCGCCGGCAGCGAGAGCGCAAGCGCTACCGCGCCTACGGCGGTCCATCCGAGCGTGGCCCGCAGCGAAGCGGGTCTCCGCCGCGGGCGGGGCAGGCCCGACGTCCGCCATGCGCGTAGCTGCTCGCGTCGTCCCCAAAGCGCCAGCACCAACAAGCCACTGAGCATGATCGCGAGCCAGGGGACCGCCCCGAGATTGAAGGCGGCCAGCGAGCCCGCGAGCGCTAGGGCGAGCGGGATCTGGCGGCGCCAGCGAGACAGCTCGAACGGACCCGCCCGAAAAAGCACGGCCATCAGCGCGAGCAGCCAGGCGACGGTGAGCTCCTTGAATCCGCCTACTAGTCCGTACCCATAGAGCACGTTCGGCTGAATCGCGACGGCGGCGGCAGCGGCCCGGGCCGGCTCGAATGGGACCGCGCGCCCCAAAAGCGAGTAGAGCGCGAGCGCCCCTATGCCACTCGTGAGTGCAAGAAACGGCTGATAGAGCCAAAGCAGGTCGGTGTGGAGCAGCTGCCCGAAGCCGGCGAGGCTGCTCTGCCAGCCGCTCGGGTAGCCGGAATTGATGAGCCCACGCGCGATGACCTCGAAGGACGAGTGCGCCACGGGGATGGAGGTGCGGCCCTCCTGAGCGAGATAGGCACCGAAGTCGAGCTGATGCCCAATGTCGACGATCCGCGTGTAGCCCGTGAACGCAGGGCTGCCGGCCAGCACGACCGGCGCAGCGACGACGGCGAAGCCGGCCACCGCGGCGGCCGCTGGCCACGCCATGCTCCGGAACCGCGCGGCGCGCAGCGTCCGGCGCTCGAGCAGCAGGCCCGTGGCCGCCAGCACGAGCAGCGCGCCACCGGTCAACGGGGCGGTCTGCGCCAGCTGCGTCATCAGCGCCCCGACCACGAGGAGCGCGGCGAATCCGACCGGGAGGACGTGTAATGGTGCTAACGCACCGCCGCTCAAGCGCCGGACGAGCAGGCCGAGACCGGCGACCACCAGCAACATCGCGACAGGCGCCACGACCCAGCTCGTCAGGAAGAGACCGACCATCGGGAAAGAAGAACCCCGCAACAGCCGCGGGGAGCGGCCCGAGGGGCTACAGAGTGTGGCGCATATCGGGTGCTCGGGCCGCCCTTCCGGCGCTGAGGTACCGTGCCCGGCCATGAACGAGCCGCGACGCGCGCTGGTCACCGGCATCACAGGCCAGGACGGCAGCTACCTGGCGGACCTGCTGCTCGAGAAGGGCTACGAGGTCCACGGTATGGTCCGCCGCTCCTCGACGGAGACCTTCCAGCGCCTCGAGCACGTCCGCGACAGGCTGACGTTGCACACGGGTGACCTGCTCGACCAGCGTTCGCTGGTCGACGTCCTGCGCGCCTGCGAGCCCCACGAGATCTACAACCTCGCCGCGATGTCGTTCGTGGCGGCCTCGTGGAGCCAGCCAGTGCTCACGGCGGAGTTCACGGGCGCCGGCGTCACGCGCATGCTCGAGGCGATGCGCGAGGTTACTCCGGAGGCCCGCTTCTACCAGGCCTCGTCCTCGGAGATGTTCGGCAAGGTGCGCCAGGTCCCGCAGGACGAGTCCACGCCCTTCTACCCTCGCTCCCCGTACGGCGTGGCCAAGTGCTACGGCCACTTCATCACCGTCAACTACCGCGAGTCGTACGACCTTTTTGCCTGCTCAGGGATACTTTTCAACCACGAATCCGAGCGTCGAGGACTGGAGTTCGTCACTCGCAAGGTGACGCACGGGGCCGCCGCCATTCACCTCGGGCTGGCGGAGGAGCTGGCCCTCGGCAACCTCGACGCCGAGCGCGACTGGGGCTACGCCAAGGACTACGTCGAGGCGATTTGGCTGATGCTCCAGCAGGACGAGCCGGAGGACTACGTGATCGCCACGGGCGAGGCGCACAGCGTTCGGGAGCTGGTCGACGTCGCATTCGAGCATGTGGGACTCGACCCCAAGCACCACGTGCGCACCGACCCCCGCTTCCTGCGGCCGGCCGAGGTCGAGCACCTGGTGGGCAATTACTCCAAGGCAAAGGAGAAGCTCGGCTGGGAGCCCCGGACCAGCTTCGAGGAGCTGGTCCGGCTTATGGTGGACTCGGACCTCGAGCTGCTCGCAAAGGGCGTGCCCCAGAAGCAGGCGGGGTGAGCCGGCCGCCCGCCGAGGTAGACGTCGTGGTCGTCGGCGCGGGCATCCTCGGCCTCGCGGTGGCGCGCGAGCTGCGGGAGCGCAGGCCGGGACTCAAGATCGCGGTGCTTGAGCGCGAGGACCGGATCGCCGCCCACCAGACCGGCCACAACAGCGGCGTCATCCACGCGGGGATCTACTACGAGCCGGGCTCCCTCAAGGCTAAGCTGTGCGCGGAGGGGGCCGCCGAGCTCTACCGCTTCTGCGACGAGCGCGGCGTTCCGGTGGAGCGCTGCGGCAAGCTGATCGTGGCCCGCGACGCGTCGGAGCTCGGGCGGCTAGAGGAGCTCGAGCGGCGTGGGCGGGCGAACGGCGTGCCGGGTCTGCGCCGGCTTACAGCCGAAGTCCTTCGTAACATCGAGCCCCACTGCCGCGGCCTTGCGGCGTTGCACTCGCCGGCGACCGGCATCGTCGACTTCGCCGCGGTCGCTAAGGCCTTGGCGGACGAGCTGCTCGAGCGCGACGTCGAGCTGTTCAACGGCTGCTGTGTCGAGGGGATGTATGCCGGCTCGGCCAGGCTCGCCCTCCGCCACTCGCGGGGTGAGACGGCGACGCGCTTCGCCGTCTTCTGTGCGGGCGCATGGGCGGACCGGCTGGCCGTGCAGGCCGGCGCCGACCCCGACCCGCGGATAGTCCCCTTCCGCGGCGCCTACCTGCTGCTCAAGCCGGAGCGGCGCTACCTCGTGCGTTCGCTGATCTACCCCGTGCCGGACCCGAGTCTGCCCTTCCTGGGCGTTCACCTCACGCGCCACATCCGTGGCGAGGTGTCGCTTGGGCCGACGGCGTTGCTGGCACCGGGCAGGGACGCCTACCGGCTCAGCCGCGTGCGTCCCGGCGACCTCGTCGCCATGCTCGCCTGGCCGGGCAGCTGGCGCCTATTCCGGCGCTGGTGGCGCACCGGGCTTACTGAGATCGGCCATGCGCTGAGTAGGCGGGCGCTCGCGCGAGCCGCGTCCGGCTACGTGCCTGAGCTGCGGCCAGACGATTTCGAGCCGGGCTTCGTCGGCATCCGGGGACAGGCTCTGGGCCGCGACGGAAGGCTCGTGGATGATTTTGTGTTCTCGGAGACCGAGCGCGCCCTGCACGTGCGCAATGCGCCCTCTCCGGCGGGCACCTGCTCACTGGCAATTGCACGCCTGATCGCCGACCGGGCCGAGCCCGGACTCGGCTAGTCGGCATACGTCGCCAGGACCCTCTCAAGGGAGGAGCTCATCGAGAGGCGCGAGGCATTGCGCTCGAACCAGTCGGCGGTCCGTGCACGCAGCTCGGGACCGCCTTGATGTACCCGAAGGATCGCGGCGGCCAGGTCCTCCGCCGACGCCGAAGGTGCTACGACTCCATTGAAGTCCTCCGAGACCAGCTCGGTCGCGGCGTTGTCCGGTCCATGGACCACCACGCTCGGTGTTCCCGCGGCCGCGGCCTCCACCACGATCAGCCCGTGGCCCTCCCTTCGCGAGGGCAGCACCATGCAGAGCGCGCGGCGCAACACTCGCTGGACCTCCTCTGCGGGCACGAAGCCACGGACCGTCACAGCCTCTTCTAGGTTGGACTCCGCGATGCGTCGCCCCACCTCCGCCCGCTCGGGTCCGTCGCCGTAGATCTCACAGCGGAGCTCAGGAAGCCGCTCCCGAGCCAACCTGATCGCCGACACCAGCGCCGGCACCCGCTTCTCCCGTATGTGCCGACCCGCGAAGACCGCCACTGGCTCGGCGGCCTCTGCCGCCGGGCGCTCGAGCGGGCCCGCGTACTCGCCCTCCAGCACCGTTGGCTGTGCGCCCGCTCCGATCTGTATCAGGCGGCGGGCGTGCAACCGGGAGAAGCAGAAAGCGCGCTGTTCGACCCGCGCGCTGAGGGCTTGCACCCACCAGCCGGCCGCCCCGGCCGCCCCGAGGTACTCGCGCCAGTATTCGCGTGACCAGACCTCGTGCCAGTCCACCACAAGCCGGAAGCCATGGGCGAAACGCGCCGTGGCGGCGGCGAGCACTGAGAAGTAGGGAAATGCGCCGGTGTGCACTGCATCGTAGGTGCGGCCTGCGCGCAGCAGGTGCCAGAGGACGCCCGCTCCGAACATGAGCGGCGGGCCAATTCGTCTGCGGCCGCCGGCGGTGTACAGCCCCATGCGGGGCCCAACCGCCTTGACCTCGACGCCCGAGACCTCTGGACTCGCGCCCCGTGGCCATTGGCGCAGAGTTATGTAGGTCACCTCATGGCCGTCCTCCGTCAGCCGCTCAGCCAGGTTGCGGTACCAGCGTTCGGCCCCGCCGATCGTGTAGGGGAACCGAGTGGTCAGGGAGTCTCGGCGCGGCTACGGCAGCGCCTACCTTGCGGGCTTCAAGGCTGCGCGCGGCCGCTACATCGTGATGGCCGACGCCGACCTGACCTATGACTTCGACGATATTCCGCGCTTCGTAGCTGAGCTCGACGACGGCGCCGAGTTGGTGATCGGCGACCGGATGGACAACATCCACCCGGGCACCATGCCGTGGCTGCACCGCTATGTCGGCAACCCCGTGCTCACAGGCGTGCTCAACCTGTTCTTTCGGACGGGGGTCAAGGACGCCCACTGCGGCATGCGCGCCGTGCGAAGCGAGGTGCTGGCCGCGCTCGACCTCCGCACCACTGGAATGGAGTTCGCGTCCGAGATGGTGATTCGGGCATCCAAGGCCGGGCTCCGGATCAGCGAGGTGCCCATCGAGTACCACCCGCGCGCGGGTGAGTCGAAGCTGTCGAGCTTCCGCGACGGCTGGCGCCACCTGCGTTTCCTCCTAGTGCACAGCCCCACCCACCTGTTCCTGGTCCCAGGCGCAGCCATGTCGCTGCTCGGCACGCTAATCACACTCACCGTGCTGTTCCGAATTAGCGTCTTCGGCCGGGCCTGGGACCTCCACGCAATGATCGGCGGCTCGCTGCTGATGATCGTCGGCACTCAGATCCTTGCGCTGGGGCTGTGTGCTCACGCGTACGGCACCTACTTCATGGGTGAGCGCGACGCCTGGTTCGACCGCATGCGCGCGCGCTTTGGCCTTGAGCATGGGCTGCTACTGGGAGGCGCTGTGATGCTCGCCGGGCTCGGGATCGGTGTCGCGATCCTTGTCACCTGGGCTCGCCGCGGTTTCGGCTCGCTGTCCGAGGAGCGACTTGCGGTCCTGGCCGCCACCCTGGTGATCGTTGGCATTCAGATCTTCTTCTCGTCCTTTCTGCTGTCGATTCTTGGGCTCCGTCGAAACCGCGAGCCGCCCTGAGATCGCACCCAATTAGGGTTCGTAGCGTCGCAGTGCGGGATGGCGGCCCTCCGGGACGGTGTAGAAGGCGCGCCCGTCGCGGCTCAGGGCGAGCGCCTCGCCCTGCCCCTCAGACAACAGGTCCGCGCGAGCAGTGCAGGCCGGACGACGCAGGGCCGAGGGGAGCGACTCGCCGCGCCCCCGCGACCACACGAAGGCGCGGTCGTACGTGCGCAGGACGATCGTGCGACCGTTCCCGGAGACGTCTCCCGCCGTGACCGCAAGCGCGTTCCCGAGCCGCACGCGCCCCGCGCGCCGCAAGGTCGTCGTCGCGCCGGCTCCGGGATGACCGGCCAGGTACACGTCAGCGCTGCCAGCGGGGTTCTTGGTGACGATGACGAGCGCGCCGCTCGACGGGTCCACGAGCAGGGCCTCCGCGTCGTGGGCGTGGTCGGGATAGCGCAATTCGAGGCTCTCGGCCGCGGCGGTCTCGCTCGGCCCCTCGCCGGAGAGCGACGGCTCGGGCACGCGGTAGACCACCACGTCGGAGCGCGCGGCGACGTTGTCGCCGATGTCGGCGATGTAGAGATCGTCGCGGGGACCGGTCGCGATGTCCTCCCAGTCGAGGTTCTCCGCACCCCGGACGGCGAACTCACCCAGCAGCTTGCCGTCGGGCGCCACGGCGAACACCCGGGCGCTGTCGCCGGAGTCGTTGTGGGTCCAGAGCACCCCCTGCCGCGAGTGCGACGAGGCGAGGCCGGAGAGCTCGGTGGCCGCCGGCGTGCTCACGTGGCCGGTTACGCGGGCCTGGAGACGATGGCACAGCGGCGCGCCGGCCACGGGCTTTCGGGCGGGTGCCTCATCGGAGGGCGCCCCGCCACCGCAGCCCGGCGCCACAAGTGCCACCGCCGCGAGCGCCGCCAGTAGCCCGATTCTAGCTACAGGTCCTCCGCCGCCCGCGGCGCGAGCCGGTTGAAGACGGAGAAGCCGAGCAGCACGGCGGCCACGAACACGGCCAGCGGGATCAGGAGGAAGGCGGAGCTGCCGGCGGCGTCGGACACCGAGGGCGCCTCCGCGCCGAGAAGCAGGTGACGCGCCTCCACGATGATGTCGGCGAGCGGATTCACCAACACCAGCTTCGTGAGCAGCTCCCCCTGCCCGATGACGAACTGGATCGGAAAGAAGATCGGCGTGGCGTAGAAAAGGCCCTGGAGAGAGACGTCCCAGATCGGCCGCACGTCGCGGAACGGGACGTATAGCGCCGACACCAGCATTCCCACCCCGGCGGCGAGCACGATCAGGAGCAGCAGCGGTACGGGCAGCAGCAGCCAGGTCAGGCGCGGCTCGACGCCGGAGGCGCCCACGAAGACCGCCACCGCCACGAGGTTGAGCATGAGGCTGAACGACCCCGACAGGGCCACCGACAGCGGCACCACCATGCGCGGGAAGGAGACCTTGCGCACGAGCTGCTCGCGATCGACCACGCACTGGACGCAGTCGCTCGTCACCTCTCCGAAGTACGAGAAAAGGACCACGCCGACCAGGAGCACCAGCGGATAGTTCTCCACCTCGTCGCCGATCCGGACGATCAGGCTGAAGACGAAGTAGAGGATCCCGAACAGCATCAGCGGGCGCAGCAACGACCACAGGTAGCCGAGCACCGAGCCGAAGAACCGCAGCTTCCAGTCCGTATAGGCGAGCGTGAGCGTCAGGTGCCAGAAACGGCCCAGGTCCCCGGACATCGCCTTGGGGCCCGCCACGCGATAGGCCGCGGCGTGGCTCGTGGCGCTCATCCCGCGCTGCGCGCCCCGGCGCGCTCCTCCACCCGCAGGATCTGGAGGTCGTGCGGCAAGTCCACCACGCCCGCGACCGGCTGGCC
>Ga0126313_10000080_pt1 | contig 37913 bp, 34 predicted proteins | sample Plot105A_FD_89954 | JGI IMG/M metagenome (GOLD analysis project Ga0126313, IMG submission 89954) | Serpentine soil microbial communities from UC McLaughlin Reserve, CA, USA - Plot105A | ecosystem: Environmental > Terrestrial > Soil > Grasslands | place: USA: UC McLaughlin Reserve, Lake County...
AGCCCTTGTCGTCGCTGAACCACTTCACGGTTCCGGTTGCCATTGCTGGTCCTCCTGGTTCTGTGCTGCGAACGAAGAGGGTGCTGTGAGGCAACGACAACGAGCGCTTGCACTGGTGTTCCGATCGGGATCGACCGGTCTGAAATGCCGACGCTATCAGGTGCGGTGGCGAAACGGGGAGATCTCGCCATCCGTGCATGGACGCGCCCACGCCGAAACGACGGAAGCCCCGCGCGCACGGGGGCTTCCGCGCGCACTCGACATGCAGGCCGGAAGGCTGCTGAACGTCGACGGACGTCCGCGCCGTCGGGTACGACTCCGCGCATGAGCTCCCCCGTGAAGCTGATCGTCACCGACGATCTCCAGCGCAGTCGCCTGACCGTCTTCTTCCGCATCCTGCTCGCGCTGCCGCACCTGGTGTGGCTGCTCCTGTGGGGCGTCGTGACGTTCTTCGCGGTCATCGCGAACTGGTTCGCCACGCTCGTGAGCGGGACCCCGCCACAGGGCCTCCACAGCTTCATCAGCCGCTACCTGCGCTACGAGATCCACGTCGGCGCCTACCTGTACCTGATCGCGAACCGCTTCCCCGGCTTCGCGGGCGAGCCGGGCTACGAGGTCGACGTCGAGCTGCCGGCGCCCGCGCGGCAGAACCGCTGGACCGTCTTCTTCCGCCTGCTGCTCCTGTGGCCGGCCTTCCTGCTCGCCGCCGCGCTCACGGGCGGCATCGGCCAGCGCTCCGTCGGCGGGCTGCTCATCTCGGTCGCGTTCCTCGGCTGGTTCGTGGGGCTGTTCCGCGCGCGCATGCCGCGCGGCATGCGCGATGCCGGCGCCTACGGCCTGTCGTACAACGCGCAGCTCTCCGCCTACCTGTTCGTGCTCACCGACCGCTACCCGAACAGCGACCCGCAGACCGCCCTCGAGGAGCTTCCCGCGCGCGAGGACCCGATCCGGCTCGACGTGGAGGACGACCTCCGCCGCTCGCGGCTGACCGTCTTCTTCCGGCTGCTGCTGGCCATTCCGCACATCGTCTGGCTCTTCCTGTGGGGGATCGCGGTGTTCGTCGCGCTGGTCGTCAACTGGTTCGCGACGCTGTTCGCCGGCCGCTCCCCCGACGCGCTGCACCGCTTCCTCGGTGCCTATCTGCGCTACCAGACGCACGTCGTCGCGTACATCGGGCTCACCGCCAACCCGTTCCCCGGGTTCCTGGGGGAGCCGGGGACCTATCCGGTCGACCTGCAGATCGCGCCGCGCGAGGAGCAGAACCGCTGGACCGTGTTCTTCCGCATGCTGCTGGCGCTGCCGGCCGCGCTCATCTCCGCCGCCTACGGCGGACTGTTCGGCGTCGCTGCGTTCCTCGGCTGGTTCGTGGCCCTCGTACGCGGCGAGCTGCCGGTCGGGCTGCGCAATGCGATGGCGCTCGCGCTGCGCTACCAACAGCAGCTCAACGCCTACGTCTACCTGCTGACGCCCAGCTACCCGTACAGCGGGCCGATCGCCTTGGCGCCTGTGGCGGCCGACGGCGCCCCGCCGCCGGCGTTCCCGCCGGACGCGCTCGTCACGCCCGCGTGAGGTGAGCGCCGAGCAGGCCAGCACGCGAGCGAGCGCCAGGCTGCGGCGCTCGCTCGTGCTGGTCGCGCTCGTCGTCGGCGTGCCGCTGTGGCTGTTGGCCGCGCGGCGGCTGTGGCACACGACGGCCCCGTCGGGGCTGGATCTCTCCGGACGCGACGTGCACGCCTACTTCGACGCGGGGTTCCTCGCGCGCGCCGCCTCCTATGAGCGCTTCCTTGCAATCGATGCATTGCTCGCGGCGATCGTGCTGCTTGTCGTGCTCGCGCTGTACGCACGCCACGGCACGCGGCTGATGCGCGAGTCGGCCGCCGGGCCGATCGGCACGGGGATGATGCTCGGCATGCTGGGACTTGGGATTGTGTGGATCGCCGAGGTCCCGTTCGGGGTGGCGGCCGTGTGGTGGGAGCGCCGCCACGGCGTCTCGCACCAGGGCTACGCGGAGGCGGTGGTGCAGAGCTTCTTCCAGCTTGGCGGGACCTTCCTCGCGATCTCCTTCGCGCTGCTCGTGACGATGTTCCTCGCACGCCTGCTGCGCGGGTGGTGGTGGCTGGCGGCAGCGCCGTTCTTCGTCGGTCTCGCGCTGCTGACGACGTACCTCTCCCCGTATCTCGTCCCCGACACGCACCCGCTGCGCCAGCGGGCCGCGCTCGCCGACGCGCGCACGCTCGGGCGGATCGAGGGCGTGCCGGACACGCGCGTGCAGGTGCAGCGCGTGAAGCGTTTCACGACTGCGCCGAACGCGGAGGCGGTCGGATTCGACGCGACCCGGCGCGTGATCCTGTGGGACACGCTGCTCGACGGCCGCTTCGACCGCAGCGAGGTGCGCGCCGTGCTCGCGCACGAGCTCGGCCACCTCTCCCACCGTCACACGTTGAAGGCGGTCGGATGGCTCGCGTTGTTCCTGCTGCCGGTCACGGGCCTGATCGTGCTCGCCACGCGGCGGCGAGGCGGCCTCGCGCGCCCGGAGGCGGTGCCGGTCGCGCTGCTGGTGCTCGTCGGGGTGAGCGTGCTGGCGCAGCCGCTCACGAACGTCGTCATCCGGCGCATGGAGGCGGAGGCCGATTGGTCGGCATTGCAGGCGACGCGCGACCCCGCCGCCGCGCGGTCACTGTTCCGCGACCTCGCCACCACAAGTCTCACCGATCCCGACCCGCCGGCGTGGTCCTACGTCCTCAACGAGAGCCACCCGACGCTGATGCAGCGGATCGCGATGGCGGACGCGTGGCAGGCGCGCCATTGAGGCACGACGTCACGGCTGTGCTTCCGCGGCGAGCACGCGCGGGCGGGTCACCTCGACGCGTGATTCCGGGGAGCCCTCCAGTCGGTAGAGCAGCGGGCCGGTCATCAACGTGGTCGTCAGCGCCATCGTGACGAGCACGCTGTAGAGCATCGGGTCGAGGATCCCCTCGACCCGCCCGACCTCGAGCACGATCAGCTCGACCAGGCCGCGCGTGTTCAGCAGCACCGCGATGACCTTCGCGTCGTGCCATGAGGCGCCGCCGAGCCGTGCCGGGATCGCCCCCCCGACCAGCTTGCCGCCGCACGCGCACGCCATGATCAGCGCCAGCGCGACGAGCGCGCCGCCGTCGAGCGCTCGCAAGTTGACGTGCAGCCCCGGCCCGAGGAAGAACAGCGGCAGCAGCACGTGCGCCGTCGTCGGCATGATCATCCGCTCGAACCGCTCCGCCACCGCCGCCCGGGCGTCGCCCGGGATCAGCGCGCCGAACAGGAACGCCCCGAGCGCGCTGTGCAGGCCGATCAGCTGCGTGGCGCCGGCGCAGGCGGCGAGCCCGACCAGCACCGTGGTCGTGGAGGAGGTGCGACGCAGCAGCGGTCGCACGACGACGAGCAGGACGACGACGAGCCCGGCCGACCAGGCGACCAGGTGCAGAAGCTGCGTCGAGCCGTCGGCCGACATCGCTGCGAGCGCCACCGCCAGCAGCAGCCAGCCGGCGCCGTCCTGCACCGCCGCCGAGGCGGTCGCCATCTGCGCGACCGGGCTGCGCTCCATGCGGTGGTCGCGGATGATGCGGGCGAGCACCGGGAACGCGGTGATCGACAGCGCCGTCGCGACGAACAGGAAGAACGGCAGCCGGTCGACCTCGGCTCCCGCCACGGTGCGATGACTCTCGTAGAGCACGGCCGCCGCGCCGAGTCCGAGCGCGAACGGCAGTCCCAGGGCACCGGCGGAGATCGCTGCCGTCCGCCCGCGCATCCGCCGCACCGCGGACAGGTCGAGCTCGACGCCGACCATGAACATGAACAGCACGAGCCCGACGCTCCCGATCGCCGCCAGCGCCTGCGTGACCGGCGCGGGGAACAGCAGCTCCTCCGCGCCGGGGATCGCCCCGACGAGCGTCGGGCCGAGCACGACGCCGGCGAGGATCTGCGCCAGGACGGTCGGTTGCCGCAGCCGCGAAAGGCCGATCGAGAGGATGTGGCCGACCGCGATCGCCAGTGCGAGCGCGAGCAACATGCGGCCGAGTGCCTGGTCGGGGGACACGCCGCGCACGATCTCTCACGGTGAGCGTCGGGCTGACTCGAACTGCCGATCAGTCAGGTCACGAATGTGAATGAGCGAGCGCGAAGCGCGGTGGGATGCTCGCTCGACTGACCAGCAGTTAATACAGAAGGGGTTGACGTCGAATGAATGAGCTCGTGACGGACGTCGTCGTCGTCGGCGGCGGTCCCGCCGGCAGCACGGCGGCCACGATGCTGACCAAGAGCGGCCACAGCGTGGTGCAGCTCGAGCGCGAGCACCATCCGCGCCATCAGATCGGCGAGTCGCTGCTGCCGGCGACCGTGCACGGCATCTGCAGACTGCTCGACGTCTTCGACGAGGTGAACAACGCCGGGTTCGTCGTCAAGCGCGGTGGCACGTTCCGCTGGGGCAAGCGCGCGGAGCCCTACACCTTCGCGTTCAGAACCACGACGCTGTCGGACGCCGACTACGCCTTCCAGGTCGAGCGTGCCCGCTTCGACCAGATCCTCTTCGAGAACGCGCGGCGCCACGGCGTGGACGCGCGCGAGGGCATCGACGTGCTCGAGTCGATCGTCGAGGACGGGCGCGTGGTGGGCGTCCGTGCACGCGGCGAGGACGGGGAGGACCTCACGGTGCGGGCGAAGTACGTCATCGACGCATCCGGGCACGGCAGCCGCCTCGCGCGCCACGTCGGCGTGCGGGCGTACTCCGACTTCTTCCAGAACGTCGCGGTCTACGGCTACTTCAGAGGTGCGGGCCGCCGCCCGGCGCCGTACGAGGGCAACGTCATCACCGCGGCCTTCGAGCAGGGGTGGTGCTGGTTCATCCCGCTTGCGGACGGGCTGACGAGCGTCGGCGCGGTCGTCGACCGCGGGCACGCGGGCCGCATCGGCAAGGACCGCGAGGGCGCGCTGATGGAGTTCCTCCAGGCGTGTCCGATCGTGAACGAGCTGCTCGAGACCGCCGAGCGGGTCGACGACGACAGCATGTACGGGGAGGTCCGGATCCGCAAGGACTGGTCCTACATGAGCGACCGGCTCACCGCTCCGGGCATCGTCCTCGCCGGTGATGCCGCGTGCTTCATCGACCCGGTCTTCTCGTCCGGCGTGCACCTCGGGACGTACGGCGCGGTGCTCGCGGCGCGCACCGTCTCCACCGCGCTCGCGGGCGAGGTCGACGAGGCGAGCTGCCTGCAGGAGCTGGAGCGGCGCTATCGCCGCGAGTTCAGCGTCTGGTACGACTTCCTGCTGGCGTTCTTCGACGTCGACCACGACTGGGACGACCACTTCTGGACCGCCCGCAAGCTGCTCAACACGAGCGAGCGCGGCAACGAGGCGTTCATCAACCTGATCGCCGGCGGGGCGACTGCCCCAGAGGAGTTCTTCTCCGCTCGCGAGGGCCTCGGCGGCGAGTTCGACGCGATGATCCCGGCGATCGCCGACGTCGGCGAAGGTGCTCGAGCGGCGGCGCCCGACGCCTCGCCGATGACGCGCCTCAACGACGCCCGCGTGCGCGAGTCGCGCGCGCTGATCGCGGGAGCGGACGACATCCCGCTGTTCGAGGACGGGCTCGTGCCGACGGCGGACGGGCTGCGGTGGATGCAGCCGGCGGCGGTGGTGCAGGCGGGCTGAGGCGCTGGCGCGGCGCTATTCGGCGGCGAGCAGCCGTCGGCAGCGCCGCGCCCGGTCGGCGACGAGGTCGAGCAGGTGCGCGGGCAGGGGGCGGTTGAGTGCTGCGACCTCGGGTGTGGCGGTGGCGTCGGCGAAGGCGTCTGGGATGGACGCGGCGAGATCGCGGACGCGGTCGACGAGCTGCGCGGGGTCTAGGCCGAGCTCGCGTGCTGCTCTGGGCCAGGGATTCCGGTCGAGGTAGACGCGGTAGTCGCCGCCGAGCTTCATGGCGAGGCGCATGCGGCGCTCATGGGTGCCGTAGGGGAGTGCCGAGGCGACGTCGTAGAGGGGAGCGAGTCGCGTCTCGGGGCCGGCGAGCAGAAGCGAGTAGTTCTTGGCGTGCGCGTCGGTGCCGGCGATCAGCCAGTTCCATGCGAGCGCGTCGGCAAAGCGGCGCACGGCGTCCTCGGCAACGGTGGGGCGCATCGCGTTGCGCAGCAGTTGCACGATCTCGGATGAGCCGGGGCCGCCCTCGTTCTGGTACTTGCGGGTGGGCGCGATGCCGAGTGCCTGGCAGAGATCCTCCTGGTGCACGCGCCGGATCGTCTCGCCGGCGACGATGCGGTCGTAGCGGGTGACGACGACGGCGGTCTCGTCGCCGAAGCGCTCGATGCGGGTTCGCGCGGCGATGAGGCCGGCGCGCCGGGCGGCGTCGAGGCAGAGGTGCTCGTTGAGGTCGTGGTCGTCGAGGCCGGCGACCGCCGGTTTGAGGATGTGCGTGGTCGCGGTTGCCCCAGACGGGACGCCCCAGCGGCCGTCGCGCAAGAGCAGCGCGGTTTTGGCCTGAGCGCCGGCGAGGCTGAACTGGCCGGTGAACGATCGGCCGAGCCATGCGGTGGTGTCGGCGCGCAGGTCCCGCAGCCGCTCGGCGACCTCCTCCTCGATCAGCCAGTCGACGGCTCCCGACTGGTTGAGGAGATGGTCGACTCGGCCGGGGGTGGCGAAGCGAACCGCACCGGCGCAGTCTTCGCCGACCGGCGTCGAGAGCAGGGCGAACGGCGAGGAGGGGGACACGTGGAACTGACGGCCCCAGCGTTGCAACACCGCGTCGTTGTCGGGCAAGAGCCCCCACAGCCACGCCTCGATCCGCGCGCCAGTGTGCTCCCGGATCTGTTTCGGGAGCGAGAGGGAGAGTGCCGTTGTCTCGGCCCGCTGCCGGTAGTCCTCGTCATAGGCAAATGCGAGTCGGCCACCCGGGAAGCGCGTCAGCGTCCCGGCGACGGCATCCTCGAGCAGCACGACGAGCGTCTCGCTCATGGGGCGCTCTGTTCATCGAGCAACGCATCCAGATCCACGGCCGAGGTACCGCTCGGCGGGGCGGCCTGCGTGACGGCCAAACGCAGGTCGAGCGCGTCGAGCAGACGGATCACGAGTCCGATCTCGGCGCTGGCCTTCCCGCTCTCGAACTCGCTGATCCACTGGCGCGAGACGCGCGCCCGCGCGGCGAGCTCGGCTTGGCTGAGGTCGAGCTCACATCGACGGCCACGCGCGAGGGCGGCGAGATCTCGAAGGCTGTTGACGTCCATGGATGGCACCGTACGCTGACATTCAAAAAAGTCAACGTTCGCTGACAAATATTCATGTCGCCGTACGTAGGCAGCAGCGTCTTGATTCCTCCGCAGTCGGCAACACCACCGGCTTGCCGACGATCACCACGTCGTGATCGTGGGGCGCGCTGCGCCCGGTGACCAGTCCGCTACAGGGGCTCGGGCGTGGGCTGGCGTGCGAGCCAGGCGTCGACGGCGTAGCCGCCGAAGGGGACGACGGCGCCGAGCAGGATCAGCACGGTGGCGCGTGGCGACCAGCCGGCGTCGGGACGCAGCCGCAGAGCCAGCAGCACATAGAGCAGGAACAGCCCGCCGTGGATCGGGCCGAGGATGCTGACGCCCACCTCGCCGCCGCCGTCGTGCTTGACGTAGGTGGCGACCAGCAGGGCCAGGAAGCTCGTCGCCTCCAGCAGGGCGACGCGACGAAACCAGAGCAGCATGCCGCCCATCCTACGCGCCGGGTGGAAAGCCGCTCGCGGTCGTGTTGGCGTTCGCACGCTCCCCCGTAGGCGTGGCGCGTCCGCCACCGGGTATCAGTCTGGCATCGCTGCCGCGGTAATCCGGCGGCCTCGTCCATGGGAATGGAGGGAATCGATCATGCCGCGCTCATCTGTCGTCGGATGGTTGTCGGAGCGGACGCGAACCGGCCTGCGGGAGATGCCGTCGAATGCGGCGTGGATGCTCTCTCGTGCGGCAAGACCTGCCGAGAGGGTGGGCTCCGCGGTGGTCGACGCCACGCCGCGTGGCGGGGATACGGTCGACGCTCGGATGAAGCGCGCGCGGGAGGCCGCGGAGCAAGCACGTGAGGCCGAGGAGCAGGCGCTCGAAGCCGCACAGGAGTCAAAGGATCGCGCCAACTACGCGCGGCATGTGAGCGAGCAGGGTCGTGCGCGCATCACGGAGGCCGAGCGCGAGGCGAGCCGGATCGTGAGACAGCGGGTCGCCGCGGCGCAGAAGGCCGCCGACGAGTCCGTCAAGCGGGAGCGCCGCGAAGCCGAGGAGGAGACCGAGGAGGAGCTCGAAGACGTGCGGGCGGAGGTCGACGAGGAGCTCGACGAGGCCGAGGGCGAGGCCGAGGCCGCCCGCGCCCGTGCCGAGGAGCTTGTCGCCGACGCGACGGAGAAGCTTGCCACGGCGAGACGACTCGCGGACGAGGCGGCCGACGCCGCTCGCAGCGTGGCCGAGGAGGCACGCCAGCGCGCGCAGGAGCTCGTCGAAGACGCGGAGTCGCAGGCGAACGAGGCCGACGCGCGGATCGCGGCGGCCGAGCAGCTCCGCGAACGCTCGGAGGAGACCGCCAAGCATGCCGCGCGCGAGCTGGGCCGACACCCGACCAACGGCGGCCTCGAGTCCTACCGGAAGCCGGAGCTGATCGAGCTCGCGGCCAGCGTCGGCATCGAGGGACGGACGAACATGACCAAGGACGAGCTGATCGACGCGATCGCCAAGGCATCGCGCGCCAGAGGCTGAGGAGGCGACTCACGATGCGACCCTTCAAGAGAAAGAGCCGGTTGCAGCAACTCTCGACGAGCGTGAAGAAGGATCTGCCCGGTCGGCCGTCGGAGAAGGCGGTCAAGCGGGGCTTGATCGCGGCCGGCGGTCTCGCCGGCCTCACGGCCGGAAGCGCCGGCATCTCGTCGCTTCGGCGACACAACGAGGAGGGGGAGGACGATTCCTGACGCTCGTGGCGCCGGATCCGCGGTCGCGCTGACGACCACGCCCGATCATCGTCGGCGTCCCTCGGACGGCCTCGTCATCGAGGCCTCGATCCTTGCGCGTCTCCTGCGCATCCGGCTGCTGACGCTCGACGCGACTGTCGTGGTCGTCCCCGGCGAGGTGACGGACCTGCCGCCGGCACCTTCCCGGGTGCCGGGACGCGCGGCGGCTCGGCCTGTGCGGTCCGCTCGCGCATTGCCTCCCGGGAGATCGCAGCCGAACGACCGGGGCGGCTTGGCCGAGGCGGTCCGGACGATCGAGGAGGGGGCGGCGATCCTCGCGGCGGTGCGGCGGGATGGGGCTGGCGTATCGCGCCGCAACGGCGGCGCGAGACACTGACCGCGACGAGCGCTACGTGATGACTGCCGGTCCGTCGCTCGGCCGATGAGCGTGGCGGGCTCGGCCTCGACGCTCACGCACATGTCGTCGCGCGCGGCGTGCTCGCCTACCATTGGCGCGAGGCGTCAAGGGGGAAGCCGTGGAGTTCATGACAGAGGAGCGCTGCACGCTGCACGCGCTCATGCCGGGCCTGGACGAGCAGCTGGCCGCCATCCCGCTCGAGCGGCTCGAGTCCGCCGACGGTCCGGCGATCCAGCTGTTCCGGGAGGCGGGTGGTCCCGGCTTGCTCGTCCCGCGCGAACACCGCGGGACGGGCGCGGACCCGCATGCGGCGCTGCGCGTGCAGCGGGCGATCGGATCGCGCTGCCCCTCGCTCGCGGTGGCCACGACCATGCATCATTTCTCGGTCGCCACGCTCGTGGCGTTTTGGCAAGCGCAGCAGGGCCTCGAGTGGATGCTGCTCCAGGGGATCGCCGAGCGCCGCCTGCTGCTGGCCTCCGGCTTCGCGGAGGGCACCCATGGGCAGGGCGTCTATCGCCCCACGATGCGCGGGCGCCGCTCTGGCGACGCGGTGATCCTCAACGGCGCCAAGCGCCCGTGCAGCCTGGCGCGGTCGATGGACATCCTCACCGCGTCCGTCGTCGTCGAGCGTGAGCAGCCGGACGGCGAGGACGAGTTCGCGATCGCGCTCGTCGCCGCCGGGCTGCCCGGGGTCGAGGTGGCGCCGTTCTGGGGCACGCCGCTGCTGGCGGGCGCCCAGAGCGACGCCGTGGTGCTCAAGGACGTTGCGGTCGAGCGGCAGCTGGTGGTCGGCATGGGAGGCCTGCACCGACCCGAGCTCGACGTGGTGCAGGCGACCGGGTTCCTGTGGTTCGAGCTGCTGATCACCGCCGCCTACCTGGGCATCGCGAGCGCTCTGGTCGAGCGCATGCTGCGCGACGGCCGCGGCGACGCGACGTCGCGCACGGCGGCTGTCGCCGAGCTGGAGAGCGCGATGGCGTCGCTCGACGGCGTCGCGCGCCGCATCGGGGAGACGGACGTGGAGGCCGACCGGGGCGGCATGCTGGCGAGGGCGCTGCTGTGCCGCTACGCGGCGCAGGACGCGATCAACCGCGCGACGGCGCTGGCCGTGGAGGACCTCGGCGGGATGGCGTTCATCGGCGCCGCCGACGTCGGCTACCTGAGCGCGGCGTCGCAGGCGCTCGCCTTTCACCCGCCCTCGCGCCGGCGCGCTGCCGGCGCGATCGACGCGTCGTTGAGCGGTGCTCCGCTCGTGCTCGATTGAGCCTGGCGGACCCTTGCAGGGCAGCGCGACGCCTCGCGTCTGAACGAACCAACTGTACGGTCGGAAATCAGGTAAGCTGTGCGCATCAGGGGGGCGGTGCGGGGTGCTCGCCTCGGGGGACGGTTCGCCGGATGCGGCGCAAGGGACGCGGGGGGATCGATGGACGCGGCCAACACGTTTGAGACGCCTGGGACGTACCGGGCTTTGCGTGCCGAGTACCTGACGCTGGCGGTCGGCGCCGGATACCTGCTCTGGCGCCAGCGCAAGGACGTCCGCTGGCCGGTGGCCGCGGGCCTGTTCCTCGCCGGCGACCTCGTCGGCTACCTGCCGGGGGCTTTTGCCTTTCGCCGCAGCCGCGACGGTCGCGTGCCGCGGCGCTACTACGCCGCCTACAACGTCGCGCACAGCGTGCTCACCGCGACGGCGGTCGCTGCGGCGTGGTCGAAGCGGCGCGGGCCCGAGTGGGCGCTGCTGGTGATCCCGCTGCACATTGGGATCGACCGTGGCCTGTTCGGCAACTTCATGAAGCAGTACAGCGTCTCCTTCGAGCCCCATGCACATCCCGTGTGGGAGCACGTACGCGAGCAGCTGACAACGCCGTGGGAGGGCGAGGGCGCACACGTCTCCTCGTCGAACGGGAGCGCCGCGACGATGCCGGCTGCCCCCGGGGGAAGCCGGCGTTGACCCGGCTCGTGGAGACGGTCGCCATCCCAGCTCACTCCGATGCGGCGCTCGAGCGGCTGCGTCGGCACGGCGACCACTCCAGTGGGATCCTGACGCTCAACGCGGGCATGGCGCACTTCACGACGCCGGGCGTTGACGGCTACGTCGGGTATCGCGAGGCCGGTCGGCACCACGTGCTCCAGCTGTGCGGCCCGGTCGCGCCGCCGGCCGACCGGTCATCGCTGCTGGCTGCGTTCCTGGACTGGGCGGTGGCCAGCCGCCGGCGCGTCACCGCGGTGCAGTTGACCGCCTCGGATGTGGCGCTGTACGTCGAGCAGGGCTTCACGGTCAATCAGCTGGGCGCGAGCTACAGCATCGATCTGACGAATTTCACGCTCGCCGGGACGCGCTTCATGAAGGTCCGCAACAAGCTGCAGCGCGCGCGGCGGGCGGGCGTCTCGATCCGCGAGTGGGACGTGGACGAGCAACGGGAAGCGACCGGGCGCCGGCGCCTCGCCGAGATCGACCGCTCGTGGCTGCGCGCAAAGGGGGCGCTCGCGAAGGAACTCGCGTTCATGGTGGGGGAACGGGGTGGCCCCGCGGACGAGCTCCGCCGGCTGTTCGTCGCCACCGTCGGCGAGCGGCCGATCGCGTACGCCACCTACTCCCCCTGCTACGGCGCGCGGCCGGGTTGGTTGTACGACCTGACGCGCCGACGGCCGGACGCGCCGACCGGGACGATCGAGCTGCTGTTCCTGACGGCGCTCGAGCGCCTGCGCGACGAGGGGTGCGAGTGGCTCCACCTCGGGCACACGCCGATGGCGCAGCTCGACGCGCGCCACGACCCGCCGAGCGGCTCCAGCCGGATCTTCGCCCGCCTGCTCGGACTGATCGCAAAGCACGGTGAGGCGATCTATCCGGCGCGCTCCCAAGAGCAGTTCAAGCTCAAGTGGGCGCCGCACGCGATCGAGCCCGAGTACATCGGCTTCGCGCCGCGCGTCAGCGTCGGCGCGATCTGGCAGTTGCTGCGTCTGACACGAGCCATTTAACACGGGGGAACTGATGGCAACGGGACAGGAGCACGGCGCGGGCGGGCCAAGGCCAACGGCCAACCCGATTTGGGAGGCGTACGAGACGGCCCGCGGCAACCAGCAACGCGGCCGCACGTGGGAGGACGACCGCTACGTGACCCGCACGTGGGACGACTGGCGCACGCAGGCGGAGCGCATGGCGATCGGCCTGCGCCGGCGCGGGGTGACGCGGGGGACGCGCGTCGCGTCAGTGCTGACGAACACGTTCGACGTGTGCGCCGGCATCATCGGCACCTGGCTCGCGGGCGGCACGCTGATCTCGCTCCCGATCCCGCGGCGCGGGCAGGCCCCGCTCGACTACCTCGCCCAGCTGCAGCGCATCTGCGGCTCCTCGGGCGCGCACATCGTCTTGCTGGAGCCGCGCTTCCTGGCGCTGCTCGGCGCGGAGTCGCTCGGGCCGCCGGCGGTGGGCTTCGACGCGCTGGCCGAGGACGGCACGCTCGAAGCGACGCCGCCCGCTGACGACGAGGTGGCGTTCGTCCAGTACTCGTCGGGCAGCACGCGGGAGCCCACCGGCTGCATGCTGACGATGGGGGCGCTCGCGCAGCAGGAGCGCATGATCATCGAGCGGGTGGGCGCGGACGAGAACACGGTCGGCTTCTCGTGGCTTCCGCTCTCGCACGACATGGGGTTGTTCGCCGGACCGCTGCTCGCCTGGACCTCGGGCATGTCTGGCACGATCGGCTCGCCCGAGCGCTTCCTGCGCCAGCCCGGCACCTGGTTCGACGACTGCGCCGCCCTCGGGGCCAACCTCACGATGGGCCCTAGCTTCGGGCTCGCGCTCGCAACGCGGCGCGCGCGCAGACGACCGCCGCAGGACCGCATACCGCTGAGCGCGCTCGTGCTCGGCGGCGAGCGGATCGAGTGGGACGTCCTGCGCGAGGCGGACGAGGTCCTCGGGCCCTACGGCGTCGGGCTCGACACGATGCTGCCCGCGTACGGCCTCGCCGAGGCCGCCCTCGCGGTCACGATGAAGCGCCTCGACGGGTCCACGCCGCGCGTGCGCGCGGTCGAGCTGGAGGCGCTGTACCGAAGCGAGCTCGTCCCGACGACGATCGGGGAGGAGGGGAGCCTCGCGGTCGTCTCGTGCGGCCCGCCGGTCGACGGTGCCGCCGTGCGCATCGAGGGCGACGGGCCAGTCGGGCGGATCTGCATCCGCAGCGCGTCGATGACGGCCGGCTACCTCGATGACGAGGCGCTGACGCAGCGCACGATCCCCGACGGGGAGCTCGTGACGAACGACCTCGGCTTCCTGGACGACGGCGAGCTGCACGTGATCGGACGCACCGACGACGTCATCAGCGTCGGCGGCCGCAACGTGTCCGCACGCGACGCGGAGCTGTCGATCGAACGCTGCGACGGCGTCCGACCTGGCTGCGCGGCGCTGATCGAGCTGCCGGACGCAAGCGGCGCGCGGCTGCTGATCGCGCTCGAGCTGCGTGGCGAGCTGAGTGCGGGCACCGCGCCGCTCGCGCGCGAGGTCGCGGATGTCGCGTACCGCGCGGTCGGCCTGCGGGCCGAGGAGTGCGTCGTCCTCGCGCCGGGCACGATGCCGAAGACCCCCAGCGGGAAGATCCAGCGCTTCCGCTGCCGCTCGCTCCTGCAGGACGACGCGGACGCGATCGTCGAGCGGGTGGCGCTCTAGCGATGCCGGCGATCCTCGTCACGGGCGGCACGGGGCTCGTCGGCAGCGCCGTCCTCGACGCGCTGGAGGGCGCGTGCGTCATCTCGTTGACGCGGCACGGCGCGAGCGGCTGGTCGGCGGACGCCGCCCGCGAGGGCCGGTCCGCGAGCGCGTTGCTGCCGACCGGCAACGGGCACATCGTCGGCGCCTACGACGCGGGCCACGTCGAGCACGTGCGCGGCGACGTGACGCGACCGCGCCTCGGCCTGTCCGAGTCCCAGCACGAGCAGCTGGCCGAGTGCGTCGACGTGGTGATCCACGCCGCTGGCGTGACCGACTACACGACGCCTCGCGCGACCACCGAGGCGCTCAACGTCACGGGGACGCGAAATGTCGCGCGCTTCGCCGAGCGCGCGCAGGCGCCGCTCTACCACGTCAGCACGGGCTACGTGCGGGCCCAGGGCACCTCGGTCCGCGGCCGCTTCGGCGCGCAGGTGTACCTCGACTCCAAGCGCGAGGCGGAGCGGGTCGTGGGCGAATGCGCCACGCTCGCCGCGATCGTGCGCCCGTCGGTTGTCTTTGGCCACTCGCGCGACGGCTCGAGCGCGAGCTTCCAGGGCCTCCACCAGCTCGTCCGGCTCGTGCTGGAGAACGACCTGCCGCTGCTGCCGTTCCCGGAGGAGACTCGCGTCGACTTCCTGCCGCGCGACGTCGTGGGCCGTGTGATCGCGGAGCTCGCGACGGAGGGCTTTCAGGGCGAGTTCTGGCTGACCGCGGGAGCCGGCGCCCCCACGTTCGGCCACGTGGTCGAGCTGCTCGTCGGCTTCGCGGCCGACCGCGGCCGGCGGCTGGACCGTCCGCGCTTCGTGTCCCGCGAGATGATCGACCGGCTCCTCAAGCCGGTGGGCGGTCCGGCGCTCGCGCGCCGCGTCGACCTGCTGCTCGCGCTGACCTCCCACCTGCAGGCGGACCCGCTGCCGAGCTCGCTCGGTCCCGAGGACCGCGCGGAGCTTGACCAGGTGCTGGTGCGGGGAGCCGGGTTCTGGGCACAGCGCAGCGGCTGGGCCACGAAGGATCCGGTGCCGACGTGACCGCCGTCGCGGGCGGCGTCGACGTTGAGGCGACGTACCGACGTCACCTGAGCGCCGGCCGCGCACGCCTGAACGCGGTCCTCGGCGGCCAGGTGGAGGTCGCCGCGCACGGCTGCGTCGTGGTCGACGCGAAGGGGGAGGCGTACCTCAGCTGTGGCGGCTACGGAGCGTTCCTGCTGGGGCACGGCCATCCGCGCGTGGTCGCGGCGGTGCAGGAGCAGGCGGCACAGCGCGCGCTCGCCACGCGCCTGTTCCTCGACCCGGTCCAGGCGCTCGCCGCGCAGGCGCTCGTCCGCGTCGCGCCGAGGGGGCTGGACCGCGTCTACTTTGCGACCTCGGGAGCGGACGCCGTGGAGGCGGCGATCAAGCTCGCGCGCCTGCACGGCAAGCGCCGGCTGATCGGCACTCGGGACGGCTTCCACGGCAAGACGCTCGGTGCGCTGAGCGTGTCGGGCAACGCTGCGCTGCGGGATCCCTTCGCGCCGCTGCTGGCGGACGTGCTCCACGTCCCGTTCGACGACGTCGACGCACTCGAGCGAGCGCTCGCCGACGCCGATCCGGCGTGCGTGCTGCTGGAGCCGATCCAGTCCGAGGGCGGCGTGCGGCTGCCGTCGCCCGGCTACCTCGCGGCCGTCGCCGCCGCCTGCCGCGAGCACGGCGCGCTGCTCGTGCTGGACGAGATCGCCACGGGCCTCGGGCGTGTCGGCGCGTGGTGGGCGTGCGAGCAGGAAGGCGTCGTCCCCGACATGCTGCTCGCGGGCAAGGCGCTCGGCGGCGGCGTGGTGCCGGTCGGGGCGGTCCTCGCCTCCGACGAGGCGTTCGCGCCGTTCGACCGCGATCCCTTCATCCACAGTGCGACGTTCGCCGGAGCCCCGCTCGTGATGGCGGGCGTGGAGGCGACGCTCGAGGCGCTCACCGACGAGGACGTGGCGCCGCGTGCGGCCGCGCTCGGCTCCCGGCTGCTCGCCGGGCTCCGCGCGTCGCTCGTCGCCGCGATCGCCGAGGGCCTCGTGCTCGACGTCCGCGGCCGCGGTCTCCTGATCGGCGTCGAGCTCGCCTCGCCGGCGCTCGCCGGTGACTTCGAGTACGAGCTGATCGCGCGGCGCGTGATCCCCAACCACTGCCTCAACCACCACAGCGTCGTCCGCTTCACGCCTCCCGTCGGGCTGAGCGAGGACGAGATCGGCTGGCTGCTGGACGCCGTCGCCGACAGCGCGGCTGCGCTTGTGGCGCGACGATGCGCCCGCGCCCGCACCCGCGCCCGCCGGAGGGCCGCCTGAGATGCCCGCGATGCAGGTCCGCGCCGTGGTCGAGGGCGTCGACGCAGCGGCCGCGCTGCGGCTCGTCACCGACTACCGCCGCTGGCCCGACGCGAGCGACACGATCCGCTCCGTGCAGGTCGAGGAGACCGGGCGCGACGTCTCCGTCTCCATCTGGGAGGTGACGTTCCGCGGCGGGCTGATGCGCTGGTCGGAGCGGGACTGGTTCGACCCCGAGGCGCTGGAGCAGCGCTTCGCGCTCATCGACGGGGACCCGCACGACTTCGCGGGGGCGTGGTCGGCCGCGCCCTGCCCGGACGGCTGCGTCCTGCTGCTGAAGGGCGAGTTCGACCTCGGCATGCCGAGCCTGCGGCACGTGCTCGACCCGATCGCGATCGAGGCGCTGGAGGATGCCGTCGCGGACGTCCTTCATGCGCTGTTCGGCAGGATCCGCGTCGACCCGGCCGAGCCCGTCGCGCGATGAGCCGGGCGACCGAGGAGATGGTCGTCGACGCGGTGAACGAGGTGCTCGGCGCCAAGCGCGGGCAGTTCGAGCCGATCGAAGCGGCGACGCCGCTGGCCGACCTGAACCTCGACAGTCTCGACGTCGCCGAGCTCTTCATGGCGATCGAGGACTACTCGGGCGTCGAGCTCGACCCCGACACGGCGCCCGCGCTGGAGACGGTCGGCGACCTCGTGCGCCTGTGCCCGGTCGCGCCGAACAACCACGACAAGAGGGGGACGACGGTATGAACGCGAAGCGACCGATCGCGGCCGAGGCCGACTGGGAGCACGCACCGAGCCTGCTGGACGGGGCGGCCGAGATCGAGCTCGGCCTCCCCGACTGCGAACTCGAGTACTGGCTGACGAACGTCGCGCAGGGCTCGCTCGTCGGGATGGTGCACGGGCGCCGACCGGACGCCGTCATCCCGCCGATGCTGCGCGAGCCCGGCCCGCTGCGCGACAGCCGCATCGAAGAGGTCGCGTTCCGGGCAATGTCGGAGGACGCCGCGACCAGAATCTGCGCGCTCATCACCGCAGGGGCGCCGGACGCCGCGGCGATGGACTTCTTCGCCACTCAGACGCTCGACGAGGCACGCCACGCGCACACCTTCCGTCACCACCTCGTCGACCTCGGCGTGCCCGAGGCGGACGTGCTGGAGACGATGGAGCAGGTCGCCGGGCCGGACCGCGACCGGATCATCGAGCCGATGTGGGACTGGGCGCTGCCGGTCGTCGGCGACGGGGCGGGCGAACTGGGCGAGTTGCGCCACGCAGAGCACGCGTACATCAATGGCGTGGTCGTCATCACCATCCTGCTGGAGGGCGTGCTGGCGCCGACCACGGAGCTCGCCGAGCGCAAGTGGAAGCCGATCAGCGAGGCGAGCGCCGACGTCGAGCGTGGGGCCTGCGTGGACGAGATCCGTCACCTCGCGGTCGGCAGCTGGATCGTGCGCGACCACGTTCGCAGGCACGGTGCGGTGGAGAAGGAGCGGATCCTGGCGCTGCTGGAGGCGGGACTCGAGAAGTGGGGGTCGCTGCCGGTGGTCGACATGCTGTTCGAGCGCGAGCGGCGCTTCCAGGAGGGCATCGAGCAGAACCGCGACGCGATCGGCGACGCCGAGATCTGGCCCGGGCGGCGCCTCGTCGACACGACGGTCGACGAGCGTGTCACGAAGGCGGGGACGTGGGCCGTGGAGGTCCAGGACCAGCGGATGCGCTACATGGGGTTGGAGTGACGCCTTGATGGCGTCGCGGGCAGCGCGCGCTGCAGGCGCATGGCGATATTCGCGAGCAGCTCTTCCTGGAACTTGAGGTCCTGCGGGATCGTTCGCCAAAAGACCGACACGCTTGAGATCCCGCGCCGAACTCGATTCAGCAAGATGTCGGTGCCGACGGTCTCGGAGGCGACGGTGACGTAAAGTCGATACGCGGTCGATTGCTGCCCGAGGGCTTCGACGTTGATTATCTGATTCATGAGTGACGGGACCGGCTCGGGGGAGCGCGCCACGATCTCGTCGTGGGTGTACTGCACGATGCATCGCCGGTTCGAGGGCGAGTCGAGCCTCGCGAAGGCGCGCTCCGCGGCGCGGTCGTCGCGAAACAGCGCCACCGTCTGCTGCACTATGCCGCCTTCGATGATGAATCTCGGCGTGGTGGCCATCACCGTCGCGTCGTCTTTGAACAGGACGCGTGGACTGCACGTCGCTCTGTTCCGCAAGTCCTTCTGTCGTTTTACCTTCGCCGGGATCGCCTCGCGCGGGAGCAGGGCGTAGCGAACGCGCTCCGCGTCGTTCGTCAGTTTGAGCACGGTCGATTTAGTGACCCCGTGATCACTCGATCCCGATTCGCCTCCCCCGCACGCTGACACCGACAGCATCGTCGCGACGATGCATGCGAACTGAGCGGTCCGTCGATGCACCCCAGCCCCCTGGTAGCCAACCTACTGACGAGTATACTGACTTTCGGCGAGCTCGAAGAAGGGGGATGGAGTGCCGGAGGCGCCGCGCAAGACGGCTACGCTCGTGGCGGTCTCCGCAGGGCTGTTCATGCTCCTGCTCGATCTGTCGATCGTGTATGTCGCCCTGCCGAGCCTGAAGACCTCGCTCGATGCGAGCCTGATGGAGTTGCAGTGGATCGTTGACAGCTACGCGATCGCGCTCGCCGCGACGCTGCTGGCGGCCGGCGCGCTCGCCGACATCGTCGGGCGCCGTCGCGTCTTCTGCGCCGGCCTGGCACTGTTCGCGGTGGCCTCGCTTGGCTGCGGGCTGGTGCGCACGGCTCCCGAGCTGATCGCGGGCCGTACCGTCCAGGGCCTCGGGGCCGCGCTGATGTTCTCGACCTCGTTCGCCATCGTGGGCGTGACGTTCGAGGGCCGGGCGCGTACACAGGCGTTCGGCGTGCTCGGCGTCGTCTCGGCTGTGGCCGGGGCGCTCGGGCCGCTCGTCGGCGGCGCGCTGGTCGAGAGCGTGGGATGGCCGACGATCTTCTTCGTCAACGTGCCCGTCGGCGTGGGTGCGCTGCTGCTCGCGTCGCGCGTCGTCGAGGAGTCGCGCCGGCCCGATCCGCCGCCGGTCGACTGGGCCGGCGCGCTGCTGCTGTGCGCGCTGCTCGGCCTGCTCACGCTCGCGCTGCTGCGCGGCAACGACGAGGGCTGGTCGAGCAGCACGATCGTGGGGCTGCTGGGCGGCGCGGCGACCTGCCTGGTCGCGTTCGTCGTGGTCGAGCAGCGCCGGCGTTATCCGCTGCTCGATCTCGGCCTCCTGCGCCGGCGCACGTTCCTCGGTGTCTCACTGGTCGCCTTCGCGCAGGCCGCGTCGCTGTTCGCGCTGCTGCTCTACGTCGTCATCTACCTGCAGGGGCTGCTCGGCTACTCCCCGTTCGCCAGTGGGCTCGCACTGCTGCCGCTGTCGCTCGCGGCGCTGCCGCCCGGCCTCGGCGCCGCGTGGCTCGCCGCACGCCTCCCGACGCCGGCCCTGCTCGCGAGCGGGCTGGCGGCGATCGCCGCCGGGCTCGCGCTGCTCACGCGCCTGCAAGTCGGCGATACGTGGGTGGCGCTGCTGCCGACGTGCCTGCTGGTTGGCACGGGACTGGGGCTCGTCGGGCCTCCGCTGGCGGCGGCGGCGGTCGACGTCGCGCCGGCCGGTCGCGCCGGCCTCGGGTCTGGGATCAACGCCACCTTCCGCCAGATAGGGATCGCGATCGGGGTCGCCGCGTACGGGGCGCTGTTCGAGCACCGTGTGGCCGCTGAGGTCATGCGCGGGCTGGAAGCGCGGGAAATCGAATCGTATGCGGGCCGCGTCACGGACGCAGTCGTTGCCGGCGGCCTGGGGGAGACGGTCGCGGCCGCCCCGCAGGCGTGGCGACCCTTCGTCGGCGAGGTCGCTGCCCATTCGTTTCTCGCTGGCCTGCATCTGATCGCGCTCGTCGCGGCCGGCGTCGCGATGGTCGTCGCCGTGCTCGTCGGCGTGCTCGTGCGCACGCGCGACCTCGGTGGGGCCGTGGAGGACGCGTCGCTGCGGTCCGTCGAGCGTGCGGGCAGCCAAGCGGGCGTCGGGGCGCGGCCGGCGCGGGCAGCGGGAACAACTCGGTGAGGCGGCGGGTGGCGTCTACGCGGCCCTCCGCCGCACGACGCGCACGATCGCGCCCCGTGCCGGGATCATCGTCGCGTTGCGGTGCAGCACGCGCTCCGGCCGCGGGTCCGGCGCCTGCAGCTCGGTACGGCGGACGACTGCGCGCAGGACGATCCGCTGCTCGACCGTCGCGAGGGTGGCGCCGAGACAGCGGCGGATCCCGCCGCCGAACGGCACGTACGCGTAAGGGGCCGGCTTGGCGTCAAGGAAGCGCTCCGGCCGGAACGAGAACGGGTCGGGGTAGACGTCGTCGCGGTGGTGCAGCAGCGTGATGGGGACCATCACGTGGCTGCCGGCTGGAACGCGATACTCACCGAGCTGCCAGGGAACCTGCACCCGGCGGCCGGTCATCGGGATCACCGGCCGGTTGCGCATGGACTCCTGGATGGTCGCCTCGATCCATGCAGCGGCGCTCGCGTCGTCGTCACCGCGCACCGCCTCGCGCAGCGCGCCATATGCGGCGGGGTTGCGCGTGAGGCGCTCGAAGGTCCAGGCGAGCGAGTTGGCGGTCGTCTCGTGGCCGGCGAGCACGAGTGTGAGCAGCTCGTCGCGCAGTTCCTGGTCGGTCAGCGGCGCGCCGTCCTCGTCGCGCGCGGCGAGCAGCAGCGAGAGGATGTCGATGCGCTCGCCGTCACGTGCGTTCTCGGCGCGGCGAGCAGCGATCACGCCGTAGATGTGGCGGTCGATCTGGTTCAGCAGCCACGTGATGATCCCGACCGGCTTCTGTCGACCTATGATCGTCAATTCGGCGATCTGGCCGATCGCCATCGCCGCCAGTCGCGACAAGCGCACCACGTCGTGGCGGAGTCCAAACTCCGGAGTCCCACGAACGGGGCGGCCCTCGATCCCGAAGATCCCCGCCATGATCACGTCAAGCGTGATCGACTGGATATGAGGGGCGAGCGCGAACGGCCGGCCCACGGGCAACGAGTCGATCTCGCGTTCGGCGACGTCGCGGATCATCGCCGTGTAGCGCTCGATCGCCTCGCCGTGGAACGACGGCAGCAGCAGCTTACGCTGGCGCATGTGGCGCGGCCCGACCGAGGTCAGCACGGAGTCGGGTCCGAGGATCGGCCGCAACACCGACTCGTCGGCGGTCGAGATTGCCAGCTCGGGCGCCGTGAACAGCGAGCGGACGTGGTCGGGATGGGTGACGAAGTTCGTACGGTCGTCGCCGAATCTGAGGCGCAGTGGGAACCGCAGCGCGAACGTCTCGCCCAGCTCGCGGCGCGCGCGGAAGGTGAACGGCAGCTGACGGATGCTGAAGCGCAGTGCAGTCAGCGAGCGCGGGAGCTGCAGGGCGGGCGGGAGCTCGAGGGGCGCGCCGTCGTCCGGCGCGGGGCCCGCGGGGGAGGGCGGGGCCTCGCCCAGCAGCGAACGCCAGCCGTTCAGCGCGGTGTCTCCCCCCGTTGACACCGCTTAATTAAATCAGAGCCGGCTCGCCGGGGCGCCGGTTCGCGGCGCGCACGGGGCGCAAGCAATCTGGCCGGAGAAGTCGGGCTCGCAGCACGACCGTCACAGCATCCCGCCGGGCGCAACGGCGCCCGGCGGGATGAAGCAGGGATCAGTTGAACGCGTACTGCTCGTACTCGGCCACGTTCTCTCTCGTGACCGTCGCGGCCGGGACCACGAGCTGGCGCGGCACCTCCGGCGGCACGAGCTCCGGGAAGCCCTCGCCGAGCGCGATCAGGCGCGCCATGTTGACGGCCGAGGCCGCCATGTTCGGGTTGTAGAGGAAGGTGGCGGCGTACAGGCCGCCCTCTCTGATCTGGTCCATCGCGTCCTGTGAGCCGCCGACGCCGGTCAGGAACATCTCGTCGTCGCGGCCGGCGTTGCGGATCGCCTGCACGACGCCCTGGGCCATGTCGTCGTCATGCGTGTAGACGGCGTCGATTCTGTCGTTCGCCTGCAGGATCGTCTCCATCACTCTCAGCCCGGTGTCCGGGTTGAAGTCGCCGGGCTGTCTGGCGACGATGTCGATCCCGCCGTCGGGACAGGCCTTTCTGAGCTGGTCCGTGAAGCCGTCGGAGCGCTCCTCCGTGACCGAGATGCCCGCCAGCCCCTGGATCTCGACGACGTTGCCCTCGCATCTGAGTCTGTCGGCGATGTAATTCCCCGCCAGCACGCCGATCTGATAATTGTCGCCGAGGATCGTCGCCGTCGCCGCGTCGGGGGCGGTGAACAGGCGGTCGACGTTGATCACCGGGATCCCCGCCGCCTCCGCTCTCTGCGCGACCGGCGTCAGCGCCGCGCCGTCCTGCGGCAGCACCACGAGCGCGTCGGGTCTGTCGGAGATCACCTGCTCGATCTGCTGCGCCTGCGAGTCGGCGTCGGCCGCCTCCAACAGGCGGAAGCTCACGTCGTCGTATCTGTCGGCGGCGGCCTGCGCGTTCTTCGAGATCGCGCCGAGCCAGCCGTGGTCGGTTGGCGGCACGCTCGCGACGATGTTCACGGTGCCGCCCGAGCCGCCGGAAGCGCCGGCGGTGTCCGTCGTCTGCGCGGCGGTGTCCGACCCGCCGCTGCTGCCGCTGTCGTCGTCTCCGCACGCCGCGACGCCGAGCACCAGCAGCGCCGCGACGGCCATCACCGTCAGCAGTCGCTTGAGCGACATGGTCTGGCCTCCTCCTGTGTTGACGTTCCTCACAACTTCGCCTCCGGTCGCTGGAGCAGCACCGCCCCGAGGACGATGCCCCCCTTGACCACCTGCTGGACCTCGGTGGACAGGTCCATCTGCGTCATCAAGCTGAAGATGAGCGCGAACGTGAGGACCCCGAGGAAGGTCCCGACGATCGTCGCGCGCCCGCCCGCGAGGCTCGTGCCGCCGATCACGACGGCGCCGATCGCGTCGAGCTCGTAGAGGTTCCCGCTGACCGGCGAGGCGCTGCCGAGGCGCGCGCACAGCAGCACGGCGGCGACGCCGACGAGCACGCCCATCAGCACGTACACGCTCAGGATCGTCCGTCGCACGGGCACGCCGGCGATCCGCGCCGCCTCGCGGTTGCCGCCGACGGCCACGACGTAGCGGCCGTAGCGCGTGCGGTTGAGGACGATCCAGCCACCGACCACGATCCCGAGGAAGACGAACACCGAGACCGGGATCCCGAGGATCCGCCCGGTGCCGAACCACAGCAGCGAGCCGACGGCGGGGTCGCCGAACGAGCCGCCGTTGAGGTCGAGCAGGCCGACCGGCAGCTTGTCGTTCAGGAGCAGCGCGACGCCGCGTGCGATCGAGAACATCGCGAGCGTCGCGATGAACGGGACGACGCGCCCGTACGCGATCGCGATCGCGTTGATCGAGCCGATCAGCGTCGCGAAGAAGATCGCGCCGGCGACGAACAGCAGCGTCGATCCCTCCGGGTCGACGAGGATCCCGCCGAACATGCCGGCGGCGGCAAGCGCCGAGCCGACCGACAGGTCGATGCCGGCGGTCGCGATCACGAACGTCATGCCGATCGCGAGCACGCCGACGACGCTCGCCTGCGTGAGCATGTTGCGCACGTTGTCGATCGTCGGGAACGTGTCGGGCTTGAGGATCGCGCCGGCCACGAACAGCAGCACCACCACGATCGCGAGCGCGTACTCCTGCAGGCGGAAGCCGGCGAGTCGCCGCTCGGTCGGCGCTTCACTCGGTGCGGCGGACGACGTCGTCATCTGACCTCCTCGATCAGGTCGGCGGTCTCGACCGGGGCCACGGCGTGGTGCAGCAGCTCGCGCTCGGTCGCGCGCTCGCCCTCCACCTCGAAGACGACGGACCCCTCGCGCATCACGAGGATGCGGTTGCACATGCCGACCAGCTCGCCGTTGTCGGACGAGACGACGAGGATCGCGACGCCGTTGGCGGCGAGGTCGGCGATCACGCGATACAGCTCGGCCTTCGTCGCGACGTCGACGCCGCGCGTCGGCTCGTCCAGCAGCAGCACACGGCAGTGATGCAGCAGCCAGCGCGCCAGCACGACCTTCTGCTGGTTGCCGCCCGACAGCTCTCTCACGACGCGCTCGCCGTCGTCGGGCACCGTCTGCAGCCGGCGCAGGTGCTCGCGCGCGGCGGCGCGCTCGGCGCGCACGTTGAGGACGCCGCGCTGGAATCGCGCCAGGTCGGCGAGGCTGACGTTCTTCGTCAGGCTCCACTCCAGCAGCAGCCCCTGCGACTTGCGGTCCTCGGGCGCGAGGCCGAGTCCGGCCGCGATCGCGCGGTTCGAGCGGCCGGGCGGAAGGAGCTTGCCGTCGACTCGCACCTCGCCGGCGTCCGGCGTCTCCAGCCCGTAGATCGCCCGCAGCAGCTCCGTCCGGCCGGAGCCGACGAGGCCGCCGAGTCCGACGATCTCGCCCGCGCGCACCTGCAGGGTGACGCCGCGGACCTCGGGCATCCGCCGCAGCTCGCGCACGTCGAGCACGACGTCGCCGACGTTGCCCGGACGGTCGGCGTAGAGCCGCTCCACGGCGCGCCCGACCATCAGCTCGACGAGCCGATCGGTCGGCGTGTCGGCGGGCAGGCCGGTCGCGGCGGTGCGGCCGTCGCTGAGCACCGTCACGCGGTCGCCGATGCGGCGGATCTCGTCGAGGCGATGCGAGATGTAGACGACCGCGACGCCGTCGGCGATCAGCCGGCGGACGACCTCGAACAGCGTCTCGATCTCGCCGTCGTCGAGCACCGCGGACGGCTCGTCCATGATCAGCAGGCGCACGTCGTGCGACAGCGCGCGGGCGATTGAGACGACCTGGCGTGCCGCCGGTCGCAGCCGGGCGATCTTTGTGCGCGGGTCGATCCGCTCGTGGCCGAGGCGTCTCAGCAGCGCGGCAGTGTCGCGGCGCATGCGCTCGAGGTCGAGGAGCGGGCCGCGGCGCGGCTCGTGCGCGAGGAAGACGCTCTGTGCGACGGTCAGCTCCTCGACGAGGTCGAGCTCCTGGTAGATCGTCGCCACGCCGCGTCGCAGCGAGGCGGCCGGGTCGCCGACCGGCAGCGGCTCGCCGTGCAGCAGGATCTGGCCGGCGGTCGGCTCGACGACGCCCGAGACGCACTTGATGAGCGTCGACTTGCCGGCGCCGTTCGGCCCCAGCAGGCAGTGAACCTCGCCGGCGCGCACGTCGAAGTCCACGCCCTTGAGCGCCTTGACGCCCGGGTACTCCTTGACGAGGTTGCGGACCTCGAGCGTCGGCGTCATCGGCTCGCCACCAGCGGTCGCAGCGTGTCGCGCGCGAGCTCCAGCCCCTGCTCGACCTTCTCCGGCGTGCCGCCGTAGACGGGGTCCTCGTGCTCGACCGACAGGACGCCGTCGAAGCCGCCCGCTCGGAGCGTCTCGACGTAGGCGGGGAAGTCGACCTCGCCGAGGCCGGGGATGCGGTAGCGCCACCAGCCCATGTCCCACGGATCCTGCGCGCGCGTGGAGGTGCGTCCGAAGAAGCCGTACCGGTCGCGCTCGGCGGGGAAGGTCTCGGCGTCCTTCGCGTGCGCGTGTACGACGCGGTCGACGTAGGGGGCGAGCGCGGCGACCGGGTCGATCCCGAGCCACAGCAGATGCGAGGGATCGAAGTTCAGGTAGAGGCCGAGCTCGAACATCCACTCCCACAGCTCCGGCGAGTAGGCGAGGTTGCCCGGGTAGCCGTCCGGGTGCCAGCCCTCCATCACGCAGTTCTCGATCATCAATCTCACACCACGCTCATTCGCGTACCCAACGAGCGGCGGCAGCACCCTTTCCGCCTCGCGCAGGTTCTCGGCGACGCTGCGGCCGGGGTCGCGGCCGACGAACGTCCCCACCGGGACCCCGCCGAGCGCGGCCGCAGTCTCGATGCACGCGCGTACGTGTGCGTGGATCGCCTCGCGCTCGACGGGATCCGGATGGAGGTTGTTGTCGTAGTAGGCGAGCGCCGAGAGCGTGAGGCCGTTGTCGGCGAGCGCGGCGCCGACGCGCTCGGCCTCGCGCGCGTCGAACGCGTCCGCCGCGACGTGCGCCGCCGTGAACGGCCGATCTCCGATCGTCGGCCAGGCCGCCAGCTCGAGCGCCTCGTAGCCGTGGGCGCCGGCCCAGCGCGCCACGTCTTCGAGCGGCCGCTCCGGCATGCACGCGGTGAGGAGGCCGAGCTTCACGCGCTCACCCCCGTTCCTACCGGCTCGCTCGCGGCCGGCACCTCGACCCACGCGCCGCCGCCGGCCGCCGAGTCGAGCACGGCCTCGGTCAGCCGCACCGCGCGGCGCCCGTCGGCGAAGACCGGCATGCCCTCGGGCACCTCGCCCGTGCGGATCGCCGCGTAGACGTCGGCGACGAACGCGTCGAAGCAGTCTGCGTACCCCTGCGGGTGGCCGGCCGGCAGCGTCGCGAAGCGCGCGGCCGGCGTCGGCAGCGTCTCGGGGTCGCGCAGGTCGAGCGCGATCCCGTCGCGGCGCCCGCGCCACAGCTGCTCGGGCTGCTCCTGATCGAACGCGAGCGCCTCGTCGTCGGTGTCCCACTCGATCCACAGGCGGTTCTTGCGGCCGGGGGAGACCTGGCTCACGACGACCGACCCGAGCGCGCCGCCGCCGGTCTCGAACTGCACGAGCGCGATGTCCTCGGTGTCGACCGCGCGCGTGGCGCCGCCGCCCTCGTCCGTCCCGCCGCGAGCGAACGCCGGGCGACCTCCGGCGTCGCTGCGCGCGGGGACGACGGTCGAGGTGCGCGCCGCGAGGCGCGCGATCTGCTGGCCGGACGCGAACTCGGCCAGATCGCACCAGTGCGAGCCGATGTCGGCGAACGCGCGCGAGCGGCCGCCGAGGCTCCGCTCGACGCGCCAGTTGTCGTCGCCCGGCTGCGACAGCCAGTCCTGCAGGTAGGTGCCGTGCAGGAGACGCAGGTCGCGGCCGCGCAGGCGCTCGCGCGCGGCGCGCGCCATCGCGTAGTAGCGGTAGACGAACGGGACCGCGCCGACGCGGCCCTGTGCCGCGACCTGCTCCACGAGCGCGCTCGCGCCGGCGTCGTCGAGCGCGAGCGGCTTCTCACAGATGACGTGCTTGCCGGCGTCGAGCGCCGCGCGGGCGAGCGGGACGTGCAGGTGGTTCGGCGCGCAGACGTGGACGACGTCGACGTCGTCGGCGACGACGAGCTGCTCGGCCGACGCGTACGCCCGCTCTGCTCCGAGTCGATGCGCCGCGTCCTGGGCGGAGGCCTCGGAGGAAGCGGCGATCGCCGTCAACCGTCCCCCGGCGAGTCGCGCGGAGCGCGCGTGGACTGCGCCGATGAAGCCTGCACCGACGATCCCGACGCGCAAGTGCGCTGCTCTTCCCACGAAAGCCACCATCCCACACTTTTACCTAGTGTCAAGCAAAAGATGTCGTAAGAAAGGTCATAAGACCGACATCCATGACGGACAAGAGACAGAAGTGGTGCCTTCCCTCATGCTTTACTGCGCCGTGTCGATGGGCACGAGCACGGGACCACACGAAGACCGCGGCGGCGGACCGCCCCGGCAATCCGGCGGCGATGCCGCCAGCGCGGGCGCCATCGTGCGGGTCATCCGCGAGGCCGGCACGGTCACGCGCGCGGAGCTCGTGCGGCGGACCGGGCTCGCTCGCTCGACGGTCGCCCAGCGCGTCGACACGCTGCTGCGGCACGAGCTCATCTACGAGACGGGCGGCGACTCGACGGGCGGTCGTCCGGCGTCGTCGCTGGCATTCAACGACGGCTCGGGTGTCGTGCTGTGCGCCGACCTCGGCGCCACCCACTCGCGGCTCGCCGTCTCCGACCTCGGCGGGGAGCCACTGGGGGAGGAGGTCGAGGAACTCGAGATCGCCGAAGGCCCGGAGGCCGTGCTCGGCATCGTCCACGAGCGCCTCGGCGCGCTGCTGGCGCAGACCGGCCGTACGCAGGAGGACGTCCGCGGCATCGGAATCGGCGTACCGGGCCCGGTCGCGTTCGACCGCGGCGAGCCGGCGAACCCGCCGATCATGCCGGGCTGGGACGGCTTCTCGATCCCGGGGTGGTTCGCGGGCCGCTCCGACGCGCCGGTGCTGGTCGACAACGACGTGAACATCATGGCGCTCGGCGAGCACTGGACGAACTGGCGCGACCGCGACCACCTGCTGTTCATCAAGGTCGGGACCGGCATCGGCTGCGGGATCGTCGCCAGAGGCCGCATCCACCATGGGGCGAAGGGCGCAGCCGGCGACATCGGCCACATCCGCCTTGCCGATCAGGACGTCATGTGCCCATGCGGGAACGTCGGCTGCCTGGAGGCGGTGTCGGGTGGCGGGGCGCTTGCGCGGCAGCTGTCGCAGGAGGGAGTCGAGGCGCGCACGAGCCGCGACGTCGCGCGGCTCGCGAAGGCCGGCGACGGCCTCGCCACGCAGCTCGTGCGCGAAGCGGGCCGCAACCTCGGGGAGGTGCTCGCCGGCTGCGTGAACTTCTTCAACCCCGAGGTGATCGTCATCGGCGGCGACGTGGCGCAGGCGTCACAGCAGTTGCTGGCTGGTGTGCGCGAGGTGATCTTCCAGCGTTCCCTCCCGCTTGCCACCGAGGAGCTGCGCGTCGTGCCGAGCGGCCTCGGCGACCGGGCCGGCATCGTCGGCGCGGCGAACATGGCAATCGAGCACGTGCTCGCCCCCGACGCGATCGACCGCGCGATCCGCCACGCTGCGAGTCGTCCTGTGCGCTGAGCCGCGGCGTCACCGCCGGCTCACCGCCTGCTCGCTCGTCGGCCTAGCGCTCCCCAAGGTCCTCGCGCCAACCCGAAATGCCGGAAGCCCCGCCGGCGGGGCTTCCGGGCACTTCCTCACATAGACACTGCAAGGCCTACTTGATGAGTCGTCTACGGCGGTCGCAGCTGCGGCAACCACAGGGGTTTTCGGCTCATCACTGGAATGGGCGACGGCATTCTGTGACCTTCTGTCGCATCCTGGTGCTGCCAAAAATGCTGCCAATTCTCGGCCGAGACGAATGGATCGCGTGGTTCTGATCAGATTTCGCAGACGCCGCCGCGCACGTCGGCGACAGCCGCCCAGCCACAGGCCCGCGAAGCGAGTTGCTCATCTTGCTGACATCGCTGACAGCCGATCGTGTCGCTACGGTCAGTCGCGTGCCCGTCCGCTATCACTACCCTTCGCTTGAGGACTTCCTGACTGCTTCGGAGCTGACAGTCGATGGGATCCTGGATGACGGATGGGGCGCCCAGTTCGCGGTCAAAGGCCGAGAGCTGAACGCAACGATCTTGTTCGCCGACATCACCGCCTTTTCCGAACGCACGGCGAGCATGACGCCGACGGAGACCCTCGCGTATGTGAACAATTTCTTCGCTTGGATTTCCGCCGAGGCGCTGCGCGACACGAATGCGATCATCGACAAGTACATCGGCGACGAGGTCATGGTGGTGTACTCGCGCGAGTTCGGATCTGCCGATCCGTTCCTTGACGCTGTCCAGGCTGCTCGCTGGATGTGCGAGAACGACGCACTGGACTTCGCGCCTCACATTGGAATCGCATCGGGCCGGGTGATCGTCGGATACGTCGGTACGCCGCTGCGGCACAGCTGCTCGGTATTCGGTGCGCCTGTCGCTCTGGCGTCTCGCTGCGCAGGGGGTCCCTGCCCAAGCCCCCGAGGATCAGATCATCTCGCACACGATCACGTTCCCCTCCGCGGACTGGGCGGAACGTGTGAAAACCGAAGTGATCGAGCCCGTGCGCTATCGCGAACCCGGGTCCCAGGAAGTGCGCGACGACGAGTTCTCGGTCTCGAAGTGGACTCTGGTCGAGCCGTTCTCATATGACGCGAAGGGCATCGGTCAGGTGGAATTGCGCCAGCTACTCGATGGGAGCTTCCGAATCCTCCAGGGCTGGAGCGCGGAGAGTCGTGCGCGTGATGGGGTCGAGGCTTTGCGCGCTCACAATCGCTATTGGCCCGACGGGCGGCATCTGGACGAAGCTTGATGTCCCATCGCGACGGTTCGGAGATGGCGTCATACCAAGATCGACTCGACCCTGATCGAGAGACAGCAGCGCTGGTCACTGGCTTGGGCGCGATGTCGGGCGGCATCTTCAGCTCGATCCTTCAGCGCCTGGGAGTCGAGAAGGAAGTCCTGGAGCGGATGCGGTCCGCGCACGGGGAGTATGCCGCGCTCGTTGACGCGCCCGAGCAGGTCGCGGAGCATCTTGCACCGCTGGGGTGGATCGCGTTCGGCGAGATGCCTGTCGACGAGTACCGCGCCGCAGCACAGCTCGCCGCCGCCGGAGAATCGGACGCAGCGGAGGACTTGCTTGTTGCCGCATGGGAGGAGGACGATCGACTCCGGTTCTGCCTCACTCGGCTCGTCAAGACGGCCTATCCTGAGGAGCTGTTCGCGATCCGCCACCGGCGCTGGCATCTGCTCAACGAGATCTACGACAACCATGCCGACGGTCGTTTCGCAAGCGCTATCGCGCTTGCTCTGACGCAGATCGACGGTGTCGTGTTCGACATGACGGGCAGAGACGCGAAGTCGTTTTTCGCGACCGGGCGCAAGGCCAGACATCTCCAGGACGAGACGACGTTCGCCGGTCATCCGGATGGTCTTCAAGTTCTCGCGCGCTTGTTCACCAAGGACCGGCAGAGAACGGTGGTCGACGGCGAGCTGCGCCGGCACGGGATCCTCCACGGGCGAGAACTCGGCTTCGACAATCAGCGCAACTCGGTCAAGACGCTCGTCGCGCTCGCCGCGGTACTCGAATGGGCTGCACCACTCGGACGAGCAGAAGCCGATCGTCTCGCTCGCGAGCGCGAGGAGCGCTGGGCGGGAAGCAGAGAGCGCGACGAGTTCGGACGCCTGCGCGATAGACGTGGCTTCTCACACGCCAAGCAAGCGCTGATGACCCTTGCCACCTATCAGCACGGCTACTTCACCAGGCACGGCCGGTACGCGACGAGCGTCGAAGACCTGGACCCTAGCGGGCGCCTGCCGCGCGACATCGTGATCGAGGTCGCGGAAGAGAGCGACTCCTACCGAGCGTGGACCTCCACGCCACCGGGGCTCGTCTTCGGCATCGCTGGTACACAAGGAGAGTTCGTCGGCTGGCAATACGTCGGTGAAGCCGAGCCACCGCTGGACGTCCACGGCTCCGACGAGTGGCGCCACGACGCCACCGAGCCGTCACACACCGACTGGTAGGCGCCCCCTAGTCGATGCCTTGGAGACTTCGGTAGCGCTCTGCGTTCGCAATCGAGTTCGACGTGCTGAGGCGGACAAGCGGAAGCAGAGGCCCATCGAGGCGCAACAGCTTCGGGCGCAGCAGGTCGTATGCGAGCTGCGCTTGCCAATCGGTCGGGCGAAGCACGGCGTTGCGGATGACATATGCGGTGAGGTCGGCCACTTGTAGGCCCGGATGCTCATGTGATTGCTCGAACTGCAGGCCGTGCTCAAAGATGAGCGAAAGGTCGATCACCTTCTCGCTGACCCGGCGGCGCTGAGCGCCCGACCACCCGCCGCTGCGCTCGAAGCGCTCGATAAACGGATGGGGCGGATCGGCGTCCTTCCACGCGTCGACCAGGTCAAGGCGAAAACGCGCGTTGCTTCCCAGCATCGGTACAAGTCCGTCACGCAGCAGCTTCTCGCCGGCGGCGAGCTTGCCGGGAAGTCTCGCATCGAGCATGAATCTGAACGCGGTGAGATCGGCTTTCCACTCGTTGCGCGTAAAGACGAGGAGGGCTTTCTGAAGGGAAGCGTGGACGAGGTCCACGTAGAGGATGGCGTGGAGAAATTCCACATCAGAGATTTGCGAGGCGAGGCCGACCCGTTTGATTCGCGTGTTTATCCAATGCTCGGCATCCATGGCCCGGCCGCCAGCGCTGCGGTACCAGTCAAGGTTGGCCTTTAGCTGTGCGGCCTGAGCAAGACGCCATCTGCTGAGGGTCGCCCGGTCGATGAGATCGGTGTCCGTTGCCTGTGCCACGAGTTGGATCGGGCTACTCGCGATGAAGCGACACACGCTAAGGCGCTGACCCGGCGTTAGCGAAGTGGCATGCAGCTCGTCCAGCTCCCAACGCTCAAGTCGGCCAGCTATGAACGCCTCGAGCTGATCTGCGAACGAATCAGGGCAGAGCGCTGCAGCCTGCGTGTAGCAGTCGAACGTATCTGCCGGCAACGCGAAGTCGCCGCTTTCGTCGAAGTAGAACTGCATCAGGTCATCCTGACTCTGGCGGCCCGGCAGTGGAGAGGCTGGCCGTTTGTGGTGAGTTGGGCTCTCTCAGCGCCAGACACAGAGCGGGCGCAGCATCACGAGCGGCCCTGCCATCACCACGTCGTCTTCTGTGCAGGGGATGCTCATCTCGCCGAATGCGTCAACCAGCTCGATCGCGGCTTCCTCGATCGCCGTGCGCTCTATCTCCGTCACAGGTGCGTTCTGAAGCAGGCGCATTGCCAGGACGTGGTCCTCAGCTCCGATGATCCGATCGACCTTTGCGAGCACGGTGCAGAATCCCGGTACGTCAGCCACATCGACCTGCAAAGTGGAGCGCCGCACCGGAACGACGACTCGCGGAGTCTGAGGCACGTCGGTGGCGAGGTCGAACAGAACCTGGGCGGACTTACCTGTTCCGACCATCGCCTCCCACATGGGCAAGATCTGCCGCAGGTCTCTCGCTACACCTTGTTGCTGGAATGCGGGGGCAGCATGCAGGAAGCTACGCAGCATCACGTCGGCTTGATGCAGCGGATGCATCAAGACCTCGCCGCGCACGCGGATCGTGTCGCCTGGCGTGAGCGCCTCCGCGACCTCTTCATCGAGCGCTCCATCGACCTCGCCGATCGCTTCAAGCTCCGTAAGGCGGTCGATCAGAGCAGCCGCCGCCGAATGCTCTGTCCGGCGACGCCGAAGCTCCTCTTCGACCTTGCGGCCACGGTTCTTGCCAGCTCTTACACCTGCGGCACGCCCACCGGCTTGGCCACCGATGTGTTTGGTGTTGTCATCGGTGGTCCGGGTCAGGATCTCATCAACAGCGCCGCCGTCCAGGGCTGACAGGCCGGAGAAGACCATCTCGCTGTCGAGTACGACGAAGCTGCGAAGTACCTCTTGTTTGGCTGGCTTATAGGGCATTGGCTCGGAGCGTATCGGCGTCGCGGATAGGTCCCGTAGGTTGCGCTCCCTGCGGACGGACGGTTCGCTCCCTCGCGCTGCCAAAAATGCTGCCAAAAACGCGCTGACGAACGACGAAAGCCCTACATTTGCAGGGCTTTCGCACACCTCACATAGAAGCCGAAGCTACTTGATGAACAGCACCTCGCTGTACTTCGGCAGCGGCCACAGGTCGTCGGCGACGATCTTCTCGAGCTGGTCGGCGACCTCGCGCACGCGATCCATCGCGGGGATCACGTTGTCGCGGATGAACAGCGCCCAGGTGGCGGGCGGCTCGTCCTCCTGGTTCTCCGGCAGGTTGACCGCCTCGAGCGCTCTGATCGCCGTGACGAATTCGCCGACGAGGCTCTCCGTCTCCGTGATCAGGTCGGCGACGCCGGCCTCGCGCAGCAGCGTGAGGTGGCGCAGCGACGCCGGCAGCAGCAGCGTCCGTGCGATCGCGGCCGCCGTCTCCGCCTCGATGTTGAGCTTCACCGCGTACTGCTCGGTGAAGACCTCGTAGCGGGCGTCGAGCTCGCGCTCGTTGAGCACCTCGTACTTCTCGAAGACCGCGATCGTCTCGGGCTTCACGAAGTAGGGGAGGGCCTCCGGCGTCGTGCGCAGGTTCAGCAGGCCGCGCTCGTGCTCGGCCTCCTGATGCCACTCGTCCGAGTAGCCGTCGCCGTCGAACACGATCCGCTTGTGCGCGGCCCAGCTCGTCTGCAGCACCGGACGCAGCGCGTCCTCCAGCGACGCTCCGCTGTTCAGTGCGTCCTGCAACTTCCCGGCGAGGTCGTCGATCGCCTCGGCGACGATCGTGTTCAGCACCGTGTTTGGCAGCGCGACCGACTGCGTCGAGCCGACCGCGCGGAACTCGAACTTGTTGCCGGTGAAGGCGAACGGGCTCGTGCGGTTGCGGTCGCCGCCGTGCAGCGGCATCGCCGGCAGCACGGAGGAGCCGAGACCGAGCAGCGAGCCCGGCTTCGACTCGCCGGCGGCTCCGCTCTCGATCGCGGCATAGACCTCGGCGAGCTCCTTGCCGAGGAAGATCGAGATGATCGCCGGCGGCGCCTCGTTCGCGCCGAGGCGGTGATCCTGTCCCGGCCCGGCGGCCGTCGCGCGCAGCAGCCCCTGGTGCTTGTCGACCGCCTGGATGACGGCCGTGCAGAAGAACAGGAACGACAGGTTGTCATGTGGTGTGGCGCCCGGCTCGAGCAGGTTCTGACCCGTGTCGGTGCCCATCGACCAGTTGTTGTGCTTGCCCGACCCGTTCACGCCCGCGAACGGCTTCTCGTGCAGAAGGCACACGAGGCCGTAGCGCCGCGCGACGTTCTGCAGCACCTGCATCGTGATCTGCTGATGGTCGGAGCCGACGTTCGAGTTCTCGAACATCGGAGCGATCTCGTACTGCGCCGGCGCGACCTCGTTGTGGCGCGTCTTGACCGGCACGCCGAGCTTGCGCAGCTCCCGCTCGGTGTCGAGCATGCACGCGAGCACGCGCTCCGGGATCGAGCCGAAGTAGTGGTCGTCGAGCTCATGACCCTTCGGCGGCTTGGCGCCGAACAGCGTGCGGCCCGTCGTCACCAGGTCGGGACGCTCGAAGTAGTACTGCTCGTCGATCAGGAAGTACTCCTGCTCGGGTCCGACCGTCGTGAAGACGCGCTCCGCGACGTCGTCGCCGAGCAGCTTGAGCGCGCGCACGGCGGCGCCGGAGAGCGCCTCCATCGAGCGCAGCAGCGGGATCTTGTGATCGAGCGCCTCGCCCGTCCAGGACGTGAACGCGGTCGGGATGCACAGCAGCGCGCCGTTCGGGTTCTCGAGCAGGAACGCCGGGCTGGTCGGATCCCACGCGGTGTAGCCGCGCGCCTCGAACGTGGCGCGGATGCCGCCGGTCGGGAACGAGGACGCGTCCGGCTCGCCCTGGATCAGCTCCTTGCCGGAGAACTCGGCGATGGCGGTGCCGTCGCCGACCGGGTTGTAGAAGGAGTCGTGCTTCTCGGCGGTCGAGCCGGTCAGCGGCTGAAACCAGTGCGCGTAGTGCGTCGCGCCCTTCTCGAGCGCCCACTCCTTCATCGCGAGCGCGACGGCGTCGGCGAGGGAGCTGTCGAGCGCCTCGCCGTTCTCGAGTGTCGCCTGAAGCTGCTTGAAGACGGTCTTCGGCAGGCGCGAGCGCTGCTCGGCGAGGCTGAAGACGTTCTCGCCGTACACCTGGTTGTCGGGTTGGGTCAGGTCAGGCGCGCCCAGGGCGGCGCCGTTCGGCGACCACTGCGCTGCACTGACGTTCTGCTGACGGATCTTGGCCATGGACGGGTGTTCCCTCTCGTGATTTCCGTGCGGAGCGAGCGTACGAAGACGACGGCGTTCCGACACTATCCGCATGTCCAAAGGAACGCTTGGGGGCTCCGCCGGACGGCGAGGCGGACGTTCCCTCGCGCGGGACTATAAGGGCCCCGTCCGCTCCTGGGCGACGGCACACCTCCTCCGCAGTGCCGTGACGGACGCTGGCGAAAGCAAACCCGCGATCTCTCGCCATCTGGCCAAAGATCGCGCGCAGCTGCTGGCGCAGACTGGCCCCAATCCGTCAACCCAGGAGGGAAAATGAAGCGGACGACGATCATCTGCGCCAGTGTGATGGCGCTCGTCGCCATCATGCTGCTGCCGACCGTCGCATCGGCTGACACGTTCGACGCTGCCGGGGCCGAGTCTCTGACCTCGGTCGGGATCAACACGATGTGGGTCGTCGTCGCGGCGCTCTTCGTGATGTTCATGCAGGCCGGCTTCGCGTTTCTCGAGATCGGCTTCTCGCGGGGCAAGAACGCCGGCACGATCGTGGCGAAGATCCTGATGAACTTCTCGATCGCGGCGGTGCTGTACTGGGCGGTTGGCTTCGCCCTCGCCTTCGGTGGAACCGGCGAGCTGTGGGGCAGCACCGGATTCTTCCTGCGCGACTTCGGCGACCCGGCCACCGCCTTCCCGGCGATGAGCTTCTCCGACGTGACCGTGGACGGGAAGTGGTTCTTCCAGTTCACCTTCTGCGCCGTCTCGCTCGCCATCGTGTGGGGGACGACGCTCGAGCGCGTCAAGTTCGGCGTCTACGCCCTCTACGCGGTCGTCTTCGCGGGCCTCATCTACCCGATCGGCTCCCACTGGGTGTTCGGCGGCGGCTGGCTGCAGGCCAACCTCGGCATGCAGGACTTCGCCGGCTCCACGGCCGTCCACCTCATCGGTGCGACGGGCGCGCTCGCGGTGCTCCTGCTGCTCGGACCGCGGCGCGGCAAGTACGGCCCTGACGGCAGACCACGGCCGATCCCCGGCCACAACATGCCGCTGTTCGGTCTCGGCATCCTGATCCTCTGGCTCGGCTGGTTCGGCTTCAACCCGGGCTCGACGCTCGGTGCGCTCGACGGCCGCTTCCCCGAGGTCATCATCGTCACGCAGCTCGCGGCCAGCGCGGGCGTGATCACGGCGATCATCACCTCGCGCCTGATCATGAAGAAGATCGACATCGGCATGGCGGGCAACGGCGCGATCGCCGCGCTCGTCGGCATCACGGCGCCCTCGGGCTACGTGTCACCGTGGGCTGCGGTCATCATCGGCGCGGTCGCCGGCGTGATTGTGGTCGTCTCCGTCCTGGCGATCGATGGCAAGCTCGACGATCCGGTGGGTGCGCTGTCCGCGCACGGCATCGCCGGCATCTGGGGCACGCTCGCGTGCGGGCTCTTCACCAACCCGAAGTACGCGGAGTTCAACGCCGTCGGCGAGGGTGGCCTCTTTTACACCGGCTCCTTCCACCAGCTCGGCGTCCAGGCGCTCGGCGTGGTGGCGGTGTTCGCGTTTGTGTTCGTGGCCAGCTTCGGCACCTTCTGGGCGATCAAGAAGACCTACGGGCTTCGCGTCACCGCCGAGGAGGAGGATGCCGGTCTGGACATCTCCGAGCACGGCATGTACGGCTACCCGGAGCAGTTCATTCCCGCGCCCGAGCTCATCGGGGTGGGTCCGGTCCAAACCCCGGCCGGCGCATCCGCGTCGTCCGGCCTCAACCCCACGGAGGTGCCGGCATGAAGCTCGTGATCGCATACATCCGGCACGAGGCCTTCGAGCCGATCCGGATGGAGCTGCTCGAGCTCGGCTTCCCCTCGCTCTCGATCATCGAGGTCAAGGGCTCGGGGCGCCAGAAGGGCATCACCGAGCGCTACCGCGGCGCGGAGCTCACGAACTGGCTGCGGCCCAAGGTCAAGATCGAGTGCGTGGTGGCCACGCGCGATGTCGAGACCGTGGTCGACACGATCCTCAAGCACGCCCGGACCGGCTCGATCGGCGACGGCAAGGTGTTCGTGATGCCGGTGGAGGAGGCCTACCGGATCCGCACCGGCGAGTCGGGCGAGGAGACGCTGCAGGC
>Ga0126313_10000081_pt1 | contig 37800 bp, 35 predicted proteins | sample Plot105A_FD_89954 | JGI IMG/M metagenome (GOLD analysis project Ga0126313, IMG submission 89954) | Serpentine soil microbial communities from UC McLaughlin Reserve, CA, USA - Plot105A | ecosystem: Environmental > Terrestrial > Soil > Grasslands | place: USA: UC McLaughlin Reserve, Lake County...
GCGCTCGCCGACAAGGCGCGGACGATCCGCATGCCCGTCCACGTCGTCGAGAAGCTGAACAAGATCGGGCGCGCCGAGCGGAAGCTCCTCGCCGAGTTCGGGCGCGACCCGACGACCACCGAGATCGCCGACGACCTCGAGTTGCCGCTCCACGAGGTCGAGCAGATCCGGAGGAGCGCGCAGGCGCCCATCTCGCTCGAGAAGCCGGTCGGCGACGAGGAGGAGTCGGAGTTCGGGCACTTCCTCGCCGACGAGAACGCGCTCGCTCCCGACCTCTCCGCCGAGGAGACATTCCGGAAGGAAGTGCTGACGCGCGTCCTCGCCGGGCTGTCGCACCGCGAGCGGCGGATCCTCGAGCTTCGCTACGGGCTCGCGGGCGAGCAGCCGCGGACGCTGGACGAGGTCGGGCGGACGTTCAACGTGACCCGTGAGCGCGTCCGCCAGATCGAGAACCAGAGCCTGAAGAAGCTCCAGGCCATGGCGGAGTCGCAGCGGCTCAAGGAAGTAGCAGCCTAGTCACTGCCGGAAGTCCAGCTCGCCTTCGGCGGAGGCGGAGGCATGCCCAGACGCTAGGGTTCGCCGCCGTGTCCGCGCCCGATCCAGCCTGGCTCGAGGAGCTGTTCGACTGGATCCGGATCCCAAGCGTCAGCGCCGATCCGTCGCACGCGGCCGACGTGCGAGCGGCCGGGGACTGGGTCTGCGACTTCGTCCGCGCCGCCGGTGGCGAGTGCGAGCTCGTCGACATGCCGACCCAACCGCTCGCGGTCGGCGAGATCCGGGCGTCCAATGGCGCCGGCGACGCGCCGACGGTCCTTCTCTACGGTCACTTCGACGTCCAGCCGGCGGCGCCGCTCGCTCTCTGGGAGTCACCGCCGTTCGAGCCCGAGTTGCGTGGCGACTGGATCTACGGCCGTGGCATCCTCGACGACAAGGGGAACTCGTACCTCCTTCTGAAGGCGGCCCGGCTGCTGGCGGCAGAAGGGGCGCTGCCGGTGAACGTGCGCATCGCGTTCGACGGTGAGGAGGAGGTCGGCGGCGACTCGATCGTCCGCTTCCTCGCCGCGGACGACCGCGGCGCCGACGCGTGCCTCATCTTCGACGGCGGCTTCGCCGACGTCGACGTCCCCGCCTTCGAGCTCGCGACCCGCGGGCTTCTATACTTCCACGTCCGGGTGCGCACAGGCGAGCGCGACCTGCACTCGGGCGTGTTCGGTGGCGCTGCGCTGAACGCGATCCACGTCCTCGTGCGAGCGCTCGACGCGGTTGTCGCCGTCCCCGACGAGCTGCGTGCGGGTGTCGTGCCTCCGACCGACGAGGAGCGACGATCGTGGGCCGAGCTCCCGAGCGGTGCTGCGGTGCTCGGTGACGAGGGGGCGAGGCCGCTCGACGCGCGCGCCGCCGAGGAGTTCTATGAGCGGACGTGCGCGAGCTCGGCGGTGGACGTGCACGGCGTGAAGGGCGGCGAGCCCGATTTCCAGAAGACGGTGCTTCCGGTCGAGGCCGAGGCGAACGTCTCCATCCGGATCGCGCCCGGTCAGGACGTCGAGCAGGTCGCCGCCGCCTTCGAGCGGATCATGCGCGACGCGTCGCCCGACGGGGCCGACCTCGCGATCGAGCGCTGGAGCGCGGGCCGGGCCGGCCTCGTGTCGCCCGATTCACCTGCCGTGACGCTCGCGGCGGACGCGTTCGAGCGGACTCTCGGCCGTCGCCCGCTCCTCCTTCGAACGGGCGGCACACTGCCGGTCGTGCCCGCGCTCGCCGACAACGGCATTCCGACGATCCTGACCGGCTTCGGCCTCCCGGGCTGCAACATGCACGCGCCGAACGAGCGCTTCCTCGCCCGCTACCTCCCGCTCGGGGTCGAGACGGCGCGCGAGACGCTCGTCTCGCTGGCGGGTCTGCGCTCCTAGCTCTTCCTACGCGCCGAGCGGTGCGTGCACGTGGTCGTGCTCGTGCTCTTCCACGAGCCAGTCGCGCCCGAACTGTCGCATCGCCTCGATGATCGGGAGGAGCGCATCGCCCTTCGCAGTCAGCTCGTATTCGACCCGCGGCGGGCTCTCGGCGTAGCTCTGGCGCTCGAGGATGCCCTCCTCCTCGAGGACGCGAAGACGCTCGGACAGCGTCCGGGGGCTGATGCCCGGACACGCGCGCCCGAGCTCGCTGAAGCGGCGGGGTCCCTCCGACAGGTCGTGGAGCAGGACGGCCGTCCACTTCGCCCCGATGATCTCCGCGGTACACGCCACCGAGCACTGCTCGTCGTGCACCGGTCGCATGGTTCGCATACGCACATTCTACGCGACCGGTCGAACGCCATCGACCGCGCTCCCCGTTCGAGGGTGGCTCGCGGCGCGCTGTGAGCCGACACCCGAGTCATGGCCGAGACCATCGGACAGCGGCTGCTGCGCCTGCGCCGGCAGCGTGGTCTCTCGCAACGGGACATCGCGGCACCGGGTGTGTCGTACACGTACATCTCGCGCATCGAGGCGGGCCACCGGACACCGTCGCCCCATGCGCTCGCGAAAGATCGCCTCCCGGCTGGGCGTTTCAGCAGAGTACCTGGCGACAGGACGGGAGCTTCCTCCGGCGGGCGATCGCGAGCTCCGCCTTGGCGACGCCGAGCTACGCCTGCGCCTCGGGGATCCGGGTGCCGCCGAGGAGGCGATCCGCGAGGTGCTCGCAGACGCGCGGGCGGTCGGCGATGCCCCGGTAGCTCACCGCGCGCTGGTCGCGCTCGCGATCGCGGCTGACCGACGCGACCGGCCAAGGGAGGTGGTCGAGCTCCTCGAGGAGGTCGTCGAGTCGGAGCGGCCGCCCATCGTGGATGCGCCAGAGGTCTACGCGCTCCTCGGACGCTCGTACGACGCCCTCGGTGAGGTCGCGCGCGCGGCCTCACTCTTCACGCGCTGCCTGACTGAGCTCAGGGGGGCCGAGTCCGTCGACCCGATCCTCTTCGTCCGCTTCGCGACACATCTGAGCACGGCACTCGCGGATGCCGGCGACACGGCCGGGGCGGAGCGCGCCCTCGCCGACGCACTCGCGCGCGCCGACGCCGTCACCGAGCGCTACACGCTGATCAGGCTCTACTGGTCGCTCGGGCGCTTCCACGCCGAGCGTGGCCTGCGTCGCGTGCACTCGACTATGTGCGCCGCGCGATCGCTCTGCTCGAGGCGACCGAGGACACGTTCCAACTGGCCCGGGCGCACCAGCTCGCGGCCTCGATTCTCCTCGACCGGGCCAGCGCACCGGCGGCACGGCGGCATCTCGACCGGGCGGAGAGCCTCCTGGGGGTGCATGCGCCGAGCGTCGACGTCGGGTTCTGAACATCGAGCAGGCCAAGCTCGACCTCGAGCTCGGAGACGAGGAAGCAGCGCGGCAGCGGGCCGTCGACGCGCTCGGCGTGCCCGAGACCGTCGGCTCGCTCGTGCCCGGAAGCGCCTGGCGGGCACTCGCCGACGTCCTCGAAGCCGTGGGCGAGCACGAGCCTCCTAGCCCGTCCGGTTGAAGGGCGGTCCGCCGAAGATCCAGCGGCCGCCGAGCATCGTCGCGACCACCTCGACGTCGGCGAGCTCCGAAGGAGCGCACGCGAACGGGTCTCGGTCGAGGACGACGAGGTCGGCGAGGAACCCCGGGACGAGCTTCCCGCGACACGCCTCGTCGCGTGCGAGCCAGGCGGGCGCGACCGTCGTGGCGTGAACTGCCTCGTCGACGCTCAGCGCCTGCTCGGGATGCCACGCGGCGCGGTGGTCGAGCGTCCTGAGGACGCCGGCGCGGATTCCGAGCAGCGGGTCGAGCTCCTCGACCGGGGCGTCGGACCCGTTCGCGACCACCGCGCCGGCCTCGAGAAGTGACCGAAACGCGTAGGCGCGATCCGTTTCGCCCGCCCAGAAGTCGTCGGCGAGGTCGCGGTCCGACGGAGCGTGCGTGAACTGGACGGAGGCCGCGACGCCGAGCGCGCTGAAGCGCCCCACGTCCTCGGGCGCGAGGAGCTGCGCGTGCTCGATCCGGTGGCGCAGGCCGAGCGGCTCCCAGGCGTCGCGAGTCGCCTCGAAGGCGTCGAGCGCGTCGCGGTTCGCACGGTCGCCGATCGCGTGCACGGCGACGGGGAACCCGGCGGCTGCGCCGCACCGGACGATCTCGGCGAGCTCGTCGCGGCTCGTGATCTCGACTCCCGAGTCGTCGAAGAGCCGGGCGGTGCGCGAGCCGAGCGTCCCGTCCATGAAGACCTTCAGGTAGCCGACCCGGAGGAGGTCATCGCCGAAGCCCGACCGGATCCCCACCTCGGCGAGCTCGCCGACGCGCTCGTGCGGGAGCGACTGCCAGACGCGGAATGTGAGCGACCCCTCGTCCTCGAGCGACTGGAAGTAGCCTAGGGCCCCGAGCCAGCCGTCCTTGTCGTGGATCGCCGTCACGCCCCGGGCGTTCGCGACCCGGACGCCGTCGCGCATCGCCTCGAGCCACTCTTCCTCCGGCGTCGTCACGCACGTCTCACGGAAGCGCCACGCCGACTCTTCCCGCAGCACGCCGGTCGGCTCACCGTGCTCGTCGAGCTCGACGACGCCGCCCGGCACGGCGAGGTCGCCGTTCGCCTCCGCGAGCGCGGCCGAGTTCAGCCAGAGGCTGTGCCCGTCCTTGGCCTGGAGCGCGGTCGGAACGTCGCCCGTCACGGCGTCGAGCGCCTCCTTGGTCGGCTCGGACGGAGGCCGCCACTCGCCGCTCCGCCAACCGGTCCCGCGGAGCCAGCGGCCGGGTCCGGTGGAGGCGACTGCGTCACGCACCCGCGCCACAGCCTCCTCGAGCGACCGCGTGCCTTCGAGGCGTACCTGGCGCTGCGCGAGCGCCCACTGGGGGAAGTGGACGTGGGAGTCCGTGAACCCCGGGAGGACGCAGCGGCCGCCGAGATCGACGCGCTCGGGGCTGACGAGTGCCCTCTCGTGCGTCCCGACGCCGCCCGCGACCCGGTCGCCCGCGATCGCGAGCGCGCGCGCGACGGGGAGCATGGGATCCATCGTTCGGACGACGCCGTTCTCGAGGATCATCCGTGAGACTCTACGGTCGTGGTACCGCGGGCGGAGATCGAAAGACGTCTCGCCGCGTTCCAGGAAGAGCTTCGCGGCGGGGGGCTCGACGGCGCGCTCGTCGTCGAGCAGACCGACCTCTACTACCTCTCCGGCACCGCGCAGAGCGCGCACCTCGTCGTCCCGGCCGAGGGCGAGCCGGCGCTCCTCGTCCGGCGCGATCTTGCCCGTGCGAGGGAGGAATCGTCCTTGGACCGGGTCGAGCACCTCGCGTCGCTCCGCGACCTCCCCGGGGCGCTCCGCGATGCCGGCCTCGCCTCGGGTCGTCTCGGGCTCGAGCTCGACGTGCTTCCGGCCGCGCTCTACCTGGGCTACGCCCGCCGGCTGGAAGGCTTCGAGCTGGCGGACTGCTCGGCGTCCCTCCGGCGGCTGCGCTCGGTGAAATCGGTCTGGGAGCTCGAGCAGATGCGTGCCGCTGCGGCCCAGATCGCGCCGATCGGCGCCTGGGTCGGCGAGGTCGCGCAGGAAGGTATGACGGAGGTCGAGCTCGCGGCGGAGGTCGACCGCCGCCTGCGCGTGCACGGTCATCAGGGCGTCGTCCGCTTCCGCGGCTTCAACCAGGAGATGACGCTCTCGTCGATCCTCGCGGGGCCGAGCGCGGCCGTCGCAGGGGCGGCGGAGACGCCGATCGTCGGGCCGGGGACGAGCCCCATCGTTCCGCGAGGCGTCTCCCGCCGGCCGATCCGGCGCGGCGAGCCGATCGTCGTCGACCTCGTCGGCGCGCACGAGGGGTACCTCGCCGACCAGACGCGCACCTATTCGCTCGGGCCGCTGGCGGTGCAGTTCCGCGCTCCGCTTGCGTGCGCCCGCGAGATCCTCGAGCGGGCCGCTGCCGAACTCGCCCCCGGGAGGACGCCCTCCGCGCTCTACGACGCCGCCGCGGGCTGGGCCGGCGACCTCGCCGAGTGGTTCATGGGCGGCGTCCGCTTCCTCGGTCACGGGCTCGGGCTCGAGATCGACGAGCTCCCCGTGCTCGCGCCGGGGTTCGACGAACCGCTCCTTCCGGGCAATGTCCTTGCCGTCGAGCCGAAGTTCCTCTTCCCGGGCGAGGGCGCGGTCGGGATCGAGAACACGTACGTGGTGACCGAGAACGGTGCCGAGCAGCTCACGAGCGCACCGGTGGACCTCGTTGAGCTCTGAGACCGTAAAGGTGCCGATGGAGCTCGCCTTCGAGCCGGAGCCGTTCGCGGGTGTCGTCGGCCGCCGCCGCGAGCGGGACGAGCGGGCGCGGCTCGCCGGGGCGCGCGACGGGTCGCTCGCCGATCTCGAGGCGCTGTTTCGGGAGCACTGGCCGCGCGCGCACCGGGCCGCCTACCTCGTCGTCCACGACGCCGCGGCGGCAGAAGACATCGCTCAGGAGGCGTTCCTGGCCGCGGTCCGCGCGCTCGATCGGTTCGATCTCCGCCGCCCGTTCGGCCCGTGGCTCCACCGCATCGTCGTCAACCGTTCCATCGACTGGGCGCGGTCGCGCGCCATTCGCCGCGAGCTCGGCGAGGTCGATCGGCCCGGCGTCGATCCGCCGCCGGAGGGCGTCTCGAGCGAGGTCGTCGCGGCGCTCGCGTCGCTCGGCCCGGACCACCGGGCCGTCGTCGTGCTGCGCTACCTACTCGAGTACACGCCTGGCGAGATCGCCTCGCTGCTCGACCTTCCGCGCGGAACGGTCAACTCGAGGCTTCGCCGCGCGCTCGATGCGCTTGGCGATCGCCTGGAGGACGGGTCGTGAGCGCCGAGATGCGTCGGCGACTGCAGGCTGTCGCGCCGCCGGGCGAGCGCGAGGCCGAGCGCCGCGCCTGGGCCGTGGTCCGCGCGGCGTGGGAGGAGCGGGAGCCCGTTCCGCGCGGGAGGAGGCTCCGGCCGCGCGTTCTCGTGCCAGTGCTCGTTGCTGCGGTCGTCCTCGCCGTCGCCGTGACGCCCGCCGGCCCGGCCGTCGTCCACGCCTTCCGTGACGCGGTCGGCGCGAGCGAGGAGCCCGCTCTCACGTCGCTTCCGTCGCCCGGCGGGCGACTTCTCGTCTCGGCAGGCGACGGGCTGTGGGTCGTGCGGGCGGACGGCTCGAAGCGCCGGCTCGGCGACTACGCCGACGGCGACTGGTCGCCGCACGGGCTGTTCGTGGCCGCGGCCGACGGACGGCAGGTCTACGCCGTGGAGCCCGACTCCGGAGACGTTCGCTGGGCGGTCCCACGGCGGGCTGCGTACGATCCGCGCTGGATGCCGGGCACGGGCTTCCGCGTCGCGTACCGGTCCGGCCTGGTGCTTCGCGTCGTCGCGGGCGACGGGACTGGAGACCGGCTCCTGGATGCCCGGGCAGCGCCCGTCGCGCCGGCGTGGCGGCCGGAATCGCCCTCGGTGCTCGCGTATGCCGACGCCGACGGCTCGTTCCGACTCGTCAATGTCGACTCGGGCCGGACGCTCTGGCGCACGCTGGCCGGCCCGCGCCCCGTCGCCCTCGCTTGGTCGTCGGACGGCTCACGGCTTGCGGTTGCGTCGGCGCGCCGCGTGCGCGTCGTCGGCTCCCACGGGCGGACCCTCCGGACGGTGTCCGTGCCGCGCGGCCGGCGTGTCTCCGAGATCGCGTTCGGAGCTCAAAGGCTCGCTCTCGTCGTCCGAGGCACCGGCGCGAGCGCGGTCGTCGTCGTGGGCGGGGACGGCCGGCACGTCCTGACCCGGAGCCCCGGCGTCCTCGAGGGGCTCGCGTGGTCGCCCGACCGGCGTCGGCTGCTCGTCGGCTGGCCGACGGGTGACGGTTGGCTCTTCCTGCCGGTCGGTGGCGGCTCCCCGCTCGTGGTCACCGAACTGGCCGGCGACTTCGGCGGCGACTTCCCCCGCGTCCTCGGCTGGAAGGGCGAATAGTCCGGGGCGTCAGTCCTGCTTCTGCGCGATCGCGCGCCCGAGCTCGTCCTTCGTCATCGTCGAGCGGCCCTTGACGTCGAGCTTCTTCGCCCGCTCGTAGAGCTCGTCCTTCGTGTGCCCCTCGACGTCCACGCCGCCCGCGGTCGGGTCGGGGTGCTCGCGCGCCTCGGCGCCGCGCTTCTTCGCCTGGGCGTCCGACGGCCCCTTCTCGTCCTTCGGCTCCCAGTGGTCGCCGACCTTCTCGAAGGAATGCTTGAGAGCGTCGTACGCCGTCCGGTGGGCGCGCTCCTCGCTCCCGTACTGTTCGTGCGCGCTGTCGAGCGCCTTCGCGTACGTTCGCTGCGCCTTCGCCGGCGAGCGTCGGATCGTGCCTGGAAGTTCGTCTCTCTTCGTCTTGGGCATGAAGCTCGGATGCCCGCCAGACCCGGGGCTAAACGGCCGTAAGATCCGGCTTCGTGGCGCTCGATCCGCTCTCCGAGGAACAGCGCGAGATCCGCGAGCTCGTGCGGACGCTCGCCCGCGAGCGGATCGCCCCGCGGGCCGCCGCGATCGACGAATCGGCGGAGTTCCCGCACGACATGGTCGAGGTCCTCCGAGAGCACGAGCTCCTCGGACTCCCGTTCGAGGCCCGCCACGGCGGCACCGGGACAGGCGCTCTCATGCTCCTCGTCTCGGTCGAGGAGATCTCGAAGGTCTGCGCCACCACGGGCCTCGTCCTCGCCGTGCAGGAGCTCGGGTCGCTGGCGCTCAAGCTCGCAGGGACGGACGATCAGAAAGAACGCTGGCTTCCGCGGCTTGCGAGCGGCGAGTGGCTCGCCGCGTACGCGCTCACCGAGGCCGGCTCGGGCTCGGACGCGGCCGCGATGCGAACCGAGGCGCACCACGACGGCGACGGCTACGTAATGAACGGGGGCAAGCGGTTCATCACGAACGCGGGCGTCGCCGGGCTCTACACGGTCTTCGCGAAGACGGACCCGGACGCGGGGCATCGCGGGATCTCGTGCTTCCTCGTCGAGGCGGACACGCCCGGATTCTCGGTCGGCCGCATCGAGCCGAAGATGGGCATCAAGGGTTCGACCACCGGCGAGGTCTTCTTCGACGACTGCCGGGTTCCGGCCGACAACCTCGTCGGGGAGGAGGGCGACGGATTCGCGATCGCGATGCGCGTGCTCGACCGCTCGCGGCCGGGCATCGCCGCGCAGGCGCTCGGGATCGCGCAGGGTGCGACCGACTACGCGCTCGAGTACGCCTCGAGCCGCGAGACGATGGGCAGGCCGATCGCGGACCACCAGATCGTCGCCGCGAAGCTCGCCGACATGGAGACGGCGTGCCAGGCCGCTCGCGGGCTCCTCTACCGAGTTGGCGAGCTGGTCGACGCGGGCGTGGACGGTTCGGAGCTCACGAAGGCGTCCGCAATGGCGAAGCTCTTCTGCTCCGACACGGCGATGTGGGTGGCGACCGAGGCGGTCCAGATCCTCGGCGGCTACGGCTACATCAAGGAGTACCCAGTGGAGCGCATGATGCGCGACGCGAAGATCACTCAGATCTACGAGGGCACGAACGAGATCCAGCGGATCGTGATCGCGCGCGAAATGGTCCGCGAGGGGCGCTCGTCGCTCCTCGCGGGGATCGGCGCCTGAGCCGGCGCCACGACGCCGTCGTCGTCGGTTCGGGGCCGAACGGGCTCGCGGCGGCGATCCTGCTCGCCCGCGCCGGCCGACGCGTGCTCGTTCGGGAGGCGGCAGCGAGGGTCGGCGGCGGACTGCGAAGCGCAGAGCTCACGGCGCCCGGGTTCGTCCACGACGTCTGCGCGACGATCCTGCCGCTCGCCGTCGGCTCGCCGTTCCTCCGGACCCTGCCACTCGGCGAACACGGGCTCGACTGGGCTTACGCACCGGTGGAGCTCGCGCATCCCTTCGACGACGGAACGGCCGTGGCGGTCCGGCGCTCCGTCGGGGAGACCGCGGCCGGGCTCGGTGCAGACGGTCGAGCGTACGCGGCCCTCGTCGGTCGTGCGGCGCGCGACTGGGAGCTCCTCGCTCCGGCCGTCCTCGCCCCCCTGGCCCGGCTCCCGCGCCACCCGTGGGCGCTTGCGCGCTTCGGGCTTTCCGGGTTGCTTCCGGCGGCGACGCTGGCGCGCGGCGTCTTTCGAGGAGAGCAGGCCCGCGCTCTCCTCGCGGGCGCGGCCGCGCACTCGATGCTGCCGCTCGAGCGTTCGCCGTCGGCGGCGTTCGGCGTCGTGCTCCTCGCGCTCGCGCACGTCCCCGGCTGGTCCACGCCGCGCGGCGGCGCCGGGCGGCTCGCCGAAGCTCTCGCCTCGTACCTCCGCTCGTGTGGCGGCGAGATCGAGACCGAAGCACCCGTCGAGTCGCTCGCAGACGTTCCGTCGGCTCGGGCGGTGCTCCTCGACCTCACGCCGAAGCAGGTCTTGGCGGTCGCGGGCGATCGACTCCCGCACGCCTACGCCCGGCGGCTCGCCGCCTATCGGTACGGGCCCGGAGTCTTCAAGCTCGACTGGGCGCTCTCGGGACCGATCCCGTGGACGGCGCCCGAGTGCCGCGACGCTGTTTGTGTCCACCTCGGCGGGACGCTCGCAGAGATCGCGGCGTCGGAGCAGGCGCCGTGGGAGGACCGCGTCGCCGACCGCCCATTCGTCATCCTGGCCCAGCAGACCGTCGCCGACCCCTCGCGGGCACCGGCGGGCTGGCACACCGCATGGGCCTACTGCCACGTGCCGAACGCATGGGACGGCGACGCCACCCGGGCGGTCGAGGAGCAGGTGGAGCGGTTCGCCCCAGGCTTCCGCGACCTGATCGTCGCGCGCGCGCCGCGCGGGCCGGCCGAGCTCGAGGCGTCGAACCCGAACCTCGTCGGCGGCGACGTCAACGGCGGCGTGCAGGACCTGGCGCAGCTTGTCTTTCGGCCGGTGCCCCGGCTCGTGCCGTACTCGACGCCCGTGCCGGGGCTCTTCCTCTGCTCCTCGTCGACCCCACCGGGAGGAGGTGTCCACGGGATGTGCGGCTACGGCGCCGCACGGGTCGCGCTTCGTTTTGGTCGGTAGCAGGTCTCCTAGTAGCCGTAGGCGCCACCGCTGGTCGTTCCGGTCGTCCCGCCGCCGCTCGACGACGACACGCCCGTCGGCGTGACCGCGTGCCACGTGAAGCTCTGTCCGGCGAACTGGTCCTTGAACCCGTCACCGGTCGTGGCACCGGGGCCGTCGTCCTGGGAGAACGTGTAGAGCGGCCGTCCGTCGAAGGTGACCTGCTCGGCTCCGCCGGGACGCGCGATCGTTCCGAGCTTGCCCTTCACACCCGTCTCGGCGGTCGGGCGAGTCGTCCCCGAAGCCACGGTGAGCGGCACCCAGATGGCCGTGCAGGAGTCGGTACAGGCGATCATCCCGCCCGCCTCCTGCTCCGACGTGTACAGCGTCATGCCCTGCGAATCGGTCAAGGCGTCGCCGACGCTTCCGGCACTGCCGACCGACACGGTCGTCGTTCCTCCACCGCCCGAGCCGGCCGCCTCGGTGACGGTTCCGCCGCTCGAGCCGGAACCGGAGCTTTCTCCACAGGCAGCCGCGGCCAGAGCGAGGGCGACGAGCGTCACGGCGGACACGATCTTGGTGGTCAATGTGACCTCCTCGTTCGGGCCTGCCACGAACAAGTAGCGGCTCGGGGCCGCATCGGATCTCTAGAAGCGCTCGCCGCGCCGGAGCGCGGCCTTGTGCGCCCGCTTCTTCGCCTGGTAGTCGAGCAGCGACTCGGTCGAGTCGACGTCCCCGAGCGTGGGATGCGACGGGACGACGTCTTCCCAGCCGGACGGACGGACGCCGAGGCGTTTGACGACCATGGCGGAAAGCGCCTTCGCCTTCATCTCACCGAATCCAGGCAGGGCGAGGATCCTGCGTCGAAGCTCGACGCCGCTCTCCGCGTCTGCCCAGACGCGTTCGGCGTCGCCGCCGTAGTCGGTGACGAGGGTCGCGCAGAGCTCCTGGACGCGCCTCGCCATCGCGCCCGGGAAGCGGTGGAGCGCGGGCCGCTCACGGAAGACCGCCTCGAGGTCGCCAGGGTCCATGCCGGCGATCCGCTCCGCGTCGAGACCGCCGATCCGCCGCGAGAGCTCGAGCGGCGAGGAGAACGCCTTCTGGACCGGGACCTGCTGGTCGAGCGCGAAGCCGATCAGGAGCGCGAGCGGCTCGCGCGCGAGGAAGGCGTCGGCCTCGTCGTTCTCCGTGAAGTGCAGGTGGTCGGGGCGGACGGTGGCGATGACGGGATCGTACGCTTCGCGTCGTGGAGTGCGCACGCTCGTTCGGGGCCGCCGCCGCCGCATATGCGAGTGGCCGGCCCACGTATCCGGAGGGCGCTGTGCGCTTCCTCCTGCCCCGCGTCCCCTGCGCGGTCGTCGACGTCGGCGCGGGTACCGGCAAGCTGACGGCGGTTCTCGTGGGGCTCGGCTGCGAGGTCGTGGCGGTCGAACCCGATCCGGAGATGCGGGCGCGGATCGCGGGCGCCGAGGTGCGGACGGGAACGGCCGAGGAGTTGCCCCTGGCGGCCAGATCGGTGGACGCGATCGTCGCCGGTCAGGCGGCGCATTGGTTCGATCGCCCGCGCTTCCTCGACGAGGCCGCGCGCGTCCTCAGGCCGGGCGGGACGGTCGGCCTGCTCTGGAACGAGGTCGACGACCGGGTGGACGCAGGTGCCGAGCTCGCCCGGGTCGCGCACACGATCGGGGGCGTGTACACGGCGGTCGAGCGGACTCCGCCGTTCGAGGACGACCGCCTTGACAGCGGCGAGCTCGCCGAGGTCCCGCACGTGCAGTCGCTCGACGCCGTTTCGTTGGGGGCGCTCGTCTCGTCGTTCAGCAGCACGATCCTCCTGCCAGCCGACCAGAGGGCGGCCCTGCTCGCTGAGGTGGAGCGGTGGGCGCGAGGCCGTTTCGGGAGCGGGCCCGTCGAGCTGCCGTACGTTGCGCGCGCCTGGCGCTACGCGCTCCGGGCCTGAGGCGGCGCGGGCGCCGATCTGCCGCGCGCGCGGTCGTACCCCCGACGCGCGTTTCTCGGCGCGACTGCGACACGCTTTCGGAGCGAATCGTGCGAGACACGTGCGAGGTTGGCCAGTAGGCTCGACTCAGGGAGGAGGATGGGTACGCCTTAAACACGCGCGCGGTGAGAATGAAGGCGGCGCCGCGTTCGGCGGGTCCTTCTGGCCGCCCCGAGGCGGGCACTCGCCCCGACGCTGCGGCCCGCCGATACGCTGAGGCGGTGGACCCGCTCGCTCCGTTCTCGCCTGCGGTGCGCACCTGGTTCGAGCGGACCTTCGACGCGCCGACGCCCGCCCAGGCACGCGGGTGGCCGGCGATCGCGTCGGGCCGCCACACGCTCATCCAGGCTCCGACTGGCTCAGGCAAGACGCTCGCCGCCTTCCTCTGGGCGCTCGACCAGGCGCGCCCCAGCGAGGGCACACAGGTGCTCTACGTCAGCCCGCTGAAGGCCCTAAACTACGACGTCGAGCGCAACCTTCGCGGCCCGCTCGCGGGGATCCAGCGGGCGGGCGACGAGCAGCCGCTCCGCGTTGCCGTCCGCACCGGAGACACGAGCCCGAAGGAGCGAGCGCAGATGCTCCGGACGCCGCCGGACATCCTGATCACGACGCCGGAATCGCTCTTCCTCATGCTGACCTCGCGCGCCCGCTCGATCCTCGGGAGCGTCCGCTTCCTCGTCCTCGACGAGGTGCACGCCGTCGCCGGAACGAAGCGCGGTGCCCACCTCGCGCTCTCGGTGGAGCGGCTGGAACACCTCGTCTCCGAGCCGCTCCAGCGGATCGCGCTCTCGGCGACGCAGCGCCCGCTCGACGAGATCGGCCGTTTCGTCTCCGGCGGCCGGCCGATCGAACTCGTCGACGCGGGCACGAGGAAGGAGCTCGACGTCAAGGTCGTCGTCCCGCTCGAGGACATGCGCGAGCCGAACGAGGGCTCGATCTGGCCGTCGGTCTACCCCAAGGTCCTCGAGCTGGTCGAGGCGCACCGCTCGACGATCGTCTTCGTCAACAACCGCCGGCTCGCGGAGCGGCTCGCCCTTCGACTCAACGAGCTCGCGGAGCGCGAGGTCGCGCGTGCGCACCACGGCTCGCTCGCGCGCGAGCAACGGGTCGAGGTCGAAGAGCTCCTGAAGAAGGGCGAGATCCCGGCCCTCGTCGCGACCTCGAGCCTCGAGCTCGGCATCGACATGGGCGCCGTCGACCTCGTGATCCAGGTCGAGTCGCCGAAGTCCGTCGCGACGGGTCTCCAGCGAGTCGGCCGTGCGGGGCATCGGCTCGGCGAGCCGTCGAAAGGGCGGATCTTTCCGAAGTTCCGCGCCGACCTCCTCGAATCGGCCGTGGTCGTCCAACGGATGCTCGAGGGCGCGATCGAGGAGACGCGCATCACGCGGAACCCGCTCGACGTCCTCGCACAGCAGATCGTCGCGGTCGCGTCCGACGAGGAGATCGCGGTCGACGAGCTCCACGAGCTCGCGCGCCGCGCGTACCCGTTCCGCGACCTCTCCCGCCAGCAGCTCGAGAACGTGCTCGACATGCTCGCAGGGCGCTATCCCTCCGAGGAGTTCGCCGAGCTGCGGCCGCGGATCACCTGGGACCGCGTGGCGGGCGTCGTGCGTGGGCGCGAGGGTGCGCGCCGTCTCGCGGTCACGAACGCGGGCACGATCCCGGACCGCGGGCTCTTCGGCGTCTATCTCGTCGAGGGCGGCGGTCGCGTCGGCGAGCTCGATGAGGAGATGGTCTACGAGGCGCGCGTCGGCCAGACTTTCCTGCTCGGCGCCTCGACGTGGCGGATAGAGGACATCACGCGCGACCGCGTGCTCGTCTCACCGGCGCCCGGGATCCCCGGCCTGGTGCCCTTTTGGAAGGGCGAGGGCATCGGCCGCCCCTACGAGCTCGGGCGCGAGATCGGCCGCGCGGCCCGTGAGCTCTCGGCGCTCGACGACGCGAAGGCCGTGACGCGGCTTGTGGACGAGCACGCACTCGACGAGCGCGCCGCGACGAACCTCCTCACCTACCTGCGCGACCAGGAGGCGGCGACAGGCCTTCTTCCCTCCGACCGGGCCGTCGTTGTCGAGCGATTCCGCGACGAGATCGGCGACTGGCGAGTCTGCATCCTGACGCCCTTCGGCGGCCGCGTGCACGCACCCTGGTCGCTTGCCCTGGCCGCAAGGCTGCGCGACTCGCTCGGGATGGACGTCAACTCGATCTGGTCGGACGACGGCATCGCGCTCCACCTGCCCGACACGGACTCGCCGCCGCCGCTCGACGATCTCCGCGTTGATCCGCGCGAGCTCGAGGAGCTCGTGCTCGCCGAGCTCGCCGGCACCGCGCTCTTCGGCGCGCGCTTCCGGGAGAACGCCGCGCGGGCGCTCCTGATCCCGCGTCGCCGGCCCGGCGAGCGGACGCCGCTCTGGCAGCAGCGCCTGAAGGCGCAGGCGCTCCTCCAGGTCGCGCGCCGCTACCCCGACTTCCCCGTAGTCCTCGAGACCGTCCGTGAATGCCTGCAGGACGTCTTCGACCTGCCCGCGCTTCGTGAGGTGCTCTCCGGCCTCGAGCGGCGAACGCTCGACATCGTCGAGGTCGAGACGCCGCAGGCCTCGCCCTACGCGTCGTCGCTTCTCTTCGACTACGTCGCGACGTACATGTACGAGGACGACACCCCGCTCGCCGAGCGCCGCGCGCAGGCGCTCGCGCTCGACAAGGACCTGCTGAAGGAGCTGCTCGGCCAGGAGGAGCTCCGCGAGCTGATCGACCCCGGTGCGCTCGCCGAGGTCGAGGCCGAGCTCCGCGGTGCGCCGACCAGCCCGGACTCCCTCCACGACCAGCTCCTCCGGCGCGGCGATCTCGCGCCGGGCGAGTTCGACGACGCGCTAGCCGGGCCGCTCGAGGCTGAGCGGCGGGCGATTCGGATCCGCTTCGCCGGCGGCGAGCGGCTAATCGCGGCGGAGGATGCGGGGCGCTATCGGGACGCCCTCGGCGCAATGCCGCCGGCAGGGCTCCCGGAAGCGTTCCTCGACGCGGGCGAGGCGCCGCTCCGCTTCGTTCTCGTCCGTTTCGCGCGCGGGCGCGGACCGTTCACGACGGCCGAGGCCGTGAGCCGGTTCGGCCTGACCCCCGAGCGGGCCCACGACGAGCTTGCCGCGCTCGAACGGGACGGCCGTCTCGTCCGTGGCGAGCTGCGGCCGGGCGGGAGCGAGCGCGAGTGGTGCGATCCCGACGTCCTCAGGCGCCTTCGCCGGGCGAGCCTCGCCGCGCTTCGCAAACAGGTCGAACCGGCCGTCCAGGCTGCGCTCGGACGCTTCCTGCCGGGGTGGCAGGGCGTCGACCGGCGCGCGGCGCTTCGCGAGGCGCTCGTGCCGCTCCAGGGGCTCGCACTTCCGATCACGCTCTGGGAGAGCGACGTCCTGCCGCGCCGCGTCCCCGGCTACCAGCCCGCGCAGCTCGACCAGCTCTGCGCCTCGGGCGAGGTCGTGTGGGTCGGCGCCGGGCTCGAGCGCATATCGCTCTACTTCCGCGAGGACGCGCCGGCGCTCGGCCGGCCCGCGGCGCTCGCGCCACCCGACGGTACGTCGCACGAGGCGATCCGGCGCGCGCTCGCGTCATGGGCGCTCTTCTGGTTCGACCTGCTGCGCGAGACGGGGCTCGAGGCAGAGGCGGCGCTGCCCGCGCTCTGGGACCTCGTCTGGGCCGGCGAGGTCACGAATGACGCGTGGCAGCCGCTCCGCGCGGAGCGACGTTTCGCCGCGCCGCGGCGCGAGCGGCCCCCGCGCCGCTTCTCGCGTCGGCGGGCGGACGCGATCACCGCGACGCAGGGCCGCTGGTCGTCGACGGCGCCGCTCTTCGGGGGCGAGCCGGACGCGCGGGCGCTCGCGGAACTGCTGCTCGAGCGCCAGGGGATCGTGACGCGTGACGGTGTCCGGGCGGAGGGCGTACCGGGCGGCTATGCGACCGTCTACGGCGAGCTACGCAAGCTCGAGACGCTCGCGGTGTGCCGCCGCGGCTACTTCGTCGAAGGGCTAGGCGGCGCGCAGTTCGCGCTCCCAGGCGCAGTCGAGCGCCTGCGGGAGCCTACGCCGGAGCACGCGGCGCTCGTGCTCGCGGCCGCCGACCCCGCGCAGCCGTACGGCGGTGCGCTCCCCTGGCCGAAGCGGGCGGGCGCGCGCGCAGCGCGGGTCGCGGGTGCGCAGGTCGTCCTCCTGGGCGGAGAGGCGGCGCTCTACGTGGAGCGCGGAGGCCGGTCGCTCGTGCCGCTTCGCGAGCCGGAGGAGGAGTGGCTACGGGCGGCGCTCGCCGCCCTCGTCGACCACGTCCGGCGGACCGGCCGGAAGCGGCTTGCGGTCGAGCGGTTCGACGGCGAGCCGGTCAACGAGAGCGACGTCATGCCGCTCCTCGTCGAGGCGGGCTTCCTCGCCGGGCCGCGCCGAGCCGTCCTCCGCGCGTGAGTCCGGACGACGCCGCCGCGCTCGCCGAGATCCAATCCCGAAGCTACGCCCGCCCGAGCGGCTTCCGCGAGTCGTGGCCTCCCGAGCACGCCCTCGACGCGGACGGCTTCGCCGACTTCCTGGACGCGCACGTCTACTGCGTCCTCGCGACGTCCCGCCCGGACGGACGACCGCAGGCGACGCCGATCTCGTTCCTCGTCGCCGACGGCGCCCTCTGGTTCGCCACGGGTCCCGGCGCCCGGCTTCGCAACATCCGTGCGACGCCGTATGCGTCGTTCGTCCTCGCCGAGGGCGGCCGAGGCGAGCACACAGCCGTCGCCGCCGAGGGGCCGGTGACGCTGCACGAAGTCGAGGGCGTGGCCGAGATCCGGGCCGCATGGGCGGTGGGCGTCCAGAACGACCCGGTCTGGGCGGTGGCCTTCGTCGAGCTGCGCCCGCGGCTCCTCTTCTCGCACCGGAATCCCCGCTGATCCCCGGCGCTACGCTGAGCCCGTGCCCGAGGGCGACAGCCTCCGACGGTACGCCGAGCGGGTCTCGGCGCTCGTGGGTGACGTCGTCACGGTGGAGACGCCGCATCCGCGGGCGCAGCTCCTCGGTCTTGCCGATGCCCTCGACGGCCGCCGGCTCGAGCACGTCGAGGCGGTCGGCAAGAACCTCCTCCTGACCTTCGAGGGCGGTTTGGTCCTGCGGAGCCATCTGAAAATGCGCGGGCGCTGGCACGTGCGGCCGCTCGCGTACGAGCCCACCGGCCGGCCCTGGCTCGTGCTGCGCGGGCGCAAGCTGCAGGCGATCCAGTGGAACGGGCCCGTGCTCGAGCTGAGCCGGCGGCAGCCGGATGCGGCTCGCCGCCTCGGCCCGGACGTCATGGACAAGCCGCCCGACCTCGACGCGATCGTCGCGAACCTTCGGGAAGCGGGTCCCAGGCCGATCGGGGAGGCCGTCCTCGACCAGCGCCTCGTCGCGGGCATCGGAAACATGTGGAAGGCCGAGGCGCTCTGGCGGGCGGAGGTCTCGCCGTGGTCGCTCGTCTCCGAGCTCACGGACGCCGACTTGCGGCGCGTGGTCGAGGAGGCCGCTGCGGCAATGCAGGCGACCCGGCGCCGCCGCGTCTACCGGCGCACCGGGACGCCGTGTCTCCGGTGCGGCGAGCGCATCCGTTCGTGGCCGCAGGGCGAGGGGGCACGAACGGCGTACTGGTGCCCCGGCTGCCAGGGCGGCGAACCGCCTGCCGCGCCGACCGTCGGGCAGGCCGCCGCCCGCCGCGGATAGCGCGGTGCGGGGAGGAACGGAGGCGGCCGGCTCGTAACCTGCCGCGTGACGTCTCCGGCCCCCCGTGCGCCGCATCTCCTCCGACCGCTCCGGGCGTTCTGCCTGGGCGCGTTCTTCGACCTCGGCTCCGAGCTCGAGGAGGGCGCCGAGCTTCCGGTCTCGCTCGAGGAGCACGGGGCGCCCGGCCGCCCGACGCTCTACGAGTACCGCCCACTGGTGGGCGCGTTCGTGGAGGCGCGCGCCGAACGCCTCGGGCGCCGCGACGACGCTCAGGCCGCACTCGCCGCTCTCAAGGATGAGTCTGCAGCCGGCCTGTTCGCGCAGGCGCACGCAGGCGAGCGCGTCGGCGAGGACGAGGCGCTTCGCCGGACGATCCTCGTCCCGCTCCTCGTCGCGACCGCCGAGAACTGCGGGGGGTTCGACTGGGACGACGCGGCGTTCGAACGCGCCTACGCCGAGCTCGAACGGTCGCTCCTCGGCGAGCGGCGCGTCTACGGCGCCGTGGCCCCGCTCGTCGGGCTGACCGCCGGCGGGCTGATCGCGCTCGGCCGGGGGCTGACGGTCCGTCCGGTCGCCGCCGGCGAGCTTGCGGCGACGTGGCCCGACGCGAACCGGCTCGCTCCCGCGGGCTTCGGCCGCGAAGTCGACCGGACGCTCGTGCTCGAGCTCGAAACCAACCTCGACGCAACCGCCTGTCGCGTGCCCGACGCTCCCTTCGAGATCGCGCGCGCCGTCACCGCGCTCCGACTCGCGACGCCCGGAGCGATCGCCGCGGGCCCCGTCATCTTCGAGCGGCTCGATTGGCGCCCATACGGCGTCAAGCCGGTCCCTGCGCTCGCGGCCCAGGTTCCTCCGGGGGAGCCGACGCGCCTCGACCCCTTCCGCGCCCGGCTCGCCGTCGAGCTGCAGGAGCGGCTTGCCGCGACGCCGACCGACTGCGACGTCCTCGAGGCGCTCGACCGCTGGGAGCTCGCGCTCTACCACGAAGGGCCCGTCCGTGCGGACGAGCTCCGCGAGGCGCTCTCGACGCTGCTCGGGTGCGACGAGGGGCCGTGGGCCGCTGCGATGCGCGCGGCCGTCCTCCTCGGCGAGAACGCGCGCGAGCGGGCCGATCTGCTCACGGCCCTCCGCGCGCTGGTCGACGGAGACGGCCCCGGCGCACGGGCCGAGGAGTGTGTCCGGCGCGCGCTCGTCGAGACGCTTCTCCACGACTCGCGCCCGGCGCTCGTCGCGGCCCTCGACGAGGCGCTTCTGGGGCTCCGGCCACGGCCGTCGGCGACCGCGGCGCGTGTCGTCGCGACCGGCTGATCAACCCGCAGATAGGCGACACTTCGCCCGTGGCCGACCGGGCGGAGCTGATGCGCAGGCGCCGCTGCCGGTTGCTCCAGTTGGCCATGCTCTTCGGCGTGCTGCTTGTCCTGTTCACGCGCACGTGGCCCACGCTCGCGGTCGCCGCGGTCGGCGAGGCGCTCCTCGGCTACGCCTGGTATCGCGACTGCCGCACGGCCGGGGGAGCCGAGGACGATGCCCCGCCCCCGGGCTGACGGTGCGCAAACCCGCTCTGAATCTGGGCTAGGGCCCGAAGAGGATTGTGCTAGCCTGACCCGAAAGGGAGGTTCCTGTGAGCCTTCTGAACCCTCTTCAGCGCTCCGACGATGGGGCGCCCGCCTCTCAAGGAGCCACCCTGGGAAAGGTCATCGCCTTCGCGAATCAGAAGGGCGGGGTCGCGAAGACGACGACGACGCTCAACCTCGCGGTCGCGTTCCAGGAGATGGGCTACCGGGTCCTCGCGGTCGACCTCGACCCGCAGGGCAACCTGACGATGAGCCAGGGGATGGACCCGGACACCGTCGAACGGTCGATGTTCGACGTGCTCGTGCGGTCGATGGCGATCGAAGAGGTGATCGTGCGCGCGGAGATCGACCTCGCCGTCTCGTCGATCGATCTCGCCGGTGCCGAGCTCGCGCTCTCGAGCATGATCGGCCGCGAGCGCGCCCTCCAGAAGGCGCTGCTCCCAATCAGGAAGTCGTACGACTACATCCTCGTCGACACGCCGCCGTCGCTCGGTCTCCTCACGATCAACGCCTTGACAGCCGCCGACGGCGTCATTGTTCCTGTGCAGTGCGAGTACCTCTCTCTGCGAGGGCTCGTGCAGCTCGAAGGGACGCTGTCGATGATCCGCGAGAATCTGAACCCCGTCGTCGAGATCCAGGGGATCCTCCCGACGATGTACGACGGTCGCACGCTGCATGCGCGCGAGGCGGTCGAGATGCTCCGTGAGAATTTCGGCGACCTCGTCTTCGAGACGAAGATCAAGAAGACCGTGCGGTACGCCGAGGCCCCGGTTCAGGGAAGCTCCATCCTGAAGTACGAGCCGAACGGCCCGGCCGCGGCGGCTTACCGCGAGCTTGCGAAGGAGGTGCTCAATGGCGCGACGCCGCGCGAGCATGCGTGAGGGCCCGCTGGCCGAGCTGTTCCGGGCCACCGAGGCCGCCCAGCGGGGAGGCGAGCACGACGAGCAGGCGGGCAAGCCCAAAAAGAAGGCGGAGACGCCCGTTGAGGCCGTCGCCGAGGAGGCGGCGAGCGCGCCGGAGGACGAGCGATCCTCCGAGCACGCTCCGGCGGCGTCTACGCGCGCACACCGCGAGGGGCACCACAACTGGCTCGAGCCGCCCGTGACGGCGATGGCGGAGCCCGCCCCGCGGCTTCACCGGACTCCGCACCCCGAATCGGCCGCCTACCTAGCGGTCATCCGCGTCGTCGGCGTTGGCGGCGGCGGGCTGAACGCGGTGAACCGGATGATCGAGGCCGGCCTCTCGCAGGTCGAGTTCGTCGCGGTGAACACAGACATCCAGCAACTCCGTGCGTGCGACGCGCCGATCAAGCTCCACATCGGACGCGATCTCACGCAGGGCCTCGGCTCGGGTGCCGACCCCGAGGTCGGCCGTCAGGCGGCCGAGGACGCCTACGACCAGATCAAGCATGTCCTCCGCGGCTCGGACATGGTCTTCGTCACCGCGGGCGAGGGCGGTGGCACGGGCTCGGGCGCCGCACCCGTCGTGGCGCGGATCGCGCGCGAGGTGGGCGCGCTCGCGGTCGGGATCGTCACGGTCCCGTTCCGCTTCGAGGGCACACGCCGGCGCCGGCAGGCGGAGGCAGGCGTCGACGAGCTGCGTCGCGTCTGCGACACGGTCATCGTGATTCCGAACGACCGGCTGCTCGAGGTGCTCGATCGCTCGACGTCGATGATGGACGCCTTTCGGATTGCCGACGACGTCCTGCGGCAGGGCGTCCAGGGCATCTGCGACCTGATCACGACACCGGGGCTCATCAACCTGGACTTCGCCGACGTCCGAACGATCATGAGCGACGCCGGTTCGGCACTCATGGGCATCGGGTTCGCGACGGGCGACGACCGCGGCACTGAGGCGGCCGAGCGAGCGCTGCGCTCGCCGCTCATCGACGCCGAGCTCGTCAGTGCCCGCGGCATCCTGCTCTCGATCGCCGGCGGTGACGACCTGACGCTCATGGAGGTCAACGAGGCGGCTGAGGTCGTCCGGCGCGCGTCGACCGAGGACACGAACATCATCTTCGGCGCGACCGTCGACCCGAAGCTGACCGGACAGGTGTGGGTGACGGTCGTCGCGACGGGCATCGGCGCCCGTGCCAGGCGGCACATCGGACCGGCGGCGGTGCGCGAGCAGCAGCACGAGGACCCGCTCGAGCCGCCCAGCTTTCTGTCCTAACACCCGCTTCGGCGCTAGGCTCGGCCGATGAAGGGAGCCGTAGCTGCCGGGCATCCCCTGACCGCCGAGGCTGGGGCGCGCATCCTGGCCGAGGGCGGGAACGCCTTCGACGCGTGCATCGCCGCTACGTTCGTGTCGTGGGTAGCCGAGAGCCCGCTCACGGGCCCTGGCGGAGGCGGCTTCCTGCTCGCGCACCGGGCCGGTGACCGATCCGACGCGCTCCTCGACTTCTTCGTGACCTCGCCGGGCCGCGGTTTCGGATCGGCGCCCGCGGAGATGACGGCCGTCGACGTCTCTTTCGACGGGCGGACGTCGCAACTCTTCCGGATCGGGGGCCCGTCCTGCGCCGTGCCAGGCTCACCGGCGGGGCTCGCGGCGGCCCATCGTCTCTACGCGCGGCTGCCCTGGCCGATGCTTCTCGAGCCGGCGATCGAAGTGGCGGCGGCCGGCGTCTCCGTGACGGCCGAGCAGGCGTTCCTTCACGATGTCCTCGACGGCATCCTCCGCTTCGCACCGGCGACGCGGCGGATCTACGGCGAGGACGCGTGCCTCGTGACCGGCGACCTCCTGAGCATGGCCGACCTCGCCGACACGCTTCGCCTGCTCGCCGACGAGGGCGTCGACGCCTTCTACGGCGGTGAGGTCGGGCGCGCGATCGCGGCCACCGTGCAGGAGACCGGTGGCTCCTTGACCGTCGAGGATCTGTCGGCGTACCGCGTCATCCGACGTCGGCCGGTGCGAGCCGCGTATCGCGGCGGCGAGTTCGTGTCGAACCCGCCGCCGTCCTCGGGCGGCACACTGATCGCATTCGGCCTCGCGGTGCTCGAGCTGCTCGGCGAGACCGTCGACCGGTCGACCGCGCGCGGCGTGGCGTTCCTCGCGGAGACGATGCGCGAGGCGAGCTCCGCGCGGACGCGGAGCTTCGTGGCGGCGCTCCACCGAGGCGGCCTTGCCCGGCGGCTCCTGGCGGACCACGTGGTGGCGGAGTCGGCCGCACGCGTGCGCGAACAAGCGTCGCGCGGCGTTCGGGAGTCTGCCGGCCTTCCGTCGACGACGCACGTGAGCGTCGTCGACGCCGAGGGAAACGCGGCGTCGCTCTCGGCCTCCACCGGCTGCGGCTCGGGGATCGTCGTGCCCGGCACGGGGATCCACGTGAACAACATGCTCGGGGAAGAAGACCTGAACCCGGCGGGCGGTCCGATGCGGCCGGGGCACCGGCTTACGAGCATGATGGCGCCGTCGATGCTGCTCATCTCCGGGCGCCCTCGCCTCGTCGTCGGAAGCGCTGGTTCCGAGCGACTGCGGGGGGCCATCCTCCAGACGTTGGTCGAGGTGGCTGCCGGCCGGCCCGTGCGCGCCGCCGTCGACGCTCCGCGTCTGCACGTCGCCGGCGAGGTGCTCCACCTCGAAGGTGGGTTCGACGACGGCGTCGCCACGAGCCTCGTCGAGAACGGCTACCAGGTCGTGCGCTGGCGCGAGCGGAACCTCTACTTCGGCGGCGTCGCGGCGGTCACGATCGGCCCCGACGGTCGCATAGACGCGGCGGGCGACCCGCGGCGCGGCGGCGCCGGCCGCGTCGTTGAGTGAACGTCGAAATCCGACATGCGGACGTCCGCGACGCCGCAGGCCTCGTCGCGCTCGCGTCTGTGGTCGCCGCGGAGCCGGAGGGCTGGCTGATCGCCGACGGCGGCTGGCGAAGCGTCTCCGAGGAGCGGCGCTACCTGCGCGCAGTCCGTCGGTCCGACCATGCCGCCGTCCTCGTGGCCGAACGCGACGGCGAGCTCGCGGGACGGCTCTCGATCTCGCGCGACCCACACCCGGCGAGCCGGCACGTCGCGGACGTCGGGCTCCTGGTGGGAAAACCGTGGCGGCGGCAGGGGATCGGGAGGGGCCTGATGGTCGCCGCGGAGGAATGGGCCCGGGCCCACCGTATCCGGAAGATCGAGCTGCACGTGTTCCCGCACAACGTGGCGGGGATCGGGCTCTACGACTCCCTCGGGTACGTCCGGGAGGGGCTTCGGCGCGGCCATTACCGGCGCGGTGACGGCTTCGTCGACGCGATCCTGATGGCGAAGATCCTCGACGACCGCTGAGGGGGCGGCAGGCGAGGCACACTGGGCGCGTGACGCAGGGCCCGGAGATCGAGCGCGGCAGCCTCCTGACCGAGGACCTCGAGCTCGCCGACGAGGCGGAGCTCTGGACGGACGACACGAGCGGTGAGCACGAGGGGTGGTTCTGCGTCCGGACGGATCCGTTCCCCTGCCCGGCGTCCGGCTGCTCGTTCGTCGCCGAGTTCATGACCGCCGCCCACCTGATCCTGGTCTGGGAGGAGCGGGACGACCCGAACCTCCTCCGTCACGCGCAGCGCGCCAAGGAGGTCGGCCGGAACCCCCGTGTCGTCGTCTACCACGCGGAGTACGGCCCGAGCGCGTCGTACTACGCATGGGAGGCTGCCGGGCGCCCTGTGCACGGCATCCGGCGGGCGTAGACACACCGGCAACGCTGTTCGTGCACCGTGGCGCGCGGCGGCGGTAGGTCGTGGGAGCGCCGCGGCGGCCGCAGGGTTTCCGCGCGCGTGTTAAGGCGTACCCAGCCTCCTCCCCAAGGCGATCGTATCGGCGAGATTCGCGCGAATGACGCGCGGGATCTGGCGGTTTCCCGGCGGTTTCGCGTCAAATCTCCCCGACGGTCGGCTCGAGGAGCGCGGCCGGCCGTCTCACGTCGTCGACCGGCCTGCCGACGCGGGCTCCGGGCGCCGCCTTCCCTACGATTCGAGCCCGGATGGTCGACCGCGCCGAAGAGCCCGAGCAGGAGCAGGCCGGCGCTGCAGACCTCGCGGGCCGGCCCGGTGACGCGCCACCGCCGGCCGGCCAAACCGACGCTCCGCAGGCGGGCGCGCCGTCAGACGAGGTGATCGCGGAGGCGATACCCGCCGCGCGCCGCCGCCGGCTCGCCCGCTCGACCGCGCTCTTCTCCCTCGCGACCGCCGGATCGCGACTGATCGGGCTCGTGCGCGAGATCGTCGTCCGCCGGTACTTCGGCGTCCAGGGCGAAATCAACGCGTTTACTGTCGCCTTCCAGGTCCCGAACCTCCTTCGCGCCCTCGTCGCGGATGCGGCGCTCTCGTCCGCGTTCGTCCCGGTGTTCAGCGAGATGCTCGAGAAGGGCCACCGCGCCCGCGCGTGGCGCGTCGCCTCGACCCTCTTCTGGCTCGTCCTCCTCGGCCTCACCGGCATCACGGCCCTCTTCATGCTGCTCGCGCCGTGGGTCATGCGCCCGTTCGGCTACTCGGGCGACGAACTGGACCTGGTCGTCGGGCTCTCGCGCGTCCTCTTCCCGGTCGTCGTCCTGCTCGGTCTCTCCGGGGTCGTGGTCGGGATCCTGAACTCGTACGAGCAGTTCACGGTCCCGGCGCTCACGCCGATCTTCTGGAACCTCGCGATCATCGTCGCGCTCGTCGCCGGCGTGCCGTTCACGGACGACCCCGACGCGCAGCTCTACGTCTACGCCGGCGGCGTCCTCCTCGGCACCGTCATCCAGCTCGTGCTGCCGATCCCGTGGTTGCGCGGCCTCGACGGTCGGCTCCGCGTCGCCATCGATCTGCGCGATCCGGCGGTGAAACGCATCTTCGTCCTGATGCTCCCCGTGACGCTCGGGATCGGTCTCATCAACTTCAACCTCGTCGTCGACACCTTCTTCGCGGCGCGCTTCATCGACCCCGACCTCGCCCCGAGCGCGATCGATGCCGCGTTTCGCATCTACATGCTCCCCCAGGGGATGTTCTCGGTAGCCGTCGCGACCGTCCTCTTCCCGGCGCTCTCGCGGCTCGCCGCGCGCGGGAACGAGCGCGGCTTCCGGGAGGTCATGTCGACCGGGCTGCGGCAGATCGGGTTCATGCTGATCCCCGCAAGCGCGATCTCGGCCGCCCTCGCCGTGCCGATCGTCCGCCTCCTCTACGAGCGCGGGGCCTTCGGGCCGGCAGAGACCACTGTGGTCGCGCAGGCGCTCGCGGCGTTCGCGATCGGGCTGACCTTCAACGGGACGATGCTGATGCTGAACCGCGGCTTCTTCAGCCTCCAGTCGCCGTGGATCCCGACCGTGGTCGCCCTGGCGAACCTTGCGCTGAACGCCGTCTTCGACGCGGCCTTCTCACCGCTCGGCGTCTGGGGCATCCCGCTCGCTACCTCGGTCGTGAACATCGCCGGGACCGCCGCGCTCGTCTGGATCTTCCGCCGTCGGCACGGGCGCCTAGGAGGACGCGCTATCGCGTGGAGCTATGCGCGGACGACGCTCGCCTCGGCACTGGCCGCCGGAGCGGCCTACGGCGCATGGTGGTCGCTCGACCAGGCCCTCGGCCGCGAGATCGGCTTCCAGGTCGTCTCGGTCGGGGTCGCGCTCGTCCTCGGCACCGCCGTGTTCCTGCTTGCCGCGCGTATCCTTCGAATCCGGGAGCTCGACGCGTTGGTCTCGCTCGTGCGCCGCTCCCGCTCCTCGGAGGGAACGCCTGAATGAGCAGCCTCGACCGCATCCGCAACTTCTCGATCGTCGCCCACATCGACCACGGCAAGTCGACCCTCGCCGACCGCATCCTCGAGGCGACGCACACGCTCTCGGCGCGCGAGATGCGCGAGCAGGTGCTCGACACGATGGAGCTCGAGCGCGAGCGCGGCATCACGATCAAGGCGCAGGCCGTACGCGTCGAGTGGAAGGGCCACACGCTGAACCTGATCGACACGCCCGGCCACGTCGACTTCACGTACGAAGTGTCGCGCGCCCTCCAGGCGTGCGAGGGCGCGCTGCTCGTGGTCGACGCAGCGCAGGGCGTCGAGGCGCAGACGCTTGCGAACGCCTACGTCGCGATCGAGAACGACCTCGAGATCGTCCCTGTCGTGAACAAGATCGACCTGCCCCAGGCCGATCCCGCCGGCGCGGCCGCGGAGGTCGCGTCGCTCATCGGGGGCGAGCCGGCCAACGTCCGCCGCATCTCGGCGAAGACGGGCGAGGGGGTCGAGGCCGTCCTCGACGCGATCGTCGAGCGGATCCCGGCCCCGCATGGCGATCCGGCCGCCCCTGCACGCGCGCTCGTGTTCGACTCCTCGTACGACCAGTACCGCGGCGTCGTCGCGTTCGTCCGCGTGGTCGACGGATCGTTCGCGACCCGTGAGGCAGTCCGGGCGATGGGCGCCGGGACGCGCTTCGAGGCCGAGGAGCTCGGATTCTTCTCGCCGACCCGCGTTCCGGCACAGACACTGAACGCCGGCGAGGTCGGCTACGTCGTCACCGGCCTCAAGGACGTCAGCCGGCTCCGCGTCGGCGACACGCTGACGAGCCAGGCGCGCCCGGCCGCAGAGCCGCTGCCCGGGTACCGCGACGTGAAGCCAACCGTCTTCGCCGGTCTCTTCCCGACCGATTCGGACGACTATCCGGACCTTCGCGACGCTCTCGAGAAGCTCCGGCTGAACGACGCTTCGCTCGTCTATGAGCCGGAGACGTCGCAGGCGCTTGGGTTCGGGTTCCGCTGCGGCTTCCTCGGCCTCCTCCACATGGAGATCGTGCGCGAGCGTCTCGAGCGCGAGTTCGACCTCGACCTCCTCGTCACGGCCCCGAACGTCGCCTACCGGGTCGAGACGAAGGCCGGCGACGAGCTCGAGGTTCACAACCCGGCGGAGATGCCACGAGAGGTCGAGGTCGTCGAAGAGCCCTACATCCGCGCGACGACGATCGTGCCGAAGGAGCACGTCGGGACCGTCATGGAGCTGAACACCGAGCGGCGGGGACGCTTCCACCACATGGAGTACCTGAGCGAGGAGCGCGTGATGCTCGCGTACGACCTCCCGCTCTCCGAGGTCGTCTACGACTACTACGACCAGCTGAAGAGCCGGACGAAGGGCTACGCGAGCTTGGACTACGACCTGATCGGCTTCGAGCCCGGCGACCTCGTCCGGGTCGACGTGCTGCTCGCGGGCGAGCCGGTCGACGCGCTCAGCCTGATCGTCCATCGCGAGTCCGCGTACGGTCGAGGGCGCGCGCTCGTCGAGCGCCTGCGCGAGGAGATCCCGCGGCAGCTCTTCGACGTCCCGGTCCAGGCCGCGATCGGCTCGCGCGTGATCGCCCGCGAGACGATCAAGGCGAAGCGGAAGGACGTGCTCGCGAAGTGCTACGGCGGCGACATCACGCGGAAGCGAAAGCTCCTCGAGCGCCAGAAGAAGGGCAAGCGGCGGATGAAGCAGGTCGGGACGGTCGAGGTACCGCAGGAGGCCTTCCTCGCCGTGCTCAACCTGGACGGGGAGCGGCGGTGACGGCCGTCCGCCATCTCTACGTCCACCTGCCGTTCTGCGCGCACCGGTGCGGCTACTGCGACTTCGTGACAATCGTGGGCCGCCGGGGCGAGCACGGCTCGTACGTCGACGCGCTGCTTGGGGAACTCAAGCTCGAGCGCGGCGTTCTCGCCGAGCGGCTGGACACCGTCTTTCTCGGCGGAGGCACGCCGACGTTCACGGAGCCAGGGGCTTTCCGGCGACTGCTCGCCGGGTTGCCGCCGGCCGAGGAGGTCACGGTCGAGGCCAACCCGGAGACGGTCACGGCCGAAACCGCCGAGCTTCTGTCACGGAACGGTGTCGATCGTGTGTCCCTCGGCGCACAATCGTTCAACACCGCCCTCCTGGCCGTGTTGGAGCGCCGTTCCGGGCCCGAGGACGTCCGGCAGGCGGTTCACCGTCTGAGAGGTGCAGGCATCGAGAACATCTCGCTCGACCTTCTCTACGGAATCCCGGGCCAGACCCCCGCCGATCTCGAGCAGGACATCGACCAGGTTCTCTCGCTCGAGCCAGACCACGTGTCGGCATACGAGCTCGAGGCGAAGCGGGGGACGCGGTTCGCGCACGCGCACGGCGACGAACTCCGGCGCCAGGCGGAGGCGATGGAGGGCTACTACGAGCACGTCGTGGAACGGCTCGAAGGCGCCGGATACCGGTGGTACGAGACGGCGAACTTCTGCCGGGAGGGACGGGAGGCTCGCCACAACCTCGGCTACTGGCTCGGTCGCGACTATCTCGGTCTCGGCATCGGCGCCGTGTCAACGGTTGTCACGGAGCGCCGCCGGAACCGGCCCGGACTCGCCGGCTACGTAGCGGCGCTCGCACACGGACGCCGGCCGCCATCGGAGGTCGAGCTCCTCGACGACGGCACGCGGGTTCGCGAACGGCTGATGCTCGGCCTGCGGCTGGCCGCACCGCTTCCACTCGCCGAGGTCGCGGACGCCGTCGATTCTGCGGCGCTCGAGCGCCTGGAGCGCACCGGACTGGTCGAGACCGTCGGCGGCGCACTCCGGCTCACCCGTCGCGGACGCTTCCTCGGCGATGCTGTGACCGTGGAGCTCATGGAAGAAGTCCTGCAAAAGGCTACAATTTAGGCCGTGGCGGACGACGTCGCCCCGCATTTGAGCGTGCGCCAAGAGCAGATCCTGACGCTCGTCGTCGAGTCCTACGTCCAGTCGGGGACGCCGGTTGGATCGAAAGTCCTGGTGGAGAGCGCCGCGCTCGAGGTCTCGCCGTCGACGGTCCGGAACGACCTCGTCGTTCTCGAGGAGCAGGGTCTCCTGACGCATCCGCACACATCGGCCGGGCGCGTGCCGACGGAGTTCGGCTATCGGTACTACGTCGACCGTGTGCTCGAGCGGCTCGCACCACGGCCCGGAGAGCTCCGGCTCGACCTCTCGGACGCCCGGACCCAGGTCGAGGAGGCGCTGAGGACGACGACCGAGGCGCTGTCCGAGGTGACGCACCTGCTCGCGCTCGTCTCGGCGCCCCCGCTCGAGACGACGATCGTGCGCCACGTCGAGGTGCTGGTGCTCCAGCCCGAGCTCGTGATGGTGGTCGTGATCACGTCGACGGGCGGGGTGTCGAAGCGGCTCTTCGGGTTCGCCGAGCCGGTCGACGCGGGCCTCGCCGAGTGGGCCGGCGGCTACCTGAACGACCGCCTCGCGGGTCTCCAGCTCGGCGCCCGGGTGCTGCGCGCGCCGTTCGAGGAGCCGGAGCTCGGGCCACGCGAGCACGCGTTCCTCGAGACGATCAGACCGGCGTTCACCGAGCTCGTCGAGTCGCCCGAGCAGGCGCTCTTCGTCGGCGGGGCCGCGGGCCTCCTGGACGAGTTCCGAAGCGGCGACATGCGCGCGTACCGCCGGCTCCTCGAGGTGCTCGAGCAGCGCGCCGCCCTGCTCGCGCTCATGCGTGCGAACCTCCTCTCGAAGGCGCCGTTCGTCCGCATGGGTGCAGAGCTCGCCGACCCCGACCTCCTGACCGTCTCGCTCGTCGGCGCGCCCTACGGGCTCCGGCACCGGAACCTCGGCACGGTGAGCCTCCTCGGCCCGACGCGGATGGACTACGTGAAGGCGATCGACGCGGTCCGGTCGGCCGCGCACGAGCTCTCCCGTTTCGTCGAGGAGATGTACGAGGACTGACGCGAAGGTCCGGCCGGCCGCCGGAAACCCCCGAGGCCGTGAGTACGCTTAGCCCGTGGCCAGCGTCAAGCGCGATTACTACGACGTTCTCGGCGTCCCTCGCGGTGCCGATGAGAAGGAGATCAAGCGCGCCTTCCGGCGGCTCGCGCGCGACCTTCATCCCGACGTGTCCGCCGAGCCCGACGCGGAGGAGCGCTTTCGAGAGGCGGCCGAGGCATACGAGGTCCTCTCGAAGCACGAGACGCGCGAGCTGTACGACCGGTACGGCCACGAAGGGCTGCGAACCGGGGGGTACGTCCCGACCGATTTCGGCGGGCTCTCGGACCTCTTCGCGGCGTTCTTCGGCGAGGACATCTTCGGCGCGGCACGGGGGTCTCGGGCAGCACGCGGCGCGGATGTCCTGGCGGAGGTCGAGATCGACCTCGAGGACGCTGCGCGCGGCATCACGAAGCCGATCCCCTTCGGGGCGGCGGTCGCCTGTCCGACGTGCTCGGGATCGGGGGCGGAGCCCGGGACGCAGCCCGAGCGCTGCGAACGATGCGAGGGCGCGGGTCGCCTCCAGTCGGTCTCGTCCTCCGTCTTCGGCCAGTTCGTGCGCACGCAGACCTGCCCCGACTGCGGCGGCACCGGCGAGGTCGTCCGCTCGCCCTGCCTGCAGTGCAACGGCGCCGGGCGCGTGACGGAAGAGCGGACCCTGACCGTCGACATCCCGCCCGGCATCCACGACGGGCAGCGGATCCGCCTTTCGGGCGAGGGCCACGCCGGTTCTCTCGGCGGGCGCGCGGGCGACGTCTACGTGCTCGTCCGGATCCGGCCCGACGAGCGCTTCGTCCGCGACGGCAACGACATCGTCTCCACGGTCGAGCTGACCGTCACGCAGGCCGCGCTCGGGGCGACGCTCACCGTCCCGACGCTGAACGGACAGCAAGAGGTCGGGTTCGAGGCGGGCACGCAGCCGGGCGAGATCCGCGTCCTTCGGGGCAAGGGCATGCCCGTCCTCCAGAGCTTCGGGCGCGGCGACCACCGCATCCTCGTGAACGTCCTCGTTCCGCGCCACCTCACCGACGAGCAACGGCGCCTGCTGGAGGACCTCGCCCGGTCGGAGACCGAGCGCAACTACGCGGCCGACGACGGCTTCTTCGACCGGATCCGGGCGGCGTTCCGCTGAGTACGACCGATCTCCTCCGGCGCGTGTCGGTCCTCGTCGCGGCCGATCGCGCCGAGGAGGCGCGGGCGATGATGCTCGAGCTCTTCCCCGAGGGCTTCGAGGAGGTCGAGTCCGCGGGGGCGCTCGAGCTCGCCGCATACACGGGGCCCGGGGGCGAGGAGCGTGTCTGGCAGGTCTTCGGGCCCGGCCGCGCTGACAACGTCGAGGGGGACTGGAACGAGCGGTGGAAGGCGTTCCACCGCCCCGTTCGGGTCGGGCCGCTCTGGATCGGGCCGCCCTGGGACGAGGCCGATGCCAGCTCGCTCGCGGTCGTGGTCGACCCCGGTCGAGCGTTCGGGACGGGCGCGCACCCGACCACCCGGCTCTGCGTCGAGCACCTGCTCGCGATCGAGCCTGCGCCGCTCGTCGACTTGGGCTGCGGGTCGGGCGTCCTTGCGATCGCGGCCGCGAAGCTCGGCTTCGGGCCGGTCCTTGCGCTCGACCTCGATCCGGCGGCCGTCGACGCGGCACGAGAAAACGCGCGCGCCAACCAGGTCGACGTCGACATCGCGACCGCGGACGTCCTCGAGGACGAGATCGCCCCCGCCGAGGTCGCGCTGGCGAACATCGAGCTGGCGCTCGCAGAGCGCGCCGTCGAACGGACGACCGCACGCGTCGCGATCACCTCCGGCTACCTCGCCGTCGACCGCCCTGCCCCGGCCGGGTTCCGTCACGTCGAGCGGCGCGAAGCGGACGGCTGGGCCGCTGATCGCTTCGAGTGCGCCTGACCACGCGGTCGGCCGGCAGCATCTAGCATCGCGCCGTGGCGACGTTCACCGTCGACTTCCTCGGGTGCAAGGTCTCCCATGTCGATGCGCAGGAGGTGCGTGAGCGGCTCGTCGCGGACGGGCATATCGAGACAGACGGCTCTGCGGATGTCGCTGTCGTGAACACCTGCTGCGTGACGCATGAGGCGGTCCGCAAGTCGCGGCAGGCGGCACGGCGGTCGGCGCGGCGCGCGGGTCGCGTCTACGTCACGGGCTGCAGCGCGAACCTCCGATCCGACGCGTTCGCCGGTCTGCCCGACAACGTGACCGTCGTGCCGCTCCGGAGCGAGCGGACGCCGGGGTTCGTCGCGCGCGACGTCGGGCGGATCGGCTGTGTGCAGGCCGACGTTGGGCTCGATCGCGTCCGCGCCTTCGTGAAGGTGCAGGACGGGTGCAGCTTCACCTGCTCGTACTGCGTGATTCCGTACGTGCGCGGCGCGTCGCGGAGCCGGCCCGCGCGGCGCGTCCTCGACGAGGTTGCGAGGCGCGTTGCCCAGGGGCACCGCGAGGTTGTCCTTACGGGCGTGAACATCGGCTGCTACCGCGACCGCGGGGCCGGCTACGACCTCCCGCGGCTCCTGCGCGAGGCGGGCGAGACGCCCGGGCTCGCACGCCTTCGGCTTTCGTCGATCGAGGTGAACCACCTGAGCGAGCGTCTCGTCACCGCGATGCGCGAGACGCCCGCGATCTCGCATCACCTGCACGTCCCGCTCCAGTCGGGCGACGACGCCGTCCTCCGCGCGATGCGCCGCCGCTACGACGTCGCGACGTACCTGCGCCGGGTGGAGCGTGCGGACGGCTTCAACCTGACGACCGACGTCATCGTCGGTTTCCCGGCCGAGGACGAGGCGGCCTTCCAGCGGACGCTCGAGACGGTCGCCCGGGCCGGCGTCACGAACGTGCACGTCTTCCCGTACTCCCCGCGCCCCGGAACGGGAACCGCGGACGTCGATCCGGTCCCGCCTGCCGAGAAGCGCGAGCGCGGCGCCCGTCTTCGCGCAGCGTCCGGCGAGGCGTGCCGGCGACGCTGGGCGGCGCGGCTCGGGAGCGAGGACGACGTCCTCATCGACCGCGTGGGGCGCGGGTACGGGGACGACTACACGCCCTGGCTCGTCGATGCCCCGGTGGGCTCGTTCGTCCGTGCACGCGCGGCCGCGGTCTCCGAGGAGGGAATCGTCGGTGTCGTCTGACTGCCTCTTCTGCCGGCTTGCGCGCGAGGGCGACCACGTTCGAAAGGCGGACGGCTTCGTCGCCATCCGCGACATCGCGCCCAAGGCGCCGACGCACCTGCTCGTCATCCCCGAGCGCCATCTCGACGGCTTCCGCGACGTCGGCGAGCTCTCGCCCGACGAGGCTTCGGGGCTCCTCCGCTTCGTTGCCGACACGGCGAGCGAGGCGGGTCTCGAGGACTATCGCGTGGTCGTGAACGTCGGCCCGGGCGCCGGGCAGACGGTCTTCCACCTGCACTGGCACATCCTCGGAGGCCAACCGCTCGGGGGGATGGCGTGACGCTCATCGCGGACATCGAGGCCGCCCTTACGGAGGCCATGCGTGCGCGGGACGGCGAGCGGACGGGTGCGCTCCGGCTCGTGCTGAGCTCGCTCCGCTCGGCCGAGAAGGAGCTCGGGCGGTCGCTCTCGGATCAGGAGGAGCTCCAGATCCTCCAGCGCGAGCGAAAACGCCGCGCCGAGGCTGCCGAGGCCTTCCGGGCCGGGGACCGCGAGGAGCAGGCGACGAAGGAGGAGCGCGAGCTCGAAGTCATCGAGGAGTTCATGCCCGATCCGCTCGACGAGGACGAGCTCGAGCGGATCGTCGACGACGCCATCGCAGAGACAGGCGCCACGTCGATCCGCGATCTCGGACGCGTGATGGCCGACGTCATGCCGCAGGTCTCCGGGCGGGCCGATGGGTCGGCCGTCAGCCGGCTCGTCCGCGAGAAGCTCGCCTGAACACCGCCTCGGCGCGAGGCGCCGTTCTCGCCCGGCTCGCCGCGGCGATCGACCGCGGCGAGCGTCCACACCCGGTCCGCGTCGCGATCGACGGCCCGGACGCAGCGGCAAGACGACGCTCGCGGAGAAGCTGGTAACCGAGCTTCGAGCGCGGCCGCGGCGTCATACGTGCCTCCGCGGACGCATTCCAGCGACCGAGAGCCGAGCGCTACCGGCGCGGCGAGCTCTCGCCCGACGGCTACAGCGGGGACGCGTTCGACCGCGAGGCGCTCCGGCGCGAGCTCCTCGAGCCGCTCGGCCCGGAGGGGGGACCGCCGCGCTCGCGTCGCCGTCTTCGATCTCGAGGCCGACGCGCCGATCTTCGACCCTCCCGTTGCTGCGGCCGACGACGCGATCCTCCTCCTCGACGGCGTCTTCCTCCTCCGGCCCGAGCTCAGCGATCTCTTCGACTTCCGCGTCTTCGTCGCGGTCTCCCCCGACGAGACGCTTCGCCGCGCTCTCGTCCGCGACGTGGCGCGGTTCGGCTCGCCCGCGGGGGTCGAGCGCCGTTACCGCGAGCGGTATCTGCCGGCGCAGGAGGGGTATCGGGGGACGGAACGGCCGGAGAACGTTGCGGATGCTGTGGTCGGCAACGAGGACCCTGCTTGCCCCGTCCTGTGGCTTCGCTGAAGGTGCCTGGTGGGTCGAGCTCGTCGCCGGTCAGGCGACGGCAGGCTGGAGCTCGCGCCCGACGGTCTCGATCGTCTCGAGGTCGTCGTGGGCGAGGTGCTGGCACATGAGGCGGGTGACCCCCGCCGCCTCGAGCTCGCGAAGCCGGTCGGCGACCTCGTCCGTCGTGCCGACGAGGAGCTCGGGTCGATCCACGAGATCGCGCCACGAGTCGGCTCCGGTCAGCTCGGCGAGGCGCGAGGCGCGCCGCTCGAGCGTCGCGCCGTCGGAGGCGATGACGACGCCGGTCATGAGCGACAGCGGGAGGGAAGCCGGGTCTCGTCCGGCACGCTCGCAGGCCTCGTCGAGCGTCGAGCGGACTCGCCGGCAGCCCTCGGCGTCGAAGTAGAAGGTGTTGTACTCGTCGGCGAAGCGGGCGGCGGGCTCGACGGTTCCGCGCGCGCCGCGGCCGCCGACGAGGAGCCTCGGGTGGGGCCGCTGCAGCGGCTTGGGGAGTGCGCGGCAGTCCTCGAGCCGGTAGTGGCGCCCGTCGAAGTCGAACGCGTCCTCCGTCCACTGGCGCTTCACGATCTCGAGCTGTTCCGCGAAGACCGCGAGCCGCTCGGCCATCGGTGGGAAGGGAAAGCCGAAGGCGCCGTGCTCGAGATCCATCCATCCTGCGCCGAGGCCGAGCTCGACGCGGCCGCCCGAGACGTGGTCGACCGTCGCGGCGACCTTCGCGAGCTCGGAGGGGTGGCGGAAGGTCGCCGGCGAGACGAGCGTCCCGAGGCGGATCCGCTCCGTCAGCGCCGCCAGGGCGGAGAGCGTCGCCCACGCGTCGAGCGATTCCGTCGGGTAGCTCGTTGTCGATGCGTAGTGGTCCGAGCGGAACAGGCCGTCGAGCCCCGAGTTCTCGCAGGCACGCGCGAGCGCGACCCAGTCGTCCCAGGCGACGCCCTCCTGGCCCTCGATCATGAGCAGGATGCGCATCGCGGCGCGAACCGTACGCACTCCCGGCACGACGGCGCGGGACAGCGCGTGGCGGCTTTTGAGGGGAGTCGTCTGATCGGAGGGGGAACAACCGACGGAACGGCTCGCCCCGTGGGTATTCCGACGAGCGTCGGCCGTGAGGGATACCGCAGGACGTCTAGGTGTGCTCGTCGTCCGATGAGATCGTTGTCAGCGCGCGCGCGGAAGGCGGCCCTACGGCATATCGTCCCGGCGGGAGCGAGTCGGTGAAGACCCAGTACTACACCGCGACCAGCCTCGACGGGTACATCGCCGACGAGAACAACTCACTCGACTGGCTCTTCGAGGTCGAGGGCGGCGGCGACGACGGCGAGAGCTCGTTCGCAGCGTTCTTCGCCGAGGTCGGCGCCATGGCGATGGGGGCAACGACGTACGAATGGGTGTTGGAGCACGACCGGCTGCTCGACGACCCCGGCAAGTGGCACGTGTACTACGCAGACACACCGTGCTGGGTCTTCAGCCACAGGACGTTGGCCGCGGTTCCCGGAGTCGACGTCCACTTCGTCCAGGGTGACGTGGAGCCCGTCCACGAGCAGATGAGGCGCGCCGCCGCGGGGAAGAATGTCTGGCTCTTGGGGGGTGGGGACCTGGTCGGGCAGTTCGCTGACCGGCAACTGCTGGACGAGATCCTGGTCGGCGTCGCGCCTGTGATGCTCGGGCGCGGCGCTCCCCTCCTGCCTCGCAGGCTGGCGGCGACGCAGCTCGAGCTCGTCGACGTCAGCCGCGACAGCCAGTTCGCCATCTACGGCGTCCGCAAGAGCTGACGCGCCGGCGCCCTACACTTAGGCGGTTGCAGGAAGTTCTCGATGTCTCCAACGAGGTCGCGGCCGAGCTCGCAACGGTCGACGACGAGATCCTCCGCGCGCTCAGGGACCGGCTCGGCTGCGCCGTTCTCCTGCGCGGGAACCGGCTGACCCTCGAGGGAGACGACGCGCGGGTCGCAGAGGCGCGCACCGTCGTGGACGAGCTCGTCGACCTCGTCGAGAGCGGCCATGCGATCGGGGCGGGCACGGTCGACGCCGTGCTCGGGGCGCTCGACGAGTCGCGCGACCTGCGGGACGTCTTCGAGGACGTCGTGTGGCGCCACCGTGGCAAGAAGATCACACCGAAGACGGTCAACCAGAAGCGCTACGTCGACGCAATCCGCCGCTGCACGGTCACGTTCGGCATCGGCCCCGCCGGCACGGGCAAGACGTACCTCGCGCTCGCGCTCGCGGTCGCAGCGATGGCCGAGCGACAGGTGAACCGCCTCATCCTCACCAGGCCTGCGGTCGAGGCCGGCGAGCGGCTCGGGTTCCTCCCCGGCGACCTGATGGCGAAGGTCGAC
>Ga0126313_10000082_pt1 | contig 37542 bp, 37 predicted proteins | sample Plot105A_FD_89954 | JGI IMG/M metagenome (GOLD analysis project Ga0126313, IMG submission 89954) | Serpentine soil microbial communities from UC McLaughlin Reserve, CA, USA - Plot105A | ecosystem: Environmental > Terrestrial > Soil > Grasslands | place: USA: UC McLaughlin Reserve, Lake County...
CGAACACAGTCGTTCAGGAGCGGAACGAGGATCCGGTTGACGACGAACCCCGGCGTATCCCGGCAGCGGATCGGCTCCTTCCCGAGGGCCGCGGCGAACGCGTAGGCGCGCTCGTAGCTCTCGTCGGAGGTCAGCTCGGTCCGCACCACCTCGACGAGCGGGAGGATCGGGGCCGGGTTGAAGAAGTGGAGGCCCACGACGCGCTGCGGCCGCGGGGTGGCCGCCGCGATCTCGGTGACCGGGAGCGCGGACGTGTTCGTCGCGAGGATCGTCTCGGCCGAGACGACGTCGTCGAGCTCGCCGAACAGCGTCCGCTTCGCGTCGAGCTCCTCGACGATCGCCTCCACCACGACGTCGCACCCCGAGAGCGCCGCCCGGTCCGTCGACGTCTCCAGACGGTCGAGCGCGGCGTCCTTCTCGTCCGCGGTGAGCCGTCCCTTCTCGACCCCCCGCCCGAGGAAGTGGTCGATCCGCGCCCGCGCCCGCTCGCCGAGGGCGTCGTCGACCTCGACGCCGATCGTGCGGAAGCCGGCCGTCACGCAGACCTGGGCGATCCCGGCGCCCATCGTCCCGAGGCCGACGACCCCGACCGTGCTCGCATTCGCCTCCAAGTCGCGCAGTATCCTAGGCTCGTGGCTGCGACCGCGACCGAGAGGAAGCTGCTCGTCGACGGCGAGTGGCTCGAGACCGGAGGCTGGCACGAGGTGCGGTCCCCGTACTCCGGCGACGCCGTCGCACGCGTGGCCAAGGCCGACGCCGCCCTTGCCCGGCGTGCCGTCGACGCGGCGGCCCGCGCGATGGAGGATCCGCTTCCGGCGCACCGCCGCGCCGAGATCCTCGACTGCACGGCCGAGCTGGTCTACGAGCGGCGCGAGGAGCTCGCGCGCGCGATCTCGGGCGAGGCGGGCAAGCCCATGAAGGCAGCTCGCGTCGAGGCCGAGCGCGCCGTCTCCACGTTCACGATGGCCGCGGTCGAGGCGCGCCGCCTCGCCGGCGAGGTCGTCCCGATGGACGCCTCGCCCGCCGGCGCCGGCAAGGTCGCCTTCACCGTGCGCGTGCCGATCGGCGTCGTCGGCGCGATCTCGCCGTTCAACTTCCCGCTGAACCTCGTCGCGCACAAGGTCGCTCCGGCGCTCGCGGCGGGCTGTGCGGTCGTCCTCAAGCCCGCGAGCCAGACGCCGCTCGCGGCGCTCGCGCTCGCCGAGCTGGAGACGGAGGCAGGCCTTCCGGCCGGTTGGCTCAACGTCCTCGTCGGCCCGTCGTCCGAGATCGGCGACGTGCTCGTGGCGGACGACCGCGTGAAGATGATCACGTTCACCGGATCGTCCGAGGTCGGCTGGGGCATCCGCGAGCGCGCGGCGAGAAAGAAGGTGACGCTCGAGCTCGGGAACTCGACTCCCGTGGTCGTCGAGCCCGACGCCGACGTCGAAGACGCCGCGTCGCGGATCGCGGCGCACGGGTTCTCGTTTGCGGGCCAGAGCTGCATCTCGGTCCAGCGCGTCTACGTCCACCGCGACGTGTACGACGACTTCCTCGGACGCCTGGTGCCGAAGGTCGAGGGGCTGACGGTCGGCGATCCGGGCGACGACGAGACGGACGTCGGCCCGGTGATCGACGCCGACGCCCGGGAACGGATCCTCGACTGGATCCGCGAGGCAACCGACGGCGGCGCGCGCGTGCTCACCGGAGGCGAGACCGACGCCGACGGCGTCATCCGCCCAACCGTCATCGCCGACGTCGATCCGGAGATGAAGGTCTCGTGCCAGGAGGTCTTCGGGCCCGTCGTCACGGTCGCCCCCTACGGGTCGCTCGACGAGGCGATCGCGCTCGCGAATGGAACCGAGTACGGGCTCCAGGCGGGAATCTTCACATCGAATCTGCGGAGCGCGCTCGAGGCCGGAAGCCGCCTCGAGTTCGGCGGCGTGACGGTGAACGAGGCACCTACGTTTCGCGCCGACCAGATGCCCTACGGCGGGGTCAAGGCCTCCGGAAACACGAAGGAAGGGCCGCACTACACCGTCCGCGAGATGACCGAGGAGCGGCTCGTCGTCATCGCGCGCTGACGCTTGGGCCGCGCGGCCCGAGGCGTCGCTCCGAGACGCGTTCTAAGATCGGACGCAGGATGCGACTCGGGCGTTTCCCCTTCCTCGCACGCACGAGCCCGGCTCCGCCGCGCCCGACCGACGAGCATGACGCCGGCGCCGGCGCTACCGGAGGCCCGCCGCCTCCGCTCACGCCCTCCGATGCCCGGCGCGAGCGCCACGAGCTCCTCCGCCGCCGAGAGACCGAGCTGCGGGACGTCGGCGGCCTCGCCGCGGAGATGATCCGCCGCGACCGCTGGCGGCCGGACCTTCTCGTCTCGCGCTGCGGCGAGGTGCTCGCGCTCGAGCAGCGGATCTACGACCTCGATTCGTTCCTCGCGTCCGTCGAGGGCGTCCCGCCCTCCCTTCGCTCGGCGACGGTTTGCCGGTGCGGCGCGCCGCTCGTCCGCGGCGCGCACTTTTGCTCGCACTGCGGCCGGGCGGCCCCGGACGCACCGCCCGTCGTCACGTGCAGCCACTGCGGGAATCCGCTGCCTGCCGAGGCGAACTTCTGCTCGGTGTGCGGCAACGCGGTCGTCGACGACGAGGCTGTCCGAGCGCGATCCGGCGAGACCGCGGCGTTCCGCCGTGAGGAGGGTCGCTGATGGAGCCGCCCGATCCGGGCGCGCCGGGCGAGCCGACGCCGCCGCGCTACGGCCCGCCCGTCTGCCCCAACTGCGGCGCCGAGCACGAGCCCGACCAGGAGTACTGCCTCGAGTGCGGCAGGAGGCTTCCCGGCCCGTCCGGCGGAGTCGTGCGCCGGACAGAGCTCTGGTCACGTGAATCGCCCGCGTGGCTCTGGGCGACGCTGATCGCCCTGCTCCTCGTCGCGCTCGTCGCCGGCGCGGTCGCACTCGCCGCGCGGGACGACGACGACCAACAGGGCGGAGGGCCCACGGTCGTCCCGAACCCGACCACTGAGACGATCGCGACCATCACCGGTCCCTTGACGTTCTCGACGCCCGCGACAACCGGCCCGGCGGAGACCGTCTCCACGAGCCCCACGACGGTCAGCGTCCCCACGTTCACCAACGAGAACACCAAGACGGAGAACCAATCGCCGAGCGACGTCCGGAGCTGGCCGGTCGGCAAGGACGGCTTCACGAACGTGCTCGCCTCCGTGCCGACGTCCCGCGGTCGCGGGGCCGCAGAGCGGAAGGCAGAAAGCGCGATCGCGAATGGGCTGCCCGAGGTCGGGATCCTGAACTCGAGCGACTACCTCTCGCTCAACCCTGGGTACTACGTCGTCTTCAGCGGGATCTACGACTCGAAGTCCGAGGCGGAGTCCCACCTCGCGGCGGCGCGGTCCTTTCAGCCGCTCGCATACGTCCGCGAAGTGACGCCGTAGCCTCGGCCCGGACGAGTTCGACACCGCGTCGAATTACGTTTGGGAAGCTCGACCTGGGGGACTTTGTAACACGTTAGGCGGGAAGGTAGACTCGCCCCGGGTCCAACCGCCCAGGGCACGCTTAACCGCTAGTTAACGTTCGTTTGCAGGGATTTAACCGGAGGGCTGGATAATTGGCGACGCAAGCCAGCGAGGAGAGGATGCTCCTCACCATGTATCAGTACTCGCGCGCGATCTACCGCTCGATCAAAGATCTCGTCGACCCGTACGTTCCGGCGGAGACGCAGGCGGAGTATCGCCGGGCAGTTCTCAGCGCGTGCGAGGAGACGGTCGGGCGGCTGGCGAAGGACCCGCGCTACTTCGCGCACCCTGAGCGGACGCTCTTCCAGGACATCCGCCGGTACTTCCCGATCACGAACCAGGCCCAGGTGGCGTGGGCCGTGAGCGAGGGCATCGGCGCGGCCGTCGACTTCATCGAGGAGCAGATCGAGTCCGGCACCTTCGACGGCGGCGTCTCGCGCTGCCGGGCGACCACGCGAAAGGGCAAGCCGTGTCAGCGGGCGCCGCTGCCCGAGCGCGAGTACTGCCCCTCGCACCAGCACCTCGAAACACGTAAGCAAGCCGCCTAGTAGCCGCCGGAAATCCGGCTCCGCTTTCGCGGAGCCATGACGATTTCCGTCGGGATCGCTCGATTGTCCGGGAGCGATGGCGGGCGAAGCCCACCACCGCGGCGAAATCGGGGCGGACGTCAGGTGAGCGCGAGCTGACGGAAGGGCTCGAGATTCGAGACGCTGACCCCGACCAGGCGCAAGGCTCCCGGGCGGTCGGTAAGCGCGCGGTCGAGGAGCGCGCAGGCGAGCTCGCCGATCCGCTCCGGATCTTCGGTGCCGACCTCGAGGGTCGTCGAGCGGCTCCGTATCGCGAAGTCCGGATAGCGCACCTTCGTCGTCACGGTGCGTGCCGCCTGCCCGGTCTCGGCCAGGCGCGCCGCGACGCGCTCGGCCATGCGGCGGAGCTCGGCGTGGAGGCGCTCGCGGTCCGAGACGTCGCGCGGGAACGTCTCCTCGTGCCCGATCGACACGCTCTCCACCGCGAGGTCGAGACCACGCAGGTCGATCCCCCGTGCGCGATCGCGGAGGAGGCGGCCGACCTTGCCCGGCAGGAGCGCCGAGAGCGCGGCATCGTCGAGCGCCGCGAGATCGCCGACCCTGCGAAGGCCGGCCGCGCGCATCCGTTGGTCCGCCCGCGGGCCGACGCCGGGGAGCCGCCGGAGCTCGAGCGGCGCGAGGAACACCGCCTCGCGCCCCGGCCGAACGACAGTGATCCCGCCCGGCTTGCGCCGGTCGCTCGCGACCTTGGCGACGACCTTGCAGGTCGCGACGCCGAGCGAGCAGGTGAGGTCGGTCGTGCTCCGGACCGCGACCTGGACCGCCTCCGCCACGCGCCTGGCCTCGCGGAAGTCGCGTGCCACCTCGCCCACGTCCAGATAGCCCTCGTCGAGACCGGTGCGCTCGATCGTGGGCACGACCTCCCGCACGGCGTCCCACACGCGCCGGGAGTAGCGTCGGTAGAGCGAGCCGTTCGGCCGGAGGAAGACGGCGTGCGGGCAGCGGCGGAGGGCCTCGGCCGACGCCATCGCCGAGTGGATGCCGAAGCGTCTCGCTGGGTAGTTGGCGGTCGCGACGACGCCGCGACCGTGCTGGTCGCCGCCGACCACGAGCGGTTTCCCTCGGAGCTCCGGATGTTCGAGCTCCTCCACCGCGGCGTAGAACGCGTCGAGGTCGAGATGCGCAACGATCGGCGGCGACTCGGGCTCCATCCTCGGGAAGAATAGGACCCGTGTCACACGACACCGACAAGCTGATCCGGCAGCTCTCGCTCGTTGCCTTCCTGATGGCGGAGCGGCGGCCGATCACGGCGCGGGACGTGAAGACGAACGTCGAGGGCTACTCCGAGATGTCCGACGAGGCCTTCGCGCGGCGCTACTACTCCGACCGCAGCGAGCTGATCGCGCTCGGAGTCCCGCTCCACTCGCAGCGGGACGAGTTCACGGGCGAGGAGCTCTACACGCTGCGCTCGGAGCAGTACTTCCTTCCCGAGCTCGAACTCGAGAACGACGAGCTCGCCGCCCTCCAGACCGCGTTCCACCTGCTCGACGGCCGCTTCGCCTACGCCGAGCCGCTTCGGCTCGCGCTCCAGAACCTCGCCCTCGGCCGGGGCGACGAACTCGCCTCGGCGCACGAGGCGGCCGTCCAGGTGCGCGACCCGGAGTACACCGAGGAGATGTCGAGCCGGCTCACGAAGCTCGAGGGGGCGATCTCGAAGGGCCGCACGATCAGATTCGCGTACGAGCCGATCGAGGGCAAGCAGCGCGAGCGGACCGTGAACCCGTACGCGCTCTTCTCCGAGAACGGGTCGTGGTACGTCGTCGGCTGGGACCACGACCGCGACGCGATCCGGACCTATCGCGTCTCGCGCGTTCGCGGCGACATCCGCTTCGCCACGCGGCGCGAGCGCGACTTTCGCACGCCCGAGGACTTCGACCCCGCCGAGTTCCGCGGCTTCGCGCCCTGGCAGCGGGGCGAGATCGTCGGCGAGGCCCGCGTCGAGCTGGCCGACGATCTGGCCTGGATCGTGGAGCGCGCGTTCTCGCAGCGCAGCGAGGTCGAGGGGACGACGTTCGTCACACCCTACGCCGAGCTCAGCCGGCTTGCGAGCTGGATCCTGGGCCAGGAGGGCCGCGCGCGACCGCTCGAGCCGCCCGAGCTCGTCTCCCTCGTCGACGAAGGCGTCGAGGCCGTCGCGGCGGCGCACGAGGGCGAGCCGCCCACGCCCGCGCGCGAGCGACGGGCACGTGCGGGCGCCGCGACGATCGAGCGAAGCGCCGGCCCGGTGGCGCCGGAGCGGTTCGGGCTCCTCCAGGCACTGCTCGCGTTCCTCCTCGAGCGCTGCGGCGACGACGTCTCGGCCGACATCCCCGCCGAGGAGCTCGCGGACCGCTTCCACATCCCGGCAGAGCAGCTCGAGGAGCACCTCCAGCTCCTGAACCTCGTGAACTTCGGCGGCGGCTGCTACGCGCTCTTCGCCTCGCTCGAGGACGGAAACGTCCACGTCGAGAAGGAGCTCTTCGGCGACACGTTCCGCCGCCCGCCGCGCCTGACCCCGCTCGAGGCCCGCGCGATCCGCCTGGCACTCGAGTTCGTCGGTCCGATGATCGCCGCCGAGGCGAACAGCCCCCTCGACCGGGTACGCAAGAAGCTCGAGGAGACCTTCGGCCAGTTCGAGCTCGATGACGGCTCGGAACCCGGCGCCGCGACCGAGGAGGAGCGGCTCATCCGGACGCTGGCCGGCGCGATCGAGAAGCGGCGGCTCGTCGAGTTCCAGTATCTGAAGCCCGGCGAGACCACGGCGAGCACCCGCACGGTGGAGCCGTACTTCTTCCGCCGCGAGCTTCCGCACTGGTACGTCGACGTCTGGGACCGCGACCGCGAGGCCGTGAAGACCTTCCGGCTCGACCGCATGAAGGACGCACGGCTCCTCCGCAAGACGTTCGAGCCGCGGCGCGGCATCGTCCCGCGGTCCTTCGAGGACGCCCAGACCGCCCGCGTGCTCTACTCGCCGCGCGTCGCGCGCTGGCGGATCGAGCGTGGGGCCGCACGGCCGCTGACCGACGGCGGCGCGCTTGAGGAGCTCGCGGTCGGCAGCGTCGACTGGCTCGTAGGCGAGATCCTCTCCTACGGCGGCGAGGCCGTCGTGCTCGAGCCGCGCGACCTGCGCGAGACGATCGCGACGCGGGCCCGGAAACTCGCCGGTCGGCTCGCGAAGACGCCTGCCGGCTCGAGGCGGCCTAAGCCCAGCTAGAGCGGTCTCGTCGAGGCTGGGAGCCGAAGCACGAACGCAGCGCCTTCGCCGGGCTGCGACTCGACGTCGAGCGTCCCCCCGTGTGCCTCGGCGATGGAGCGCGCGATGTACAGCCCGAGGCCGGCGCCCGGCTTCCCGGGTCCGGTGGTCGTCGCGCGGCCGAACTTCTCGAAGATGAGGCGGTGATCCTCGGGCGGGATCCCGGGCCCGTGGTCGCGGACCGAGATGACGACCTGTCCGTTCTCCGCGCGTGCCTCGAGCTCGACCTCGTCCCCGGTGACGGTGTACTTTACGGCATTCCCCAGCAGGTTCACGATCACCTGGCGCAGCCGGTCCCGGTCGCCGTCGACCCGCGGCAGCGGGCCGCGAACATCGGTGCGGATCCCCACGTCCGCGTTCCCGAGCGCCGTCATCGCCGCCGTCTCGCGCAGGAGCTCCTCGACGTCAACCTCCGCGAGCGACAGCGAGAATGTCCCGGCCTCGAGTCGGGAAGTGTCGAGCACGTCGCCTACGAGGTTCGCGAGCCGGGAGGTCTCCTCCTCGATCAGCGCGAGGAACTGCTCGCGCTGCTCCCCGGCCAGTGATCGCCAGCGCTGGCGAAGCGTCGCTGCGCAGCCGATCACCGAGGCCATCGGTCCGCGGAGCTCGTGCGACACGAGCGAGACGAAGTCGGCGCGCAGCGCCGAGAGGCGGCGGAGCTCCTCGGCCGCCTGGCGTTCGGCCCCGTACGCCCGGATGTTGTCGATCGCCGACGAGATCTGGCGGGCGAGGAGTGTCACGAGATCGATGTCGTCGCGCGAGAACGCGTGCGGTTCGACCCGCGAGATCGAGAGCGCCCCCACCGTCCGCTCCTCGCCCGAGAGGATCGGCACGGCGACGCGCGAGCGCAGGCCGCCCGCGACGAGCGCTGGCTCCTCGCGGTAGGTCGGGTCAGCGGCCATGTCATCCCTGACCACGGTCTCGCCGTCCGCGAGCCGCGCGAGCAGTGTGCCCTCGATCGGGACCGTCGTCCCGGGCGGAATGACGGTCCGCGCGACACGGCCCGAGTTGGCGACGACGACCATCCGGTCGCCCTGCCGAAGCGCGATCGAGAGGCGGTCGAAGCGAAACGCCGTTTCGGCCTCCCGGAGGAACCGGCGAAACGCCTCGTCCCGATCGAGCGTCGACGCGAGCGCCCTCGAGCATCGGTTCACGCCTTCGAGCTGGTCGGCGCGCCGACCGATCTCGTCCCGGAGGCGCTCGGCCTCCGCACGCTCCGCGTCGGCCAGGAGCGTCTCCGCCTGGAGCCGGTCGATGAGCCGTCCGACGATCGCGCCGATCAGGAACATGACGCCGACCGGGAACGTCACGTGGTCGAGGTCGTAGCTGCCGCCCTCGAACCGGTGGACCCGCAGCCACTCGTGCAGGCCGAGGATCGGCACGGCGGCCAGCGCGACGACGAACGAGCCGCGGATCCCGAAGCGGATCGCCGCCTCGACGACCGGGAAGATCAGGAGCTGGCGGATCGGCGTGCCCTCCTCGAAGCTGAAGATGAGGATGAAGGCCGTGACGATCGTGACGTCGAACGCGAGCGCTGCGAGCCCGATGACCGGCGAATGTGGGCGGCCGTAGATGAGGACCAGGAAGACGGCCGCGCCGACCGCGAGGACGCTGGTCGCGATCCACGCATACGTCTCGTACCGGTCCGGAAACTGTTCGGTGACAAGCCCCACCTCGATGACCGCGAAGGCGACCGCCGCAAGGCGGACCCAGGCGATCCAGCGTTCGACCGCCGCCGTTCGCCCACGCAGCCGGGCGGATCCGGCCGTCAGTTCAGCCGCTGGAGCGCCCATTCCGCGTGCTCGCGAAGCAGGTCGTCGTCGCTCGCCGCCCACGGCTCGACGGACTCGGCGAGCGCCGCCCGGCCGCTGTTCCCGGCGGCGACGAGGGCGTTGCGGCGCAGGTACCGCGGGTCGTTGCTCGGGAAATAGAGGCGGTCGTAGCGCTCGCAGAGCTCGTCGTCGGGCATCGACAGCCACTCCGCGAGCGACACGTGCGGCTCGGCATCCTCCGGAAGTGAGGCCCCGGCGCGGCGCTTTTCCACTCCGCGGTTCCAGGGGCAGACGTCCTGGCAGATGTCACAGCCGTAGACCTGTGCCCCGAGCAGCTCGCGATAGCCTTCGGGGATCGGCCCGCGGGCCTGGCCCCAGTACGAGAGACAGCGGGTCGCGTCGAGCACGCCGGGCTCGTCGAGCGCGTCGGTGGGGCACGCGTCGGTGCAGAGGCGACACGAGCCGCAGTCCATCCCGAGCGGTGCGCTCGGCTCGATCACCGTGTTCGTGACAAGCGTGCCGAGGACGACCCACGAGCCGTGCCGGCGCGTGATCAGGAGCGTGTTCTTGCCGTAGAAACCGACGCCTGCGCGGGCGGCCGCCTCGCGGTCGACGTGCTGGTTCTGGTCGACGAGCACGCGGTAGGAACCCCCGAGCGCGCGCCCGAGCGCATCGAGCTTCTCACGGAGCTCGGCGTAGGCGTCTCTCCAGGTGTAGCGGGGAAGCCGTCCATAATCGGCGGGAGGCTCGGGCTCCGGCGCGTAGTAGCAGAGCGCCGCCGAGACGACCGTGCGCGCGCCGTCGAGAAGCGTCTCGGGATGGCAGGACGTTTCGGGCTGGGCCATGGTGAAGCGCATGTCCGCGAAGAGGCCGCGGGCGCGCCGTTCCTCTATGTGGCGCTCCGTCTCCACGTAGGGTTCGACGGGCGCAGCGCCCACGACGTCGAGCCCGGCCTCCTGACCGAGCCGAGCGAGTTTGCCCTGCGTGACCGGCTGCGTCACGCCCGCCAAGGTACCAGCGTCCTCCCGTAGGATCCCGCGGCCGTGCGGGCGATTCGCATCCACGAAGACGGCGGCCCGGAGGTTCTGAGCCTCGACGAGGTGGAGGAACCGACGCCCCGCCCCGGCGAGGTGCTCGTCCGCCTGCGCGCTGCGTCGCTCAACCGGCTCGACCTGTGGATCCGCCGCGGCCTGCCCTCCGTCCCGAAGCCGAGGATCCTGGGCGCCGACGGAGCCGGCGAGGTCGCCGCGCTCGGAGAGGACGGCGACGCGTTCGCCGTGGGCGATGCCGTCGTCCTGAACCCGGGGCTCGACGACGGCGCGAAGATCATCGGCGAGCACTGCGACGGGACACACTGCGAGCTGATCGCCGTCCCGGCGGAGTACGTCCATCCACGGCCCGAGGGGCTGACCTTCGAGGAGGCGGCCGCTTTTCCGCTCGTCTACGAGACCGCCTACCGGATGCTCGTGACGCGCGCCGGACTGCGGGACGGCGAGTGGGTTCTCGTCTGGGGGGTCGGAAGCGGCGTCGGCAGCGCGGCGCTCGTGATCGCAAGGGCGCTCGGCGCCCGCGTGGTCGCGACGTCGTCCTCCGACGCGAAACTCGACCGAGCCCGCGAGCTCGGCGCCGACGTCGTCGTGAACCATGGGACGAGCGACGTCGCTGCGGCCGCGAAGGAGGCGACTGGTTCCGGCGTGGACGTCGTCGTCGAGCACGTCGGCGAGGCGACGTGGAAGACGTCGCTTCAGGCCGCGCGTGCCGGCGGACGCATTGCGGTGTGCGGGGCGACGAGCGGGCCGAACCCGCCGGCCAACCTCCACCGCGTCTTCTGGAAGCAGCTCTCGATCTTCGGCTCGACGATGGGGACGCGCGAGGACTTCGCGGCGCTCTACGACCTCGTGGCGAGCGGCCGCGTCAAGCCGGTCGTCGACCGGGCGTTCCCGCTCGAGGAGGCGCGGGCCGCCCACGAGTACCTCGAGGCAGGGAACCAGTTCGGAAAGGTCGTACTGACGATGGGGTAGCCGGTTCGGGCCGCGGGACGGCGCGGACCTCGCGGCGCGGTGCGAACGGGCGAGCTCAGCTCGCCCTCCCATGCAAGTTGCGCGAAAGGCGGCGCAACTTGCCCGCCGGCTCCGGCACGTGTGAACGGGCGAGCTCCGCTCCCCCTCCTATGCAAGTTGCGCAAAAAACGCGCAACTTGCCCGCCGGCCTTCGGCCGGCTCCCTACCCGAAGCCGAGGATGAATTTCGCGTCTTCGGACATCTTCTCGGGGCTCCAGGGCGGATCCCAGGTGAGCTCGGTCTCGACCTCGCCCACGCCCTCGATGTCGTCGACCGCCTCGGCGATCTGCTGCTCGATGAGCGGACCGACCGGGCAGCCCATCGACGTCAGCGTGTACTCGACGCGAACCTTCGGGCCCTCGACCTCGACGTCGTAGAGGAGGCCGAGCTCGACGATGTCCATGCCGAGCTCGGGGTCTTCGACGACCCGCAGCGCGTCAATGATCTCTTCGCGGCTCGGCATCGCGGCCAGTCTAACCCCGCCCTCCGGCGCCTAGCGGCCAAAGCGGTCTGACGTGTCTGACTCCGGGTCCCGACCCGCCCCTGCTCACGCGCGAGCGTAACGCTGAAAATCGCGCGTGTGTCGCGCGGTCTGCGCCGAAACTGTGCCGACTCGCGGGAGCGACTGCGGTTCGAGCGACGCCCAGGGCCGACGCTAGCCGAGCAGCCGCACCTCCTCGCGCCGCTCGCGCGCGAAGAAGTGGATCCCGTCGACGAAGCGTACCCAGTTGTGCCGCGTGCACATGACGACAGAGTGCGTCCGCGCGCTGTCCGCCAAGTAGCGGACGCCTCGCAGGAGATCGGAGTTCGAGACGCCCGTCGCAGCGACGACGACGTGCCCCGGCGCGAGGTCGTCCGTGGTGAAGACACGTTCGACGTCCTCGATCCCCTGCGCCCGGGCCTCCTCGATCTCAGTCCGCGCCGTCGGCCAGAGCTGCGCCTGCAGCTCGCCTCCGAGACACCGCAACGCCGCAGCCGACATGAGCGCCTGGCGGGCGCCGCCGATCCCGATCGCGAGGTGGTCGTTCGTGCCCCGGATCGCAGCGGTGATGGACGCGGTCACGTCGCCGTCCTGGATCAGCTTGATTCGCGCGCCTGCGGACCGGATCGCCTCTACGAGGTCGTGGTGCCGCGGGCGGTCGAGGACGATGGCCGTGATGTCGTTCGTGTTGCGCCCGAAGGCGCCCGCGATCACGCGGACGTTGTCCTCCACGGGCGCGCGCAGGTCGATGCGCCCGCGAGCGACCGGGCCGACCGCCATCTTCCGCATGTACATGTTCGGCAACTGCGGGAACGATCCCGTGTCGCCGACGGCGATCATCGCCATCGCGCCGTAGTCGCCTCGCGCCACGACGCTTCGACCCTCGAGCGGATCGACGGCGAGGTCGTATGCCGGTCCGCCGGCGCCGATCGTGCTGCCCTCGGCGAGGATGCCGCGGTCGTCGTCGGCGCCGACCACGATCCGCCCATGGACCGGGATCCGCGCGAGCGCCTCGCGCATCCCTGTGACCGCCGCCTCTTCGGCGGCCTGGACGTCACCGCGCCCGAGCCAGCGTCCGCTCCCGAGTGCCGCCCGCTCCGTCGCGGCCGCGAAGAGCTCACATGCGCAGTGCGCAGCGTCCTCGGGAAGGCTCACGCCAGGGCGGGTGCCCCGGCGGCCCGCTCCACCTCCTCGAGCACGAGCTGGATCACCCGCTGCACCGTCCGCTCGACGCGTGAGTTCTCGATCACGGGCACGCCGGCGCGCGTAGCGCGCTCCACGAGGTGGGCCTGGATGCGACGGATGTCGTCGAGCGCGTCGAGGTATTTCCGCACGGGACGTACGCCCTCCGACGTCGCGTCGCGGACCCAGAAGTGTCGCGCGTGTTCTTCCGCGTCGTCGATGGTCAGGATCGTCTGGACGACGATCGCGTCCTCGACGGACGACGGGACGAGCCCCGGCACGATGTGGACGCCTTCGAGCGCGACCGAGTAGCTCTCGGTCAGCGCGCGCTCGATGACGGCCCGGACGCCGACCAGAACGTTGCGCGTCTGGTCGTTGAACCCCACGAGCGTGGGATCGCGCGCGTCCTCGGGCGAGGCGACGGCGGCGGCCGCCTCGAAGCTCGAGTAGTGGATCGACGGCATGAAGTCGCGCGAGAAGAATGCGCGCATCGTCTGGCGGACGAAGTCGGTCGACGCGACGCGCGTGATCCCAAGCCGGTGCGCGACCTCCGTCGTGACGCTGGACTTCCCCGTCCCGGTGGCGCCGCCGATGAGCAGGATCAGCGGCTGCTCGAGCTCCTGAAGGCAGCGGTAGCGCCGGAGCGCGCTCACCGCCTCTTCTCCTTCGTGCTCCGCGAGCACGTGTCCGGCCGCCTCGTGCACCTGACGCTCCGTGAACGTGTCCCGGCCCTCGCCCGGAGCGAGCTCGTGCTCGATCAGCCGGGCGAGCTCGTACGCCCGCTCCGACCGGATGCCCGCGCCCGTGAGTTGCTTCGCCATGAGTCCCTTCGAGTACGGCAGCGGCTCCTCGTCCGGGCCGATCGCCTCAGGTGGACGCAGGTCGCTCATGCCGCCACCCGGGGCACGACGAGCGCGCGCAGCCGCGCGTCGAGATCGTCGACGGTCGCGAGGACCTCGTTGTCGGCGAAGACGACGTCGATCCCCCGCTCGGCGGCCGCCTCCGCGACGACGTCGATCGCAGCAGCCTTGATCTCGACGAGAAACACGTCCGCCTTCGCCGCGCCCGGGAGGTCGTCACGGAGCGCGTCGCGGCGAGAGAGGTTCCCGGAGACGAGGACGACCTCGGCACCGCACGCATCGGCCAGATGCGCCGCCAGACCGTCGTGAACTACTTCGGGCGCCGTCGAGAAGTAGGCGACGCGCCGACCCCTCACGCTCTCGACCGGCCGCGGCCTGAAGACGGTCTCGACCACCTCGAGCTTGGGCGCGACGTCCGCGATCGCGGCCTGGAGCGTGCCGACCCGCGCGGCATCGCCGAGCGGCTCTTCGCAGGACGTCAGCACGACGAGGTCGACGAGGAGGAGCCGGTACGCACCCAGGTAGCCGACGACGTCCTCCGGATCCTGTCCGGCGCCAACGACAAGGACGCGGGCGTCCGTGGCCACCGGCGGGAGGGCCGCGCCGCTCCCTTCGAAGACGACGAGATCCGGGGAGCGCTCGGCCGCCACCCGCGCTCCCTCGGCGACGTTCGACACGAACGGCGCGCCGGCCAGGCCGCCCCCGCACCGACGGCACCCGACGGTCGCGACGCGCGCGAGCGCCGCGTCCTCGAGGTAGTCCGAGGCCGCGTGCAATCCCGATCGAGAAAGCTCGAGCAGCGCTTCCAGCGTTGGGGGGACATCGACGATCACCGGATCCGGCGGGCCGCCGCGCCCCATCGCGACGACGACCACGTCGCGGTCGGCCGCGAAGAGCCGGGCCACGTGCCCCGCGACGGCCGTCTTCCCCACCCGCTTCCCGCTCCCGACGACGGCGACCGACGGAAGGTCGAACGGCGCGAAAAGCACGGGATCGAAACGAAAGTCCGCCCCGAGGTACGAGGCGCCCGCCGCGAGCGTCCGGCTCCCGAGCCGAAACCGCTCGCGCGGACCGACGACGGGCTCGTCGGAGAGGTCGACGACGACGTCAGGTCGCACCGCGTCGAGGCCCGCCTCGAGCGAGGCATGGAGCGGTACGCCGTAGTCCTCCCCGCCCCGGACCTTCTCGGTTCCCCCGAGCATCACCGCGCCCGCTACCGCGTAGGGCAAGCCCGCAATCGCGTCGCGGACGACGTCTGGGTAGTGCTCCCCGTCGACCAGGGCGAGCGCGCGCGGAGGGCGCTCCTCGGTCATCGCCTCGCCGTGACCTCGTCCTCGATCCGACCTGTGTACTTCTCGAACTCGAGCGTGTCGGCCGAGAACTGGATGATCCGCTCCTGCCCGTGGAACGGGTAGCGGCGCCAGATGTCTACGTGGCGGCCCTCGATCTCGACGAGGTTGTAACAGGGTCTCGTCTTTCCGCGGAGGCGCAGGGTCGACACGGTTCCCGCGTTCACGATGAACAGGTTTTCGAGCCGCCAGGCGTACGGAACGTGCTTGTGGCCGGACAGCACGAGGTTGACGTTCGCCCGCTGGAGCACCTCGAGCGCGTCACCGGCGTCGTAGACGATGTTCCGCTCGCGGCCCGTGCCGGGAACGGGCAGCAAGTGGTGGTGGAGGACGAAGATCCGGAAGTCGGCGGGCTCCGCGAACTGCTCGGCGATCCAGCCGTAACGGCCCCGGCCGATCTGCCCGTGGTCCAGATCCGGCTCGGTCGAGTCGACCGCGACGATCGTGACGCCGCCCTTCCGGACGACCGAGTTCCGCTCGCCGAACTCCTCCTCGAAATGCACGTAGCCGACGTTCCTCGAGTCGTGGTTCCCCGGAACGACGACGAGCGTGTCGCAGACGATCCGGTCGAGGTAGTTCCTCGCCTCTGCGTACTCCTGGCGGAAGCCGAAAGTCGTGAGATCGCCGGTGCAGACGACGATGTCCGGGCCGAAGTCGTTGACCTCGCCGAGCGCCCGCTCCATGAGGTTCGGGACGAAGTGCGGCGAGCCGCAGTGGAGGTCGGAGATGTGGGCGATCCGGAACATCGGCGAGCCGCTCGGGACCCGGCAGTCTAGAGGCGCGGTCGCGGCGAGGTAGCCGTCCGTCTGTCCTGCTACCGTGACTAAGGTGATTCAAGAAGAGCCTGTTTTCCAGGCTTATTGTGGTAGTGCGCCGCCGCGCTTCGTGAACCAGGCGGAGCTCGAGGTGGCAAAGCTCCTCGACTACTACGGCATCCGCTGGGAGTACGAGCCGCGCTCGTTCGTGCTCGAGACGGACGAGCAAGGGCGCGTGGTCGAGGCGATGACGCCCGACTTCTACCTCCCCGATCAGGATCTCTACCTCGAGGTCACGACGATGAAGCAGTCGCTCGTCACGCGCAAGAACCGCAAGATCCGGAAGCTCCGCGAGCGGTACCCCAACCTGAACGTGAAGCTGTTCTACAAGCGCGACATCGAGCGCCTCGAAGGGAAGTACGGTCTCGACCTCGCCTCGTAGGCAACGGGCGCTTCGCCCGGTCGGGCCGGACCCTCGGGTGGGCGACGTCTTCCTGCCGGCCGCCGAGATCCATAAACGGGTCACCGAGCTCGGGGCGGCGATCACCGCCGACTACTCCGATCGAGAGCCGCTCCTCGTCGGCGTCCTCCGCCCGGCAGTCGTGTTCGTCGCCGATCTCTCGCGGACGGTCGGAATCCCGCACGCGCTCGACTTCGTGTCGCTCGCCGGCTATGGGCGCGCCCTCGGCGGCCACTCGCACGTCCGGCTCATGAAGGACCTCGACGCCCCCGTCGGCGGGCGCGACGTGGTCATCTGCGACCTGACCGTCGACACCGGTCTCACGCTGAACTACCTCGTCGGGCACCTCCGGCTGCGGGACCCCGCGAGCGTGGTGGCCTGCATCCTGCTCGACCGCCCGTACCGGCGCCTCGTCGACGACCTCCCCGTCCGCTACGTCGGCTTCACCGTCCCGGACGAGTTCTACGTCGGATACGGCTTCGACCTCGACCAGCGCTACCGCGGGCTCCCTGACATCCGCGTCGTCAAGACGCGCTGACACCGAGCCGCGCGGGCGGCCTGCGAGAAGGAACCTCGGCGCCGGGCGCGAACGGTCCCGGTCCCGAAACGAGGAGGTTCTTCGTCGTGCACCGAATCGGGGTCACTTGCACCGCCACAGCAGTCGCTCTCGTCGTTGCCGGAACGTCGACGGCCGCCACCTACCGAGTGCGGTGGGGAGACACGCTGACGGGGATCGCGGCCGCGCATGGGACGACGGTCTCCGCCCTCGCGGCCGCCAACGGGCTCAAACCGTCGCGCATCCTGCTCGAGGGGACAGTCCTGAACGTGCCCGGCGGAGGAGGAGGCGGCGGCTCGTACCGCGTCCAGCCGGGCGACACCCTGTCGGGCATCGCGGCCCGCTACGGGACGTCCGCCGCGGCCCTTGCCCGCGCGAACGGCCTCGCAAGCCCCGACTTCATCCTCGCCGGCTGGACGCTCTCGATCTCCGGCGGCATCGCGCCCGGCACGGCCTCGCCTTCAACCGCAGCGGCCGCGTGGTCGGCGGAGGCTTCGATCGACGCGTGGTCGGCGCATTACGGCGTCGACGCCCGGCTCGCCCGCGCGCTCGCCTGGATGGAGTCCGGCTACCAGCCGGGCGTCGTCTCGCACGCCGGCGCGGTCGGCGTCATGCAGGTCACGCCTCCGGCGTGGCTCTACGTCGAGAACGTGCTCCTGGGGACGTCGGTGCCGCGAACGCCTGACGGCAACGTCCGGATCGGCGTGGCGCTCCTCTCGCACCTCCTGCACGCCTTCGGCGGCGACGAGCGGCTCGCGCTCGCCGCCTACTACCAGGGCGAGCGGTCGGTGCGGACGCGCGGCGTTCTGCCCACGAGCGAGCTCTACGTGGACGACATCCTCGCGCTCAAGAGCCGCGTGTAGCCGCGTCTAGAGATAGCCGAGCGGATCGACCGGCGAACCGTTGACGCGCACCTCGAAGTGCACGTGCGGGCCGAGGCATTGGCCGGTGCAACCGGATGCGGCGATCGACTGGCCCTGCTGCACCGAGCCGCCGCCGATCCAGATCGAGCTTAGGTGGCCGTAGGCGGTCGCCAGGCCGTTCCCGTGGTCGATGACCACGATGTTGCCGTAGCCGCTCATGACCCCCGCGTAGATGATGCGGCCCGAGGCGGCGGCGTGGACGGGCGTTCCCTGCGGAACAGCGATGTCGATTCCCGCGTGTAGGCGGCCCCAACGTGTCCCGAAACCGCTGATCACGGGCCCCGACACCGGCCAGGTGAACCCGCTCGACGATACGCCCGACGTGGACGACGTCGTCATGCTGCCGGAGGAGCCGCTCTGCTCCTGCGCAGCGGCGGCGGCGGCGGCCGCCTCGGCCGCGGCTGCCTCCTGCGCGGCGCGGATCTGGTCGGCGATGCGGGCACTCGCGGCCTGCATGGAATCGAGGTCCTCCTCGTCTTCGTGACGCTGCGTGTTCACGTCGGCGAGGAGCGACCGCTTTTGCGCGCGGACGGCAGCGAGGGCCTGCTCCTCGGCAACGAGCTGGTCGCGCGCGGCGCGCTGCTGCGCGGTCGTCTCCGCGAGCGCCGCCGTCGCCGCCGCCACCTGCTCGGTCGTCTTCTTCGTCTCCACGCGGGCGAGCCGCATCTCATCGCGTAGCCGCTCGAGCTCGTCCGCGATCTGCTTGTCCTGGCGCCCGATGGCTCGGAAGTAGTCGAGCTGGTCGATGAGCTCGCGGAGGCTTCCCGCCTGGAGGAAGATCTCGACCGTCGAGGGTGAGTCGGCCTCGTAGAGCTGGACGAGCCGCTCCTCCAGGCGGTGCTGCGCAATCCGATGCTGCTCAACGAGAAAGTTCAGGCGCCGCGTCTGCTCGGCGAGCTTGTCCTTCAGCGACGCGAGGCGCGCCCGGTGTTCGGCGAGCTCCGCCTCGAGCGCAGCGACCACGTCAGAGAGCTCGGCAATCCGGCCCTGGAGCGAGTCGATCTGCGTCGAGGCCGCCGCGATCTCGCTCGAAAGGACGCCGCTCCGCTCCTTCGACGTCGCGATCCGATTCTGGAGCGCGGCGATCGACGCGTCGATGTGCTTCTTCTGATCCTGGAGCGTCGCCCCCGCGGGAACGGCAAGCGCGAGCGCCGCGGCGCACGCGGCGGCGAGGGGCAGTCTGCGCGGGGGGTGCATTCGGTGAGTTTCGCCGGGCGGCAGGACGTCCCTCCGCCGCCGCGGCCATGTCGTTGTCCCGGGCGAGCGACGGGGACTCCTATCGACGAAGGGCCCCGTCCGCAAGCGCGAACGGGGCCGAAATGCAGGGAAAACGCTCGGCGATCAGCCGCGGTCGCCGCGCAGTCCGGGGCTTGGAGGCTGCGGCTGCGGCTCGGGCTCTGCGGGGCCGGGCGCCGGATCGGGGCCCGGTTGCGGCGGCTCGGGAATGTCGCCCTCGTCGGGCGGCGGCCAGGGCTCCGGGATGTTCGGCGGCTGGGGAGGCGCCTCGTCGTGGAGCACCTGCGTCGGCTGCACCGGCCCGCGCACCTGGCGGAGCCGCTCTTCGGTTTCGTGGATCAGCGTCGCGATCTCGGCCTCCTTCGTCCGGATCCGGTCGCAGACGGCGTCGAGCGCCGTCCGAGCCGTAGTCGTACCCGTCTCGTCCTCGGCGTACACGGCTCGCCCGAGCTCGTGGAAGAGCCGCCCGCGGTCCGCCTCCAGGTCTGCGAGCTCCCGGCGCGCACGGAAGAGATCCACCTCGCCGCGCCCGCGAACGGCGAGCGCCGTGCGTTTGGCCTCGAGGCGGCGGCGGGCGTCGAGCAACCCGGCGCGGTGGACGCGGCCCGGCAGGAGCGCGAGCACGGCCGCGCCGAGCAGCGCGACCACCCCCCACGCCCACACGCCTCCGGCGAGGAGGATGACACCGCCGACGGCGATCGCAATAGCGATCAATGTGAGGGGTGTGGGCGTCCGCAGGCGGGCGCGAAGGCGATCGGAGACTCCTTCGGCGCGCGCGGGTTCCGTGCCAAGCGGACGGCCGCACTCGAGGCAGAACCGGCTTGCCCCGGGCACGGTGGATCCGCACCAGCCGCACTCAGACACGTGTCCGACTCGATCGGACCGGGCCCGGACGCCGGCCCTGCTGCTCGTCGAGGGCCCGAAGCGCCTCGGCGGCCGCGCTCCGGAGCTCCCCGACCTCGGCGTGGTAGTCGGCGTCCGAGATCTTCCCCGTGCGGTGGTCGAACTCGAGCTCCTTCAGCGCGGCGAGCGCGCGATCCCGCTCCTCCGCGAGGCGGGTGCGCTCGCGCTCGGGTCCGGTGGGCTCGCGAAGGTCCTCGGCACCGCGGATGTCGCGGAGAAACGGCCGCGCGACGAGGACGACACAGGCGACCGCAAGAACGGCGGCGAGAACGAGCGCGAGTGTCGTCACGCGGGCGCGAGTGCCTCGGGCTCGCCGAACCGGCGGGCCAGGCGCGCCTGCTCGCGCGCGTCGGGCCACATCGCAACGACCGAGCCGAAGAGGAAGACGATTCCCGCGAGCCAGATGAGGTTCACGAGCGGGTTGACGATGACCTTGATGAAGACCGACCCGCCCCGGTCGAACCGGTCGGCAATCACGAAAAGGTCCTCGGCGCGCAGGAGGTCGGTGCGGATCCCGACCTCGTTCGAGGACTCACCCTCGGCGGGGTAGCGGTTCTTCCCCGCAGCGATCGTCCCGAGGTCGTCGCCGTTGCGTGTGACCTGAAGGTGAGCGCGGAGCTCCTTGGCGTTCGCGACCCGCTCGGCGGTCGAGCCGACGTATGCGAGCGTGTACCCGTCCACGGTCACCGTCTCCCCGCGCTGCAGCCGCACCTCGCGCGTGGTCGAGAACGCGCCGATCCCGATCGCACCCACGAGCAGGAGGACGATCGCCGCGTGCACGATGTAGCCGCCGTAGCGCCGACGGTTCCTGGAGACGAGGCTCGCAAGCGCGCGCGGCCACGACGGCTCTCCGAGCGCCCGGCGTGCTCTCGTGCCCCGGATGAACTCGACGACGATCGCCGCGAGGACGAAGGCCGCGAACGTGTAGCCCACGAGCCCGACCGGGCTCGAGCCCGCTCCGGCGAGGACGAGCGCAGCGCCGGCCACGACTGCGACCCCGCCGGGCAGGAGCAGCGTGCGCCCGACCGAGCGAAGCGACGCCCGCCTCCACGCGACGACGGGGCCGATGCCCATCAGGATGACGAGCGGAAGCCCAAAGGCGATTCCGAAGAAGTCGTAGTACGGCGCGCCGACGGTCACGGCGACGCCGCGGACAGCCTCTGAGACGAGCGGGTAGACGACGCCCCAGAGCACGGTCAGCGCGAACGCGACGAGGAACAGGTTGTTGTAGAGGAACGCCGCCTCCCGGGAGACCAGGGACTCGAGGCGCGTCCGCGACCGGAGGACGGGCAGCCGCACGAGGATGAGCGCGGTCGAGCCGGCCGCCACGACCGCGATGAAGCCGAGGAACCAGCTTCCGAGTGGCGACTGGGTGAAGGAGTGGATGGAGTTGATGACGCCGCTCCGCGTCAGGAACGTGCCGAAGAGCGAGAGCCCGAACGCGAGCGCCACGAGCACCGCGTTCCAGACCCGGAGCATGTTCTTCTTCTCCTGGATCATCACCGAGTGGAGGTACGCCGTCGCCACGAGCCACGGCATCAAAGCCGCGTTCTCGACCGGATCCCAGGCGTACCACCCGCCCCAGCCGACCTCTTCGTAGGCCCACTTCGCTCCGAGGAGGATCGCGACTCCCAGGAAGGTCCAGGCCGCGAGCGTCCAGCGCCGCGTCGCGACGAGCCAGCGCTCGTCGTTTCGGCTCGACGCGAGCGCCGCCATCGCGAAGGCGAAGGGGATCGAGAGCCCGACGTAACCGAGGTAGAGCATCGGCGGGTGCGCGAGCATGTACGGGTTCTGGAGGCTCGGGTTCAGGCCGGCCCCGTCCACGGGCGCAGGCTGCGTCGCGAAGGGCGACGAGACGGCGACGAGCAGGAAGGCGAAGAACGAGGCGAGCCCGCCGAGGATCGGCGCCGTCCAGGGCAGGACGTCGGTCGTCAGCCGCCGGTTCAGCGCGATCGCGCCCGACGCGGCGCCCGTCAAAACGAGGAACCAGAGGAGCAGTGACCCCTCCTGTCCGCCCCAGAAGGCCGACAGCGTGTAGCGAAGCGGCAGCTCGCGGCTCGTGTGGTCGGCGACGTAGGTGAAGCGGAAGTCGTGACGGGCGAGCGCGGCAAGAAGCACGAGCGAGGCCACGAGCGCCACGCCGAAGGCACCGCAGAGGGCGTTCCGGGCCGACTCGACGACGAGCCGACGGCGTCGCCACGCGCCGTAGGACCCCGCGACGGCGGCGTAGACGACGAGCCCGAAGGCGAGGATCAGCGCGGCTCGGCCGAGAAGCGGCACCGCGGGCGACTAGGAGGGCTTGGCGAAATAGTCGTTGTGCCGCCGGAACGCGCTGCTCGCCCCTACGACGAAGACCATTCCGCCTAGCCCTCCTAGCTCTTCGCCGAGTACTTCGACGGGCACCTGGTCACCATCGAGTCCTTCTCGGCAACGAAAACGCCGTCTCGCAGCGTTCCCGTCACGTAGACCTCGCGTCCCGTCTTGAACTGATCCGGAACCGTGCCGCGGTAGACGACCGGAACGGTCGCCGTGCCCTTCGGGTCGCGAACCGTGAAACGCATTCCTCCCGCCGCCCGCGCGTCGCCCGTCGAGCTCCCGACAACGCGCCCGCCGAGGCTCACGACGCCGCTCTGGCCGGCGAGCTGGCTCGGCTGGACGGACGGCGTTGAGCCGCCCGCCAGGCTCGTGTAGAGCAGGAAGACCGCGAGCGCCGCCGCGACGGAGAGCGCGACGACGAGGCGCACGGGATTCCGTCTCCGAGCCACCGGGTCAGTCTAGCCCCCTTGTCGCGGCCGGGGGCGCCGCTCCAGAGCCTACGATTCGGGCGCTGGAACCGGCTTGCGAAGTGGGATCCGGTAGCCGTGATCCCGGCAGAGCGCGCCCGGATCCTCCTCCGTGAGCGCGTCGCAGTACCCCTTGCCGTAGGCAGCACGCATGAACGCGGCGACGACCTCGAGGTTCCACTCGCCCACGTCGGAGGCCTCGCTCCAGAGGTCGGCGAGGCGGACGTCGATGTCCAATTCGAGAAGCTCGATGCGGCTCGGTCGCTTGGCCATGAGGGAGAAGGTAGAAGCCAGGTCGGACGGACGAGCTTGATACGGGCGGCGCGGACTCGTGCGCAGTGAACGCGCGGCTCCGCGCTCGTGTGCAAATCGCGAAAAGAGCGGCGCGATTTGCCCGCCGGCTCGCGCCGGCTCCGGCGGCAACTTGCACACGAGCGCGATGGAGCCGCGCGTTCCCTCCGCGCGAGTTTGGTCACCCCTCCCGCTACGCTCGTCACGATGTCCGAGATCCGTTTCGGGCCTGCGCGCATCCCGAACCGGGAGAGCCCGGAGGCCGCCGTCGAGCTCCTCGTCGAGCGCGGCTACACGGCCTGCGAGATCGACTTCGAGAGTGGGTTCTGGATGAAGCCGGAATGGGAGTGGGCCTCGGGGCTCGGCGAGGGCGCTCGTGCGGCCGGGATCACGCTGTCGGTACACGCACCGATCGCCGCCTGGCCCGGCCAGCTGGCCTCCGAGGCGGGCAAGCGCAAGCGCGCCTTCGGCATGCTCGATCACACGGCAGGCGTCGCGGTCGCGATGGGCGCGGAGCCCGTGGTCGTCCACCCCGGCTTCCTGCTCGGTCGGACCCGCGAGGAGTCGCTCGACACCGTCGTCGCCGACCTCGAGGAGCTGCGCGCGCGCCTCGAGCCGAAAGGCCGCGTCGTGCCGTTCGGCCTCGAGGTGATGGGCCGCGTCCGCGAGCTCGGAACGGCGGAGGACGTGTTCCACGTGGCGGCCCGTGTGCCCTGGGTCCGGCCGGTCATCGACTTCGCCCATCTCCACGCGGTGACCGACGGCGCGTTCACCGACGTCGAGGCCTTCGCAGGTGTCCTCGAGCTAGCCGATCGTCTGCTCGAGCCCGGGGCGCCGTTTCACGTCCACTTCTCCGACATTGCGTTCGCGAACCGGAACGAGACGAAGCATCTGCCCTACGGCGAGGGAACGCTTCGCGCCGAGCCGCTGGCAGAGGCGCTCGCAGCCTTCGAACGCCCGGCCACGATCATCTCGGAGAGCCCCGGGGAGGAAAGCCATCAGGCGGTTCGGGCTGCCCTCTTCGCCGTCGCGAGCCCCCAGGAGCCTCGCGCAGGAGGTGTCGAGTAAAAGCCGGCCGGTTAGAGTCCGCCCGTGGCGTTCGGGCGCAGGCGTGAGGGCGAGGGCGGCGGGAGCGTCGCGCGGCCGCGCTTGCACGGGGTCGAGCACGCCTTCTCGAAGACCGTCATGACGCTCGGGATCGTCGGCGTCGGCACGGCCGTCGCGGCGATCCTCGGCTCGCAGGACGTCCAGGCGTGGATCACCGGCCTGGTCGTCTCGCTCCTCTCCGTACTCTTCGCGGCGGTCCTCTGGTCTCGCGCGCGAGCGTGAGCGGGGCCGGACCCGAACGGCCCGGCCCCGGATGCTGCTACCTCGAGATGCCCTGAACGGTATCGCCCGTGCGGGCGTCGTCACCCTGGCGGGCGACGTCGGCCTGTGCGACGATTCCGACGAGCCGGCCCTCCTCGACGACCGGGAGCCGGCGAACCTGGCCGGCGGCCATCTTCTGGAGCGCGGAGTCGAGGTTCTCGTCCGGCGAGACCGTCTCGAGGTTCGTCGACGCGATCTCCCCGACGGTCGTGGAGCTCGGGTCGCGGCCTTCCGCCACGACGCGCAGGACGATGTCGCGGTCGGTTACGATCCCGACGAGGCGATCGCCGTCGACGACTGGAATCGGGCCGACGTCCTCCTGCGCCATGCGTCGCGCAGCGTCGACAACCGATGCCGAAGTCTCGCACGACGCCGGGCTCGAGGTCATGAGATCTCGAATCTGACCCATTCGTGCATCCCTCCTTCGCGTTTGGCTTCGCGGCGTGTACCCGTGCCTAGTGCGCCGAAACGCTCCTACGGTGGGGTTTTGTGATCGGACGCACGTACTACGAACGCGGCCGGCCCGTCGTCGTTCTCGCGCGCTGGGGCCGCGGCGGCGGGCCCCGAAACGTGCTGGTCGAGCGGTCTGACGGCGGCCGGGTCGTGCGGCCGTTCCGCGGTCTTCGCCGGGTGCCGGGCCCGACTAGAAGAGCTCGGCGCGCGGCCTGACGTCTTCCCGCGACTGGCTGAGGTTCCGCGCGGACGCCACGAGCTCGACGTGCGTAAAGGCCTGCGGGAAGTTCCCCAGCTGACGTCCGGACTCCGGGTCGTACTCCTCGGCAAGAAGCCCGAGATCGTTCCGCAGGCCGAGGAGCCGCTCGAACACCGCCTCCCCCTCGTCGTGGCGCCCGAGGAGGTTCAAATTGTCGGCGAGCCAGAAGGTGCAAGGGAGGAACGCGCCTTCCCCGGGCGGGAGGCCGTCCACCCCGACGGCGCGGTCGTCGGGCGGGTAGCGAAGGACGAAGCCGTCGACGACGAGTTCGCGCTGGATCGCCTCGACCGTTCGCCCCACCCGCTCGTCCGAGGCCGGGAGGAAGCCGACGAGCGGCATCATGAGGACGCTCGCGTCGAGCACGTCGCTGCCGTAGAACTGGACGAAGGCCCCTCGCTCGTCGTTCCAGCCCTCGCGCAGCACCTCCTCGTGAATCTCCGCGGCGAGGCACCGCCACTGTCCGACCGACCCGTCCGCGTGCGCCTGGACGTCCCGCGCAGCGCGGTCGGCCGCAACCCACGCCATCACCTTCGAGTGGGTGAAATGGCGTCGTGGGCCGCGCACCTCCCAGATGCCCTCGTCCGGCTCGCGCCAGGTCGACTCGAGGTGATCGAGGAGCGTCTTCTCGAGCTCCCAGGCGGTGGGCTCCGGCTCGAGGCCGAGCTGCTCCGCGTGGAAGAGGGCCATCATGACCTCGCCGTAGACGTCGAGCTGGAGCTGGCGCGAGGCGGCGTTGCCCACCCGCACGGGCCGCGAGGCCTCGTAGCCGGGAAGCCAGTCGAGCTCGAGCTCGGTCAGCCGCCGTTCGCCGGCCGGGCCGTACATGATCTGGAGGTCGGCGGGATCGCCCGCCACGGCACGCAGGAGCCAGTCGCGCCACGCGCGCGCCTCGTCCGTGTATCCCGCGGCCATGAGCGCGTCGAGCGTGAAGGTCGCATCGCGCAGCCAGCAGTAGCGGTAGTCCCAGTTGCGGACGCCGCCGACCCGCTCCGGAAGCGACGTCGTGGGCGCGGCGACGATGCCGCCCGTCGGCCCGTACGTCAGCGCCTTGAGGACGAGGAGGGAGCGCATGACGGCCTCGTCCCAGCGGCCGTCCCAGCGGCAGCGCGCGGCCCACTCCTCCCACCAGTCGGTCGTCTCGTCGAGTGCGCGACCGGCGTCGACGACCCGTGGCGGGCGCTCGTGCGACGGGAACCAGGTCAGGACGAACGGTACTTCCTCGCCCTCGGCGACCGTGAACTCGGCGACGGTCGTGAGGTCCTCGCCGCGGGTCTCGACCGGCGTCCGGAAGACGAGACCGTCGGGCCCGCCGACGAGGATGCGGTCGCCGTCGACCCGCCGGACCCAGGGGACGATCGAGCCGTAGTCGAAGCGGACGACGAGGCGCGTCTCCATCCGGACGCGGCCACGGCGCCCCGCGACGATCCGAACGATGTCGGGGTCGCGCTGGCGCGGCGGCATGAAGTCGATCACGCGGACCTCGCCCTCATCCGTCTCGAAGTCCGTCTCGAGCACGAGCGTGTCGCCGCGGTAGCGGCGCTCGACCCGCCGAGCCTCCCCCACCGGCGCGAGGAGCCAGCGCCCGTGCGACTCGTCCCCGAGGAGCGCCGCGAAGAGCGCCGGCGAGTCGAATCGCGGCATGCAGAGCCAGTCGATCGACCCGTCGCGGCCGACGAGCGCGGCCGTCTGCGTGTCGCCGATGAGCCCGTAGTCCTCGATCGGAAGGGCCACGCCCGTGAGTGTGCTACACGGCGAGTGCCAGCTGCCGCGCTCCGCGGTCCTTCGAGACGACCCGCCCGCCCGAGCCGATGCCGTGGCGGAGGCGGAGCCGCGCGAACCGCTCGGCGATCTCCTCCTGGTAGGCCTTCGGCGCGTAGGCGCGCGAGCCATACAGCTCGACGTACCGCGGGTAGAGCCACGGGTACGTCCGCTCGACCCACGGCATGAAGTGCTCCCGGATCCCCGGACGGACGTGGAGGACGATTCCCGATGCCCACGAGACGCCGGCCTCGGCGCAAGCCTCGAGCACCTCGTCGATGTGCTCGTCGTCATCCGTCAGCCCGGGCAGGAGCGGCGCGACGAGGACGCCCGTGCGGATGCCGGCATCGGCGAAGCGCTGCAGGATCTCGAGGCGCCGGCGGCCCGGCGGCGTCCCCGGCTCGACGACCTTCCGCACCGACTCGTCGAGCGTCCCGACGCTCATCGAGAGCGCCACGTCGGTGACCGCGGCGAGGCGGCGGAACTGGTCGAGATCGCGGATGACCATCGTCGACTTCGTCAGCATCGACATCGGATTCTCGAAGTCGGCGAGCGCGGCCAGGACGCCGCGCGTCAGCCTGTACCGGCCTTCGCAGTGCTGGTACGGGTCGGTGGCCGTCCCCATCGCGACGTGCTCGCCCTCCCACTTCGGCGAGGCGAGCTCGCACCTCAGCACGTCGACGACGTTTGTCTTCACGACGATCTTCGACGAGAAGTCCTCGCCCGGCCCGAGATCGAGGTACCGGTGGAACGCGCGCGCGAAGCAGTAGTGGCAGCTGTGCGTGCAGCCCCGATACGGGTTCACCGTCCAGCGGAACGGCACGCGGCTCGCGTCGGGGACCCGGTTCAGCGACGACTTACAGATGTCCTCGAGGTACGAGGCGCGGGCCATGCCGGAGTATAGAACATACGTTCGCCGGAGGCGGGCGGAGCCGGCCGGGGAAATCGCGCCGCCTTCCGCGCAATTTGCACAGAGCGACGTCCGAGGCCGTCGCGCTCACACCCGTCTGATGCCCCGTTTACGCGGCGTCGCGTAGCGCCTCGATCTCGCGGCACTCGGCAAGCCGCTCGAGGGCCCGCGTTTCGAGCTGGCGCACCCGTTCACGCGTGATCCCGAGCCGCCGGCCGATCTCCTCGAGGGAGACCGGGTCCGGGTCGCCGTTCAGGCCGTAGCGGAGCTTGATGATCTCCTGCTCGCGGTCGGGAAGCTCGCGCACGGCGCGGCGGAGCGCCTTCTCGCCGAGGCTGATCTCGACGTCCTCCGACGGCTCCGCCTCCTCGCGTGCGACGAGGTCGCCGAACGACGTGCCGTTGTCCTCGGCGAGCGGCCGGTCGAGGCTCGCCACCGCCCGCCCGGCGGCGCGAACCTCGCGGACCTGCTTCAGCGGGAGCTTTGCCTCCTTCGCGACCTCCCCCTCGGTCGGCTCGCGCTCGAGCTTCGTCCAGAGCGCGCGCTCCGCGCGGGAGATCTTCTGCTCGCGCTCGACAATGTGGACTGGCATCCGTATCGTCCGCGACTTGTTCGCGACCCCTCGCTGGACGGCCTGGCGGATCCACCACGTGGCGTAGGTGGAGAACTTGTAGCCGCGCCGCCAGTCGAACTTCTCGACGGCTCGGATGAGGCCGATAATCCCCTCCTGGATGAGGTCGAGGAGCGACAGGCCGTGCCCCTGCCACTTCTTCGCGATCGACACGACCAGCCGCAGGTTCGAGTTGATCATCCGGTCCTTCGCATCGGCGTCGCCCCGCTCGATCCGTTTCGCGAGCTCGACCTCCTCCTGCGCCGTGAGGAGCGGATAGCGGCCGATCTCGTTCAGGAAGAGCTGAAGCGCGTCGGTCGTCTGGACCGCGAGGTGGCCGTTTGCGTAGGCCGCGTCGACCGCGTCCTCGCGGGCGCAGTCGTCGGTGAGGTCGATGCCACGCGCGTCGACGCGGTCGAAGAGCTCCTCCGTCTCGCCGTCGCCGAGGTCGAGCGACTGGACGATCTGGTGGAGCTCCGACACATGGAGGCAGCCCTGCTCCTCTCCGTGATCGAGCAGCGCCTCGATCTGGGCCTGGGTCGTGTCGCTCGTCACCATGGGATCGGTGTGCCCGGCCCGCCGTCGACCTAATCGGGCCACGAGGGCGGAATCGGCGCCCGCGTGTGCAGGTTCGCACCGATCGAGGCGACGACGACGAACGCGACCGCGAGCCCTTCGAGCGGCGAGAGCGCCTGCGAGAGGATGAGCGCACCGACGAGCGCCGCGATCGCGGGCTCGAGACTCATGAGGATCCCGAACGCCGCCGTCGTCAGCCGCCGGAGCGCCGTCAGCTCGAGCGCGTACGGGACGACGGAGCCGAGGATGCCGACAGCGAGACCGACGGCCAGGACCGGCGGGCCGACGAGGGCGCTTCCGCCCGCGACCAGGCCCACGGGCGTCATGAGGGCGGCGGCGATCACCATCGCGAGCGTGAGACCGTCGAGGAGCGGCCACTCCTCCCCCAGGCGCTTGCCGATCAGGATGTAGCCGCCCCAGCATGCCCCCGCGGAGAGCGCGAGCGCGAGCCCGACCGGGTCCACGTCCGTCGTCGGGCTCCCGAGGAGCGCGACGCCGGCGCCGGCGAGCACGGTCCAGACGAAATCGCGGGGCCGCCGCGATCCTGCGACGGCGACTGCGAGCGGGCCGAGGAACTCGGCCGTGACCGCGACGCCGAGCGGGATCCGGTCGATCGACGCGTAGAAGAGCGAGTTCATGAGCGCGAGCGTCGCGCCGAGCGCGAGGACGGGCCGGATCGACCGCGAGCGGCAGCGACGTACGACGCCGGCGTTCAGGGCGACCAGCACGACGGCTCCGAAGAACTGCCGGAGCCAGACCGCGCCGAGCGGGCCGGCCTCCTCGAAGAGCGTCGTCGCGAGCGCAGCGCCGCTCTGGAACGAGAACGCCGCGGCCACAACGAGGAGCGGCGCGGGCGTCCGGGCGACAACGGTGTCGACGAGCCGCGGCGACGTCTTGAGGGTGCGCTCCACCGTTCGATCGTACGGCCGGCACCTGTTCACCCGTTTGGGGTGCGCGTGACCCCCCGGAGGGTGTTGTCCCGGAACAACGAGCGGCCGAGGCAGGTGAGGCAACACGCCATCTGAAAAGGAGCCGCCGTGAAGTACCTCGCTCGCATCCCCGTGCCCGCCGTCCTTCTTCTCGCCGCCCTGGCCGAGGGCTCGCTCCGGGGCTGGCGCTGGCCGTAGACGGCGCCTGATCCCTACCCCCTCGATCGGGGGATGCCACAGGGGCCGGAGCGGCTGCGATACTTGCTGCAAACCACGATGGTCGGGTGCGGCCTCCGGCGGGACAGGGGGTGCATCGTGCAACCGATCGAGCCGCTCGCCGAGTCCCCGGGCGGCAGGACGTGGACCTAGCGTGATCGACGCGGCGAGACGCGTCCGTATCTCGCGCGAGACGGCGTGGCTCCTGCCCGTCGTCCTTCCGGTCACGTTCGCGGGCTCCGCGCTCGCGACGATCGGCCTCGTGCTGCTCGTCACCTCGAGCCCGAGTGCCTCGACGGCCGCCGGGCTCTTGGCGCTTTCCGCCGCCGCGGCGTTCGTCGAGGCCTTCCCCGTGCCGATCGAAGGCGAGCACGCGAAGCAGAGCGAGACGTCGCTCGCGAACGTCTTCATCGTCGGGACGGCGGTCATCTACGGCTGGGAGGCCGCGACCGCGCTCGCGTTCGCGACGATGCTCCTGATCGAGTTCACGCGCCGGCGGCAGCAGCCGACCCGGGCCGCGTTCAACTCCGCCCTCTACGCGCTCGCGGCCGGCGCGGCGGGCTGGGCCGGCGGGGCCGTCGAGGCCGACGGACTCGGCGGACTCATCGCCGGGGCAGCGCTCGCGTCGATCGCCTTCTACGTCGTGAACATCGGCCTCCTTGCGGCGGTCGTCGCCCGGGCCGGGCGCGAGCCATATCCGACCGTTCTCGTCCGTTACGTGCGGTGGACGACGGGCCCGTTCCTGATCATGGCCTCGATCACGCTCATGCTTGCGGTTCTCTGGGATCGCTCGCCGTTTCTCGCGGGCGCGCTCGCCGGGCCGCTGATCGCCATCGCGCTCTACCAGCGGTCGGTCCATCGGGCAGTCGAGGCGATGCGGCTGGCGGCCACGGACCCGCTCACCGGTCTCGGAAACCACCGCGCCTTCCACACCCGCATCGACGAGCTCATTCACGAGTCGCGCAACGAGGGCTGCTCGCTTGCGCTCGTCCTCCTCGACGTCGACGACTTCAAGACCGTGAACGACACGTACGGCCACCCCGCCGGCGATCGCGTCCTCGCGCGGCTCTCGGGCGAGCTTCGGCGCGGGGAGAATGCGTTCCGGATCGGCGGGGACGAGTTCGCGCTCGTGGTTCAGGACACCGACGCCGCCGAGGCGCTCACCGCCGCCCGGTCGCTCGTCCATCGGGCGTGCACGATCCGGTTCGATGACGACATCACGGTGACGGCGTCCGCCGGCGTCTCCGCCTGCCCCGAGCACGCCTCCGCCCGGGACGAGCTTGTCCGGACAGCCGACCGCGCCCTCTACGACGCGAAGGAGGCGGGCAAGGGGACAGCGCGCGCATACCAGCCGGCCTCGCTCGAGATCGGCGAGCTCAAACGGCTTGCCTCGCTGCCCGACCGTGACGCCCGTCTCCGAGCCGCGGCGAGCCTCGCGTTCGCCGTCGACGAGCGCGACGCGTACACCGGGAGCCACTCGCAGGCTGTCGGCGAGCTCGCCGCGAGGGTGGCCCTCGAGCTCGGGCTCCCGCAGGAGGAGGTCGAGCTCGTCCGCCTCGCCGGACGCCTGCACGACCTCGGAAAGCTCGCGATCCCCGAGGAGATCCTGCGAAAGCCCGGCGAGCTCGACGAGGCGGAGCGGCTCGTCCTCGAGCGCCACCCGCAGATCGGGTTTCGGATGCTCCGCTCGCTCGGCGTCGAGCCCGTCGCCACCTGGGTCCTCCACCATCACGAGCGCTGGGACGGGAGCGGCTATCCGGACGGCCTAGCCGGCGAGGCGATTCCCCTCGGCGCCCGGATCGTCTTCGCCGCCGACGCGTTCGACGCGATGACGACAGAGCGCGTCTACGGCGAATGCAGAACCGAGATGGATGCGCTCGCTGAGCTGGAGCGGGTCGCGGGCGAGCAGCTCGACATCCGGATCGTCGCGGCCCTGCACGCGGTCGTCGACGCGCGGCGCCTCGTTCGCGCCTAGGCGGGTTCCCGGCCGACGATCGCCGCCCGGCAGTCCGGGTAGCGCGCCCGCCAGACTGCCACGTGGATCGTGAGCTCGCGCTCTGCCTGGGCAAGGCTCGATGCGCGGGGCACGCCGCGGCCACCTCGTCGTCGGCGACGCGCGCCTCGCACTCGGCTCGGCGGAACGTGTCGACTAGCTCGGGCAGGAGTCGAGGATCGTCGAGACGGATTCGAAAGGACATCTGGTAGCCGCTTTCAATCCATTGTGCAAGCGGCATGCGGGCGCGGTGTTTCCGGCGGTCAGCGAGCCGCCGCGCTATGGATAGGGTCGATGCATGCCCGAGACACACACGCTCGTGCTCTTCGCCCTGGCCGCGCTCGCGCTCCTGCTTGTCCCGGGGCCGGCGGTTCTCTACATCGTCGCGTGTAGTGCGGAGCACGGGCGGCGCGCCGGTCTCGTCTCCGTCGCGGGCGTCCATGTCGGCACGCTCGTTCATACGACCGCCGCTGCGGTCGGGCTCTCGGCGCTCGTCGTCTCGTCGGCGGTGGCGTTCAGCACGGTGAAGTACGCGGGCGCGGCGTACCTCGTCTACCTCGGCATCCGGAAGCTCGTCGCCGGCGACGACGTCGAGCCGGAGACATCCGGAGCGGTTTCGACCCGTGGTCTGTTCCTGCAGGGCGCGGTGGTGAACATCCTGAACCCGAAGACCGCGCTCTTCTTCCTCGCCTTCGTGCCCCAGTTCGTCGACCCCGACCGCGCCGTTTGGCCGCAGGTCGTCGCCTTCGGCCTGACGTTCGTCGTCGTCGGCCTCGTCAGCGACGGCCTCTATGCGATCGCGGCGGGTTCGCTCGCCGGCTGGCTTCGCCACCACGCGCGGGGAAGCAGGCTCGCTTCCGGAAGCATCCTCGTCGGCCTCGGCGCCGTGGCCGCCTTCGCGAAGCGCTCGTGACGAACGCCGCCGGCTTCTCGCGAGCCCGGCGCGGGGGCGCGGCGCCGGCCGGGGACGTGCACGCACGCCGCCGGGGGCAGATCGCGGTCATGGCGGCCGCGCTCGCCTGGTCGACAGCCGGGCCGCTCCAGCGCCTCCTCGAGGTGGACTCCGCGACCCAGGTCGCGGGCCGCGCGCTCTTCGCGATGATCGCGCTCGCCGCCTACGTCACATTCGTCGAGAGGGCTCCGCTGGTCGGGGCGTGCCGCGGGATCGGCCGTTGGGGGCTCGCCTTCGCCGCATGCGCAGCGGCCGCCTCTGGCGCGTTCATCGTCGCGCTGAACCACACGACGGTCGCGAACGTCCTCTTCATCCAGGCGGCCTCGCCGGTCATTGCGGCGGTCCTGGCCTGGGCCTTCCTCGGCGAGCGCTGCGCGCCGAGAATGTGGGTCGCGATCGCGCTCGCGCTGGTCGGCGTGACAGTCATGATCGGCGCGCCGGGCGGCGGATCGCTTTTCGGCGACCTGATCGCCGTCGTGATGATGCTCGCCTTCTCGGTCGGGCTCGTCATCACCCGCTACCGGCGGGACATCTCGATGGCGCCGGGCACGGCAATCGCCCAGGTCATGCTGGTCGTCGTCGCCGCGCCGCTCTCGAGCCCCGGCTCGGTCGACGCCGGCGACTGGCTCGTCCTCTTCCTCCTGGGTTTCTTCCAGATCGGCCTCGGCCTCGCGCTCCTGACGATCGGCGCACGCCTGCTTCCGGCGGCCGAGGTGGCCGTCATCACGCTGCTCGAGGTCGTCCTCGGCCCGCTCTGGGTCTGGCTCGCTTTCCGCGAGGAGCCAGGCACGGGGGCGATCGTCGGCGGCATGATCGTGATGGTCGCCGTGGCAATCCAGGCAATGGGCGGGCTCGGCGCGCGCCGGCGGAGTGCGTCCACGCCGGCTACCGATTGACAGTCGACGTGTTAGCGGACCGTGATGGTCGCCCGGAGTCGGCCCACTACCCTACGGCTGCGCGACGTTGCGGTTGAGCGACACGATCTCCTGTCGGACAAGGCGCAGCTCGTCGGCGACCAGCTTCCCGGTGGAGACGACCGCCATCGTGGCTTCGCGCATGTCGGCCGACGTGATGCTGTTGGCTCGGCCGTACGCCTCGTTCGCGAGCGTGTCGTCGGAGTCGATTCTCACCAGCTCACCTCCCTCGACGGATCTGAGATCGCCCCGAGTGATCGCTGCGGCGTCGACCGAGGGGCCCTGCAAAGTCGGGTTACACCGCGCCCGGCTACGCGGAGCGCCAGACAACCCCGCAATACGGACAAACGCTCGGCTCGGGCCCGCCGCCCGAGACCTCGCGCCCGCAGTCAGCGCAACGGCGTGGCAGGCCGGACGCGTCCCCGAGGATGCGGCGGCGACGGCGACGGATCCAGGCTCGAAATCCTTGCAGCGCCATGGCTCGACGGTAGCGCGTCTGCGCCTTCACGTATAGCGCCGGAGCGCAAGCCCGAGCGCGGCCCTCGACTATCCTCGATTCGTCCTTTGTGGAGGCTTGCCTGACACGCCCCGGCTTCATCGGCTCCGACGAGACGAAGGTCTTCGTCCGTGAGCTCGACCGCGGGTACCCCCTCATCGTCAGGGCCGAAGGTGTGTGGCTCTACGACTCGGCCGGGAACACCTACCTCGACGGGATCGGAGGCGGCGCGATGGTGGCGTCTCTGGGCCACGGGGTCCCGGAGATCGTCGAGGCGGCGGCCGAACAGGCACGTGCTGTGTCCTTCCTCTACAACCAGCAGTTCACGAGCCCTGCGCAGGAGCAGCTCGCGGAGGATCTGATCGCGGTCGCCCCGGACGCGTTCACCCGCGCGCACTTCGTCTCGGGCGGCTCGGAGGCGAACGAGATGGCCGTCCGGCTCGCGCGCACTTACCACGTCGAGCGGGGCGAGGCGGAGCGGTGGCGAGTGGTGTCCCCCGCCCAGGCCTACCACGGATCGACTGCGGTGACGTTGGCCCTCACAGGCAGACCGCACCTCCAGCGTCCGTTCGAGCCCTATCTGGTCCAGCAGCCGCACATTCCCCCGTCGACGTGGCGGTTCGACCCCAGCGGGGAGAGCGCACTCGCCGCTCTCGACCGCGTGATCGCCGAGCATGGCGCCGAGACGATCTCGGCCTTCCTCTGCGAGCCCGTGAGTGCCGCGGCCCTTCCGGCGTACTCGCCGCCCGAACGCTTCTGGCAGGGCCTGGCCGAGCGGCGCGACGATCACGGCTTCCTCGTCGTCTTCGACGAGGTCGTGACTGGAATCGGCCGCACCGGCACCTGGTTCGCGGCCGAGCAGCTGCCGGTCGCTCCGGACATCGTCACGACCGCGAAGGGTCTCGGCGCCGGCTACGCCGCCATCGGCGGGACGCTCTGCCGCGACCATGTTTACCAGGCCGTGGCCCGCGGCTCACGGGCGTTCGAGCACGGGCACACCTGGGACGGCGCGCCCCTCCCCTCGGCGGTCGGTGTCGCTGTTCTCGCCTACATGCGAGAGCACGGCCTCGTGGAACGCGTGCGCGACGCCGGCCCCGGCCTGCGGGCGCAGCTCGAAGACGCTCTGCAGGACTGCGACATGGTGCGCGAGGTCCGAGGCCGCGGCTTCCTTCTCGGCGTCGACTACGTCGACCCGAGGGACGGCGAGTCGTACCTGCCGGAGGAGCTCGGCGTCGCACGGCGGATCGACCAGGCCGCGCTCGAGCTGGGGTTGACCGTCTACTCGACCCAACCCACGGCCGACGGCTACACGGGTGACCAGTCGCTACTCGCCCCCGCGTTCGTCATGACGGACGACGAGCTTGCGCAGGTGGTGGAGCGCATGGCGGCGGCGGTGCACGCCGTCGAGCACGACGTGAAGGAGGAGCTGGCCGGCAAGGCTCTCCCTGCCGCCACGACCGCCAGTCCCTAGCCGGCGGCCTCGTCCCAGCCGGTTCGCCGCAGCGAGGCGAGAAGCGTGTCGGCCTCGAGCGCGTGCACCGTCGCGCCCCCGTACCCCGTCGTCGTCTCGGCGGCGAGGAGCGCGTTGAGGATCGCCTCCTCGGTGGCCTCGACGACAGCCTGGAAGAGCGGCGTGATCCAGCGGTTGGCGACCATGCGCACCGGGACGTCGAACGGCACGTCGTCGCAGAGGTCGTTCATCGGCAGACCGCGATTCCCGACGGCGAAGCAGAGGAAGAGGTCACCGGTGAAGTTCTCTCCGAGGCCCCCAGCGCGGGCGACGCCCAGACCTGCCCGCTGGGCGAGCCGCTCGCACTGGGTCGGGAGGAGCGGGGCGTCGGTGGCCACGACCCCGATGATCGAGCCGGCGCCGGCCTCGTCGAACGCGCCCGGGGACGGGACGTCGCTCGTCGGGATCTCGCGACCCACGGGATACCCGTCGACGCGGAGCTGCTCTCGGCGTCCATGGTTCGCCTGGACGAGGACGCCGACCGCGCTGCCCTCCGCCTCCGGGACGACGCGTGACGCCGTCCCGATCCCGCCCTTGAACCCGTGGCAGATCATCCCTGTGCCGCTGCCGACGTTCCCCTCCGGGACCGGGCCGTCGCTCGCCGACGCGAGGGCCGCGAGGACGTCCTCCTCGGTGACCCGCATCGCGTTCACGTCGCTCAAGACGCCGTCCCACGTCTCCCCGACGACCGGGAGGCTCCAGAACCGACCGCCGCGCCGCGAGGCCTCCTAGCGGACGAGCGCGTCCCGGACGACGCCGATGCTGTGCGTGTTCGTCAGACCGACGGGGGATTGCAGCATCCCCGACTCCCGCACCCACTCGAGCCCCGTCAGCTCGCCGTTCCCGTTCAGGCGGTGCGCGCCGGCGAACACCGGATCGGCCCAGGCATCGCGTTCGTGTGGGAGGAGGACCGTGACGCCGGTGCGTATGTCCGCGCCCTCGACGAGCGTCGAATGCCCGACCCGGACGCCGCGAACGTCCGTGATCGCGTTCCTCTCGCCCGGCGGCAGGTCGCCGATGCGGATGCCGAGATCCCGGGCGCGCGGCCGAGCCATCGCTAGCCGGTCGTGAACTGGTGGCTCTTGACCTTCCCCTTGCGAAACTCGACGAGGGCGCCGCGGAGGATGCCCTCCGTGTACTCGCTCCCGGGGTTGATGCAGATTGTGTGCCCGACCTTGGTCGCCCCGCGGGATTCGTGCAGGTGCCCGTGGAGCCCGAGAAGAGGCTGATAGCGCTCGATCGCGGCGCGGCAGGCCGTGCTCCCGACCGGGTGCATCTCGATGCCGCCGGCGCCCGCGGTGACGCTGAAGTCCTCGCGGAGCCTCGGCCCGGCGTCGATCCCCGTGTCGTACGGTGGGCAGTGGAAGTTGAAGACCGCCCGTGCGGGATCGTCGAGCTGCAAGATGGCCGCCTCGAGGCGCCGGCCGAGCTCCTCCTCGGAGACGTCGCGGGGGCAGGCCCACGGCGTCAGGTTGGCGTAGCCGCAGCTGGCCACCTGGGTGCCGTCCGGGAGCCGGACCACCCGCCCCTCGAGGAACTCGATCCATTCGGCGCCCTCGAACGCGGCGTCGACCTCCGGCGGGTCGTCGTTCCCTGCGTTGATCAGGCACGGGATCTCCTTCGTGCCGAGACGTTCCGCGGCCAGCTCCGCCCACGCC
>Ga0126313_10000083_pt1 | contig 37490 bp, 44 predicted proteins | sample Plot105A_FD_89954 | JGI IMG/M metagenome (GOLD analysis project Ga0126313, IMG submission 89954) | Serpentine soil microbial communities from UC McLaughlin Reserve, CA, USA - Plot105A | ecosystem: Environmental > Terrestrial > Soil > Grasslands | place: USA: UC McLaughlin Reserve, Lake County...
ACGCGACGATCATGATCGTCCAGGAGGCCGACCGCTTCGGCCTCGCGCAGCTCCACCAGCTTCGCGGCCGCGTCGGCCGCGGGTCCGAACAGAGCTACTGCCTGCTCGTCTCGCGCGCGAAGGATGAGCTCACGGACACCGCACGCCGCCGGCTCGAGGCGATGGTCGAAACGAACGACGGCTTCCGCCTCGCCGAGATCGACCTCGAGCTCCGCGGCGAGGGTCAGCTACTCGGCACGCGCCAGTCGGGCCTGCCCGACCTCCGCTTCGCGAGCCTGACCCGCGACCGCGAGCTTGTGGCAAAGGCGCGCGAGTGGGCCGGGCGCCTGGCGGACCTCGACCCCGCGGTTCTCGAGCCGCTCGACGCGGAGGTCGAGCGCCTTCTCGGCGATGCGGATCATCGCGGGTTCGCGTAAGGGCGCTCGGATCTATGCGCCGCGGGGTCGCGAGACGCGGCCGACGGGCGACCGTGTCCGCGAGGCGCTTTTCAACCTCGTCGGCCCAGTCGACGGCATGGACGTCCTCGACCTCTACGCCGGCTCGGGCGCGCTCGGCCTCGAGGCGCTCTCTCGCGGGGCCGACTCCGCGACCTTCGTCGACTCAGACCGGGCGGCGGCGCGGACGATCAACCGGAACCTCGACACGCTCGGCCTGGCCGGGGCACGCGTCTACGTCGACGACACGGCGCGTCGGCTGGCGGCTGACGCGGCGCGCGGCAGGCGCTACGATCTCGTGCTGATCGACCCTCCGTACCGCGAACTTGCAGGCGTTTTGCCGGTGCTCGCCCCGCATCTCGAAGCAGTCCTCGCCGCCGGCGGCCTCGTCGTCGTCGAGTCCGACGCACGCGAGGAGCCCGAGCTTCCGCTTCCGCTTCGGACGACGCGACGCTACGGGTCGACGCGGATCACGGTCTTCGAGGCGCCGGCGTGAGCTCGCGGAGCCCCGTCACTTGCATCTGCCCTGGCGCATACGACCCCGTCACGAACGGGCACCTCGACATCATCACGCGCGCGGCCGGGATCTTCGAGCGGGTGGTAGTCGGTGTCGTCCGCGATCCGCAGCACAAACAGGCGATGTTCAGCGCCGAGGAGCGTGTCGACTTCCTGCGCGACGCGCTCGTCGAGTACCCGAACGTCGAGGTGGAGGTCTTCTCCGAGCTCGTGGTCGAGTTCGCGCGCCGCTGGGGCGCGAAGACAATGGTCAAGGGCCTGCGGGCGATCTCCGACTTCGAGTGGGAGTTCCAGATGCACCACCTCAACAGGAAGCTCGCGCCGGAGGTGGAAACGATGTACCTCATGTCGAGCCCGCAGTACAGCTTCCTCTCGTCAAGCGGCGTGAAGGAGATCGCATCGTTCGGCGGGGCTGTCGACGAGCTCGTCCCGGGGCCCGTCGCCCGCCGGTTCGAGGAGATGTTCCCGCGCGCGAAGCCCGGCGCGCCTGTGAGTCCCCGCGAGTAGACTGGTGGCCCCATGGACGTTCTCGTACTGATCGACAAGCTCGACGACCTCGTGCACAACGCGAAGGCCGTGCCGCTCACGGACCAGGTCCGCATCGACCGCGAGGAGATCTACGACATCCTCGACCAGATGCGCGCGACGATTCCCGAGGAGATCAAGCAGGCACGCTGGATCGTCAAGGAGCGCCAGGAGATGCTGGCCGAGGCCAAGCGCGAGAGCGATCGCATCCTCGGTGAGGCGCGCGAGCAGGCGGTGCGGGAGGCGTCGCAGACGGAGATCGTGAAGCTCGCCGAGCGGCAGGCGCAGGAGATCGTCGACGAGGCGCGGCGTCAGGCGCGCGAGACGCGGCTCGAGATGGAGGACTGGGCCGACTCGATCCTCTCGACGCTCGAGGTGAACCTCGACAAGTTCCTCGGCGCTGTGCGCCGCGGGCGCGAGCGGCTGCATGAGCGGTCGCAGGAGTCGGTGATGGCTGGCGTCACCGACGAGACGCACGTCGCGTAGGGAATCGCGCCGCATTTCGCGCGATTCCCGCTCTGAGGGCGCGCGAAGCGCGCCCGGATTCCCGCTTCCCGGCACCGGCCACGACGCGGCCGTCGCCGTTCCCGCGCCCGGCCGCGGCCCGCAGCACTGGGCGGGCGCGTCGAGCGCTGCTCTCGACGTCGACGGCACGTTCGTCGTTGCCTACCGCGTCCGTGTGACGGAGAACGGCCACGCTGCAACCGTCGTCGCACGTTCGGAGACGGGCGTGGGCATGACGACCGTCGCCACGCTCGACAAGGATCGCTTCGGGGCGATGTCGATGGAGCGGCCGGCGGTCGTGCGGACGCCCGAGGGACGGTGGCGCCTCTACACGTGCTGCGCGACGCCGGGGAGCAGGCACTGGTGGATCGACGTCATCGAGGCCGACAACCCGGCCGGGTTCGCCGAGGCCGAGGCCCGCACGGTCTTCCCCGGCGACGACACGGTCGCGGTGAAGGACCCGATCGTCCAGCTGCGCGACGGCGTGTGGCACGCGTGGATCTGCTGTCACCCGCTCGACGAGCCCGACGAGGAGGACCGCATGACAACCGCGTACGCGACGAGCGCCGACGGGCTCGACTGGGAGCAGCGCGGCAACGCGCTCGAGCCGCGGCCTGGAAGGTGGGATTCGCGCGGCGCGCGGATGACCGCTGTGCTGGCCAACGGCTGGGCGACCTACGACGGGCGGGGGACGAAGGACGAGAACTGGTTCGAACGGACGGGACTCGCGCGGGCGACCGGCGAGCCGGGGCGTTTCGAGGCCGCGAACGAGGCGCCGACGACGCACGTCCGGTATCTGGACGCGCTCGCTCTCCCCGGCGGCGGCTATCGGATCTGGTACGAGGCGCCGCTCGCCGACGAGAGCCACGAGCTGCGAACCGAGCTGGTTCCGTAGCCCGCCCGACGCGCCGGAGCCGCCCTGCTTCGGGCGGGCAGAGCTTGTCGGGTTCGTCACGAACCCAGTAGAACTCACCGATGAACCGGATGCCGCGCACGACCTGGCTCGTCGTCGGAGGAATCGGCGTGCTGCTCGTCGTCGCCGGCATCGACGCAGTTCGCTCCCCGGGCAGCGAAGACGCCGGAGCGGAATCGGAGAAGACGAACACGACCGAGACGCGCGCCCAGCCAACCCCGGCGCCGACGGGCGAGTACACTCTCTCCGCCCGGCAGGAGATCGAGGGGGCCGGCAACGAGTGGGCACGGCTCTACGCCAGCGGTAACCGCCGCTTTGCTGCCCTCGGGACGTGCATCTACATGACCCAGCCGGCCTGCGAGCGCACCGCCTGCGAGCACGTGGGGGGCCGGCCGATCCGAAACTGCACGCCCCCGACCTGGGCGTATCGAAGGTCCTTCGCAGACGCCAAGATCACCGCCATCGTCATCGAGGGTCGCCACGCCGGAGTCAGGTTCTCCAATGACGAAACAGTGCTGTTCCTCGACGTCGGCCAGGCCTGGCAGATCGCCTACGTCGGCATCAAACGTCTGCAGGCCGAGCACTGTCGTCGCATCGTTGAGGAAGAGATCGGATGCCCCGTGCTGCGGCATGGACTCGAGCAACTCCGCCCATAGGACCGGGCGGCCCGCCAACCGTTGAGCAGGTACAGACGGGCGCTACGCTGAGTAGCGTGACACAGCTCGATCTGAGGACGCTCCGGATCCGCTCCGGCGAGCAGTTCCGCGACACGCGGCAGGTGCACGTGGACCCGCTGACTCTCGCCGGTCAGCGCTACGTGGCCGTGCCCAGGGAGCCGGAGGCGGACGTCGTCGTGACGCGCACTCGCTCGGGCTTCGTCCTCGAGCTCTCGCTCGACGCCAGGCTCCACGGGCCGTGCTTCCGCTGTCTCGACGATGCAGCCCTGACGCTGCCGCTCCGTGGCCGCGAGTACCACTCGTCGGACGCCCCGGAGGCCGACGAGCTCCGGAGTCAGTACGTCTCCGACGATCGCCTCGACCTCTCGGCCTGGGCGCGCGACCTCCTTGCCCTCGCTCTACCAGACAAGATCCTCTGCCGCGACGAGTGCGCCGGCCTCTGCCCGGTCTGCGGCAAGAGCCTGAACGCCGAGCCGCACGAGCACGCGGAAGCGGGCGACGACCCGCGGTGGGAGGCGCTCGCGGAGCTCCGCGAGCGCCTTTAAGCCGCCTGCGAGGAACGCCCTACCCTCGAAGAACGCGCGGCGCTGCCTCAGGCACGGCGTTCACCTGTCGGATCCTCGCGAGCAACACGACGGCCACCAGAACCATCAGCATGCCGGCAGCGATGAAGGTCTCGCGCGAACCGGACAAAGTCGCTGCCGCTCCGCCCACGACCAACGCCCCGAGCGTGCTCCCTCGCACCATGGCGTTTACCCGCGCGAGGACGCGACCCCGGTAAGGCTCCGGTGTACGGTCGAGGAGGAGCGTGCTCGCGTCCACGTTGACGATGCCGTTCGTCGCGCCCACGAATGCCCACGCGATGGCGAAGACCCAGAGCGCCGGCGCGAGCCCTGCCAGAGCGACCCCGAGGCCGAGGGCGAGCGCTGCCGCAGCCGCTCGTCGGGCACGGGTTCTCTCCGACGCCGGTCGGCCCGCAACCACCGAACCGATCACGATCGCGCCGGCGAGCACTGCGGCGATCAGCCCGAAGGCGGTCGCGCTCGCGCCGAGCGGGCCGCGAAGGAGAAAGACCTCGACGACGTTCGTCACCTCGCCGACGAGCACGAGGATGCACAGCCCGACGATGACGGGCCAGATGAAGGCGTCACTCCTGAGCGAGTACGTGTGGCCAGGCGTGGCGTCGGCGTCGTCGCGGGCGGCGGAGCCGCGGGTTGCGCGAACTGCGTAGGCGACCGCAGCGAGCACGAGAAAGGTCACGGCGTCGATCAGAAGGGGGGCGGCGTAGCCGAGCAATCCCGCGGCCACGCCTGCGACCGCCGGGGCCGCGACCGCGGCGACCGTCGTCATCGCCTGCGACGCCCCGACCGCGGAGCCGACCTCTTCGCCCTGGACGATGCTCGGAATGAGCGCCTGCCACGCCGGCAAGGCGACGACGGTGCCCGCCTGGAGTGCCAGAACGAGAACGTAGGTCAGCCAGAGCGGCCCGGCGAACGCGAGCGCTGCGCAGCAGGCTGCCTGCCAGACCGCGGTCGCGATCGCGAGGCGGCGAAATCGCACCGAGTCGACGAGCCGGCCGGCCAGCGGGGCCAGGGCGACCACCGGCATCGCGAAGCAAAGCAGCAGGCCCGTGATCGACCACGGCCCGAGCCCCTGGTCGTAGACGCGCAGCATCAGGGCGACCAATGCCACGTCGTCGCCGAACGCACTGATCGCCCGACCGGGGAGCATCAGCCGCAGGTCCCGATGCCGCCAGATCGACCGTTCGCGCGAGAAACGAAGCATTTGCTTCACGACTATAAAGCATTTGCTTCACGCCTGTCGCGACCACGTACGATGTGTTCCGATGCCGCGATCGCCTACGAAACCGGCCCGCCAGCGTCGCGCCCGAGACGGCGACGTTCGCCTCGAAGGGCCGGGAGCGATCCGCGCCCTCGCCCACCCGGCGCGGCTGACGATCGTGGACGAGCTGTACCAGGGCACCGAGCGGACGGCCAGCGAGCTCGCCGAGCTCACCGGCCTCTCGCCGAGCGCGATGAGCTACCACTTGCGGGCGCTCGAGCGCTGGGGCGTCGTGGAGCGGGGGAAGACGCGGGCGGACGCGCGCGAGCGCCCGTGGCGCGCTTGCGGCCGCGCGCTGTCGCTCGAGTCGGACGCAGACTCGGCCGCGGCCGCAGACGTGATCGTCGCCGGCTACCTGCAGCAGCTCCGCGACGAGCTCCGCCGCTGGGCGCTCGTCGAGCAGGACGAAAGCGCGACGTCGCGCGAGGCCGCGGGCGTGCGGCGCTCCCTCCTCTGGCTGACCGAGGACGAGCTCGGCACCTTTTCGACCGAGCTCCGGGCCCTGATCGACAAGCACGTCGGCGATCGGGATGGCGCGAACCATCCGGAGGGAGCCAGGCGCGTCCTCTGCATGCTGGCGATCGTCCCGGAGGCGGGCGAACGCTAGAGATCGGCGCCATAAGCGCGCTACCGTGCGGCATCGCGCGGGTGAACGGACGGCTTCGCCGTCCTCCATGCGAATCGCGCGAAAGGCGGCGCGATTCGCCCGGCCGCTAGCGCGGCCTCCCGCGGCGCGATTCGCCCGGGGGCTTCGCCCCCTCCGGCTATACTTCGCCGCCGCTCATGGCCGTTCCGAAGCGAAAAGTCTCGAAGTCGCGCCGCGACAAGCGTCGCGCGACGCACAAGATCTCGGCGCCGAGGCTCATCGCGTGCCCGCAGTGCCACCAGCCGAAGCTCCCGCACCGCGTCTGCCCGACCTGCGGCACCTATCGCGGCCGCGAGGTCGAGCCGCTCGAGACCCCCGCTCCCTAGAAGCGCCATGACCACGGTCCGCGTCGCGGTCGACGCGATGGGCGGCGACCGGGCTCCCGAGGAGATCGTCGCGGGCGCTCTCGAAGCCCGTTCGAACGCGCTCGAGCCGATCCTCTTCGGCCGCGCATCGCTCCTCGACCCGCTTGCCGACGGGCTCGAGGTGGTCGACGCGCCGTCGGTCGTGGCGATGGACGAGAAGCCCGCCGACGCGTGTCGAACGAAGCGGGACAGCTCGCTCTTCGCCGTCTGCTGCGCCGTCGCCGACGGCCGCGCGGATGCGGCGGTCTCTGCGGGGAACACCGGCGCGCTCCTCGCGGCGGGGCTCCTCGAGCTGCGCCGCCTGCGCGACGTTCACCGGCCCGCGATCGCCGTCCCGATCCCGTCTTTCCGGGGGCCGTCGGTCCTGATCGACGCGGGTGCGAATGCCGACGCGCGCCCCGAGCACCTCGTTCAGTTCGGCCACATGGGCGCGGTCTTCTCCTCGGAGATCCTCGGTGTCGCCAACCCGAGCGTCGCGCTCCTGTCGATCGGCGAGGAGCCCGAGAAGGGCAACCGCCTGGTCCGCGAGTCGCACGACCTGCTCACGTCGAGCGGCCTCCGCTTCGCCGGCAACGTCGAGGGGCGCGACCTCCTCGCGGGCGCCGCGGACGTCGTCGTCTGCGATGGCTTCACCGGAAACGTCTCGCTGAAGGCGCTCGAAGGAACGATCCTGACCACCCTCGGCGCCCTCCGGGAAGAGATCGCCGCGACGTCGACCGGGAAGCTCGGCGGGCTCCTCATCCGGCCGGCCGCGCGGCGGCTCCGGCGGCGCCTCGACCCGGACACGTACGGGGGCGCCTTCCTGCTCGGCCTGCGCGGCATCGTCGTCAGCGCCCACGGCAGCTCGGGCCGAACGGCCGCGGCGAATGCAATTCGCCTCGCGGCGCGCGGGGTCGAGGCGGGCGTCGTCGAACGTCTCGAGGCCACGCTCGCCGCCAAGCGGGAACCCGCCGCGAGCACGGTCGAGTAGCCCGACTCTCCGTGGTAGCATCCGCCGTCCGCTGAGGTCAGAGACCCCGAAAGGCAGGTAGACGCGCAGGATGGCAACCCGCGAGGAGATCTACGACCAGATCAAGGCCGTGCTCGTCGAGCAGCTCGGCGCCGACGAGAGCCAGATCAAGGAAGAGGCGTCCTTCCAGGACGACCTCGACGCGGACTCTCTCGACCTCGTCGAGCTCATCATGGAGCTCGAGGACCAGTTCGGGGTCAAGATCTCGGACGAGGACGCGCAGGGGATTCAGACCGTCGGCCAAGCCGTCGACTACATCAACTCGCACCAGTAGCAAGATCGCCGAGAGGGACGAGACCGCCGCGCTCGTCCGTCTCGTCGATGCGCTGCCGAAGGAGCGCCTGGAGCGCGCGTTCACGCATACGTCGTGGGCGAAGGAGCGCTCCGAGTCCTATGAGCGCCTCGAGTTCCTCGGCGACAGCGTGCTCGGGCTCGCGATCGCGCAGGAGCTCTACGACCGGTTCCCCGGCCATCAGGAGGGCGAGCTCGCGAAGATCCGGGCGCACGTCGTGTCCCGCCAGAGCTGCGCCGTCGTGGGCCGCCGCCTCCGGCTCGGCGACCGGCTCGTCCAGCACGGCGCGGGACGGATCCCCGACGACGAGCTCGAGCGCCTGGCGAAGAACAAGAACGTCGTCGCGGCGCTCGTCGAGGCAGCCCTCGGCGCGCTCTACCTCGAGCACGGGTTCGAGGCGATTCGCGAGCCGATCCTCGCGGCGTTCCGCGAGCGCATCCAGTACGCGATCACGTCGCACGTCGACTACAAGACGGAGCTTCAGGAGGAGCTCGCCCGCCGCGGCCTGGCGGTGACCTACGCGGTCGTCGAGGTCGAGGGACCTCCGCACGACCGTCACTTCACGTGCGCGGCCCTCGTCGACGGCGACCAGCTCGGCGTGGGGGAGGGCGCGTCGAAGAAGGCCGCCGAGCAGGAGGCGGCGCGTGAAGCGCTCGCCCGGTTCGGCCGCGAGGAGTAGGCCCGCCGCGCCGTCCGCGTGGATCGTCAACCTTCGGCCCACGTGTTCCTGCGCTCTGTCACCCTGCGCGGCTTCAAGTCCTTCCCCGACTCAGTGGAGGTTCGCCTCGAGCCGGGGGTCGCGGTCGTCGTCGGGCCGAACGGCTCGGGCAAGTCGAACGTCGCGGACGCGATCGTCTGGGCCGCCGGCTCGCTGAGCCCGACCGAGCTTCGGGCCGACAAGCCGGACGACGTCATGTACGCGGGCTCCTCGACGCGCCCGCCCGCCGACTGGTGTCAGGTCGAGCTCGTCTTCGACAACGCGGCGGGCGACGGACCGCTCCCCTTCTCGGAGCTCTCGATCGCGCGCCGGCTCCACCGCGGCGGAGAGGGCCGGTACCTGGTCAACGGCGCTTCCGTCCGGCGGCTCGATCTCGTCGAGCTCCTGGCGGACATCGGGCTCGGCGGCGAGATGCACTCGATCATCGGGCAGGGCCGCGTGGAGCAGATCCTCGCATCGAAGCCTGCGGAGCGGCGGGCGCTCGTCGAGGAGGCCGCCGGGCTCGGCAAGTTCAAGCGCCGCCGCCACCGGGCCGAACTCAAGCTCGCCCGCGTCGCCGTCCAGGTCGAGCGCGCTCGCGACCTCGAGGACGAGGTGAAGAAGCGGCTTCGGCCGCTCGCTCTCCAGGCGACCGCGGCCCAGCGGGCCGACAAGCTCCGCGGCGAGATGGCGCGCCTGCGCGGGCGGCTGACGGCCGGTGAGCTCGCAGACGTCGAGCGCCGCGCAGCGGAGGTGGACGAGCGGCGCGCCGCGGCGGCGAGCGAGCGGCGGGCGCGCGAGCAGCGGCTCGAGGGTGTGCTCGAGGAGCGCCACCGCGTCGAGCAGGAGCTCGGGGAAACCGCCTCGCGCCACGAGCAGGCGACTGCGGCGCTTTACCGCCACCGGACGGCTGTCGAGCGCATCGAGCTCCGGCGCGAGCGGGCCGAGGAGAGCGCGGCCGCGCTTCGCGACGAGGCGGGTCGCGCGCGACGGCTTGCCGAGGCGCCGCGTGACGAGGCGCCGCTCGGGGAGCTCTCCGCTGCCGAGGTCGCCCTGGCTGCGGCGGCCGACGCGACGCGAGCCGCGATCGCCGAGCGTGAGTCGTTGGCGACGAGGGCGCGCCTGGCGGAGGAGCGCCTCTCGGCGCTCGAGCGCAGCCTTGCCGAGGGCGAGGGGCTGCCGCCTGCGGCGCGTGCGCTCGCCGACGAGGGCGCACCCCTGGCTCTGAAGTCGCTCGAGATCGACGAGGGCTACGACCGCGCCGTCGCCGCCGCGCTCGCGTGGCGTGCCGCGGCCGTCCTCGCGGAGGGCATCGATGACGGCCTGGCGCTGCTCGGGCGGGCGCGCTCCGAGGGTCTCGGCACGCTCGCCGTCCTCGTGCCGAAAGCGGCGCCCGCGTCGTCCGGAGCGCCGCCGGTCTCCGGTGCCGAGCGCCTCATCGACCACGTCCGGCCCGGGCCCGGCGGTAAGCCCGTAACCGCCGCGCTCGCCGACGTGTGGGTGCTCGAGTCGGCCCGTTTCGCCGCGGCGAACCACGGTGTCGTCGTCTCTCGCGAGGGCGAGGGCTACGACCCCGAGCGGGGCGAGCTCTGGTTCGCGGGCGAGGCGGCCGAGAGCGTGCTCCTCGGGCTGCACGCGCGGCGCCGGACGCTCGCGCTCGAGGCGGACGAGCTCGGCGCTGCCGCCGAGACGGCTTCCCGAGCGGCCGCCGAGGCCGTCGCGGCGGAACGAACGGTCCGCGATCGCGTCGATTCGGCGCGGCGGGCCGTAGGGCGGATGCCTGATTGGGTGGATCCGCGCGATGCCGACCACCTCGAGTCGCTCGCCCACGCGGCCGCGCAGGCGCTCGAGCTCCTAACCAGCGCGACGCAGGCCGCGAACCGTTTCGAGCCGGCGCTTCGAGCCCGCGCCGACGCGGGTGGAGTGCGGTCCGCTGAGCTTGGCGAGGAGCTCAGACGCCTTGGCGCGTCGGAGGCTGACCTGCGCCGCGCGGCCGGCGAAGCGGTGGAGCGGACGTCAGGGATCGCTGTCGAGGCGGCGACGCTCGAGGCGCAGGCCCGCGAGCTCCGCGCCCGCCTTCCGGAGGACGCGGATCCGGAGGAGCTACCGGATGACGAGGCCGACGGGTTGCGCGCGACCCTCGAGCGGCTCGACCGGCGCCTCGTCGCGCTCGGCCACGTGAACCCGCTCGCCGCGGAGGAGCACGCGCGAGAGTCGGAGCGACTCGCCGACCTGCGGGGGCAGCGGGAGGACCTCGAGCGGTCGCTCGCGGAGCTGGAGCGCGTGCGCGACGAGCTGACGGAAACGGTCGAGACGCGGTTCGCCGAAACGTACGCCGCGGTCGAGCGGCATTTCGCCGACGTGGCCGGGACGCTCTTCCCGGGCGGGAAGGGGCAGCTCATCGCCGTCGCGGGCGAGGACGGCGAGGAGCCTGGCATCGAGCTCGAGCTCCAGCCCGCGGGCAAGAGGATCACGCGGCTCTCGCTTCTCTCGGGCGGCGAGAAGTCGCTCGGCGCGATCAGCTTCCTCTTCGCGCTCTTCCTCGCCCGTCCGTGCCCCTTCTACCTCCTCGACGAGGTCGAGGCGGCGCTCGACGACACGAACATCACGCGCTTCGTCGAGTTGCTCCGCGGCTACGCCGACCGGGCGCAGTTCGTAGTCGTGACCCACCAGAAACGGACGATGGAGGCCGCGGATATCCTCTACGGCGTCACGATGGGCGCCGACGGAGTCTCGCAGATCGTCTCGAAGCGACTCGCAGCCGAGCCGGTGCACGCGCTCGGCGCGTGACGGTCAGCTGGGCCGAGTTCCTCGGCGCCGAGGAACTCGAGGGCGAGCCCGAGGAGCAGCGCCGCGGCTGGTTCTCGCGCCTGCGCGAGTCGCTCGGCGCGAGCCGCGAGGCGCTGACTCGGGAGATTGCAGGCGTGGTCTTCGACCCCGGCGACGACGAGGCGTGGGAGCGGATCGAGGAGGCGCTCGTCCAGGCGGACGTGGGCGTGCCGGCGACGGTCGAGATCGTGCGGCAGCTCGAGGCGCGCGATCCCCAGACGGCCGCCGACCTGACCGAAGGCCTCCAGGAGGTCGTCGCCGACCTCGTGTCCCCCGCCGGCCCGCCGCGGCTCGCACTCGACGGCGACCCGACGGTCGTCCTCGTCGTCGGCGTGAACGGCACGGGGAAGACGACCACGATCGGGAAGCTGGCGAGCCGGCTCGGCGCCGCCGGGCACTCCGTCGTGCTCGCGGCCGCCGACACGTACCGCGCGGCGGCCGAGGAGCAGCTCGAGATCTGGGCGGGGCGGGCGGGCGCGGACTTCGTGGGATCCTCCCGGGGCGCAGACCCGGCCGCCGTCGCGTTCGACGCGATCGAGGCGGCACGCGCCCGCGGCCATGGCGTCGCGATCGTCGACACGGCCGGGCGCCTCCACACGCAGACGAACCTCATGGAGGAGCTCGCGAAGGTCCGGCGCGTGATCGCCGGGAGGCTCGACGGCGCACCGCACGAGACGCTCCTCGTCGTCGACGCGACCACCGGCCAGAACGGGCTCCAGCAGGCCCGCCTCTTCGGCGGCGCGGTCGAAGTCACCGGTGTCGCGCTCACGAAGCTCGACGGCACCGCGAAGGGCGGGATCGCCGTGGCGATCGCCCATGAGCTCGGCCTCCCGGTGAAGCTGATCGGGATCGGCGAGACGCTCGACGACCTGCAGCCCTTCGACGCAAGGGACTTCGCCCGCGCGCTCGTCGCGCCTGCGGCTTAAGGATCTCGTTAAGCCTGGCCGCGTCGGCTGGCGACGGATGCTCCGTCGTCGCTAGAGGTAGGGACCATGAATGGCCTCATCGACCGCCTGAACGACGCAACGCCCCTGACCGAGCCGCTCGGGAAGCTCGTCGTCGTCGTCGGCTTCTTCGTGCTCGCGTGGCTCGGCTCGCGGCTCGCCGGGCGCGCCGCCGCCTGGCTCGTCGACCGTTCCGAGCGGCGGCGCGGCGACGAGGGCGACCCGATGGACACGGCGCTCATCACCTCGTTGAAGCAGCGCGAGACCGCGATCTCGCTGGTGGTCACGACGGCGCGCTATCTGCTCTACGGCATCGCGCTCCTGCTCGCCATCGCCGTTCTGACGGGGGCGCGGCGCATCGAGACCATCGTCGGCGCGTCGTTCCTCGCGATCGTGCTCGGGTTCGCGGCCCAGCGCTTCCTGACGGACATCGTGGCCGGGATGCTCATCTTCTTCGAACGGTGGTTCCGGGTGGGCGACACGGTGGCGATTGAGCCGCTCGGCGTCGAGGGCATCGTCGAGGAGTTCTCGCTTCGCTCCGTGAAGGTCCGAACCGTGAGCGGCGAGGTGGTGCACGTCGCGAACTCGGAGGTCAAGGCGGCGCGCGTGATCCCGCGCGGCTACCGCGAGCTCGTCGTCGAGGTGTTCGTCTCGGACTGCGAGGCCGGCCGGGCGGTCGTCGAGGAGATCGCGAAGGTCGTCCCGGGCGGCCCGACCGGGTTCGTGCGGCGACCGGCGATCGAGGACGTCGAGCCGCTCGACGACGCGTTCTTCCGGATCCGCGCGGCCGGCGCGGTCGCCTCGGGACGCGAGTGGCTCGCGGAGGAGCTCTACCCCAACCTCGTGAAGGAGCGAATGCCGGACGGCGTCCTGGTGCACGGGCCCGTCGTCATGCGCGTGGACGAGCAGGCGAACCGCCGCTTCGCCCGCGTCGCGTGGCGCGGCGACCGAACGGCGCGTCGCGGGTCGACGCCCGAGCCGCTCCGCCCCCTCCGCCGGCTTCGCGAGACCGAGCGCGAACGGGCCGAGGTCGCGCGCCGCTAGGCTCGCGCGTGTGCCCGACCCCGTCTTCGTAATCACCGGCGCCTCGACCGGAATCGGTGCGGCAACTGCACGTGCGGCGGTCGAGGTGGGCTACCGCGTGGTCGTCGCGGCGCGCTCGGAGGACAGGCTCGCAGGGCTCGCGGAGGAGCTCGGCGGAGAGGAGCGCGCGCTCGCAGTCCGCTGCGACGTGAGCGAGTGGGAGGACCAGGAGGAGCTGGTCTCGCGGACACTCGAACGCTTCGGCCGCATCGACGTCGCGTTCGCGAACGCCGGCTTCGGGGCCAAGCGCGGGTTCCTCGAGGAGACGCCGGAGTTCTGGCGCAGCATGGTGCTGACGAACGTGCTCGGCGTCGCGTACACGATCCGCGCTGTCCTGCCCGCGATCCGCGAATCCCGTGGCCACGTGGTCCTGACGTCGTCCGTCGCGGGCCGCCGCGCACTCGCAGGCTCGCTCTACTCGTCGACGAAGTGGGCGGTGACCGGGATGGGCGAGGCGCTCCGGCAGGAGCTGAATGGGAGCGGGTGCCGCGTCACGCTGATCGAGCCCGGGATGGTCGACACGCCCTTCTTCGACGATCCGGTCACCGATGCGCTCGCGCCGGAAGATGTGGCGCGCGCCGTCCTGTACGCGGTCTCGCAGCCGTCGCACGTGGACGTGAACGAGATCCTCGTGCGCCCGACCGCGCAGAACAGCTAGCGCGGCCGCCCGTCTTGCGGACGGCCGCGCGCCGGCATCGCCTCTAGCGCTCGACCACGAACGCGATCTTCACGGTCGTCCTGTACTCGACGATGCGTCCGTCCTCGACCACGCAGCTCATGGTCTCGACGTCCGCGCCGGTGATCCCGCGAACCGTCTTGGCGGCCTCCTCGACCGCATGCTGCGCAGCCTTTGCGAAGCTCTCCGGCGAGGACCCGATCACGGTGCTGACCTTGACGACTGCCACGGCTTTCCTCCTGGTCTTCGAATGCAAGTGCGGGGCTACACTTCCCGGCTGCCCGTGTTCGACACGCTTGCAGACAAGCTTCAGGCTTCGCTCGGTGACCTCCGCGGCCGGGGCCGCCTGACCGAGGAAGACGTCTCGCGCGCGATGCGCGAGATCCGCCTCGCGCTGCTCGAGGCCGATGTCAACTTCGCGGTCGTCAAGCAGTTCGTCGCGACCGTCAAGGAGCGGGCACTCGGTGCGGACGTGCTCCGGAGCGTCACGCCTGGGCAGCAGGTTGTGAAGATTGTCCACGACGAGCTGACCGCGCTCATGGGGACGGGAGGCTCGAAGCTCGCGTTCGGCGGGCGACCGCCGACCGTCATCCTGCTTGCGGGGCTCCAGGGCTCAGGCAAGACGACGGCGGCCGCCAAGCTCGCGCTCCTCATTCGGAAGGAAGGGAAGACGCCAGCGGTCGTGGCCGCCGACCTGCAGCGTCCCGCGGCGATCGACCAGCTCGAGCAGCTCGGCCGCCAGATCCAGATTCCCGTCTACGCCGACCGCGGCACGAAAGACGCCGTCGTCGTGGCACGGAACGGCGTCGAGCAGGCGCGTGCCCAGGGCCGCGATGTGCTGATCGTGGACACCGCCGGTCGGCTCCAGATCGACGACGAGCTGATGGACGAGCTCGCCGCCGTGCGGGCCGCGGTGAAGCCGACGAACGTCCTCCTGGTCCTCGACGCGATGACCGGGCAGGAGGCCGTGTCGGTCGCGGAGGGGTTCGCCGAGCGGATCGCCTTCGACGGCGTCGTCCTCACGAAGCTCGACGGGGACGCCCGCGGCGGTGCGGCGCTCTCCGTGAAGGCGGTCACCGGCAAGCCCGTAAAGCTCGTCTCGACAGGAGAGAAGCTCGACCAGCTCGAGTACTTCCACCCCGACCGGATGGCGTCGCGGATCCTCGGGATGGGCGACATCCTGACCCTCGTCGAGCGCGCTGAGGCCGCGGCCGAGAAGGACGAGCAGCAGGAGATGGAGAAGCGCCTGCGCGCGGGGCAGTTCACGTTCGACGACTTCCTCCAGGCGCAGCGGATGATGCGGCGCATGGGGCCGCTGCAGAACGTCCTCGGGATGATCCCGGGGCTCGGGAAGCAGATGCAGGGCGTCAACGTCGACGACCGGGAGCTCGGGCGGCTCGAGGCGATCGTCCTCTCGATGACGCCGGACGAGCGGCGCCGTCCGGAGATCATCAACGGGTCGCGGCGTGCCCGGATCGCGCGCGGCAGCGGGACGAACGTCCAGCAGGTGAACCAGCTCCTCCAGGCGAGGAAGCAGATGCAGAAGATGATGCGGCAGCTGGGGCGCGGCAAGATGCCGAACCTCCAGTCGATCGCCGCCCAACGACGTTAGGAGAACAGTGGCAGCACGAATCAGACTGGCCCGCGTGGGCTCGAAGAAGAACCCGATCTACCGGGTCGTGGTCGCGGACTCCCGCTCCCCGCGGGACGGGCGGTTCATCGAGATCGTAGGGCGCTACAACCCCCAGACGGACCCCTCGACGATCGACCTCGACGAGGACAAGGTTCGCGACTGGCTCTCGAAGGGCGCGCAGCCGAGCGACTCGGTCAAGCGGCTCCTGAAGACGAAGGGCCTCTAGCGCCCCGGCCGTGGAGGAGCTCCTCGAGGAAATCGCGCGGAGCCTCGTCGAGAAGCCCGAAGAGGTCTCGGTCCGGCGGATCGAGGACGACGAGGGTGTCGTCTACGAGCTTCGCGTCGCGCCCGACGAGGTGGGGAAGGTGATCGGCCGGCAGGGGCGGATCGCGCGGGCCATCCGCACCGTCGTCCGGGCGAGTGGCGCGCGCCGGGGCGAGCGCATGCGGCTCGAGATCGTCGAGGAGTGAGCGACTGGGTCTCGGTCGGCCGCGTCGGCCGATCGCACGGGCGCGACGGCTCGTTCGTCGTCGAGGAGGCGAGCGAGAATCCAGCGCGCTTCGCACCGGGGGCGCGTGTCTACCTCGGCCGCGAGCCCGCGATCGTCGAGGCAGCGAAGCGGGCCGGCGGACGCCTCGTCGTCAGGCTCGACCGCGAGGCGAGCCGGGGCGCGGTGCTCGAGCTGCCCGTCGCCGAGCTTCCCGAGCCGGAGGAGGGCGCCTGGTATGCGTTCCAGCTCGTGGCGCTCGACGTCGAGGAGGAAGGCGGCCGCCGGCTCGGAAAGGTGCTCGACGTGGTTCCGGGAGTCGCGAACGACGTGCTCGAGCTCGACAGCGGCCGGGCGCTGCCGCTCGTCTCGGCCTGCGTCCGCGAGGTCGACCTCGGCGCCGGCCGCATCCTCGTCGCACGGGGGTTCTCAGACCCCAGCTAGGTTTCGGACCGCGGAGGTCGTCCTGAGGCTCGATGTCTTCACCCTGCTCCCACACGCGTTCGCCTGGCTCACCGAGTCGAGGCCGCTCGCAGCCGTCCTCGGCGGCGAGCTCGAGCTCCGCCTTCTCAACTACCGTGACTTCACCCCGCTCGGCGGCGGGCGGGTTGACGACGAGCCGTACGGCGGCGGCGCGGGGATGGTGCTCCGGGTCGATGTCGTCTGCGCGGCGCTCGAAGCGGTCTACGGCGGGCTCGGCGGGCGCCGGACCGTGGCGTTGAGCCCCCAGGGGCGCCTCCTCGACCAGGATCTCGTCGAGCAGCTCGCACGCGAGGACGAGCTGGCGATCCTGTCGGCGCGCTTCGAGGGCTTCGACGAACGCATCGTCGAGCACGTTGCCACGGACGTCGTCTCGATCGGCCGCTACGTGCTGTCGGGCGGGGAGCTGCCCGCGATGGTGCTCGTCGACGCGATCGGGCGCCGGCTGCCCGGCGCGATCCGGGCCGAATCCGGCGCCGTCGAGAGCTTCTCGGCCGAACTCGAGGGTGGCCTCGAGTTCCCGCATTACACCCGTCCGCCCGAGTTCCGCGGCTGGAAGGTGCCCGACGTGCTGCTCTCCGGTGACCACGCGCGGATCGCGGCGTGGCGGCGCGAGCGCTCGCAGGAGCGGACGGCGTCGTGAGGGGGCCGATCGACAGGTTGACGGCCCCGCTGCCAAGACCGTGGCGCACCGTCGCGGACTGGGCTCTCACGATCGTGCTCGCAGTCGGAGCGGTCTTCGCGCTGAAGCTCTGGGTGGTGAACCCGTACCGGATCCCGTCCTCGTCGATGGAGCCGACCCTCCACTGCGCGCGCCCCGGGAGCGGATGCCTCGCGCGCTTCTCGGACCGGGTTCTCGCGAACCGGTTCATCTACCACTTCCGCTCGCCCTCCCGGGGCGACAGCGTCGTCTTCAACACGCCGGAACGGGCGAAGGCGATCTGCGGCGCGGGCGGCACGTTCGTCAAACGCCTGATCGGGCTACCCGGCGAGACGATCTCGGAGCAGCGAGGCTTCGTCTACATCAACGGGAAGCGCCTCGACGAGCAGTACATCCCGTCGAACCGCCGTGGCTCGGACACGTTCGCCCCGCGGAAGATCCCGCCCGACCACTACTTCTTCATGGGTGACAATCGCATCGAGTCGTGCGATAGCCGCCGCTGGGGCTCAGTGCCGCGTGACGACCTGATTGGCGAGGTCTTCGCCGTCTACTGGCCGCCCAACAGAATCGGCTTTCGCTAGCATTGCCGCTCGGCTCGGCGGCGGAGCCACCTCTGACGATGAGCAAGACCATCGACATCCTCGAGCGGCGGCAGCTGCGCGAAGACGTGCCGGCGTTCAAGGCCGGCGACACCGTCCGCGTCCACTTCCAGGTCATCGAAGCCCAGCGCCGCCGCGTCCAGGTCTTCGAGGGCGTCGTGATCAAGCGCCAGGGCGCCGGTGTCCGCGAGACGTTCACGGTCCGCAAGAACTCGTTCGGCGTCGGCGTGGAGCGCACGTTCCCCGTCCACTCGCCGAAGATCGAGAAGATCGACGTCCAGGCCATCGGCGACGTGAACCGCGCGAAGCTCTACTACCTGCGCGGCAAGGTCGGGAAGAAGGCGCGGATCCGTGAAAAGCGCTAGCGCGAATCCGGCCTGTGCTTCGCGCCGGCCATGACGATTCGCGCTAGAAGGGGCGAGAGCCCGGCTGCTGGTGGCGGCTGCGCGTCCCGACCCACAGTAGTCGTCGCTGTAACGGAACCAATCTCGGGTAAGGCGACAACGCGGACTCTTGGAATGGCGCAACGCTCCGGTGCCGCACTCGCAATTCGACAAACCCGGCCGGAAGGAGCCACTGGTGGGTAACGCGTCCGTGACAAATTTCCACATTCGCGGGCTCCCGCGGGACCTGGCGCTATGCTCGGCGGCGTGCGTCGGACCGGCCGCAAGCTTCTCGCCTTCGACCGGCGGTTGGGTGCGCGGTTCGTCGCCGGCGCGGACGAGGCGGGTCGTGGGAGTCTCGCCGGGCCACTCGTCGTCGCGGGGGTGCTCTTCGACTACGCGAAGCTCCGCGACCACGCCGTTCGGCCGCTTGCGCTCCTGAACGACTCGAAGCAGGTGTCGCACGCCGGGCGCGAGGAGCTCTTCCGCGCGATCGCGTGCTGCGCTGAACGGATCGCGGTGCATGTGATCCCGGCCACGACGATCGACCGCGACGGGCTTCACCGCTCGAACCTGCGCGGTCTGCGGGAGGCGCTCGGTGCGCTCGCGCCTCCCGCCGAAGCATGCCTCGTGGACGGATTCCGGCTCGGGCCGCTCGCGCCGCCTCACCGCGCTGTCGTAGACGGCGACGAGCGGAGCGCCGCGATCGCCGCGGCCTCGATCGTCGCGAAGGTCGTCCGCGACCGGACGATGCGTCGGATGGACGCGGTCTTCCCCTACTACGGGTTCGTCTCGCACGTCGGCTACATCACGCCCAGCCATTCGGAGGTCGTCCGCCGGCGCGGGCCGTGCGACATCCACCGGCGGTCGTTCCAGGCGCTCTGCTATGCGACGCACGAGATCGCCGAGCTCGAGCCGGAAGCGGCTCGGGCCTGAGGCCGAGCGCCGCGTCAGGCGTCACTACCGGCTCCGCGGCTGGGGCGTGCTCGCCGCGAACGCGCGAGCGGGCGGCTACGAGCTCGACCTCGTCGTGCGCCGCGGCCGGCGGCTCGTGTTCGTCGAGGTGAAAGCGCGCAGCGGAACAGGCTTCGGCGACCCTCTGGAGGCGGTCGGTGCCCTGAAGACGGCACGGGTCAGGCAGGCCGCCGAGGCGTGGCTCGCGGTCCGGCCCGCGCTGCAGGACCTGGACGTCGCGTTCGAGGCCGTTGCCGTCCGGCCCGACGGCCGCATCGCCCGCGCGCCGCTTGACGTCTGAGCGTCCGTCCGTTCCGCGACACGACCGCGCGATTTCGTCACGAACCGCGCACCACCTGTGACGATTCGGCGATACGCTCGACACGGGGAGGAGGACACGGGTTCCTCGGGGTCGACAGACCGAGCGAGGGACGCGTCCGGTTCGGCTGGCTGCGCGATGCACAAGTCGTTCGCGACCCGACGCACTTTCGTCACGGAGCGCGCACCCCACGTGACCCGTTCCGTCGTACCTTCGAGCCGTGCTTGCACGAGCGATCACGCACGCGCTTGTCGGCCTCGAAGCCAGGCCCGTGGAGGTGGAAGCACACCTTCAGCCCGGCGTGCCGGCCTTCGCGATCGTCGGGCTTCCCGACAAGGCTTGCCAGGAGGCCAAAGAGCGCGTAAGGAGTGGCATCGCGAGCGCCGAGCTCGAGTGGCCGCTTCGCCGGATCACGGTCAATCTCGCGCCGGCCGGGCTTCGGAAGGAGGGCTCCGGCTTCGACCTTCCGATCGCGCTCGCGGTGCTCGCCGCATCCCGCCAGATCCCGCCCGACGCGCTCCTCGAGCACGCGGCGATCGGCGAGCTCGCGCTCGACGGGCGCCTGAGACCCGTCCCCGGCGTGCTCGTTGCCGCAGAGGCCGCCGGCCGAGCCGGCGTGCACCGGCTCATCTGCCCGGTCGAGTCCGCAGCCGAGGCGAAGCTCGCCGGCGTCGACCCAGTGCCCGTCGCCCACCTCGCAGACGTCGTCGCGTACTTCCGAGGCGCGTACCGGCCGGAGGATGTCGATGCGTTGCCACGGTCGCGCGCGAACGGTGGGGCGGCGGTGCCCGATCTCGCCGACGTCCGCGGTCAGGAGCGCGCGCGCCGTACGCTCGAGGTCGCGGCGGCCGGTCGCCACAACCTCCTCCTCTCAGGGGCCACCGGGAACCGGAAAGACGATGCTCGCGCGCCGCCTCCCGGGGATCCTGCCCCCGCTCCGCGACGACGAGGCGCTGGAGGTGACGAGGATCCACTCGGTCGCCGGGCTCCTGCCGCCGGGTCACGGCGTCGTCGGCGAGCGGCCGTTCAGGGCGCCCCACCACACGGCGTCCGCACCGGCGGTCATCGGCGGCGGCTCGCCTCCGCGTCCGGGGGAGGTGACGCTCGCGCATCACGGCGTCCTCCTGCTCGACGAGCTCGCGGAGTTCGCTCGGCCTGCGCTCGAGGCGCTTCGCCAGCCGCTCGAGGACGGCGTCGTCGCCGTGGCTCGCGTCACGGGACGGCTCCTGTTCCCGGCACGGTTCGTCCTCGTCGGAACGATGAACCCCTGCCCATGCGGTGCGCGCGGCGACCCGGGCCACGAGTGTCTCTGCGCGCCGCAACGGCTCGCCGCCTACCGGGAGAAGGTCTCCCGGGCGCTTGTCGATCGCTTCGACCTCGTCCTCACCGTGCCGAGGGCGCGGTCTCGCGAGTACGAGGGCGGCGCGGGGGAGTCGTCGGGCTCAGTGCGCGGGCGAATCGTCGCCGCCGCGGAGCGTCTCGGCGGTCCGGCCTTGCCGTTCGATCCCGCGGCGGAGATGCTTCTCGCGCGTGCCGTGGACACATTGCCGCTCTCGGGTCGCGGGCGGACGCGAGTGCGGCGCGTCGCGCGGACGATCGCCGCGCTCGCCGCCTCCGAGGCCGTCCGGGCGGAGCATCTCGCCGAGGCGTTGTCCTACCGCACGCCGACGGAGCTCCGGGCCGGATGACCTATCCCGTCATCCGCCGGCACGACGCGGTGTACCCGACGCTCCTCGCGCAGCTGCACGATCCGCCTGCGCAGCTCTACCTGCGCGGAAGCGTAGACGCTCTGACGGGTCCGGCCGTCGCGATTGTGGGCGCCCGCAGCTGCTCGTCATACGGTGCGCAGGTCGGGCGCACGGTCGCGCGGGAGCTTGCGGCCGCGGGAGTCGTCGTCGTGAGCGGCCTCGCCCGGGGCGTCGACGCGGAGGCGCATCGGGGCGCGCTTGACGCGGGCGGATGCACGGTGGCCGTCCTCGGCTGCGGCATCGACCGCGACTATCCGCGCCGCCATGCGGAGCTCGCGTCGCGGATCGTCGAGTCGGGAGCGGTCGTCTCCGAGTATCCGCCGGGGGTCGAGCCGGCGCCGTGGCGCTTCCCGGCGCGGAACAGGATCGTCGCGGCGCTCGCGGTCGCGACGGTCGTCGTCGAGGCCCGGTCTCGGTCGGGTGGCTTGATCACGGCCGACTTCGCGCTCGAGCTCGGCCGCGATGTCTTCGCGGTTCCAGGCGAGATCACATCCGGTCTCAGCGCGGGGACGAACGAGCTCCTCCGGCAGGGAGCGTCCCCGCTCCTGGCCGCCGCCGACGTCCTCGATGCGATGGGCGTCGAACCGAAGGCGCCCGCTGGGCGTTCGGTCAGCTCCGCCGCCGAGGCCGTCCTTGCGCTCGTGTCCGACGGTGTCCGCGACCCAGACGCACTCGTCCGCGCCTCCGGGTGCTCGAGCGGCGACGTCGCGGCGGCGCTCGTGGAGCTCGAGCTGGCGGGCCTCGTCGCGACCGCGGACGGCGAGTACAGGGCAGTCGTCGCCGTGTGACGTCCCGCTGACACGACGAACGGTGCTACCCGGTGCGCTTCAGCTTGCCGTGGCGCTTTGCGTAGATCTCACCCCGGCGGAAGATCCAGAGCCCGAGCGGGATCGAAACAACGCCGATCACGAGCAGGGGCCAGATCTCGTCCCACATCGTCGTGACGCCGTCGCCATCCAGGACCGCGCCGCGGATTCCCTCGAGCGCGTACGTCGCGGGCGAGATCGTCGCGATCCACTGCATCCACGTGGGCAGGACGTCCACGGGGTAGTAGACGCCCGAGACGACGAGCAGGATTCCCTGTGCGATGAATCCGAGCTGCGCGCCCTTCTCCGGCGAGATGAGCGGGAGGACTGCGGTCATCATCCCGATCCCGAAGAACGAGATCGACGCGACGAGCAGCAGCAGGAGAGCCGCAGGGAAGTCCGCGTTCGGCATCCGGAGACCGAAGAACGCCGCGACGACGGCGAAGAGGAGCACCGCGCGGACGAGCCCGTAGAGCACGGCGAACACGCCCGAGCCGCCCAGGTGGACGAGCCGCGAGAGCGGGGCCATGAACGTGTACTCGATCGTGCCCTCCCAGCGCTCCCATGCGACCGTCTCCGTCAGGAACTCGAAGATGATCCCGAGATACGCCCAGATGACTGCGCCGACGAGGAGGCTCGTGGTTGCCCGCTCGACGTCGATGTCCCCACCGGTCGCCTCAATGCCGCGCGCGATGAAGGTGATCGTGAGCGTGTTCGCGACGGTCCAGACGAAGAACGCGAGGTCCCACCAGACGTACCGACGCGTCAGGTAGACGTTCCGCTCGACGATTCCCGCGAGCCCGACGAGCTCGCGCCGGAGGCTGAGAGTCACCGTCCTCACGCGAGCACCCCGCGGTCGGGATCGTCGTCGTACCGCTCGTCCTCGAACGTCCGCCCGGTCGCCGCGAAGAACGCGTCCTCGAGGGTCTCGGCGTCGAACCGCGCACGCAGATCCTCGACCGGTTCGAGCGCGAGGAGCCGCCCGCGATCGAGGATCCCGACACGGCGCGCGAGCTCCTCCGCCTCGACGAGGTCGTGGGTGCAGAGGAGGATCGTGACATCGTGCTCCCGGCGCATCTCGACGATGAGATTGCGCACCTCGAGCTTCGAGCGCGGGTCGAGCCCGGTGGTCGGCTCGTCGAGGAGCAGGAGAACAGGAGCGGTCAGGAGCGCCCGCGCGAGCGCGACCTTCTGCTGCATGCCGCGCGACAGGTTCTCCATCGGCTCGCGTCTTCGGCTCTCGGGAAAGCCGACTCGGCGCAGGATCTCCGGGATCTCGGTCCGTGTCCGACTGGGCCCGAGGCCGTAGAAGCGCGCCGCGTAGCCGAGGTTCTCGGCCGCCGACATCTTCTTGAAGAACGACGCTTCGACCGAGACGCGGTTCACGAGTCGCCGAACGCCGCCCGGATCGGTCGCGATGTCGTGCCCGAAGATCCGCGCCGTCCCGCCGTCGGGCAGCAGGAGCGTCGAAAGCAGGCGGACGAGCGTCGACTTCCCCGATCCGTTCTGCCCGAGGATCGCAACCGTCTCGCCGCGGCCGATCGTGAACGTGACATCGTCGAGCGCGGCCACGCGACGCCGGCGCGCGAAGCGGCCCGCGCGCTGATCGCGTCGCAGGAACTCCTTGCGCAGGCCGACGACCTCGACGGCGGGCGTCCGCGTCGGCTGGTGGCCCTCTGCCCTCACGGGGCGTTCAACGATTGTCCTCTGCACTACTCCTGCTCCTGGTTCGGTCGGCGAGAAACGGACAGCACGCCGGCCCCGGGTGGGGCGCGCGCCTCGAATGTGATGTCTCAGGCCGGGAGAAGCATCGCGACCGACGATACCGACGCTGCTCCCGGAGGGCAAGTTCCGTCGCCGATCGTTCGTGCCCGCCGATCGTCGGGCATGCGCAGGCGACCAGCGCGGCCTGCCGCGCGTCCGACTAGCTCGCCAAGCCTCTAACCGACCGGCAGCTCGACCGTGAAGACCGAGCCCTCTCCGAGCTCGCTCTCCACGCTGAGCGAGCCGCCCATGCGCCGGACGAGCTCCCGCGAGATGTAGAGCCCGAGCCCGCTTCCGCCGACGCCGCGGGTGAGCGACGGGTCGAGGCGGTAGAAGCGCTCGAAGATCCGCTCCTGCTCGACGGCCGGGATCCCGAGCCCGCGGTCGCGCACGAGGATCTGCGCGCCGTCGTCGTCCGCACGGAGCTCCACGTCGACGTCGCCGCCGTCGGGCGAGTACTTGACCGCGTTGTCGAGCAGATTCAGGAGGACCTGGCGTAGGCGCTCGGGATCGCAGCGGACGGCCGGCAAACCATCTGACTCGCGCAGGTCGAGCCGGACCTCCTCGGGAGCGTGGATTCGGACTTCGTCGACGACGTCGGCGACGATCTCCCGCAGGTCGCAGGCAGTGTCGTCGGTACGAAGGTCACCGCCTGCGAGCTCGCCCGCGAGGAGGATCTGGTTCACGATCCCGGTGAGCCTCGCCGTCTCCTGCTCGATCATACGCAGGAAGACGGTCCGATTCTCCGGCCCGATCTCCACGTCCTCGCGCAGGAGCGTGCGTGCCGCGCCGTACACGGCCGCGAGTGGCGTCCGAAGCTCGTGCGAGGCGGTGGCGACGAAGTCGGCACGGGCCTGCTCGAACGCCCGCTCCTCCGAGACGTCGCGAAGCGCATAGACGACGCCGTCGCCGAAGTCGACCGCGGTGACGGAGAGCCAGCGCTCGTCGTCCCCGCGCCCGAGCGGGATCGTCGTCGAGGGCGCGAGCTCACCGGCGGCGCCGGCCTCGCGGACGTGGGTCGAAACGGCGTGCCAGCCCTCCACGAGCTCGTCGAGCGGCCGGCCCACGGCCTCCGCCTCGGCCTGCCCCGTAAGCGCGGTCGCCGCCGGATTCCAGTACCGCACGACGCCGTTGGCGTCCACGAGCACGACGGCGTCGCCGACGTAGTGGAGCGCCCGAGCGGCCTCGGCGCGGCGCTCGGACTCGCTGTAGAGCCGGGCGTTGTCGACGGCGATCCCGGCGCGGCTCGCGAGGTCGATTGCGAGCTCGAGATCGGCCTCAGTGTACGTTCTGCCGGATTCGGCCGTCACCAGACTCAAGGCGCCGATCGTCTCGCCGCGCGCTCGGAGCGGCACGCAGATCCACGAACGGATGCCGAGCTGGGCCACGATCCCCGCGAGCTCGGGGTCGTCTGCCGTCGACGCCTCGAGGAGCTCGTCCGGGATCACGGGCAGGAACTCCGGCACACCCGTCCGAATGACGTTCGCGACGCCGGTCGGGGCGTCGGGGTCGGGCGGATAGCGCTCTTGGAGCTCCCTCGCCCACTCGATCTTGGTCGGATCCTCGTGGGCGACGGCGAGGCGCTCGATCGCGCCGTCCGGTCCCACGAAGTCGATCGTGCACCAGTCCGCGACGACCGGTACGACGGCCCGTACGAGACGGCGAAACGTCTCCTCGTGCTCGAGCGACCCGCTCAGGAGCTCGCTCGCCCGTGCGACGACGCCGAGCCGCTGAGCTGCCGAGCGCTCGGCTTCGAAGAGGCGTGCACGGTCGAGTGCCTGGGCCGCCTGGCGGGCCAGCGCGACCTTCACCTCCCGTCGCTCGGATGAGAAGTCCTGGTCCTCGCCAAAGGAGAACACGAGTCCGCCGATCGCCCGCCGCTCGACGATGAGCGGAAGACAGACGAGCGCGTGCCCCGGAACCGACGCCAGGTCCGGGTAGCGCGCGTCTCGTTCCTTGCGAGATCCGAGGAAGACGGGCTCGCCCGTCCGCACGGCTTCGGAGAGCGGAAGCGGCGCGTCGACCGGGAACCGCTGCCACGGCGCGATGACGGACTCGTCGTAGCCGCGCTGTGCGACGACCTCGAGCTCCGTGCCGTCGGCGACGAGGAGGGCGATCATTCCCGCACGCGCCTCGACCGCCTGGACGGCCCGCTCGGTGACCGCGTCTAGCACCTCGTAGGGCGTGACCGCGACCGAGAGCGCGTCGGCCGCGCGCTGGAGCCGTGACGCACGCTCGGCCGCGTCGAGTGCGGTTGCCCGGGCCCGGCGGAGCCGAGCGATGAACTCCGTCACGATCACCGCCGTCAGCGCGAAGACGACGAGCCCGGCCACGTCGGCGGCGTGGAGCGGGCCGAAGCCGTGCTTCGACATGACGAAGAAGTAGTGAAGCCCGACGAACGAGAGGCCGCCCGAGACCAGACCGGGGGCAAGACCGCCCACGAGCGCGGCCAGGCCGATGGCGAGGACGTAGAGGAGGGCCGGCGCGAGCGGCCCGGTCGAGGTGAAGGCGAGCAGCGTGACGATTCCCGGCCCGGCGACGGCCGTGGCCCAGGCGAGAATGGTCTTGCGGTTGTGGCGCATCACACAGCCGCGGACGCGCTCAGACGGCCTCCCGGAGCTCGGCCTCCAACGCCTCGCGCTCCCCGCGACGGATGCGTTCCAAGATGTGCGCGAGCGTCGGCGCGAGCGTGACCGGGTCGAACGGCTTCGGAATGTACCCGACGCCGCCGGCGTCCGCCGCGCGCTCTCGGACGGTCGCATCGACTCGTGCGGTGAGGAAGACCACGGGGATGTCGCGTTTCGCCGGGTCCGCGCGCAACCGCTCCGCGACTGCCCATCCATCGAGGCCGGGCATCATCACGTCCAGGAGCACGAGGTCGGGGCGCTCCTTCGCGACCGCCGCGAGCGCCGTCTCCCCGTCGACTGCCTCGTCGACCACGAGACCGGCGAGCCGGAGGTTCACCTCGCAGAGGATGCGGATCGAGCGCTCGTCGTCGACGACGAGGATCCGATCGGCACGGGCCGGAGCCGCGCGGGAGACCTCGGCCCTTCCGCGCGTCGCGCGGCGCCGCTCCGCCGACTCGTCGTGGGCGCAGCGCGCGGGCGGACCGGAGACGGGCCGCGTGGCCCGCCGTCGAACGATCACCCGGCCGTTATTCATCTTCCTCCCGCTTCGCGCACCAACAGCGCTGAGATCTTACGCCGCGCTCCCTCGCCGCCCAAGGCCGCGTGCCAAGCGGGCGACGATAGCGATCAGCGCAATCGCCGCCGCCAGGCCCAGCGCTTCGAGCGCGAGGCTCGCGTCGAGGTGGCGGCCGGCGACGAACGCGGTCGCGGCGGCCGCCACCGCGCCGCCGGCCGCGACCGCGGTGAGGGCGGTCAGCCGGCCCGAGACGACGCCGTCCTCGCGCACCGCAGGGACGGCGAGCTCGAGCGAGGCGAACGCGAGCTCGCCCGCGAGCAGGAGCAGCACGCCGGCCGCGGCCGTTTCCGTGCCGAGCGCATCTCGGCCGGCGAGCGAGGCGGCGTAGGCGAGCGCTAGGACTCCGACGCCGACGACGAGGACGGCCGGATACCGCCGCCACGTTGCGAACGCGAGGAACGCGACACCGGCCGCGGCGACGCCCGCGATTACGGCCGGCCGAGTCGACGCGACCGCCGACTCAGCGCCGACCGCGGCGGCCAGGATGACCGCGCCGGCGGCCGTCCCTAGGCGCGCACGAGCCGGGCCGCGCGGCGGAACGACGTCACCTCCTCGACGGCGGCGGCGAACGGCGTACCGGCGCGCCACTCGGTCACGGCGACGCCCACCTCGCGGAAGCGCACGCGCAGGCCTTCGCGGCGGAGCGCCCAGATGCGCCGGGCGAGACGTTCCTCGGTGGACCGCCCCTCGCCGGCGAACGGAATCGGGGAGACGTCAACGATGGCGAGATCGAAGCCACGCGCCCGGAGGTCGAGCAGCGCGGTAATCGACCGCTCGTCGAGGAGGGGCGTCAGTGCGACGACGAGCGCCTTCGGCGGAAGCGTGCGCGGCGGGATCACGTCGACGTTCTTCCACGCATAGGAGAGAGCGATCTCGCTGTCGAGGAGGGAGTCGACGAGGCGGTAGAGCTGCGTGACGCCACCGGCGGGCACGAGCCAGCGGAGGATCCCGCCGAACGAGACGAGGCCGATCCGGTCGTTCCGCGCCAGGTAGCGCGAGACGAGGGACGCGGCGGCGCGTACGGCGAGGTCGAGCGTCCCCGTCGCGCCGAGACGGGCCTCCGCGAACGTGTCGAGGAAGAGGACGACGTCCGCATTCCGCTCGGGGTGCGCCTCGTTGACCCAGAGCTCTGCGCGGCGTGCGCTCGCACGCCAGTTGATCCGTCGAACGCGGTCGCCCGCGATGAACGGGCGCAGGTCGGCGAACTCGATGCCGTCGCCGCGGGCCCGGGCCACCTCGCTGCCGACGAAGACCTGGGTCTCGGCGGGCGGCACGACCGCGCGAAGTGCCTCCTCGTGCGGGTAGACGCGAAGCGGCGTCGTCACCTCGGCGCGGGCCTCCCAGGCGGCGAATCCGAGAGGGTCGCGCGCCCGGACGGCGACCGGGCCCGGGCGATAGCCGCCCCAGCGAGCGCAGCGAAGCGGGAGGACGATGTCGCGCGGCTCGCCTGCACGAAGGCGGACGGCCCGCGCGCGGCCCTCGACCTCGAGGCCGGGTGCCACGGCGACGGTCAGCTCGAGCGTCGGGACGGCGTCCTCGCTCTCGATCCGGACGCCGAGCGGCGCCACCTCACCCTGGAGCGCGCGCTCCGGGCCGGGCTCGACGACCATGTGCAGGCGCGGTCGCCGTCCGAGCGCGATTCCGACGCCGGCGGCGAGCGCGAACGGTGCGACGAGGACGACGAGCTCCGCCCGGCCGACGGCTACGGCCGCGACGAGGCCGATCGCGGCGAGGGCCGCGTAGCCGACGAGCTTCGTCGTCGCGCCGCCGGTCATTCGGACGTGGGCGCGAGATCCTCGGCGGCGGGAGTCGGAACGCTGGCGAGGCACTCGCCGACGACGTCACCGGCGCGGATCCGCTGCACCCAGACCTCGGGGCGCAGGGTCAGCCGGTGCGCGAGCGCGGCCACTGCGACCGCCTTCACGTCGTCCGGTGTGACGTAGTCGCGCCCGGCGAGTGCGGCGCGGCAGCGTGAGATCTTGAGCAGAGCGAGAGTCCCCCGCGGGCTCGCGCCGACCTGAACGCGCGGGTTCTCGCGCGTCGCGGCGACGAGGTCGACGATGTAGAGACCGACGGACTCGGCGACGTGGACGTCCTCGACGACCCGCTGGAGGGCGACGAGGCGCGTCGCGTCGACGAGCGGGCGGAGCTCGATCTCGTCCGTCCGGCGCTCGCGGCGGCGCTCGAGCACCTCGAGCTCGTCCTCCCGCGTCGGGTACCCGATCGACAGGCGAAGGAGGAACCGGTCGAGCTGCGCCTCCGGCAGCGGGTACGTGCCCTCGTACTCGACCGGGTTCTGCGTCGCGAGCACGAGGAATGGCGGCGCGAGCGGGTGGCTTTCGCCGTCGATCGTCACCTGGCGCTCCTGCATCGCCTCGAGGAGCGCGGCCTGCGTCTTCGGCGGCGCGCGGTTGATTTCGTCGGCGAGGAGCAGGTTCGTGAAGACCGGCCCCGGCCGGAACTCGAATCCCCCTGCGCGCTGATCCCAGATCGACGACCCCGTGATGTCGGACGGCATCAGGTCGGGCGTGAACTGGACGCGGGCGAAGTCGAGTCGGCACACCTGCGCAAAGGAGCGGGCGATCAGGGTCTTCGCGAGTCCCGGGAAGTCCTCGATCAGGACGTGGCCGTCCGCGAGGACGCCCATGAGCAGGAGCTCGAGCGCGTCGCGCTTGCCCACGACGGCGCGCTCGACCTCGTCGAGGACGGCCGTCGCCGTCTCGCGGACATCGTCGAGGGTCACACGCGCTCCAGGGCGACGACGATCCGCTCGAGCTCCGCGGCCTGGAGCGGACGCCGGAACGTTGCCTCCGGGCCGACGAGCTCCCAGGCCTCCTCGCCCAGGGCGGCGCGCATTGCTTCGGGCGACTTCACAGCCGCGAGCCCGCGCCGCGCGGCGAGCCGATGGGCGGCGATCTCACGCAGGACGGGGGCGAGGCGGCGCTCGACGTCGCGGGGATTCCGGAGCGCCTGCGCGACGTCGTGTTCGAGGTGCTCGAGCTCGCGGAGCCGAGCCCGGGGCGTCGGCGGGCGTACGAGGGCTGCCTCGAACGCACTCCTGCGCGGTGCCCGGCTCCGGCGGACGCGGCCGAGCTCGGCCGCGGCGGCGAAGACCGCGAGCGCGACGAGGTAGGCGGCAACCGCCCGCGTCCGTTCGTCGGGAAGGACGACGAGAGCGCCGGCGAGGAGACCGGTGAGGAGGATGGGAGCCCCGATCCAAACGAGGCGTCTCATGCGGTTAGATCGTCCCGGATCGCCCCGAGGCACGCGATCGCCTCCTCCTTTGCAGGCGACCCCACGTCGCGTTGCGAGAACTTCGCGCGCTCGAAGAGCGCGGTCAGGCGCGAGACGGGGCCGGATGGTGCCTTCGCCTCTACCAGGACGCGCCCGAGGTACTCGTGCGGCGCCTCGTGCGCGAGCCGCCCGTGCCCGCGGGCGTCGAAGCCCGCCTCCATGCGCGCGTACGCAGCGACGACGGCCCGACGCGGATCCGGCTCCGCGCGGAGATCGTCGATCGACGCGTCGACCACGCGCGCAAGCGCCCTGCGTGCGGGGTCGACCGTCCCGTCGCCCGTCAGCCTGCGTCTGACGACCGGCGTGGCCGCTGCGGTCGCGAGCGCGGCGAGTGCGAGCCCACCGGCAACGACGAGCAGCCAGCCCTCCGGGCTCCCGGGGGCGCGAAGCCCCGGCGCCCCTGTGGAACCGTCGGGCACGCTCCCGCGGCTCGCCGGCTCGGGGCGCGGGAAGCGGTTGTCGACCTCCCGGGCGGCGAGGTACACGAGCAGGCCGATCAGGACGATGATCGCGTAGGGGGCGATCTTGAGGAGCGCGCGAACCCAGCGCCGCCGCGGCACCTCAACCTCCGCCTCGTCCACGACGACGACGCGGCTCAGGCTCGGCCGGCGAAGCCGCCGCACGTAGAGCACGACCAGGACCCCGGCCGAGCCGAGGAGCACAACGTCCGCGATCAGGCGGCCGAGCGTCCTGAGCGAGTCCGTCTCCGCGCCGCCTCGCGTTCCGCTCCACGGGATGCCGGCGCTGCTCGCGAGCGCGACGAGCGCGAGCAGACCGACGAGCGCCGCCATGAGGACGGCAAGCCTGACCGCCGTGCCGTGTCGCTCGCCCACTGCTCCGTAAGGACGCAACCCAGCGACCTAGGTTAGGCGGCGACGCTCGCGAACGCCGGGATGATCTCGCTCCCGTAGGCCGCCAGCGTCTCCTCCTGCCTCTCTGTCATGAGGTAGATGTTGACCTGGTCGACGCCGACCGACTCGAGCTCGCGCAACTTGGCGCTCGCCTGGTCGGGCGTGCCGAGGACGCAGAACCGGTCGCAGATCTCGTCCGTTACGAACTCGCCGTGGCGCGCCCCGACGCGGCTGTGCTCCTTGTAGTCGTAGAACTTCCGCGTCTTCACGTAGTCGGTGAGCACGGCCGGAATCTCGGATTCCCAGCCGTAGCGCTCGATCAGATCCATCACATGGTTCGAGACCATCGCGGGGAACCAGCGCACCTGTTCGCGGGCCTCAGCGAGGTCGTCCGTGATCATGGACGGCGCGCCGACGATGCACTTGAGCAGGTTCGGGTCGCGGCCGGCCTCCTCGGCGGCTGCGCGTGCGGTGGCCATGATCCACTGGATGATCTGCGGGTCGGCGAGCTGGATGATCACGCCGTCTCCGACTCGGCCGGTGACGGCAAGCGTCCTCGGGCCGTAGCCGGCGATCCACATCTCGACCGGCGGCAGCTCGGGGCGGACCCACTCGAGCCGCAGCTCCTTGTCGTTCCACTCGACCGAGCGGCCGTTCACGAGGTCCTTGAGCATCCGGCAGCGCGCCTCGAAGTCGGCGACCTTGACCGGCTTCAGGCCGACGACGCGTCGGGAGGAGTCGCCGCGGCCGATGCCCATGGCCATGCGGCCGTTCGAGATGTCGTGCATGGTCGCGTACCAGGACGCTGTCACCGTCGGATCGCGGATTCCGGGGTTCGTCACGAAGTGCCCGAGCTTGATGCGCTCGGTCCGGTCAGCGGCGAGGGGGAGGGTCGCATACGACTCCTGCCACAGAACATGCGAGTCGTACGTCCAGGCGTACCCGAACCCGTGATGCTCGGCGACCCCGACGAGCTCCAGGAATCGGGCGAACGGCGAGTCTGGCAGGACGGTGACGCCGAAGCTGAGCATGGCCTCCTCCCGGTCGGTCCGTCGCAGGAAGGCAGCATAGAGCCTGGAATGAAGCGGGCATGGCCGCGCTCTACGCGCTCTTCGCCTTCGTTGCCGGCTGCGTCCTGCCCGTCCAGGCCGGTGTGAACGCACGCCTTGCCGAATGGGTGGGCGGGCCTGTGCGAGCCGCGTTGGTCTCGTTCGTCGTCGGGCTGCTTGCGCTGTTCGCCCTCGTGCTGCTCTTCTACCGCACGCGCTCGACGGGGAGCCTCGGCGAGGCGCCTTGGTGGCTGTGGATGGGCGGCCTCCTCGGCGCGGTCTACGTCGTCGCGGCCGCCGTCACGGCGCCGCGGCTCGGCGCGGCGACGCTCGTCGTCCTCGTCGTCGCCGGCCAGGCGGTCATGGGTCTCGTCGTCGACCACTTCGGCTGGGTCGGCTTCCCGGAGGAGCCGGTGAGCGCCGGGCGGATCGCAGGGGTCGTCCTGCTGGGTGTCGGGGTCGGGCTTGTACGGTTCACGTAGGTGGAGGCTGCGAAGCAGCCGGGCAAATCGCGCCGCCTCTTGCGCGATTTGCAGGGAGGAGCGGCGTGAGCCGTTCCGTGCACCTGCGGCCCCACCACTTCGACCTCGTCGTGACCGACCTCGAGCGGAGCCTCGCCTTCTACAGCGACGTCCTCGGCTTCACGGATGCGTGGCCAATCGAGGGCGAGCACGGCGAGAGAGTCGTCTACCTCTACCGGCCCGGCGGAGGGTTCTACCTGGGCCTGCGTGAACGCCAGTCGGACGTGCATCCGGTGCCGTACGACCGCTACGGCGTCGGCGTCCACCACCTGGCGTTCGAGGCTGCCTCGCGCGAAGAAGTCGAGGAGCGGGCTGCCTTCCTGCGCGACCGCGGCGTGGAGATCGAGAGCGGCCCCAAGGAGTACGACTACTCGCCGGGCTACTACGCCGTGTTCTTCTACGACCCCGACGGCATCAAGCTCGAGATCATGTTCACGCCGCCGGAGGCCGCGTAGCGGCCGGGCAAACTGCGCCGCTTTTCGGGCGATTTTCAGGGAGGGACGGCAAAGCCGTCCCGTTACGTCGCGAAGCGCTCGACCGTTTTCGACGCCAGCCGGTCGAGCGCCTGCACCGAGAGCTCGAGATGATCGGGCTTCGTGTCCTCGACCTTCGTGTGCGAGAGTCCGCGGAGGCTCTGGACGAAGAGCATCACTGTCGGGACGCCGGCGCGCGCGACCTCGACGGCGTCGTGGAGCGGCCCGCTCGGCAGGCGGTGGGACGTTCCCGCGACCTCAGTGACCGCCTCGTCCGCGAGCTCGATCAGCTCGTCGTCGAAGAGGATCGGGTCGAGCCGCCAGATCCGCTCCCAGTCGACCTCGACGTCCTCCTCGGCGGCGTACTGCTCGCTTCGCTCCTTCGCCGCCTGGAGCATCGACGCGAGCTTCTCGCGGGACAGGTGCCGCTGGTCGAGAAGCTGTTCGGCGGTTTCGACCACCGACGTCACGATCCCGGGCTTCGTGACCACGCTCCCACAGGTGCAGACGGCACCGTCGCCAGTCTCGCGCGCGACGTCGCGGAGCGCGAGCGCGAGCTTCGCGGCGCCCGCGAGCGCGTCGCGGCGCTTGTCCATCGGCGTCGAGCCCGCGTGTGCCGCCTGGCCGCGCCACGTGAGAAGGTGGCGCTCGCAGCCGTACGTGCCGACCACGACGCCGAGCGGGAGGTCCATCGACTCGAGCACAGGCCCCTGCTCGATGTGGAGTTCGAGGTAGGCGGCGGCGTTCCCGAGCTGCGCCCGCGCCTCCAGGGCGCGGTCCAGATCGACGCCGTGCTCGGCGAGCGCGTCGGGAAGGGCGACGCCGTTCGCGTCGCGGCGCCGTCGCAGGTCGTCCTGATCGTCCATCGTCCCCGAGGCAGCGCTCGAGCCGAAGAGACTCCGCGCGAAGCGGGCGCCCTCCTCGTCCGCCCAGTTCACGAGCCGCACGGTCAGGGGCGGCTCGCCGTCGTCGGCGATCCGCCGCAGGACCTCGAGGCCGGCCACGACGTTCAGCGCGCCGTCGAGCCAGCCGCCGTTCGGCACCGAGTCGATGTGGCCGCCGATCAGGAGTGCGCGCTCGGAGGCGCCACGAAGCGTGAACCACTGGTTCCCGGCCTCGTCGACCTCCTCGGAAGCGCCCGTATCGGCGACCTTCTCGCGCAGCCACGAGCGCGCGGTCTCCCACGTGTCCGTCCACGCCACGCGCTGCGCGCCATCCTCGTTCCCGGTCAGCTCCCGGAGCTCGCGGAGCTCGGCAACCGTTCGCTCGGGCTGGAGCGGCACGGCGGGAACCCTAGACCGGGAGTGCCCGGCGCGACGCTCCGAAGGAGCTGGTCGATCAGCGTTACAGGAATACTCTCGGCGGCCACCTGTTTCTCAGGGGAGGTTCGATGTCGGGCCTGATCAAAGGCGGACGCATCGTCACGGCGACCGACGACTACGTCGCGGACGTCTACGTGGAAGACGAGACCGTGACGTGCATCGGCGCCGACCTCGACCTCGAGGCCGATCGGACGATTGACGCCGGCGGGAAGTACGTCTTGCCGGGCTGCGTCGACCCGCACACGCACCTCGACATGCCGTTCGGCGGGACGGTCACGATCGACGACTTCGAGTCGGGCCAGATCTCGGCAGCGTTCGGCGGTACGACCTGCCACGTCGACTTCTGCATCCAGCCGCAGGGCCAGACGTTCGCGCAGGCGCTCGAGGAGTGGCACGGAAAGCGCGAGGGCAAGGCGGTGATCGACAACGGCTTCCACATCGCGGTCACCGACCTCCGCGAGGGCGGGACGTTCGAGGAGCTCGCGTCCCTCCCGGACCAGGGGATCACGTCCTACAAGCTCTTCATGGCCTACAAAGGCGCACTCATGGTCGACGACGAGACCCTCTTCCGGACGATGACCGTCGCGGCCGAGACGGGCGCGCTCGTCATGGTGCATGCGGAGAACGGCGATGCGATCGACGTGCTCGTGAAGCAGGCGCTCGCCGAGGGCAAGACCGAGCCGTGCTACCACGCGCTGACCCGGCCGTGTGAGACCGAGGGCGAGGCCACGAACCGTGCGATCCAGCTCGCCCGCGTGGCGGGCTCGCCGCTCTACGTCGTCCACGTCTCGTGCGAGGAGGCGATCGAGCCGATCCGGATCGCTCGCGACAAGGGGTGGGACGTCCACGGTGAGACGTGCACCCAGTACCTCTTTGTCGACTACTCGTTCCTCGAGCTCCCGGACTTCGAGTGCGCGAAGTACGTCTACACCCCGCCGCCGCGGCCGAAGGAGAATCAGGAAAAGCTCTGGGCGGCCCTGTGCACGGATGTCCTCTCCGTCATCTCGACCGACCACTGCGCGTTTCTCTGGGACGGCCAGAAGACGCTCGGGCGCGAAGACTTCTCGAAGATCCCGAACGGCGGGCCAGGGCTCGAGGACCGGTTGAAGATGATCCACGAGTTCGGTGTGCGACAGGGCCGGATCACGCTCTCGCGAATGGTCGAGCTCCTGGCCACCAACCCGGCGAAGCTCTTCGGCCTCTACCCGCGGAAGGGGACGATCGCCGTCGGGTCGGACGCCGATCTCGTCGTCTTCGACCCCGAGCGGCGCGAGACGATCTCTGCCGCGTCGTGCCACTCGAAGACGGACTACAACCTCTACGAGGGCACCGAGGTGACCGGCGTGCCGGAGACGGTGCTCCTCCGCGGGCAGATGCTCGTCGAGGGCGGCGAGCTCGTCGCGAGGCCCGGCATCGGGCGGTTCGTCAGGCGAGCCCGCTTCGGCGAGCGACTCGAGCCCGCGGCGGTGCCCGCCTAGCTGCGCGGCCGTCCAACGACAAGGAGGAGATCGTGTCTACACCCGAACGACGCTACGGCCCAGGGGCGGGGATCACGCTGGGCGGGATCATCGTCATCGTCGGCATCGTGATCGCGCTCTTCTGGAGCCTGATCCTCGGCATCATCGTCATCCTCGTCGGGCTGATCGCGTTCGGCGGGTTCGCACGCGGGCGCTGGTACTGAGCGGGTGAGCTTCCGGGCAGCGCGCGAAGCGAGGGAGCGTCGCGCGGCCGGCGAGCCGCTCCGGCTCACGTTCGCGCGGCGCGACGGGAGCGCCGCGGAGGACGGGGCGCCTCTCGACGGCCGCGGATTTCTCCTCCTCGACGGCGACCGGCCGCTCCCCTGGACGAGCCCGCGCCTCGCCGCGGCCGGCATCGAGGTCGTGCGCATCGCAGGGACGTCGTACCGGCTCGACGCCATGCAGGATGCCGGGTTCGCGCCTGGCTCGCCGCTCGTCCTCCGTGCGGAGCCGGAGAACCCCCACGATCCGAACGCGGTGGGCGTGTGGGAGGCCAAGGCCCGCGCCCAGGCCGGCTACATCCCGCGCAAGCAGGCTGCCGATATCGCGCCGCGCCTCATCGGGCTCGAGGCCTTCGCGCTCTGGGAATGGCGAGACAAGGACGGTCGCCGCTGCGGCCTACGGATCCTCGTCGCGCCGCGCGACGCGATCACCGAGCGGCCGCGGCCCCTGCGCGACTGAGCCCTGGCCGGACGAGGCGCGTCGGGCGGCTCAGGTTCGCGTCGTTCACGCTCGGGCTCAGGGGCTCGACGAGCGGGGCTGCACCGAACGAGGCGGCGACGCGCGCGGCCGGCGGGTCCGCGTAGAGCGTCGTCCGCTGACGCGGCGTCCGACCGATGGCCCCGATCGCCTCCTCCATCCGTTCGGGCGGCATCTCCTGGCCGTGGGACGCGCCCGCGGCGCGGGAGATCGACTCGTTCATGAGCGTCCCGCCGAGGTCGTTCGCGCCCGCGCGAAGCGCCGCCTGCGCTCCCTCGACGCCGAGCTTCACCCACGAGGCCTGAACGTTCGTGATCCACGGGTGGAGGGCCAGGCGGGCGACCGCGTGCATCAGGATCGCCTCGCGGAACGTCGGCCCCGGCCGTGCGCGGCCGCGGAGGAAGATTGGGGCCTCCATGTGGACGAACGGGAGCGGGACGAACTCCGTGAAGCCGCGCGAGCGCTTCTGCTGCTCGCGGAGGGCGAGGAGGTGCCGCGCCCAGGAGTCCGGGCTCTCGACCGAGCCGAACATGATCGTCGTCGTCGAACGCAGCCCGGCCCGGTGCGCCGCATCGTGCACCTCGAGCCACTGCGCCGTCGAGACCTTGTCGGGGCAGAGGACGGACCGGACGTCGTCGTCCAGGATCTCGGCGGCCGTGCCGGGAAGCGAGGCGAGGCCCGCGTTGCGCAGGCGCCCGAGGTAGTCGTCGAGGTCGAGACCGAGCGTCGCGGCGCCCTGCCAGACCTCGAGCGCCGAGAATGCGTGCACGTGGA
>Ga0126313_10000084_pt1 | contig 37250 bp, 32 predicted proteins | sample Plot105A_FD_89954 | JGI IMG/M metagenome (GOLD analysis project Ga0126313, IMG submission 89954) | Serpentine soil microbial communities from UC McLaughlin Reserve, CA, USA - Plot105A | ecosystem: Environmental > Terrestrial > Soil > Grasslands | place: USA: UC McLaughlin Reserve, Lake County...
GAGCGGGCGATCGAGCGCGGCCTCGACGTCGACGACTTCGCGCCGCGGCTCTCCTTCTTCTTCAACTCCCACATCGACTTCTTCGAGGAGATCGCCAAGTACAGGGCGGCGCGCCGGATCTGGGCTCGGGAGATGAAGGAGACCTACGGCGCTCAGAAGGAGGAGTCGATGCGGCTCCGCTTCCACACCCAGACCGCCGGTGTCAGCCTGACCGCGCAGCAGCCGCTCAACAACGTCGTCCGCACCGCGCTGGAGGCGCTGGCGGCGGTGATGGGGGGGACCCAGTCGCTGCACACCAACTCCTTCGACGAGGCGCTGGCGCTGCCGACCGAGGAGGCGGTGCGGGTGGCGCTCCGCACCCAGCAGATCATCGCCACCGAGACCGGCGTCGCCAACACCGCCGACCCGCTCGGCGGCTCCTACTTCGTCGAGAAGCTGACCGACGAGATGGAGGCCGCCGCCTACGGCTACTTCGCCCGGATCGACGAGCTGGGGGGGATGGTCGAGGCGATCCGCCGCAACTTCCCCCAGCGCGAGATCGCCGAGTCCTCGTTCCAGTACCAGCAGGAGCTGAACGAACGGCGGCGGATCGTCGTCGGCGTCAACGACTTCGTGCAAGACGACGAAGAGGCGATGCCGATCCTGAGGATCGACCCCTCGCTGGAAGGCAAGCAGCGCGACCGCCTCGCCGCGACCCGCGCCGCCCGCGACGGTGTCGCGGTCGAGGCCGCCCTAGCCGAGCTGAAGCGCGCCGCCGCCGGCGAGGGCAACCTGATGCCGCCGATCATCGAGGCGGCCCGCACCCAGGCGACCGAGGGCGAGATGATCGCTGCGATGCAAGAGGTCTTCGGCACCTACACCGAGTCGCCGGTCTTCTAGTCAGAGCTGCGTCGCGAGAAACTCGCCGGGCGAGAAGACTGGAATCCTCCCGGCGAGCTCGAGCAGGTGGCGGTCGCCGGAGGCCAGTGCCGCCTCTTGCCTGTGAGCGATAGCGATCAGGTAGTCGTCGTCGGTGTCCGAGCAGCGGACCGGCGGCGGGCTCGCGGGATCATCGACCAGCCGGCCCTCGTCGAGGAGGAGGCGGATTCCAGCAGAGACCTCTTCGAGGTGGAGGTAGCGCCGGAACTTGTCTCTCCGCAGCACCGATTCCAGCTCGTCGAGGAGGAGTCGGGAAATCAGGAGGTCGAAGTCGCCTTCGCGCGCTGCCCGAAGCAACCTGGCTGGGAGTCCAGTGGGCGTGATCAGAGCGGAGACGAGAACGCCGGGGTCAAGAACCGCCCTCGGCACGCCTCTCCTCACGCATCGCATGGAGTTCCGCGTAGGCAAGCTCCATGCCCTCGCCTTCAGGCGCAGGCGTTACCTTGGCCCAGAGTTGGGCAAGGTCGTCAAGGCCCAGATCCCGTCGCAGTGATTCCTCGATCACCTCGGAGTCGCGCTTGCCCGTACGCGCGGCCTTGATCTTCACCGCTCGGAATACATCCTCCTCTAGGGTGACGGTCGTCCGCGTCTTACTCATAGGCGCATTATTGCATCATGATGATCTGATGCTCTCCGGAGCAAGAACCGAGAGGAACGAATGAGCGTCGACGCCGTCACCCCCGCCTACGAGATCTCCCAGGAGGCGCTCGATCTGCGCGACATGGTCCGCCGGCTCTCGCAGGAGAAGATCGCGCCGCGGGCCGGCGACATCGACCGCAAGAGCGAATACCCGTGGGACCTGCGTGAGCTGCTCGCCTCCCACGACATCCTCGGCCTGCCCTTCGCCGCCGAGTACGGCGGGACCGGGACCGGGACCCTGGTCCTGCAGATGGCGGTCGAGGAGATCGCCAAGGCCTGCGCCTCCTCGGCGCTGATGCTGATGGTGCAGGAGCTGGGGACGCTGCCGATCCAGCTGTTCGGCACCGAGGAGCAGAAACAGAGGTGGCTGCCGAAGTGCGCCAGCGGCGAGTGGTCCCCGGCCTTCGCGCTGTCTGAGCCCGAGGCCGGCTCGGACCCGGCGGCGATGCGGACCAGCGCCGTCCGCGACGGCGACGAATGGGTGATCAACGGCCAGAAGGCGTGGATCAGCAACGCTACGATCGCCGACTTCTACGTCGTCTTCGCCACCACCGACCGCGAGAACCGCCGCACCAGCGCCTTCGTCGTCGAGAAAGACGCGCCCGGCTTCGACCCGGGCAAGCTCGAGCACAAGCTCGGGATCAAGGGCTCGCCGACCGGCTCGCCGACCTTCACCGACGTCCGCGTCCCGCACGAGAACCTGATCGGCGAGGAGGGCAAGGGCCTCGGCGTCGCCCTCGGCACGCTGGAGCGGACCCGCCTCGGCGCCGCCGCCCAGGCCGTGGGGATCGCCCAAGGGGCCACCGACTACGCCAACGGCTACGCCGCCGAGCGGATCGTCTTCGGCAAGCCGATCAACCAGCTGCAGGCGATCCAGTTCAAGCTCGCCGACATGGAGACCGGCACCGCCGCCGCCCGCGAGCTGCTCTACAAAGCCTGCTCGATGGCCGACAAGCCCCAGCGCCCGGCCGACCTCGGCAAGTGGACCTCGATGGCCAAGCTCTTCGCCTCCGACAACGCGATGAAGGTGACGATCGAGGCGATCCAGGTCCTCGGCGGCTACGGCTACGTCAACGAGTACCCGGTCGAGCGGATGATGCGCGACGCCAAGATCACCCAGATCTACGAGGGTACGAACGAGATCCAGCGGGTAGTGATCGCGAGAGCGATGGGCTAGCTGATTCCGCATTGCAGCGCGGTTTCCGAATTGGAACAGTTGTCCAATGTGACCGAAAATCGCGTAAAGTCACGAGCGACGCAAGCGGGAAATTGGGTGAGTTCTCGCAAAACCCCGTAATTCCGTCGGCAGGGCCGACATTCCTACTGGTTCCCCAGATAGGAGCGTTTGACAGTTTCCGCTACCCAATCAGCAGAGCGTCGTCCCCGCGTCCACGGGCGCTCGGTGCTGGTCGGCGCCGAGAAGTTCCACGTGCGTGGGGTCACCTACGGGACCTTCAGCTCTGAGGGAGGGTCGGATTTCCCTTCGCCTGAGCGGGTCCGCGAGGACTTCGCGACGATGGGAGCCGCCGGGATCAACTCGATCCGCACCTACGTGCCGCCGCCCATCTGGCTGCTGGACGCGGCGCTGGAGCAGGGCATTCGGGTCATGGCGGGCTTCGCCTGGGAGCAGCACGTCGCCTTCCTCGACGATCGCGACCGTGCCCAGGGGATTGCGAACCGCCTGGGCGAGGAGGTCCGCGCCTGCGAGGGGCACCCGGCGATCCTCTGCTACTCGATCGGCAACGAGATCCCGGCGCCGATCGTCCGCTGGCACGACAAGCGCCCGATCGAGCGCTTCCTCGAGCGGCTGCACTGGGAGGCGAAATCGGCCGACCCCGAGGGGCTCGTCACCTACGTCAACTACCCGTCGACCGAGTACCTCGAGCTGCCTTTCCTCGACCTCACCTCATTCAACGTCTTCCTCGAGCAGGAGGGCGCCTACGAGTCCTATCTGGCGCGGCTGCAGAACCTCTCCGGCGACCGGCCCCTGTTGATCACCGAGGTCGGTCTCGATAGCCGGCGCAACGGGGCAGAGGCGCAGGCTCGGACCCTCGAGTGGCAGGTCCGCCACGCCTTCGCGACCGGCGCCGCCGGCACCTTCGTCTTCGCCTGGACCGACGAGTGGCACCGCGGCGGCCATGAGGTCCTCGACTGGGACTTCGGCCTCGTCGACCGCGAGCGGCAGCCGAAGCCGGCACTGGCGGCGGTCAGCCGCGCCTACGGGGCGATCCCTTTCTGCCCCCGCGGCCCCTGGCCAGCCGTCTCGGTCGTCGTTTGCACTCACAACGGTCAGCAGACGCTCGGGCAGTGCCTCGCCCGGCTCAATACGCTGAGCTATCCCGACTACGAGGTGATCGTCGTCAACGACGGCGCCAGCGAGGACTGCGCGCGGATTGCCGCGGAACACGCGGCGATCCTGATCCAGACCGACCACCGCGGACTCGGCCATGCTCGCAACCGCGGGATCGAGTTCGCGCGCGGCGAGATCGTCGCCTTCCTCGACGACGACGCCTACCCCGACGCCGACTGGCTGCAGTACGTCGCGGCGCTGCTGCGCGCCAACGGCCACGCCGGGGTCGGCGGCCCGAACATCCCGCCGGAGGACGACGGCTTCGTCGCCGAATGCGTCGCCGCCGCGCCGGGGGGGCCGATCCACGTCCTCATCTCCGACCATGAGGCCGAGCATGTTCCCGGTTGCAACATGGCCTTCCGCAAGGACGTGCTGGAAGAAGTGGGCGGGTTCGATGAACGCTTCCAGGTGGCCGGCGACGACGTCGACCTCTGCTGGCAGCTGCAGAAGGCGAACCGCACCCTCGGCTTCAGCGCCGGCGCCGTGGTCATGCACCGGCGCCGCGACTCGGTCCGCCGCTACCTGCGGCAGCAGTATGGGTACGGCAAGGCCGAGGCGCTGCTGGAGCGCAAGTGGCCGACCCGCTACAACCGCGCCGGCTCCTCGCGCTGGTCAGGGCGGATCTACGAGGCGCCGGTCGCGCAGACGCCGCGGCGCCGTTCGCTGGTCCGCTACGGGACCTGGGGCAGCGGCCTCTTCCAGTCGATCTACGACCCGCAGCGCGCGCTCTCCGGGATGCTGCAAGCGCCCGAGGGTCTGCTGTTGGTCGCGCTGCTGGGGGAGATCTCCGCCCTCGGCCTGCTCTGGCAGCCGCTGCTCGTCGCCGCCCCGGCCTTCTTCGCCGCGATCGCCTGGATCCTCGCCGCCGCGATCGCCAGCGGCTGGCGCGCCCATCACCGCGTCCCGGGGCAGCCCCTGGGAGAGACATTGAAGCGACGCGGGGTCACCTCGCTGCTCTTCCTCCTGCAGCCCTTCGCCCGGCTCGCGGGCCGTCTGCGCAACGGCCTCTCGCCCTGGCGACGCCGCACCCAGGCGCGGCCGTCGCTGCCCTGGCCGCGCACGGTCGAGGTCTGGAGCGAACGCTGGCGCGACCCGCAGACCTGGGTCGAGCAGCTGCAGGACGCGCTTGCCGCCAGCGGCGGCTTCATCCGCAGCGGCGGGCCGTTCGACCGTTGGGATCTCGACCTGCGGGCGGGGGCCTTCGGTGGGGTGAAGATTCGCACCGCGGTGGAGGAGCACGGCGACGGGAAACAGCTGTTGCGGGCGCGGGTCTGGCCGCGGACGACGACCGCCGGGCGGTTGGTCGTCCTCGTCCTCGTCCTGCTGGCGCTGGTCGCCCTCTGGCAGGGCGAGATCGCGATCGCGATCGCGATCGCCGTCGGCGCGATCCTGATGATCACCTTCGGCCTCGAGGGGATGGCGACCGCGACGCGGCTGGCGCTGGCCGAGATCGAGGGACTGGAGGAGGAGAAGACTCCGCCGGCGGAGGCGCTGTCCGTTTCGCCCGCCGAGCCGCTCTCCCAGAGTCCGATGCCGGCCCGGGGGCGGGGAGGCCCGAGCCTCGTCAGGCAGTCGGTGCCGGAGCCGAAAGGAGAGCGGCGATGAGCCCCAGCCTTGGTCCGCTGCGGATGCGCAGCAAGCCGGACCCGAACGCGATGCCGGCGGGCGCCGAGAAAGAGAGTCACGGAGCCTGGGAGCTGTGGAAGGCGCTGCCGCGCATGCGGCCCTACCTGGAGCCCCATCGCAAAACGCTGGTCGCGCTGCTCGTGCTCACGGTCCTCGCCGCCGTCTTTGGGCTGGCCGAGCCGTGGCCGCTGGCAGTGATCCTCAATCAGGTGCTGGAGGAGCAGAACCCAACCGGCATCGTCCGCTTCCTCTTCGGCTCGGACCCCACCACCTGGGTCGTGCTCGTCTCGATGGTCAGTGTCCGCTTCCTGATCATCGTCTTCGGCAACGCCTTCACGGTTTGGAACCACTTCCTCGGCTCGAAGATGGAGCAAAACATGGTCCTCGACCTGCGCAGCGACCTCTTCGCCCATGTTCAGCGCCTCTCGCTGACCTTCCACGACAAGCGCCAGACCGGGGCGCTGATGAGCCAGATCAACCTCCAGGCCGCCTCGGTCGGAAACGTGGTTATGGTGATCCCGCCGCTGGTCGAGGCAGGGCTGACGCTGATCGGGATGTTCATCATCGCGATGCTGATCGACTGGCAGATCGCGGTCATCGCAATGATCGTCCTGCCCTTCCTGGTCTGGTCCTTCGGCCTCTACGGGAAGCGAATCGTTCCGCGCCTGCAGAAGGTCCAGCGCCTCGAGTGGCAGTCGCTCTCGATCGTCAACGAGGCGATGGCGATGATGCGGGTGATCGTCTCCTTCGGCCGCGAGGACTACGAATACAAACGCTTTCGCGAACAGGGGAAGACGGCGGTCGACGAGCGGGTGAAGCTGACCGTCAGCCAGAGCCTCTACACGCTCGGAGTGCAGACGATCACCGCGGGAGGCGTCTCGGTGGTGATGGGTCTCGGCGCCTGGCACGTGATCCAGGGCCAGATCTCGATCGGCGAGCTGATCATCCTGATCACCTACATCGCCTCCGTCTACCAGCCGCTGGAACAGATCAGCACGACGGTCGGCATGGTCCATGAGCAGCTCGTCCAGTTCGACTCGTCGATCAAACTACTCGACACCAAGCCGGAGGTCGTCGAGCGCGAGGACGCGGTCGACCTTGGCCGTGCGCGCGGGTACGTGCGGGCCACCGACGTGGCCTTCTCCTATCCGGGCCGCAGCCAGACCATCGCCGACATCACCTTCGACGCGCGGCCGGGCGAACGGATCGCGATCGTCGGCCATACCGGGGCCGGCAAGAGCACGCTGATGAGCCTGCTGATCCGCTTCTACGATCCCAGCGGCGGCAGGATCGAGCTCGACCGCGTCGACCTGCGGGACCTGAAGCTGCACTCGCTGCGCGAGCAGATCAGTGTCGTCCTCCAAGATCCCCTGCTGTTCTCCGGGACGATCGGCGAGAACATCAGGTACGGCCGACTGGAGGCAACCCAGGAGGAAATTGAAACTGCCGCCCGTGCCGCCAATGCCCATGACTTCATCGCCGCCCTGCCGAAGGGGTACGAGACCGAGCTGGGGGAGGGCGGCTCGCACATCTCCGGCGGCGAGCGCCAGCGGATCTCGGTTGCCCGCGCCTTCCTCAAGGACGCGCCCATCCTGATCCTCGACGAGCCCACCTCCTCGATCGACTCGCGCACCGAGGCCGTGATCCTCGACTCGCTCGACGACCTGATGGAGGGGCGGACCTCGTTCATCGTCGCCCACCGCCTCTCGACCGTGCGCCACGCCGACCAGATCCTCGTCCTCAGTCAGGGCCGGGTGGTCGAGCGCGGCAGCCACGAGGAGCTGCTGCGGGTGGGCAACGTCTACCGGCAGCTGCACGAGGCGCAGACCCGCGAGCGCAAACGGGGCGCCCGTGCCCGCAACGGGAGCAACGGAGACAACGGGGACAACAGCAGAGCGGTTGCTCCTCAACCCGAGCCGGGGGCTGAGGGGTCGGTGATCTGGCGCCAGGTCACCGAGGGCGGCTAGCGATGGCCGGCGGCGGCCGTCCCAAGATCGTCCTGCTGGGGATGATGACCCCGATGCCGGTGGCGGGGGTCGTCTGGCAGAACCTCCACTACCTGCTCGGCTTCGAGCGGCTCGGCTTCGAGGCTTTCTACGTCGAGACGCACGCCCGCACGCCGGCGATGCTGATGTCAAATCGCGAGGACGACAGCTCGGCGCTGGCGGCTGAGTTCATCGCCAGCGTGATGCGCCGCTTCGGGCTCGCCGACCGCTGGGCCTTCAGGGCGCTGCACGACGACCGCCGCTGCTACGGGATGAGCGAGCTGCAGCTGGAACGGCTCTACGGCGAAGCCGAGCTGCTGGTCAACCTCCACGGCGGCACCCAGCCGCTGCCCGAGCTGGCCGCCACCGGGCGCCTCGTCTACCTCGAGACCGACCCGGTCCAGATGCAGCTCGAGCTGAGTCACGGGCGACAGGAGACGATCGACTTCCTCGAGCCCCACGCCGCCTTCTTCACCTTCGCCGAGAACTGGGGCAACCCGGACTGCCGCCTGCCCGCCAGCGACCGCTTCCAGTTCCACCCGACCCGCCAGCCGGTCGTCCTCGACCTCTGGCCTGACCGCTCGCCGCAGCCGGCCGACCTCTACACGACGATCGGCAACTGGCGCCAGGACTGGCGCGTGGTCAGCTTCGAGGGCGAGCGCTACACCTGGAGCAAGCACGACGAGTTCCTCGGATACCTCGACCTGCCGGAGCGCACCGGCCTCGGTTTCGAGCTTGCGCTGAGCAGCGCCACCGCGGAGGACCGCGGGATGCTGGCGGCGCGCGGCTGGAGGGTGCGCGATGGGCTCGAGGTCTCGATGAGCATCGACCGATACCGCGACTACGTCGGCGCCTCCCGAGGCGAGTTCACCGTCGCCAAGGACCAGAACGTGCGGCTGCGGACCGGCTGGTTCAGTGATCGCGGCGTCACCTACCTCGCCTCCGGTCGGCCGGTGGTCAACCAGGACACCGGCTTCGGCGCCGCCCTGCCGACCGGCGAGGGGCTCTTCGCCTTCAACTCGTTCGACTCGGCCGCCGAGGCGCTGGCCGGCATCGAGTCCGACTACCCCCGCCACGCCCGCGCCGCACGAGAGGTCGCGCGCGAGTTCTTCGCTCACGAGGTCGTCCTCGGCGCCATGCTCGAGCAGCTCGGAATCGACGTGCGGACCGGCAGCCGGCGGCCGCGGACGGCGACCGTCTTCCCGGAGGAGATGGAGCTGGAGCCGGCTTCGCGGCGGCCGCTGAAGCTGCCCAGGGGCACGGTCGAGGCGGCCCAGGCGGTGCCGGTCTCGGTCCACGAGGAAGCGCCCGCGTTCGGTCCGGAAAGCGCCAGCATCGTCGTCCTCACCCACGACGGCCTCCCCTTCACCCGCCTCTGCCTCGAGTCGGTTCTGGCCAACACGGCGGGCCACGACTTCGAGCTGATCGTCGTCGACAACGCCTCCCGCGACGGCACCCGCGGATACCTGGCGAAGCTGGCCGACGCCGACGCCCGGGTGCGGGTCCTCTTCAACGCCCGCAACATGGGCTTCGCCCCTGCCTGCAACCAGGGCCTCGGGCTGGCGCTCGGCGAGCATCTGGTCCTGCTCAACAACGACACGATGGTCCCGCCGGCCTGGCTGGCGCCGCTGCTCTCCCATTTGCGCGATCCCGTCGTCGGGCTGGTCGGACCGGTGACCAACCGGATCGGCAACGAGGCCGAGATCGAGACCGACTACCGCACCTGGGGAGAGCTGCTCGCCTTCGCTCGGCGGCAGGCAAGCGAGAACGTCGGCGAGTGGCTGTCGATGCGGACGCCGGCGATGTTCTGCCTGGCGATGCGGCGGCAGACCTTCCACCACCTCGGGCCGCTCGACGAGCGCTACGAGGTGGGCCTGCTCGAGGACGACGACTACGCCGAGCGGGCGCGGCAGGCCGGCTACGAGCAGCGCTGCGTCGAGGACTCCTTCGTCCACCACTTCGGCGAAGCGTCGTTCGGCAATCTGGTCGCCGGCGGCGAGTACCAGCGGATCCTGCGCGCCAACCAGCAGCGCTACGCGGAGAAGTGGGGGCGGCCGTGGGAGCCCTACGGCCGCCGTTCCAACCCGCGGTACGAGCGCGAACTCGAGCGGCTGCGCGAGGCGGTGAACGCGGCGATCCCGGCCGGGGCGGAGGTGCTGGTGGTCAGCCGCGGCGACGACTCGCTGCTGCGGCTGAACGGCCACCGGGTGATGCACTTCCCCCAGGCCGAGGACGGCGGCTGGGCGGGGCACCATCCGGCCCACAGCGAGGAGGCGATCGAGCATCTCGAGGCGCTGCGCGCGCGGGGCGCGCGCTACCTGGTGGTGCCGCCCACCTATCGCTGGTGGCTCGACCACTACGACGGCCTGCGCGAGCACCTCGAGTCCCGCTACCGGCCGGTGGCGGTCGACGAGCGCGCGGGCGCGATCTACGAGCTGGAGGGTGGTGCAAAGTGACCGCGGTCTCGATCGTGATCCCAGTCCACGGCCGGGCGCACCTGACCGGGCGCTGCCTCGACCTGGTGCTCGACGGCCTCGACGCCGACTGCGAGGTGGTCGTCGCCGATGACGCCTCCGAGGACGGGACGCCGCGGCTGCTCGCCGGCTACGGGGACCGCATCCGGGTCGTCCGCCTTGAGGAGAACGCCGGCTTCGCGACCGCCTGCAACCGGGGAGCGGCGGCGGCCGCCGGAGAGCAGCTCGTCTTCCTCAACAACGACGTCGAGCCGCGGGCGGGATGGCTGGCGGCGCTGCGACGCTACGCCGGCGAGCACCCCGCGGCGGCGGTGGTCGGGGCAAAGCTGCTCTACCCGACCGGGACCGTCCAGCACGCCGGCGTCGTCTTCGGCCAGGACGGCTATCCGCACCACCTCTACGCCGGCTTCCCCGCGGAGCACCCGGCGGTCTCGCACCCGCGGCGGCTGCAGGCGGTCACCGCCGCCTGCATGCTGGTCGGCCGCGGGGCCTTCGAGGAAGCGGGCGGTTTCGACGCCGGCTTCCACAATTCGCTCGAGGACGTCGACCTCTGCCTGCGGATCGGCGCGGCGGGGGGAGAGGTCCACTACTGCGACGAGGCGGTGCTCGTTCACCTCGAGTCCGCCTCGCGCGGACGCCAGGACCGCTTCGAGCGCAGCGTCGCCCTCTACCGCGAGCGCTGGCGCGACCGGGTCCGCCGCGACGACCTCGATGCCTACGTCGCCGACGGGCTGCTGGCGGTCGAGTACGCGGAGACGCACCCCCTTCGGCTGACGGTCGACCCGCTGCTGGCGATCGTCGACCGCGGCCGCGAGGAGGAGATCGAGCAGCTGCTGGAAGGCTACGCGCATCAGAGCGCGGACCTGTTGCAGGAGCTGGTCCGGCTCAGCGCCTCGTCCGTGGCCGGGGGGGATCCGGTGCCCTCGTCCGAGGACCAGGAGGACCCAGTTGACTTCGACCGCGCCGCCTTCCTCGACCGCGTCCGCCGTCTCGAGGTCGAGGTGCGGCAGCTCCAGCTCGAAGCCGAGCCGCTGAGCGGGATCGAGCCGAGCGCCCGTCTCGGCTACCGCCAGCTGGTCGGGAACGTGCGCCTCGCGGTCGAGGAAAACGTCCCGGCCGGCGGTGAGCTGCTGGTTGCCAGCCGCGGCGACCGCGAGCTGGTGCGGTTCGACGGGCGGGTGGCCTCCCATTTCCCCCAGGGCGAAAACGGGACCTATGCCGGCTACCACCCCGCCAACAGCGCGGCCGCGATCGCAGAGCTGGAGAGCCTGCGGGACGCCGGGGCCGGATACCTCGTCGTCCCGGTGACTTCGGCGTGGTGGACGGACTACTACGGGGAGTTCTTCGCCCACCTTCGGTCCAGGTACCGGCGCCTCGACTGCTTTGGCTGCGAGATCTACGAGCTTGCCGACCCCTCCGCTGCCGCCGATGGCTTTACTCTGCCGCGATGACCGATGCCGAGATCCAGGTCGAGGACGTCCTCCACGAGGAGCCGCAGGGCATGTTCGGCTACTTCAAGGTCAAAGGGACGGCCGGAGATCGACTCCAGATGGTCGGCTGGGCCTTTGCCGACCATGCCGCGGTCTCCGCGGTGGAGGTGGTCGCCGAGGGAAAGACCATCGCCCGCACCGTTCCCGCCACTCCGCGCCCTGACGTGGCGGAGACGTTTCCGCAGTCGCCGTCGTCGCTCACCTCCGGGTTCGAGCTGGAGATCGAGGCGAGCGGGAGCGGTCGCAGCGAGCTCGGGGTCGAGGCGGTCTTCGCCGGCGGTGATCGTCACTCGCTTGGCAGCTTGACCGTCGATGTCAGCCGGGCCCGGGGGTCACGGCTGCCCTGGAGGGCAAACCGAGCGTGAGCAGAAGCGCCTATCCAGGCATCGAGGTTCTCGCCACCGCCAGGTCGGCCGAGATCGACTCGCATGGCAACGGGGACCTGACCGCCCGGGCGGTCGGCGATCGGCTGGTGGTGCAGGGCTGGGTGCTCGGGGAGCCGATGCGCGCCACCTACGTGGAGGCCGTGGCCGGCGAAGTGGTCGTGGCCCGCGTCGTCGTCGATCAGCAGCGTCCCGACGTCGCTCGTGTCTTTCCCGCTGTCGAGGGAGCCGAGAACTCAGGCTTCCGGATGGACATCCAGGCCGCCAAGCCCGGCCGCGGGCAGCTGCAGATCCGCGTTTATTTCGAAGGTGGCTCGAGCGCGGCACTCGGCTCGGTCGAGGTCAAGGCGACCCGGGACCTCCGCTCCCGGCTGCGGTCGGAGGGGCTGCTGCGCGGCCTGCGTGCCAACAGCTCGTCCTTCGCCTGGAAGATGCAGGTCCCCGGACAGCACTACAAGGTTCTCGAAGGCCGTGACGGATGGCTGTTCCTGCGCAACGACTCCAATGACGTGCTGGGGCAGCACGCCGGCAGTGTCCTGCTGGCTCCCGAGGACCGGCGTCAATGGCAGCAGCTGTTTCAGCGGCGCTCAGCGACGGCGAAGGAGGACGGGGCGGCTTGGCTGTTCGTGGTCGTGCCCGACAAGGAGAGCGTCTACCCCGAGCACCTGCCGCCGGAAATCCACCCGGCGAGCCGCCGTCCCGTGCATGACGTGCTCGAGATCGCGGATCGGGCCGGCGCCCCGGCCCTGTACCTGCTGGATGCGATGCGGGCGGCGAAGTCGGAGGCCGACCTCTACCCGAAGACCGATACCCACTGGAACTACCGTGGGGCCTACCTCGGCTACAGGGCGATCTGCGAGAACCTGCGCCGTCGCGGGATCGACGTCCGGGTGTTCGGCGACGGGGAGATCGGCTGGTATGAAGACAGCTTCGAGGGCGACCTCGGCTCCAAGCTGGACCCGCCGATGGTCAGCAATCGCCTGCTGCCGGACATCAAAGGAGTTGAAGCCTCGCTCGTCCTCGACAACGGCGTGCAGAACCACGGCCGCGTCAAAGTCTTCGAACGGGCGGGTTCCGGTGGACCGACGTGCGTCGTCTTCGGCGAGTCGTTCGCGGAGGCGCTGCTGATCTTCCTGCGCGAAAGCTTCCAGAGGCTGGTCTTCGTCCACACCAGCATGTTCGTTCGCGAGATCGTCGAGCGGGAGCGGCCCGACGTCGTCCTGAGCATCCCGACCGAGCGCTTTCTCCTGCGGCCCCCGGACGACAGCGAGGCCTTTGCCAAGCTCGAGGCGCTGGCCGTGCGCAAGGGTGGTGAGCTTCCCTGGGCGTCGAAGGTCTGAAGCCGTGGCAGATCGCCTGATTCCGCTCTCGCGGCGAGCGGAGTGGGAGCGGGCGCTGGAGGGGATCCCGCACGTCTTCGGCCACACCTGGGGCAGCTGCCACGCCCTCGGCCTCGAGGGCGGCGGCGAGCCGGTCCTCTTCGTCGCCGAGGGAGAGGAGGGCAAGGTCGCCTGCCCGTTGATCGAGCGGCCGATCGAGGGAAGGCTCGACGTGGCGACGCCGTACGGCTTCTCGGGTCTGACCGGGAGCGGGCCCTGGCCGGGGTTCGCCGAGCGCTGGCGAGAGTTCGCCGCCGAGCGCGGCTACGTCGCCGGCTATCTGGCGATCAACGCCCTCTTCGGCGACGACAGCTACGCCGACCCGGAGACGGTGACGGTCGCCAATGAGACCTATGTGCTCGATCTCTCGTGGGGGGTCGACGCGGTCTGGGCCGGGCTCTCGACCAACCGCAGGCGGCAGCTGCGCGACTGGTACCCCGCCGACTACGAGACCGAGGGGGAGGAGCTGGCGGCGTTCTTCGTCGAGCAGTACCCGCTGACGATGGAGCGCAAGGAGGCGGCGGCGCGGCACCGCTTCGGAGCCGCCACCCTGGCAGCGCTCTGTGGGCTGCCGAACACCTTCCTCGTCGGCGCCCGGGTCGAGGGCCGGTTGGAGTCGGTCTCGATCTTCGGCCACAGCCCGCATGCCGGCGACTTCCTCTTCAACGCCGCCCTGCCCGGCTGCGCCCACCACTCGGTCGCGCTGATCTGGAGTGCGGTCCACCGCCTGGTCGAGCTCGGGGTGCCGTGGCTCAACCTCGGCGGCGGGATGAGCCCCGGCGACTCCCTGGCGGATTTCAAGGCCCGCTTCGGCGCGGTGCCGCTGCCGATGCGGGCGGTCAAAGCCGTCTACGATCCGCCGGCATACGAGGACCTCTGCCGTCGCCAGGGCGCCGACCCCGGCGACCGCGACGGCTTCTTCCCCGCCTATCGCCATGTCTAGCGGCATCCCCTACGAACATTCCGCCCACCTGTACGACCTGATGTACGTGCGGCGGGACTACACGACGACCGGGGAGGAAATCCACGCGATCGCCCGCGAGCTGCTGCCCGAGGCCGAGGACCTGCTCGACGTCGGCTGCGGCACCGGCCGACACCTGGAGACGCTCGGCAGCTGGTACCGGGGGGAGGGGCTCGACATCAACCCGATGATGCTCGAGCAGACCCACGCCCGCTGCCCGCACATCCCGCTGCACGAAAACGACATGCGGACCTTCGAGCTCGACCGCACTTACGACGTCGTCACCTGCCTCTTCAGCGCGATCGGCCACGTCGAAACGGCCGAGGCGATGCGCCGCTCGATCGAGCGGATGGTCGCCCACCTGCGCTCCCCCGGCCTGCTGATCGTCGAGCCCTGGTTCACGCCGGAAAGCTTCTGGGACGGCCACCTCGCCGCCAACTTCCAGACCGAGTCGGAGACCAAGCTCGCCTGGATGTACCGCCAGTACCGCGAGGGTCTGATGGCCGTCCTCGACATCCACTACCTGGTCGGCGGCGAGGGCCAGCCCGAATACATCCGCGAACGCCAGGACCTAGGTCTCTTCACCCCGGCCGAGATGGCCGATGCCTTCACCGCCGCCGGCCTCGAGGCGGAGTATCGCGAGAGCTCCGCCTGGAACCGCGGACTTTACGTGGGCAAGCGGGACTGACGGGGGAGAGTCTGGTCGCGCCGCCGCTTATGTTGCGGTGGGCGCCGGCGGATACGAGCGGATCGTCGATCACCTTCTCGGAGCTGAAATGCGAGTCGAGTTCACGACGGAGAGGCGGGAGGTCACGGATTACGCAGTTGTCCTGCTGCTGACTCATGGTGCGAGTTTCGAGACGATTCGCGTCTTCGACGGGGCGCATGGACACAACGAGATGCATCGGTACACGGCGAGTGGCGGAAAACAGCCGGGAGAGCCGTTTCACGCGGGTACCCTTGGAGAAGGTATGCGCGCCGCGATCGCGGAGGTCAAGCACGGTTACGGTGAGATGATCGAAGGATGGAGAAGGCAATGAGCAGTGAGAAACGGGAATCCCCCGCGGCGAAGGTCATGGACGAAGCGATCGAGCTTGCGATCGAGGGTCGCTCTCCCTATCCGGAACGAGCCGCCTTTGTCGACGCCGAGGAGGCTCTGGCCGGCCGTGCGATCAAGCGCGCCGCCGATAAGGGTCTGCCCGTCGTCTTGGTTGCGGCCGATGGCAGCACGCGCATCCTGACGCCCGGCGCGGCCCCTTAACGTCGCCGAAGGCTGACCAACCCTCGCGGATCCGTTCGCAGCAGCGATCTCGTGAGCCTGAACCCGCGGCGGAATTCGCGGTTGGCGAAGGCGGAGCGGATGCGGGCTGCGAGGGGGTCGCCGTAGTAGCGGCGCCAGAAGCGGTGGCCCTCGCGGTACTCCTGGCGCAGGCCGCGCTGGCGGGCGGCGCGGCGCTGGCGGCGCAGGACGCGGCGGGTCATCGTCAGCATCGCCGCGGCGTTCTGGCTCATGCCTTCGGCGTGGACGCGGTACTCGGCCACGAACTCCTCATGCGGCCGCACCGCGAACTCGCGGGAGAGGCGGAGGCCGAGGTCGTAGTCCTCGGCCCCGGGCAGGCCTTCGTCGAAGTTCTCCGCCGCTTCCAGGGCCGAGCGGCGGTAGATGCCGTCGGCCGGGATGCCGGCGTAGTTGTAGCGGAGGAAGACCACGTAGGGATCGGTCTCGGGACGGGGCTGCTCGTCGTCGCCGAGCCGGGTCCCGTCGGCGGCGATGCGACGGTAGCGGCCGAAGGCGAAGGCCGCCTCGGGGTGGGCGCGAAGCTCGGCGACGCCCGCCTCCAGCGCCCGCGGCAGCAGGCGGTCGTCAGCGTCGAGGAAGACGAGCAGCTCGCCCTCGCTCTCGCGGATGCCGGTGTTGCGGGCGTTCGCCAGGCCCTGGTTCGGCTGACGGACGCAGCGCACGCCGGGGAACCGCGCCGCGATCCGCGCCGCGTTGTCGGGTGAGCCGTCGTCGACGACGACGACCTCGACCTGGGTGTAGGTCTGGGCGAGGACGCTCTCGATGGCCTCCTCCAGGTAGGGCGCCTGCCCGTAACAGGGGACGATCACCGAGACCAGCGGCGCCGGTGCGCTCAGCGTCTCCCGCCAGCGCCGGGCACCGCGGATCGAGCCGACGGGGACCCGTTGCTGGTCCTTCAGCACCGCGCTGACCTCGATCTCCACCTCGGGCGCCGTGCCGACCAGGCTGACCGTCTCCTGGAAGCCGGCGCTCCCTGCCTCGGGGCTCTGCGGAAAGGCCTCTGCGAGATCGGGTCGGGAAAGGCCGAGGGGAACGCGGCGGAAGACGCGGCCGCCGCTCGACAGCTCGACCGCGACCGCCGGGTTGCCGTCGCCAAGCGCCCAACCGCCGACCTCGATCGCGTGGGCATCACTCACCGTTCCCGGCTTGGGCCGGTCGATGTGGCAGCCCAGCAGGCCCTCCTGCCCGGCGAGGGTGACCTCGGATATGTCGATCAGAGCGCCCATCGGAGCCGGCGCGCCCGCCTTCGAGACAACCTCGTAGAGCGCACAGGCGTCGTCCCGCGAGACCAGCCTTGCGGACCCCTCCAGCTGGCGGCCGAGGCGACTGTAACGCTCGAGCCAGTCGACCAGCGGGCCAACGACGAGGAGGAAGAGCCGCCCCTCCTTCGTCCCGGCGGGGACGTGGTCATCGCCCGGGAAATGGGCACGGCTGGGTGCCGCCGCGGCTGCCGCCTGGCGCATCTGCTCCAGGCGCAGGGCGAGGCCGCCGTCGCGGTCGAGGCGGTCGAGCTCACCCACCGCCGTCGCCGTAGTCAGCCCCCAGACCTCGCGCCCGTTGAGGTAGGCCGGCGCTTCCTCGCCCAGCGCGAGCAGGGCGACCGCACCAGAGAAAGGGACGCCGTCGCGCTCGACCGCGAGCTGGGCGCGGCGCGAGCGGATCGCCGCCTCGATCCCGGCCCGGTGCTCGCCACCGAGCGAGCGCCGCAGCAGCCCGAAGAGGCGCAGATCCTCCTGCAGCTGCTCGGTCCGCGAGAGGCCGGAGGAGAGCCCGCGACGGTGGACCCGGTAGGCGCCCATCGCCTCGGGCAGGTAGCCGATTGGGCCCTGTCGGGCGAAGGCGAGAACCGCGAGCCAGTCGGCCCAGAGCCCTTCCCAGACCCAGCCGGGGAGGTTGCGGACGTGGTCCCCGCGGGCCATCACCGAGAGCGAGGGGATCGGGTTCGAGCGCAGGAGGTCGGCGAAGGAGAGTGGTCCGCGGACGTCGGCGGCGACGTAGGGGCGGTCGGGAGCGTCGCCGTCGACCTGACGCACGGTCGCGTCGTGGAAGCAAGCCGACCAGCCGGGGTGGGCGTCCATCGCCTCGACTTGGCGGACCAGCTTCTCGGGGTCCGACCAGTAGTCGTCGCCGTCGAGCCAGGCGACGTAGCGCCCGCGCAGGTCGGCCACGCCGCGGCGGAAGATCTCGGTCGGGCCGACGTTCCGCTCCGGCAGCACCAGCCGGATCAGGTCGGGATGGCGGTCGCGGTAGGCGGCGAGCAGCTCCCGCGTGCCGTCGGTCGAGCAGTCGTCGGCGACGACGATCTCGGTCGCGAACGGCGTCCGCTGAGAGAGGACGCTGTCGAGCGCGCCAGCGATGTAGCCGCAGTGCTGGTAGGTCTGGATGTAGACGCTAACCTCGGGGGCGGTCACGGGAGGACCGCCTCCAGCAGGCGTGAAGCCTCGCCGCGCCAGTCGTGCCGCTGCGTCTCGGGCGGCACCCAGCCCGGGGCCCAGCCGATCCACTGCAGCGCCAGCGAAAGCTCGCAGAGCTCGGTCGCGGCGAGCAGCTCCTCGAAACCGGGCGCGCCCGCCGGCAGCGACCGGTGGAAGGCGCGGCACATCGCGAGGCGATCCTCGCGGCTCCAGCCGCCGACCAGCGCCGCCAGGTCGAGGGCGTAGGGGCCGCTGCCGGCCAGCTCCCAGTCGACCGGGGCGATCCGCGCCTGCCCCTCGCCGCGGGCGACGAGGACGTTGGCGGGGTAGAGCTCGCCGTGGACGAAGGCGCGGGGGAGGGCATCGAGCCGCTCGACCAGCGGCGCGCGGCTGGCGCGCAGGCGCGCGGCGAGCTCGTCGTCTCCCAGGGCGGCGAGCGCGGCGTCGATCCAGCCTTCGTGCCAGCCGGCGTCGCGGTGGAGGAGGACGTCGGCGTCGCCGCTCACCGCCCGATCGAGGCCCGCCGCCCAGGCGGCCGCCTCGCACCAGACCCCGAGCTCGCCGACGTCGGTCAGCACCTCGCCCTCGACCCGCTCGAGGAAGAGCCAGCTGCGCCCGATCTCGGGATCGACGGCGGCGCCGTGGTAGCGCGGGGTCGAGAGCCCGGCGGGGGAGAGGAGGCCTCGGTAGACGGCGATCTCGCGCCGGGGGTCGAGGGTGCGGGCGGGCTTCGTCGCCGCGGCTTTGGTCGAGAGCCCGGCCTCGCCGACGTCCTTGACCACCAGCGCCAGACGCTCGCCGTCGGCGAGGCGCGCGTCGAGCGCGTCGAGCGCGAAGCTGGTCTCGTAGGCGAAGGGACGACGGGAGAGCTCGGCCACCGGCGCCGACGCGCCGCGGGTTTCGGCCAGCGCCTGCTCCAGCGCCGCCCGCACGGCGCCGTCGTCGCTCTCGCGCAGGGCCGCGCTCACCGTGCGGCCCCCAGCGCCTCGAGCAGGCGTCCGAGGACGCGGTCGGAGTCGAGCAGGTCCTCGGCGATCGCCCGCGCCGCCGCGGCGTGCTCGGCCGGGCGCGAGAGCACGTTCTCGATCGCCGCCGCCGCCTCGTCTACGTCGCCGAAGGCGAGCAGGCCCTCGCCGGTGGGCAGTAGGCGGCCGAAGCCGGTGTCCTGGGCGACCACCGGCCGCCCCGAGGCCAGGTAGCAGGCGCTGCGATCGCTGAACCAGCCGGAGCGGGAGAGCACGTAGCCCTCCTTCGCGACCCCCAGCTCGGCCGCCGAGGCCTGGACGAAGTCGCGGTAGAGCGCCGGCGTGGCGGCGACCTCGGCCGGGTCGAGCAGCCGCCAGCCGTGCCGCGCCAGCGCCTCCAGGTCGTCGCGCTCGTCGGGGTGGATGCCCAGCGCCAGGGCAAACTCCCCCCGGCTCCGTTCCGGCAGCTCGATCAGCTCGCGCAGCGAGTGCGCCCGCAACCCGTAGCGGCGGCCGTCGAGCTCGATCGGCCCGTAGCTGCGCCAGTGGCCGACGCTGGTGAAGGGCAGTGAGGTCGCCTCGCTCGCCCGCGGCCAGTGCTCCAGCACCACCGGCGGCAGGGTGGCGATCCACTCGAGGCCGAGCGTCGGCACCCTGCATCCGGGCTCCCCGATCGCGCTGGCGATGGTGGCGAAATGGGTGTGGCCCTCGAACCGCATCTCGGCCCCCTGCAGGTGCCACTGCTGGTTGAAGAAGGGGTCGAGGTCGAGGTAGGCGCGGACCGGGATCGGCTCCAGCAGCTCGGGGTCGGTCAGCATCCCGGAGATGTTGAGCAGTAGGTCCGCGTCGCGCGCCAGCTCGACCAGTCGCGCCCGCGGCAGCGGCGCGCTCTCACCGTCGGCATCGAGGAGGGCAACCTCTTGGATCCCGAAGCCGGCGGCGACGGCTTCCAGATAGGCGAGGCTGGCCGGCTCGATCTTCTCCATCGGCTCGACGAGGGCGACCTCGTGCCCGAGCCGCCGCAGGCCGAGGACGTACTGGAGGACCGCCCAGGCGGCGCCTCCCTGGCCGGGCTCGCCGGCGACCATGCCGCCGACGAGGATCCTCACAGCACCGCTTCCAGCATCTGGGTGAGGACGCGGTCGGAGTCGAACGTGCGCTCTGCGTAGGCGCGGGCGGCGCGCGAGTGGTGGGCGTAGGAGCCGGCGATCGCCTCGGCCGCCGTGACCGCCTCCTCGGGCTCGGTGAAGGTCAGCAACCCGGCGTCGGGGCGGAAGCGCTCCGGGATTCCGGTCTCCTGGACTACCGCCGGGCGGCCGCTGGCAAGGTAGTGGGCAGTGCGGTCGCTGACCCAGCCGGTGCGGGCTTCGGCGTAGACCCCCTGGGCGACCGAGAACTCGGAGCCGGAGCCGCGGATGTACTCGCGGAAGGCCTCGGGGTCGCTCGCGACCGCGGCTGCCTCGACCACCGTCCAGCCGCTTTCCTCCAGGCGGGCCGCCTCGGCCTCCTCGTCGGGGTGGATATCCAGCGCGATCTCGAAGGGCAACCCCGTTTGCCGCGGCACCCCGGCGAAGCGGCGCAGCTGGTGGTGCTTGAGCGTGTAGGCCTGGCCGCCGGCTTCGAGAGTCCCGAGCGGATTGCGCCAGGTGCCGACGGTGGTGAAGCGATCGAAGGCTGGATCCGGAACCTCCTTCCACTGCTCCAGCAGGACCGGTGGCGGCAGCGGGATCCAGCCCAGGCCGCCGGTCGGGATCCGGCAGCCGGGCTCGCCGAGGGTGAGCCCGACGCTGAAGTGGGTCTCGTGCCGCGCGAGCTGGTCGCCGAGCTGGCCCTCGGCGTGCCAGAGCTGGGTAAAGCCGGGGTCGAGGTCGACGTAGGCGCGGCGGGGGAAGGCCGCCAGCAGGTCCGGAGCCCGGAGGTTGCCGCTGACGTTGACCAGGGCCGCGGAGCTGGCGGCGAGGTCGCCGAGCTCGGTCCGCTCCAGCGGACCGCTCGTCCCCTCCGGCCCGACCATCAGCGCCCTTTCCGTGAGCCCGAAGCGCTCGACGGTCGCGGCGAAGAACTCTCGCCCCGCCTCGTCCGCGTCGGCCTCCTCGACCAGCCAGGCGTCGAAGCCGAGCTTCCGCAGGCCGAGTACCCATGAGAGCCGGACCCAGGCCTCGCCGCCGTTGCCGGGCTTGGCGGCCAGCGCTCCGGCGACGACGATCGACTCCACTCAGCCCTCGCCCCCGCGCAACGCGCCGGGCTCGAACAGCGCGTCGTACGCGCGCGCCCGCGCCGCCAGCTCGCGGTCGCACCCGGCCCCCGCCGTCGCGTCGAACCCGGTCAGCTCCTCGAAGGCCGAGCGCCGGTAGAGGGCCGCCCCGATCGCGCCGCCCGGCTGGCCGTCGATCAGTGCGCAAGCCACGGTGGCCGCCGCCAGCCGGCCGACGGCGTTGGTGATCGCGGCGGCCTCGAGCTCCAGGCCCGCCGGCAGGAAGAGGAGGAGCCCGCCTTCGCTGTGGCGAATCGCCTCGTTGCGGGTCGTGGCCGGACCCTCCTCGGCGGCGGGGTCCGCGATGACGAGCTCGGTCAGGGGGTAGCGCTGACCTTCCAGGCCACGCATCGTCGCCTCCAAGTCCCCCTCTTCGGAGTCACGGGTGACGACGATGCTGACCAACGGCGGGCGTTCGTCCCACTGGCCGCGCCAGTAGCGGCGCAGGCGCAGGCGGGCGACCGGGACCGTCGCCGAGCCGATGGCCACCCGCACCGCGAGCTCCGCCCGGGCCGGCAGCCGGCTGGCCTCGACCTCGATCTCGAAGCCGGCGCTGCTGGCGCCCTCGGCGTCGGGGTAGGCGGCGCCGATGTCGGCCCGCGGCTGGCCGACCCCCGCCCGCGCCAGCACCTCGTCGCCGTGGACGATCTCGACCGCCGTCACCGCCTCCTCGCGCCCGAGCGCCCAGCCGCCGATCTCGACCGCGTGGGCGGAGAGGCGCCGGCCGGCGGTCGGGGTGTCGACGCTGGCGCCGAGCAACAGCTCCGAGAGGGTCTCCTCGACCTCTACACCCGTGACCTCAACCAGCTGGCCCATCGGCCTACTCTCCGAGGGCGCCGCAGACGGCGTCGGGCTGGTAGAGCGCCAGCCTGATCAGGTCGCCGACCGCCGCCGCGTCCGCGGGCGTGACCGCCGTCCCGGTCGGCAGCGAGAGGCAGCGGGCGAGAACATGCTCGGTCACCGGCAGCGGCAGCTGCGGGCGGCGGTCGTAGGGCGGGACCCGGTGGCAGCCGGGGTAGAAGTAGCGGCGGGCGAGCACGTTCTCGGCGACCAGCACCGCGCGCAGCTGGTCGCGGTCGAGGCCGGCATCCGCGTCGACGTCGACGACCACGTAGTGGCAGTTGGAGCTCTCGGGCGGGTCGAAGGGGAGCAGCGTCAGGCCCGGGATCCCCGCCAGCGCCTCACCGTAGGCGGCGTAGTTGCGGCGGCTGGCGGCGAGGAAGCCGTCCATCGCCTCGAGCGAGGCGAGACCCATCGCCGCCCCGGCCTCGCTGAGCTTGGCGTTGGTGCCGAGGCCGACGATCTCGTCCTCGTCGACGAAGCCGAAGTTCCGCATCGTCGCCGCCCGCTCGGCCAGCTCGCGGTCGCCGGTGACGATCGCGCCGCCCTCGAAGGAGTTGGCGATCTTGGTTGCGTGGAAGCTGAGCACGGCGGCGTCGCCGAAGGCGGCCAGCGGTCGGCCGTCGCGTTCGCAGCCGAGCGTGTGGGCGGCGTCGAAGAGCAGCGGCAGTCCCCGCTCCCGCGCCAGCGCCGAGAGGCCCTCGACGTCGCCGCTCCGCCCCCAGAGGTGGACGCCGAGCAGCGCCCCGGTCTCCGGGCCGATCCGCGTCTCCGCCTCGGTCGCGCCCAGGCAGAGCGTCTCGGGCTCGACGTCGGCGAAGACCGGGGTCAGCCCCTCCCAGGCGACCGCGTGGGCGGTGGCGACGAAGGTCAGCGCCGGCAGCACCACCTCCCCCTGGATCCCCAGCGCCCGCATCGCGATCTGCAGCCCCAGCGTCGCGTTGCAGGTGGCGACGACGTGCATCCCGCCGAGCCGCTCGGAGAGCCGCCGCTCGAAGGCCTCGAGCTTGCTGCCGTTGTTGCTCAGCCAGCGCTCGTCCAGCGCCTCGCCGATCCCCGTCAGAATCGCTTCGCGGTCGCCGACGTTCGGCCGCCCGACGTGGAGCGGCTCGGCGAAGGCGGGCGGCCCGCCGAGCACGGCCAGCTCCGCGACGGCCGTCTTCACCGGGTCATTCTCCGCTCAGCGCTTGCATGCGCTCGCCATGGTAGGCGCGGGAGCGGGCGATGCCGGCCTCCAGCGCCTCCCGCAAGGCCGGTTGATCGCGCACCGCCGGCGCCTGGCGTTCGAGCACGGCGATCTCGGCGCTCATGATCAGCTCCGGGTCGCGGGTCATGTTGGCGCCGTGCCGGCGGTACTCGGCGACCACCTCGCCGTGCAGGCGGACCGGGAAGCGGGCCGCGGTCTTCAGGTAGACGTCGTAGTCGGCGCTGGCGCTGACGCTCGGGTCGAACCCGCCAATCCGTTCGAACAGCCGGCGGCGGTAGAGGACGGCGGCGGGGGTCGAGATGAAGCAGCTCTCCAGCAGCGCCGGGTAGGCCTCCGCCGGCACCTCGGGGGCGGCGGCCGGTACCGTTTCCCCCTCCTCGCCGATCAGCCGCCAGGTGCCGGCCGCCATCTCCGCCTCGGGCGCCGCGCGCAGCTCCCGCAGCCCGATCTCGACCGCCTCGGGCAGCAGCCGGTCGTCGGCGTCGAGGAAGAGGACGAACTCGCCGCCCGCCTGCTCGAGGCCGGCGTTGCGGGCGGCGGCGAGCCCGCCGTTCTCCCGCCGCAGGTACCTGACCCCCGGGTAGCGGCCCGAGACCGCCTCGACGTCGTCGGGCGAGCCGTCGTCGACGACGATCGGCTCGACCCGCGGGTGGGTCTGGGCCAGCACGCTCTCGATCGCCTCGCCGAGGAAGTGGGCCTGGCGGAAGCAGGGGACGACGACGCTCACCGGCTCGAGGTCGGTGTCCGCCTCGGCGCGCAGCGCGACCGTCGCCAGCGGGACCCGCGTCACCGGGTCGAGGACCGCCCGCACCTCGAGCTCCAGCTCGCCCTCGAGCGCCCAGAGGTTGAGCCGGTGTTCGAAACCGCAGTGGCCGGCGTGGGGGAGGTCGGGGTGCAACTCGGCGATGTCGGAGCGTTCCATCTTTACCGGGGCGCGGCCGACGACCCGCCCGCCGGCGACGAGCTCGACCGCCAGCACCGCCTCCTCGGCGCCCAGGGCCCAGCCGCGCAGGAGCAGCTCGCGGGCATCGGGCTCGTCGCCCTCGGCGGGGACGCCGAGATGGCCCCCGAGCAGTCGCGGGTCCATCTCCGACCGCCGCACCGCGAGGATCGCGGCCGTCTTACTTGCGGGCCTCGACAAAGAGGCTCTCCTCGGGGCGGTTGTCGAGCTCGACGATCTCCGGGTACGGGCCGGCGGTCTGCCGGTAGCTGCAGGGAGTGATCTCGCGGAAGCCGGCGCGCTCGAGCAGCTCGGCGATGAAGTCCGCGGTGAACAGCGACTTCGAGTAGCCGTACCAGAGCATCTGGGTGACGAACTTCGCCCCCGGCGCGCGGGCGTCGGAGTCGGGGACGAGGAAGTAGTCGCGGTCGCCGTCGAGGTAGGCGCGGATGGCGCGGTCGAGGTCGGGCAGCGCCAGGCGGAGCACGCCGCCGGGGACGAGGACCCGCCGCAGCTCCATCAGCGCCGGGACGAGGTCGGGCAGCCGCAGCTCCGGCAGGGCGTGGATGCTGACGGCGTAGTCGATGCTGTCGCCCTCCAGCGGCAGCCCCTCGAGGATGTCGCAGACGACGTCGACCGCCTGGTCCTCCTTGATGTCGGAGTTGATCCAGCCCGGCGTCGGCAAGGTGCCGCAGCCCCAGTTGAGGCGCCGGACCTCGTTCACCGCGCCGCTCACGTTGCCGCCTCCAGCAGCTCGCCCAGCACCCGGTCCGATCCGAAGCGCTCGGCCGCCAGCTCGCGGGCGGCGGCGCTGTGGCGCCCGTAATCGGACTCGACCGCGGCCAGCGCCTCCGCCGCCTCCTCCGGCGTCGAGAAGGAGAGCAGCCCGGCGCCGGCCTCGATCTCGAGCTCGAACCCGGTCGCCTGCGCCAGCACCGGCTTGCCGCTGGCCAGATAGGCGACGCTGCGGTCGCTGAGCCAGCCGCCGCGCGAGCGTACGTACATGTCTTTGGCCACGCCCACCTCGCCGCGCGAGCCCTGCAGGTAGCGGCGGTAGGCCTCCGGGGAGCCGGCGACGTCCTCCGGCGCGCGGAGATTCCAACCCCCGTCGCGGAGCGATTGCGAGTCGGCTGCGTCGGCGGGGTCGATGTCCAAAGCCAGCTCCAGCGGTGCGTCGGTGGCCGCTGGCAGCTTCGCAAATCGCCGCATCTGGTGCGCCCGGAGGCCGAAGGTCTCGCCCTCGAACTCGATCGGCTCGAACGGCCCGCGCCAGGTGGCGATGCTGGTGTAGGCGGCGCCCTCGGCCGTCGCCGGCCACTCGTCGAGGACGACCGGCGGCGGCGTGGCGATCCACTCCACCCCGCAGGTGGGGACCCGGCTGCCCACCTTGCCGACCCGCAGCCCCACCGTCGCGTAGGCGTCGTGGTCGCCGAAGGAGCGGTGCAGGCCCAGCTGCTGCCACATCTGCGGAAAGCCGGGATCGATGTCGAGGAAAACCCGCCGCGGCGCGGCGGCGAGCAGCTCCTCGTCGCCGAGGAAGCCCATCACGTCGAGCAGCACGGTCGAGCGCCGCACCCGCTCCAGCGCCTCCGCCCGCGAGAGCCCGACGCTCTCGCGCGAGCCCTCCGCCTCGAGCAGCAGGCAGTAGTCGGACCCGAGGCCGTGGGGCGCCATCGTCTCCCGCAGCCAGGCGACCGGCCCCGGCGGCGGCCACTGTTCCCCAGGCGGGAACATCTCCGCCGCGAGGCGGTCGAGGAAGAGGACGTCGTAACCGAGCCGGCGGAACCCGAGCAGGTACTGCAGAAAGACCCAGGCGTGGCCGCCGCGGCCGGGGCGCTGCGCCAGCGAGCCGGCGACGGCGACGGTCTCGCGCACCCCTTCCCCGATCAGGCTAGGACGCTGGCGGTCGGTTCGTAGCCGAGCTCCGCGAGGACGTCGTCGAAGGCGTCCACGCAGGCCTCCTGCATCTCGGGGCTCAGGTCCCGTCGCCAGCGGCCTACCGACTGGCGCGGGTCGGAGCTGGTGCGGTGGCCGGCCATCGCGTCGGTCTCCCGCGAGGCCCGCTCGAGCACCGAGGCGACCGTCTCCTCCGAGGAGGAGATCCCGAGGAACTCGAAGAGCTTGGTGAGGGTGTCCTCCGGCTCGACGATCAGGTCCTCGTAGCGGAGCAGGAAGGCCGTCTCGCCCCGTTTTTGGTGGATGTAGAGCAGGCTTGTCGCGGCGGCGCGCAGCTCCTGCAGGAACTCGAGGTCGGTATCCACCCGCTCTCGCCCGAAGCTGGTGGTCTTCGTCTTCTCGTTGTAGGCGAGGATCGAGCAGGCCATGTCGCGGAAGTCCCTGACCAGGATCACCTCCCGGGTCGAGGGGAAGAGCTCGGTGATCAGCCGCCACGGCCCCGGGTCCGGCGAGACCTTCTCGGCGAAGTAGCGCGGATTCGGCTTGCTCTGCGTTCGGGCTACGGCTTCGTAGAAGCTCTCGATCCGCTGGCGGCAGAGCGCGGCCACGGCCTCGATCGCGTCGCGGGAAAGCTCGTCCTGCACCGGCGCGTCGGGCGGTGGGATGTCGGTCGGCACCGTCGCGTCCCCGAGCCACCAGTGCTCGTTGGAGAGGTCGGTCGCCAGCGGCTGCAGGTAGGAGGCCGGTTGGCTGAGGGCGCCGAGGAGCGCCGCCCAGTAGCTGACGGCCCGCGGCTCGTACTCGAACGGCCGGTAGGCGAGCGTGGCCGGGTGCTGGTCGAAGAGGCGCATCAGCCAGGTGGAGCCGGTGCGCCCGTAGGTGGAGACGATCAGCGGCTGAAGCGCCGATTCGTCCGGCGGCAGAACCTTCGTCCGCGTGCCCCGGATGGTTGCCAGCCGGTGGCGCTCTCCGTTCCCGAGCACCACGCGGACGAACAGCTCGAACTCCTCCGGCAAGCCGACGAGCGAGACCTCCGTCTCCCAGCCGACGGTCGGATCGGAAAGCTCGGGGAAGCGGCTCAGCACGTCCTCTCGCTTCCTGGTCAGCGGAGCGGCTCCCAGCGCCTGGCCCTCGAAGATGACCTCGACCTGGTCGACCCGGCCCTCGCCGCCGGCAACCCAGCCGCTGATCCCGAGAGCATGGCTCCGGGAGGAATCCCCCGCCCGCGGCGAGTCGACGTGAAAGCCGAGGCACCCGTCGACCGCGTCGGCCAGCGCGACCTCGCGGACCTCGACGTTGGCGGGGGTCATCCGTGCGCCGCCACGACCGCCTCGATCTCCCCGTCCCAGAGGCGGGTGTGGAGCCAGACGTTGTAGCGGGACATCGCGTTGCGGGTCTCCAGCGCGTAGGACTGGCCCTCGAGGTGGTAGAGCTCGACCTCGGGCAGGTACCAGGTCTCGCGGCCTTCCTGCCGCAGCCGCAGGCAGAGGTCGGTGTCCTCGTAGTCGCCCTGGACGAACATGCCGCGCAGCCCGCCGACCTGCTCGAAGAGGTCGCGGGCGATCATCATGCAGGCTCCGCTGACGGCGGGCACGGCGCGGGCGACGTTGGCGGCCGGCAGGTCGCGGTGCAGGCCCTTGAAGAAGTGCTCGTTTTCCCAGGCGCCGCCGTCGGGCGGCCGCTGGAAGCGGATCCCGGCGTGCTGCAGGGTGTCGTCCTCGAACAGCAGCTTCGGCCCCAGCGCGCCGACCTCGTGCTCCTCGTAGAAGTCGGCCATCCGGCTCAGCCAGCCGGGCTCGTCGGGCAGGACGTCGGAGTTGAGCAGCAGCAGCAGCCGGCCCTGCGCCAGCGAGGCGCCGCGGTTGTTGGCCACCGAGTAGCCGCCGTTCTGCGAGAGCACGACGACCCGGAAGGGGAGGCCGTAGAGCTCGAACAGCTGCCCGGCGGCGTTCTCCAGGGCCGCCGCCAGTTCCGGCGAGTCGAGGACGTAGATCAGGTCGGCCTCGCGCAGCTCGGGGTCGTGGACGAACTGCGCCAGCTGGTGCTCGAGGAAGTCGATGCGCCCGTAGAGCGGGACCACGATCGAGACCGCCGGGGCCTCCGGCGGCTCGCCGTACTGCCAGACGCTCTCGATCTTCGCCTCCTCCTCCAGCCGCTGCTGGATCAGGCTGACCGCCGGGATCACGTGGTCCATCAGCGGCGTGTCCCAGTGCCGCTCCTTGTGCAGGTCGGAGAGGATCGCCGCGCGGGCCGCGAGCGGGTCGCGGCTGACCTGCGGCCCCGGCACCTCGCGGGTGACCCCGAGCGCGTTCTCCATCTCCAGCAGCCAGCCGGTGCTGAGCAGGCTCGGGGCGCGGGTCTCGCAGAAGCCGAGGAAGCCGGTCCCGGCGGCGCCGGTCCGCGTCGGCTCTTCGTAGAAGGAGTCGACGTCGGGTCGCGGGTCGCGGTAGATCTCCGGCAGCAGCTCGACCCGCGAGCCCTCGGGGCTGACCGCGGTCAGCCGCACCGGCTCGGCCTGGCCGTCGCGGGCCCAGCCGCGCACGTAGAAGGCGGTCTCCGAGAGGGCGAGGACCGAGTCGAAGTGCAGCCCCTGTGGCTCGTCGCGGTCGACGACCGAGGGCGGCAGCGGCTCCCGCAGCCCTTCCCGCACGAGGGCGCGGCTGGCGCTGAGGCCGATCGGGTCCTGGCTCTCCCCGCCGGCGGCGAGCTCCTCGAGCAGCGCCATCGCCTCTTCGCGGTCGCCGCGGCCGAGGCCGGCGAGCCGCTCGCGCAGGAAGCCGCGCAGGCCGGCGCACTCCAAGCGCAGCTCCTCGGGGGCGGCGCGATCGAGCCGGGCGACGATCAGGTGGCCGGCGTCGTCCTCGCCGGCGAAGCGGCAGCACAGCTCGGCGGCGATCTCGGCGCCGGCCAGGTCCAGCTCGATCGCCGGCTCGACCTCGGCGGAGAAGAGGTGGACGGCGAGGGCGTCGGCGGCGAGCATCGTCGCCAGCGGCGCCACCGCCGATTCGGCCGCGGCCGAGAGCTGCTCGATCTCGGTTTCAGGCATAGCGAACGTCCTCGATCTCGGTCGCCGGCGCGGGCGGCTGGACCAGCTCTTCCTCGCTGCCCTTGCTCGCCAGCAGCTCCTTGTACTGACGGGTCAGCGAACGGACGTGCTCGTCCATCGCGTAGGGCGGCTCGATCCGCCGCTGCAGTTCATCCCAGAGCTTGCGGCTGGAGACCGCGCGGGCGATCGTCTCCGCCAGGCTGGCCGGGTCGGCCGCCTTGAAGTGCAGGCCGGAGACGCCGTCGTGGACTTTCTCCGCCATTCCGCCGATGTCGCTGGCGATCACCGGCCGTCGGTGCTGGGCGGCCTCCTGGATCACCAGCGGCGAGTTCTCCCACCAGATCGAGGGGACGACGACCCAGTCGGCGTCGGCCATGATCGCGGGCAGGTCGTCGTGGTTGAACTCGCCCTCGAAGCCGACCGTCTCCTTGGTTGCCTCCAGCAGCGCCGCGAATTCCTCGCGGAACTCGTCCGGCTGCAGCTCGAGGTTGGCGCCGTAGACCGAGAGGTGGACGTCGATGCCGTCGTCCTGCAGCCGCTTCATCGCTTTCAGCAGGACGTTGACGCCCTTGAAGTAGCTCAGCTGGCCGATGAAGACGAGGCGGTTGCGCTGGCGCCGCTCGCGTGTCGGGGCGGCGGTGACCGGCAGCCGCCCGTACTCCTCGGCGACGACCTTGTCCTCCGGCAGCCCCCAGTCGACGAAGCGGTCGCGAAGGAAGTTGCTCGGGGCGAGGAAGCGGTCAACCGCGGACATCTGCGACTGGATGAAGCGCTTGCGCATGAAGAACGCCTGCGGGCTGACCTCGGGGAAGCACTCGTGGCAGCGCCGGGGCGACTCTTCCTTGCACGGCTTCTCGGTGGTGGTGCGGACCAGCTGGCCGTTGCGGTGGCAGATCGGCAGGAACTCGTGCAGCGTGTAGAGGATCGGCACGTCCTCGCCCAGCGTGCGGCGGATCTCCCGCAGCATGTCGTAGCCGAAGAAGAGCGTGTGCTGGAGGTGGACGATGTCCGGTTCGGTGGCGAGGAGGAACTCGCGCAGGTACTTGATCAGCGCCGCCTTGCCGCGCGGGGTGCCGTTGAGCCAGTCGTATTCGAGCGTGTCGGTGTAGAAGAAGTACTGGTTGGGGTCCTCGTTGACCCCGGTCAGCAGCGTCCCCTCGTGGTAGCGGCTGCTGATCGAGACCGGCGGCCCGGTGCGGGCGAGGAACAGCGGTTCGAACTCGCCCCCGTCGCGGACCGCGCGGTAGAGCTCGTAGGCGTAGGCCTCGGCGCCCCCCGGACGGATCGTCGGGTGGTTGTGGGAGACGTAGAGGATCTTTGGCTTGCCGGTCAGTGCTGGGTCTCGCCGTTCGATTTAGAAAGGATCGGCTTTCCGCCCGGAAAACCCAAGGCGCTCGAGCCGGTTCGTAAGTTTGTCCGCTGCCTCGCCGCCCAGGGCTTGACTGGTGGAGCCCCCCGCCGCGTCTCCGTTCCCAGGAGATCGGGCGAGTCTAGAGCGGTCTGGACGCCTTGTCACCTCGAATATGTCGCAAAGATTCTTGCGTTGTGCGATCTTGCGGGTCCAGCCGGCGAGGGCCGGTTCCAGCTCCGTGTCGGCCGCCGGGCCGTCGGCGGCGAGGAGGAGGAAGGTGGGGCCCGCAGCGGCTTCGAGGCGGCGCCGGAGCCCGATCACGGCTGGGCCCTCGATCGCGGTGACGGTTCGCTCGGGGCTCGCCAGCTCCTCGGCCGCGAAGCCGACCGCGTAAACGGTCGCGCCGGGGGGGATGAGGGAGTCGAGCAGGGCTGCCGCCTGGGCCGCGGCGCCGAACCGCTCCTCGCCGGGGGCGTCGCTCGGGACCCGCACCAGGTCGTAGACGACGCAGGTCTCCGGGTCCTCGGCAACGACCCGGCAGCGGGCGCCGAGCCAGGCCGCCAGGGCCTGGTAGTGGTCGAGCCACCAGAGGGCGCTGGCGGGAAGGCAGAGGTACTCGACCCCGGCGCGGCGCGCGGCTTCGATCATGGAGATCGCTTCCTCGGAGGTGCGCGGGTAGTAGCCGGCGTACTTCCCCTCGGCGTCGCTGGGGAAATGGCGCCCCTCGCGGCCCTCGATCTCGACCAGTCGCGGGTCGCCTTTGCTGACCACGGCGACCACCGCCGCTTCCGGGGTCGCGTCGCGCAGCACCGCTCCGACGTGGCGGCAAAGCTCCTCGTACTCCTCGGGCCCGATGCGGCGGATCATACTTGCGGCGATGACCGCGCCCGCTCTTGGTACCGACCGATTCCTCGTCGTCAACGCCGACGACCTCGGCCTCAACGCGGCGGTCGACGCGGGCGTCTTCGCCGCCCACGAGCGCGGGGTCGTCACCAGCGCCAGCCTGATGGTGCGACAGGGATCGGCCCGGGCGGCGGCGGAGGGCGCGGCCGCGCACCCCGCGCTTGGGATCGGGCTCCACATCGACCTCGGTGAGTGGATCTACGAGCGGGGCGAATGGATCCAGGCCTACCTGCACTGCGACACCGACGACCGCGAGGCGGTGGAGGCCGAGTGCCGGGCCCAGCTGGAGCGCTTCCGGGCGCTGCTCGGCCGCGACCCGACCCACCTCGACTCCCACCAGCACGTGCACGAATCCGAGCCGGCGAGGGGGGTGGCCGAGGCGCTCGCCGCCGAGCTCAGGGTGCCGCTGCGCAACCGGGCCGTCCGCTACGAGGGCGGCTTCTACGGCCAGAGCGGGAAGGGCGAACCGTTCCCGGAGGGGATCGCGCCCGAGCGCCTGGTCGAGCTGATCAAGGCGCTGCCGCCAGGCTGGACCGAGATCGGCTGCCATCCGGCCGCCGGCCCCGTCCCGACCTCTTCCTACGAGGCCGAGCGCCAGGCCGAGCTGGCGACCCTCTGCGACCCCCGGGTGCGCGAGGCGCTCAATGTGACAAACGTCAAGCTGTGCAACTTCGCACAGGCAAATCGCGATTAGAGGCGTACCTTCACCTCATGATCCGTTCCGCGCCACCCGCGCCTCTCAAAACCGCCCTGCTGACCTTCCTGATCGCTGTGGTCATAGCCGTGTTACTCGCCGCCAGCTCCGGCGTTCAGGGCTAGATCGGTAAAGCTGTCCTTTACCGCAGAGTAAAGTTTGCCTTTACTGTGTGGTAAAGTCTAGCTTTACTCAATGGCCCAGCTCAATCCCTTCATCTATGACGATCCTGTTCCTCCCGCTGAGCTCGTGGATCGTGACCAGGAGCTGCGGCACCTGCTCGAGTTGGCGGAAGGGGCTCACAACACCCGCCTGCAGGCTCCTCGTCGCTACGGGAAGACGAGCCTGCTGGGAAAGCTGCGCAGGGAAGCGGAGCGGGCCGGCTTCCGGACGGTCTACGTCGACTTCCTGCTGTCGACCACCGCGGTGGAAGTCCTTCGCCGCATCGAAGAGGCCTATGGCGCGGCCTCGAAGGGATCCTTGGCGAAGCTCCTCGACAAAACGCGACGAAGTTGGCGCGGGAAGATGAAGGCCGCTCCCGGCGGGGTAGGCGGCGAGCTCGAGTACGCAGGGGGCAGTGACACCATGCAGCGCCTGTCGGATCTCCTCGACCTTCCTCGCCATGTGTTCGAGACCAGCGGTGAGCGAACGATCGTCATCTTTGACGAGTTCCAAGATTTTCTCAGGGCCGAGGGAAACCTCGACGGGCTCCTCCGCAGCAAGATCCAGTTCCATCGGGATGCGGCGAGCTACATCTTCTCCGGGTCCGAACAATCGCTCCTGGAGGAGTACTTCGATACCCGCGATAAGCCGCTGTTCGACCAAGCTCGCCCGGTGTACCTGGAGCCGCTGGGGGATCAGGATCTCGGCGACTACATCGCTGACCGCTTCGCAAAGAGCGGCAAGGAGGCGGGAGAGGCCCTCGGTCCGTTGCTGAACATGGTCCGGGGGCATCCCCAACGGGCAATGCTTCTCGCACATCATCTCTGGGAGTGCGCCCCCCCGGGAGAGGCCGCGACCGATCAAACCTTCGACGAGGCGTTGGATCAGGTGGACCGGGAGACCAAGGAGCGTTTCGAGGGCTTCTGGCAGGGGGCCGCCAGCGCGAGCAACAAGCGGCGAGTTTTAAAGGCTCTGGCTTCGAGCGATGAGACGCTCTTCAACCAACGTACCCTGCGGGCCTTCAGCCTCAGCAAGGGACAGGCGCAATCTGGACTGGGCGCATTGGTCCGCGACGGGGAGGTCGTGCGCGTCAACGGTCAGCCGATCCTCGTCGATCCTCTGCTCGAACGTTGGATTCGGCTTCACGACGGGGGTCCTCCAGTCAGCACGATCGCGCCGTAGCCCTCGGCAATTTCGATGGCGAGAGGCGGCGTCGGCAACGTCGCCGCCGTCGGTCAATCAGGGCGAAGGTGCTCGACTTCGAAGTCGAGCTCGCGCCGCATCCGCTCGGCGATCAGCGAGCGGTGGCAGGCCTCGGGGTCACGCTCGACGCAGAGCAGCGCCGCCGCGGAGTTGCCGATCCACCGCGCGACCGGATCGAGGTCGACCCGGTCGAGGACCTCGGCGCTGTAGCGCTCGACGTACTCCGGAGCGAGGTTGGTGCGGCTGCGTTTGCCCTCGCCGAGCCGCGCGTCGGCCTCGTACTGCAGCTGGCGCATCTCGGTAGTCGGCGCCAGCTCCCTGAGGTGGGAGTAGCCGATTCCGGCCTCGGCCAGCGCGTCCTGCAGTCGTTTCGCGTTGGCCCAGGCGTACTCGCTGCCGCGCACCCCGCGCCGCTGCCGCACGTCGAGCAGCAGGTCGACGTCGGCCCCGGTGAGCGCGCGCAGGAACGCGGCCTGGTCGAAGCCGTAGACGCCGATCGTCCGCAGCGTCTTCACCGGTCGCCGTCCAGCACCATCGCGCAGTAACCATCCGCGATCTCGGCCGCGGTCAGGCGGCCGTCCGGCCGCACCCACTGCGGCGTGTAGTTGACCATCCCCAGCAGGGCGAGGAGGGAGAGGCGGCGGTCGGCGAAGGTCATCGAGCCGTCGGCCTCGCCGCGGGCGAGGAGGTCGTCGAGGATCCGCTCGAAGGCCCGGCGCTGGGAGCGGACCCGGCGCCAGCGTGGCTCGCGCTCGATCGCCTGCCGCTCCTGGGTGAAGACCAGCATGTGGTGGCGGTGCTCGACGACGTGGGCTACCCAGGCCGCGACCAGCTCGCGCAGCTGCTCGACGGCGCCAGCGCGGGTGGCGACGATCTCCTGCGCCTGGGCCAGCAGCGGCTCCAGCAGCTCGTCGCAGATCGCGATCAGCAGGTCGTCCTTGCCCTCGATGTAGTGGTAGAGGCCGCCGGCGGCGAGGCCGGTCGCGGCGGTCAGCTCGTTGATCGAGGTCCCGTCGTAGCCGCGCTCGGCAAACAGCTCGGCGGCGCTGGCGACGACCTCGCGGCGGCGAGCGTCGTAGCGGGCGCGCAGCGCCGGCCGGGTCGGGGGAGAGGGAAGTGGCATTTGCCAACCGTAGCGAAAAACCGAACGCCGATTCGGTATTGTGCGAACGATGGACTTCGACTTCGGCGACGAGCATCGCCTGATCCAGCGCACGGTCCGCGACTTCGCCACCCAGGAGGTGGCGCCGGTCGCGGAGGAGCTCGACCGCGAGAAGCGGTTCCCCTACGAGATCGTCGCCAAGCTCGGCGAGCTCGGGCTGATGGGGATTCCCTTCCCGCAGGAGTACGGGGGAGGGGGCGGCGACTCGCTCGCCTACGCGCTTGCCGTCGAGGAGCTGACCCGGGTCGACTCCTCGGTCGCGATCACCCTCTGCGCCCACACCTCGCTCGGCACCCAACCGGTCTATCTCTTCGGCTCCCAGGAGCAGAAAGAAGAGTGGATGCCGCGGCTCTGCTCGGGGGAGATCCTCGGCGCCTTCGGCCTGACCGAGCCCGAGGCCGGCTCCGACGCCGGCAACGTCCGCACCAAGGCGCGGCTCGACGGCGACGAATGGGTGATCGACGGCGCCAAGCAGTTCATCACCAACGCCGGCACCGAGATCTCCGGCCTGGTCTGCATCACCGCCCGCACCGGCGAGGAGGGCGAGATCTCCAACCTGATCGTCGCCAATGGCACCCCCGGCTACGAGCAGGGCGAGCCCTACCGGAAGATGGGCTGGAACGCCTCCGACACCCGGCCGCTGACCTTCACCGATTGTCGCGTGCCCGAAGAGAACCTGCTCGGCCCGCGCGGGATGGGCTTCCGCCAGTTCCTCCAGGTGCTCGACATCGGCCGCATCGGCGTCGCCGCGATGGGCGTCGGCCTCGCCCAGGGCGCCCTCGACGAGGCGCTCGCCTACGCCAAGGAGCGCCGGGCCTTCGGCCAGCCGATCTCCCGCTTCCAGGCGATCCAGGCCAAGCTCGCGGACATGGCGACCGAGATCGAGGCCACCCGCCTGCTCGTCTACAAAGCCGCGCGGATGAAGGACAAGGGCGAGAACTTCAGCCTCACCGCCGCCCAGGCGAAGCTGAAGAGCGGCCGCCTCGCGGTCCGCTGCTGCGAGGAGGCGGTGCAGATCCACGGCGGCTACGGCTACATCGAGGAGTACCCGGTCTGCCGCTTCTACCGCGACGCCAAGATCCTCACCATCGGCGAGGGCACCGACGAGGTGCAGCAGATGGTCATCGCCCGCGCCCTGGGGGCCTGACCGCCGTGATCCCCAAAGCCGTCCGCATTCGCGAGGTCGGGCCGCGCGACGGCTTCCAGAACGAGCCGGAGACGATCGCCACCGCCGACAAGGTGCGGTTGGTCGAGATGCTGGCCCGCACGGGGCTGCGGCGGCTGGAGGTGACGAGCTTCGTCCGCGCCGACGTCGTCCCGCAGCTGGCCGACGCGCGTGAGGTGCTGGAACGGGCCGAGATCCCCGAGGAGGTCTCCGTCTCGGTCCTGCTCCCGAACATGCGCGGGCTGGAAGCGGCGCTGGAGGTGAGGGAGAAGATCGACGAGGTCAACGTCTTCCTCTCCGCCTCGGAGACCCACAACCGCCACAACGTCAACCGCTCGGTCGAGGAGTCGCTGGCGGGCCTGGAGGAGGTGCTGGCGCGGGCGACCGAGGAGGGCCTGCGCTGCGAGGGCGTGATCAGCACCAGCTTCGGCTGCCCCTATGAGGGCTACGTGCCAGTCGAGCGTGTCTTCGAGATCGCCCGCCGCCTCGCGGCCGCCGGTGCGGTCGAGGTCGGCTTCGGCGACACCACCGGGATGGCCAACCCGCTGCAGGTCGGCGAGTTCTTCCGCCGCGCCGGCGAGGAGGTGGGGGAGGTCGAGCGCACCGCCCACTTCCACGACACCCGCGGTCAGGCGCTGGCCAACGTGCTGGCCGCGCTCGAGGTCGGTGTCGACTCCTTCGAGTCGAGCTTCGGCCAGCTCGGCGGCTGCCCATACCCGCCCGGGGCGACCGGCAACATCGCCAGCGAGGACCTGGTCTCGATGCTGCAGGAGATGGGGATCGAGACCGGCATCGACCTCGCCAAGCTGCTGGAAGCCGCGGCCGCCGCGCAGGAGACGCTCGGCCGCCCGCTCGCCTCCCACACCCTCGTCGCCGGCCCGGTCGAGTGGCACGCCGAGCACGACCCCTTCGAGGAGAACCCGCCGCGATGACCGCCGTCGCCGAGGGCATGCGCGAGAAGCACCTGGAGCTGATCGCCGAGCTGAACGCGGAGCTCGAGCGGGTCCACGACGGCGGCGGCGAGAGGGCAGTGGAGCGCCACCGTGGCCGCGGCAAGCTGACCGCGCGTGAACGGGTCGAGGCGCTCGGCGATCCCGGCACGCCGTTCCTCGAGCTCTCGCCGCTGGCCGCGCACGGGATGTATGACGGCGCAGCACCCGGGGCGGGGATCGTCACCGGAGTCGGCACCGTCAGCGGTCGCAAGTGCGTCGTCGTCGCCAACGACGCCACCGTCAAAGGCGGCACCTACTACCCGGTGACGGTGAAGAAGCACCTCCGGGCCCAGGAGGTCGCCCTGCAGAACCGCCTGCCCTGCATCTACCTGGTCGACTCCGGCGGCGCCTTCCTGCCGCTGCAGGACGAGGTCTTCCCCGATCGCGAGCACTTCGGCCGCATCTTCTTCAACCAGGCGACGATGTCGGCGCGCGAGATCCCGCAGCTGGCGGCGGTGATGGGATCCTGCACGGCCGGCGGCGCCTACGTGCCGGCGATGAGCGACGAGACCGTGATCGTCCGCCACCAGGGGACGATCTTCCTCGGCGGC
>Ga0126313_10000085_pt1 | contig 37083 bp, 31 predicted proteins | sample Plot105A_FD_89954 | JGI IMG/M metagenome (GOLD analysis project Ga0126313, IMG submission 89954) | Serpentine soil microbial communities from UC McLaughlin Reserve, CA, USA - Plot105A | ecosystem: Environmental > Terrestrial > Soil > Grasslands | place: USA: UC McLaughlin Reserve, Lake County...
CGGTCAATTTCGCGACGATGGGAAAGGTGTCGACCCATGACGACGCCGTACGGATAACTCTCCGCGGGTAACCGGTCGAGCCGGAGGTGCGTACCGATACCAGCCGACCGGCGCAATGGGCCGTCAGCAGCGCCGACACCGGATCCGGGCAATCCTCCAGCGCCGTCGGGTGGTTCCTGCGATCAGGCGGCAGCGGCAGCTGGTTCACGTTCGTGCCGGTCTGGCAGCAGGCCCGGGAGCGCCTGATGCACGCCCCGCGCAATCACTGCAGCCAGCACCGCCTTGACAAGATCGCCCGGAAGGTAGACCAAGCTGGCGACGATTGCCGCCGCCAAAGAAACCTGGGTGACCAGCGCTACACCGATAACCCCGAACGCGTGCAAGATCACTATCCCGCCGAGGATATTAACCGCGATCATTCGGGGCAGTGAGCGCGGCGCGCTGAGCCGCTCCGACAGCCAACCGATGACGAATGCCGCAACCGGAAAACCGATCAGAAATCCCACGCTCGGCGTGAAGAACACGCCAAGTCCGCCACGACCGCCCGACAGCAGCGGAAGACCGAGGGCGACAAGGAGCAGGAAGATCGTCACGGCGGCGGCGCCTCGCCAGCGTCCCAGGATGGACCCGGCCAACATGACGCCCATCGACTGGATCGTGATGGGGACGCTGGAGCCGGGCACCGCGAATGCCGGTACCGCGCCCATCGCAGCGATCACGCCCACAAAGGTCGCGGTCATGGCGATGCCCGCGGCGGAGAACACCCGCTGCCGTGCCTGCATGAGCTTCTCCTCGAAAGAGGGTACCGACCGGCTCAGGCTAGTGAATCGCCAGTCGGCGTGCGGGCCGTGTCCAGATAACGCAGCCGTCGCGCCGCGCCGCCGATTGACGCTCCAGATCACAAGTCGGTGGTACCCTTCCACCCGATCAGCCACCCTTTAAGACCTGTCCAGTGAGGCAGGAAAGGACGGTCATGCTCACAGCCGACTTGAGCGCGCCCGCAGGGGCCGGTCTTCGTACCCCTCAGCCGGCGCTGCTGGTTCTCGAGGACGGCCGGACCTTCCGCGGCGAGGCATTCGGAGCAATCGGTGAGACCCTCGGCGAAGCGGTCTTCGCAACGGCGATGTCGGGGTATCAGGAGACGCTGACCGACCCGAGCTATCACCGGCAGGTCCTGATCGCCACCGCCCCGCACATCGGAAACACCGGCTGGAACGACGAAGACGATGAGTCCGATCGGATCTGGGTAGCCGGTTATGTCATCCGCGACCCGGCCCGGGTTCCGTCGAGCTGGCGCTCTCGGCGCGGGCTGGATGCGGAGTTGCGCGCTCAAGGCATTGTCGGGATGTGCCAGGTCGACACCCGTGCCTTGACCCGGCATCTTCGGGAGCGCGGCGCCATGCGAGTTGGTGTCTCCAGCGTTGAGAAGAACCCGGATGCCCTGCTGCAGCGGGTGCAGGCAGCACCGTCGATGACCGGCGCACACCTGGCCGACGAGGTGACAACCCGGCAACCGTACGTGGTCCCGGCCTCGGGTGAGCGGCGGTTCCGGGTAGTGGCCGTCGACCTCGGCATCAAGGCCCGGACGCCGGTGCGGATGGTGGAGCGGGGAATCGAGGTTCACGTCGTGCCGTCCACAGCCAGCTTCGCCGAGATCGAGGCACTCCAGCCGGACGGCGTCTTCTTCTCCAACGGCCCGGGTGATCCAGCTGCGGCAATCGGTCAGGTGGCGCTGCTGCGCCAAGTACTGGAGGCAGGAATTCCCTTCTTCGGCATCTGCTTCGGAAACCAGCTCTTCGGCCGCGCCCTCGGGTTCGGCACATACAAGCTCGGGTACGGTCATCGCGGCATCAATCAGCCGGTGATGGACCTGCGAACTCGAAAGGTCGAAGTCACCGCCCACAATCACGGATTCGCCGTCGACGCACCGCTCGATGTCGACACTCCAACCCCATACGGCAATGCCCGGGTCAGCCACATCGGGCTCAATGACCAGGTGATCGAGGGCCTGGAGCTGCGTGACGATGCCGGCAGGGTGCTCGGCTTCTCGGTGCAGTACCACCCCGAAGCAGCAGCCGGCCCGCACGACGCCGGGCACCTGTTCGACCGCTTTGTGGACATGATGGCCGCAGCGCGCCCGAATCCGACGCAGGAGGATTCGCCGACCAACCGTCCGGAGGACTTGGTTGGTCGGAACCAATCAGAGGCGAACGCGCAGCGTTCTGCTGGCCTTACGACCCGCGAAGCGGGTGGCTGAATGCCCCGGCGCGACGACGTCTCTTCGGTCCTCGTAATTGGGTCCGGGCCGATCGTCATTGGGCAGGCATGTGAGTTCGACTACTCCGGTACTCAGGCATGCCGCGTGCTCAAGGCTGAGGGCTTCCGGGTGATCTTGGTCAATTCCAACCCGGCCACGATCATGACCGACCCGGAGTTCGCCGACGCGACCTACGTCGAGCCCATCACTCCGGAGTTCGTCGAGCAGGTCATTGCCTTGGAGCGACCCGACGCCCTGCTGGCAACGCTCGGTGGGCAGACGGCACTCAACACCGCCGTGGCATTGCACCAGAGCGGTGTGCTGGCACGCTACGGAGTCGAGTTGATCGGCGCCTCGATCGAGGCCATCCAGCGCGGCGAGAACCGTGAGCAGTTCAAGGCCGTGGTCGAGGGGCTGACCGGGATCGAGGGTGGTCCTGCCGAGGTGGCTCGCAGCCAGATCTGCCACAGCCTTGACCAGGTGCTGACAGCCGCAGGTGATCTTGGTTATCCCCTCATAGTCCGGCCAAGCTTCACCATGGGCGGAGCCGGCTCTGGTTTCGCCTATGACGAGGCTGATCTTCGCCAAATCGCCGGTGCCGGCCTTGCCGCGAGCCCAACCACGGAGGTCCTGATCGAGGAGTCGATCTTGGGCTGGAAAGAGTACGAGCTCGAAGTCATGCGGGACCGCGCCGACAACGTGGTGATCGTTTGCTCGATCGAGAATCTCGACCCGATGGGCGTGCACACCGGCGACTCGATCACGGTCGCGCCCGCCATGACGCTCACCGACCGCGAGTACCAGCGGATGCGTGACGTCGCGATTGCCATAATTCGCGCTGTCGGGGTCGACACCGGCGGCTGCAACATCCAGTTCGCCGTCAATCCGGCCGACGGGCGAATGCTCGTGATCGAGATGAACCCGAGAGTGTCCCGATCTTCGGCTCTTGCTTCGAAGGCAACCGGCTTCCCGATCGCCAAGATCGCCGCCAAGGTCGCCATCGGCTACACGCTGGATGAGATTCCCAACGACATCACGCAGGAAACTCCAGCCAGCTTCGAGCCGACCCTGGACTACGTCGTGGTCAAGGTGCCGCGGTTCGCGTTCGAGAAGTTCCCGGCCGCTGACACGACTCTGACTACGCACATGAAGAGCGTCGGCGAGGTGATGGCCATCGGCCGCAACTTCACCGAGGCCCTCGGCAAGGCCTTGCGCAGCCTGGAAGACCCCAAGGCGCCGTTTGTCTTCACCAGCCCTGAATCTGTCGACGGGCAGCTGGCCGACCCTTCGGAAAGCTCAGCAGTCGTGCGGGCACTGCTCGAGCGCGCCTCTCGGCCGCACGATGGCCGGCTGGGCGTGGTGATGCAGGCTCTGCGCGCTGGTGCGAGCCCAGGCGAGGTGTACGAGGCGACGAAGATCGATCCCTGGTTCATCGACCAGTTGGTGCTGCTCAACGAGGTTGCGGACACGATCAGGACCGCACCGGAGCTCACCGTCGATCTGCTCCGACTTGCCAAGCGGCATGGCTTCTCCGACGCGCAGATCGCCGCCATCCGGCACCTGAGCGAGGAAGTCGTCCGGGGTGTGCGGTGGGCGCTCCGGGTACGTCCGGTCTACAAGACCGTCGACACGTGTGCGGCCGAGTTCGCGGCCAGAACGCCCTACCACTACAGCTCTTATGATCTTGAGACGGAGGTCGCAACCCGTACCAGGCCCGCGGTCTTGATCTTGGGAAGCGGGCCCAACAGGATCGGCCAGGGCATCGAGTTCGACTACTCCTGCGTCCACGCGGCCATGTCGCTGTCGGCTGCCGGTTACGAAACGATCATGGTCAACTGCAACCCGGAGACCGTTTCGACCGACTACGACACGGCAGACCGACTCTATTTCGAGCCGCTGACCCTGGAAGACGTGCTCGAAGTCGTCCATGCCGAGCAGGCGGCCGGGCCGGTGGCCGGCGTTATCGTCCAGCTGGGTGGACAAACCCCGCTCCGCCTGGCACAAGCCCTCAAGGACGCCGGAGTGCCGATTGTCGGCACCAGCCCGGAGGCGATCCACCTTGCCGAGGAACGCGGGGCATTCGGCCAGGTGCTTGCTGCCGAACGGCTCCCAGCCCCTAAGCACGGCCTCGCCCGCTCCTTCGGCGAGGCCCGGGCAATTGCGGAGGACATCGGCTACCCCGTGCTGGTCCGTCCGTCGTACGTGCTCGGTGGCCGGGGCATGGAGATCGTCTACGACGAATCCACCCTGTCGTCCTACATCACCCGGGCAACGGAGGTATCACCCGCGCATCCAGTGCTTGTCGATCGGTTCCTCGATGACGCGGTCGAGATCGATGTCGACGCCCTCTACGACGGGACCGAGCTCTATCTCGGCGGTGTCATGGAACACATCGAGGAAGCGGGCATCCATTCCGGCGACTCAGCCTGCGCGCTGCCGCCGATCACTCTTGGCGCGGAGGTGATCGAGCGGATCCGCAGCTCAACCGAAGCGATTGCCAGGGGCGTCGGGGTCTGCGGTTTGATCAACATTCAGTACGCAATGGCCGGGGACACCCTTTACGTTCTGGAGGCGAACCCGCGAGCGTCTCGCACCGTTCCATTTGTCTCCAAGGCCACCGCCACTCCGCTCGCCAAGGCTGCGTCGCGGGTGATGCTGGGCGCCACCATCGCCGAGCTCCGGGCTGAGGGATTGCTGCGCCGGGACGGCGACGGGTGCACCGAAGACAGCTCGGGGCCCATTGCGGTCAAGGAAGCGGTCATGCCGTTCAATCGGTTCCGTACCGTTGATGGGATCTCGGTCGACACGATCCTGGGCCCGGAGATGAAGTCGACCGGCGAAGTCATGGGCCTGGACCTGGGCTTCGGCACTGCCTTCGCGAAGAGCCAGGTGGCAAGCTTCGGTCCGCTGCCCACGCGGGGCACAGTCTTTGTCTCAGTGGCCAACCGGGACAAGCGCTTCGTGATCTTCCCGGTCAAGCGGCTTGCCGATCTTGGGTTCGAGATTCTGGCGACCGCTGGGACGGCTTCGATGCTGCGGCGGCACGGAGTCAAAGTGCGGCCAGTCCGCAAGTTCAGCCAGGGTCCCGGTCCGGACGGGGAGAAGACCGTAGTCCAAGCCATCCTGGACCGCGAGGTCGACTTGATCTTCAACACCCCGCACGGACTGAGTCCGGACGGTAGCCCGCGCTTCGACGGATACGAGATCCGGACGGCTGCCGTGCTGCGCAACATCCCGTGCATCACCACCGTGCCGGGGTTGGCCGCCGCAGTACAGGGCATCGAGGCCATCCGCGCCGGCAACGTCGGCGTCCGATCTCTGCAATCGTGGTCGCAGGCAATTGGTCATTGATCGGGCATACCGAAGGGCGCTGCGCCCCGTCCTCTTTCGGGCGTACGGCGGCGACCCCGAGCGAGTGCACGAGCGCACCTTGACGATGATCGCCCGGCTCGGGAAGAGCAAGCCCGCGCTGGCAGCTGTTGCCGCTCTATGTGCACGGCACCGCACTCCGGTCGTGGTTGCCGGTGTCCGGTTTCCCGGCTTGGTCGGACTGGCCGCCGGCATGGACAAGGACGGCACGGCGATTCGGGCCTGGGGCGCACTGGGTTTCGGCCATGCCGAGATTGGTACGGTGACCGCGCACGCGCAACCCGGCAACGAACGGCCGCGACTGTTCCGGCTGCCGGCGAGCACGGCCCTGATCAACCGGATGGGCTTCAACAACCTCGGTGCGCAGGCGCTCGCGGAGCGGCTGGCCGGTGCTGGAGTGTTGCGCGGCAATCTGGCGGTGGGGATTCCGCTCGGTATCTCGATCGGCAAGTCCAAGATCACCCCGTTGATCGAGTCGGTCGAGGACTACCTCACCTCACTTCGGTTGCTGGCTCCGTACGCCGATTACCTCGCCGTTAACGTGTCCAGTCCGAACACGCCGGGCCTGCGTTCGCTCCAGGACGCCGACATACTTCGGGAGTTGATCAACGCATTGGCCTCAGAGGCATGGCGGCTCACCGGGGGGCGGCAGCCGGTCCCGATCTTTGTCAAGGTGTCGCCTGACCTGACGGATCCGGCACTCGAGGAGGTGCTCGCAGTGTGCACCGAGGCCGGCGCCGAAGGACTGATAGCCACCAACACCACACTCGCCCGAGACGGCCTGCATCCAACCGACCAGCCCACGGCGGCCGAAGCCGGCGGGTTGTCAGGAGCGCCACTGGCTCGACGTGCCCGGCACGTCGTGTCCTTCCTCGCCGCCCGCAGCCCACTACCGATCATCGGCGTTGGCGGGATTGTCACCCGGGACGACGGCCAGGCGATGCTCGATGCGGGAGCAAGCCTGGTGCAGGTCTACACCGGCTACATCTACTCGGGCCCGGGCTTGATCTCGCAGCTGAACCAGCTCAACTCCCCAGGTGCTGGAGGGCGCGGGTGATCAGCTACGCCGAACGACTCACAGCCGCGACGGCGGCACGCGGCCGGCTCTGTGTCGGCATCGACCCTCATCCGGGGATTCTGGCGTCATGGGATCTGCCCTTGGACATTTCGGGGCTGGAGCGCTGCGCGCGTGGCATGGTCGAAGCGCTCGGTGACCTGGTGCCAGTCTTCAAGCCGCAGTCGGCATTCTTCGAGGTCCATGGTTCAGCGGGCATCGCAGTGCTGGAACGGACCCTGAGCGACATCACCGATGCCGGCGCGCTGTCCCTGCTCGACGTGAAGCGGGGCGACATCGGCTCGACGATGGCTGCGTATGCCGCCGCATACCTGGCCGATGGGTCGCCGCTTGCCGCCGACGCGATCACCCTCAACCCCTTCCTGGGATTCGGCTCGCTGGATAGCGCGATCGACCTGGCGGTCAGCTCCGGGCGGGGGGTGTACGTCGTTGCGTTGACCAGCAATCCGGAGGGCCCAGCGGTTCAGCGAGCCACGATCCGGAACGGCCGCACCGTTGGCCAGCTGATCATCGACGAAGCCGCCGGCCGGAACCCCGGTCCTGGGCTGGGCTCGGTCGGTGTCGTGGTCGGCGCAACGATTTCAGCCCCCGAAGTCGACTTCGGTACGCTCAATGGGTCGATTCTTGCTCCCGGTCTGGGTGCCCAGGGAGCCACCGCGACCGATCTCGCCAGGGTATTCGGCCAAGCGCGTGCACATGTCCTGCCGGCAATGAGTCGTGAAGTTATGGGCGGCGGCCCGGCCCCGGCGGGCCTTCGGGACGCCGTCCTACGCGCTCTGGGGGAGATGGCAGCGGTTCTCGCGGTGGGGTAAGTTCTTTTCGCACCGGGTCCGGTGAGTTGCCCGAGCTTGATCCGGTTCGACCGATGCGGTGTAGGTGAGGACGCGAGCTGTGACGATTCCCCCGTTGAGCGATGAGCAGCGTTCGCAGGCGAGAAAGGCCGCCACCGAGGCGCGGCGGCGGCGAGCGGAGATCAAGCAGGAGCTGCGAACCGGTGCACGAAGTCTGGCCGACGTGCTGGCCCAGGCCGAAGAGGACGGCGTTCTCGCGCACGCCAAGGTGATCGACATCCTCAAGGCACTCCCGCGTGTCGGCAGCGTGCGCGCCAGCCGCGTCATGGAACGGCTGGACATCGCCTCCAACCGGCGACTCCGAGGACTGGGTAAGCACCAGGTTGCCGCCTTAATCGCGGAGTTCGGCAACCGAGGGTCGGCTCCGCCGAGGAGGTCGTGACCTCCCCGAGGCTGACTGTGGTCTCCGGGCCTACGGCAGTTGGCAAGGGCACCGTTGTCCAACGGCTTCGGCAGGAACATCCCGAGATCTTCGTATCTGTTTCTGCGACTACCCGCCCGCCTCGACCGGGCGAGATCGACGGTACCCACTACCTGTTCGTGTCTGAGGCACAATTCGATGCGCTAGTCGCGGAGAACGCCCTGCTCGAGTGGGCTGTCGTGCACGGCACGCACCGATATGGCACCCTGAAAGCACCAGTGCTCAAGGCGCTCGCCTCTGGGCGAAACGCGCTGCTGGAAATCGACCTCCAAGGGGCTCGGCAAGTGCGGAAGGCATTGCCCGAGGCTCGATTCGTCTTCCTGGCGCCGCCGTCGTGGGAGGAACTCCGTCGGCGGCTGGTCGGGCGCGGCACCGAGTCGGCGGCTCAGCGGGAGCGGCGGCTGGAAACCGCGAAGGCAGAAATGGCCGCCAAGGATGAGTTCGACCACGTCATCGTCAATGGCGAAATAGGCCAAGCGGTCCAAGACTTGGTAGCCTTGTTGCGGCTCTGACCTGGCGCAGGCCTCCTAGGTCTGTCCTTCTGCCATCCCCACCGCTCCTATTCACGAACGAAGGTCGATTTGTCCGGACAACACGCGGTCGCCGAAGGGATCACCAACCCACCGATCGATGAGCTGCTGACCCACGCCGATTCGAAGTACAAGCTGGTCCTCTTTGCCGCCAAGCGCGCCCGCCAGATCAACGCCTACTACTCCCAGCTGGGTGAGGGATTGCTCGACCACGTCGGCCCGCTTGTCGAGACAACGGTTCAGGAGAAGCCACTGTCCATCGCACTGCGCGAGGTCAATTCCGGCAAGCTGGTCTGCAACGATGTCGATCCCGAGTCGGACCAAGACCTCGACAGCGTGGAGCGACCCTACAACCCGTCCGCCTGACCCCACTCCCCGCCGATCCGGGATGAGCCGTCTGGCCCGCTGATGAGCCGGATCATCCTCGGCGTCTCCGCCGGCATCGCGGCCTACAAGGTATGCGAGCTTGTTCGTCGGTTGCGAGACGAGAGCCACGATCTCACAGTCGTGCCAACCCCGGCATCCCTGGAGTTCGTCGGACCCCACACCTGGGCCGCCCTGTCCGGCAAGCCGGTGCGGACCCAGGTCTGGGACGACGTTCACCTGGTACCCCACGTCAGGCTTGGTCAGGAGGCCGACCTTGTCGTCGTGGCTCCGGCAACCGCCGATCTGCTGGCGCGGGCGGCGGGTGGCCGGGCCGATGACCTGCTGACCAATGTCTTACTCACCGCGCGCTGTCCGGTGATTTATGCGCCGGCCATGCACACCGAAATGTGGATGCATCCCGCCACCGAGGCAAACGTCGCCACCTTACGAACTCGGGGTGCGGTCGTGCTCGACCCAGACTCCGGGCGGCTCACCGGTGCCGATTCGGGCGCTGGGCGGCTGCCGGAGCCAGCGGAGTTGCTCTCCGTTGCGCTCGCGGTGCTCGCCGATCCCACGGTCGCCGGTCGCGCTGCTGCCCGGGATCTTGCCGGTCTCACTGTCGCCGTCAGTGCTGGCGGAACCCGGGAGCATCTCGACCCGGTACGGTTCCTGGGCAACTCCTCGTCCGGATTGATGGGATGGGCGGTGGCCCGGGCTGCGGCGCTGCGGGGCGCGTCCGTACGGCTGGTCGCGGCCAATGTGGCGACCCCGCCGCCGCTGAACACCGCTGCCCAGTCGGTCACCTCGACAGCCGAGCTGGCAGCGGCAATGGCAGCAGCCGCCAAGGACGCCGACGTGGTGGTGATGGCGGCGGCCCCGGCAGACTTCACCCCTGCTGCCCCCAGCTCAACCAAGATCAAGAAGTCAGGGGATTCCGGCCTGCAGCTGGAGTTGCTGCAGACTGCCGACGTGCTCGCTGGGCTTGTTGCTGCGCGAACCGACGATCGTCAGGTGCTGGTCGGCTTCGCCGCGGAAACGCCGAATGGCGACCAGAGCTTGGTCGATCTGGGACGGGCGAAGTTCCAGCGGAAAGGCTGCGACCTGCTGGTACTGAACGAGGTCGGCCCAGGACTGGTGTTCGGCCGGCCCGACAGCGAGATCACCTTGATCAACAGTGACGGTGTTCGCGGGCCGATCACGGGGAGCAAGGACACTCTCGCCCATCACATTTTGGACGCAGCTCTCACAATGCGGTCGAGCCAGTAAGTTCAGCGGTCGGGGCAGAGGGACAGGCAGCTAAGGACCGCCATGACGAGTAGGTACTTCACATCCGAGTCGGTGACCGAGGGGCATCCGGACAAGATCGCGGATCAGATCAGTGACTCGGTGCTTGATGAACTGATCGCCGAAGACCCGCAGAGCCGGGTTGCCGTCGAGTGTTTGGTGACCACGGGGCTTGTCGTCGTGGCGGGCGAGGTCACGACGGACTCGTACGTGGAGATTCCACGGGTCGTCCGTAATCGGATCGTGGAGATCGGCTACGACTCTTCGACCAAGGGCTTCGACGGGAATTCCTGCGGAGTGACCATCGCCTTGGGCCAGCAGTCGCCGGACATTGCTGTCGGGGTGGACACCGCGCTGGAGAGCCGCATTGGCACTGCTCACGACGACTTGGACCTGCAGGGGGCCGGAGACCAGGGTCTGATGTTCGGCTTTGCCTGCCAAGAGACCCCGACTCTGATGCCGATGCCGATCGAGCTGGCCCATCGGCTGGCCGAGCAGCTGTCGATCGTGCGCAAGGAGGGGATCATGCCCTACCTGCGGCCCGACGGCAAGACTCAGGTCACGGTCGAGTACGAGCATGACCGACCCGTTCGGCTGGACACCGTCGTGGTATCCAGCCAGCACGCCGCGGATATCGACCTCGAGGCATTGCTCACCCCGGACGTGCGCAAGCACGTCGTCGACCCGGTGCTCGAACGCTACGAAATCGGCACGGACGACTACCGGCTGCTGGTCAATCCCACCGGCCGGTTCGAGATCGGCGGCCCGATGGGCGACGCCGGACTTACCGGACGCAAGATCATCGTCGACAGCTATGGCGGCATGGCGCGGCACGGTGGCGGCGCCTTCTCCGGGAAGGACCCGTCAAAGGTCGACCGCTCTGCGGCATACGCCATGCGCTGGGTGGCGAAGAACGTCGTTGCTTCCGGGGTCGCCAGCCGCTGCGAGGTGCAGGTGGCCTACGCGATCGGAAAGGCCCATCCCGTTGGGTTCTATGTCGAGACCTTCGGGACCGAGTCGGTTCCGACTGAGCAGATCCGCCGGGCAGTCCTGGACGTGTTCGACTTGCGCCCGGCCGCGATCATCCGTGACCTCGACCTGAAGCGCCCCATTTATGCCCAGACCGCGGCGTACGGCCACTTCGGGCGCGAGCTTGCTGACTTCACCTGGGAGCGCACAGACCGGGCTGCGGAACTGGCAGCGGCCGTCCACGGCTGACAGCGGCTCAGGAGCGCGGTCGCGCAAGCGGCGATTAATGGCGTGTCGGTGCCGGCTGTCTATCATCTGGTGTGCCGAGCCAGCAGCCCAAGCTACCGATCGCCAGGGTGGCGGTCGATGTCTCGCTGAGCCACTTGGACCGGACGTTTGACTATGCGATCACCGCTGAGCAGGACGAGGAGGCGGTCCCTGGAGCACGGGTGCGGGTCCGCTTCGCCGGCAGGCTTCGGGATGGGTTCCTGCTGGATCGTGTCCAGAAGAGTGATCACGAGGGCGACCTCACTCCGCTTCACAAGATCATTTCAACGGAGCCGGTCCTTACCATCGAGATTGCCCAGCTGATCCGCAAGGTGGCCGATCACTATGCCGGAACGTTCGCCGATGTGATGCGGCTGGCCGTTCCGCCGCGTCACGCGGCCAGCGAACAGGCAGCACGCAGAACTGCGATCGTCAACCTGCCTGACATCGATCTCTCTTCTGGGTCACTGCCGGAATATCCGGCCGGCCGGCGTTATCTGGACGTGCTGCGTGAGGGAGGCCACCCCAGGGCCGCCTGGCAGCTGACGCCATACGCGGGTTCAGGCGGGGACTGGGCGCTGGGCTTGGCAACCGCGGCACGGGCCTGTGCGGACAGCGGCCGAGGAACAGTGCTCGTTGTACCGGATTCACGTGATCTTGACCGGCTCGAGACCGCCTGTGTCGCAACTCTGGGAGCGGCTGGCTTTGCCGTGCTGGCGTCTGAGGCAGGGCCGGCCGCCCGCTATCGGGCCTTCCTCGCGGCGCTGCGCGGCGAGGTACGAGTCGTGATCGGCAACCGGGCGGCAGCCTTCGCCCCAGTCCGCGACTTGGGCTTGGTCGGCCTGTGGGACGACGGCGACGACCTGCTGGCCGAGCAGCGAGCTCCATACCCGCACGCTCGGGATGTGCTCGCCCTCCGCGCCGCCGATTCAGGGGCCGGCGTGGTGTTCGCAAGCTACAGTCGGACCGCCGAAATCCAGGACTGGCTTGAGCGTGACTGGCTGCGCGAGCTTGGCCAGCAGCGGACAGTGGTTCGCCACGACGCCCCGCGGGTGCGAGTGGCGGCTGATTCCGACTACTCTCTGGCACGCGATCCGATGGCCCGCGCCGCACGCCTTCCGCACGAAGTGTTCGAGCTGATCCGAGCGGCCCTGCCCCAAGGTCCTGTCCTGGTCCAGGTGCCTCGGGCCGGATACCTGGTCGCCCTGGTTTGCCAGGACTGTCGGGAGCCGGCACGCTGCCGGTTCTGTTCCGGTCCCACTCGCATCGCATCGCCCGGTGCTGACCTCGACGCCGCCGCAGACGCCACATGCGCCTGGTGCGGTCGCCTTCAGCTGGACTGGGAGTGCCAGATTTGCGGGTCGCGCCGGATGCGGGCGCCGATCGTCGGTGCCGAGCGCACAGCCGAGGAGCTGGGAAAGGCCTTCCCCCAGACCCCAGTGCGCCAGGTGGCTGGGGGAATGGTGCCAGTTGCCGTGCCGGATTCGGCGGCGATTGTGGTCTCGACGCCTGGAGCTGAACCTCAGGCGGATGGCGGCTACGCCGGAGCAGTGCTGTTGGATACTCAGCTGCTCCTGCTACGTCCAGACCTGCGCGCCGCCGAAGAGGCGTTACGACGGTGGCTGAATGTGGTCGCGCTGGTCCGCGGCGGCGCAGACGACGGCTCCGTGATCGCTGTCGGGGAGAGCTCAGCCAGAGCCCTGCAGGCACTGGTCCGAGTTGATCCGGCGGGATTTGCCGCCCGGGAGCTAGCCGAGCGAGCCGAAGCCCGGTTCCCCCCGGCGGTACGGATGGTCGCCGTCGACGGGCGGGCCGATGCCCTGGAGGAGTTCCTCGGCCTCCTCCGGTTGCCTGCCCACGCCGACATCATGGGTCCGGTCGACATTCCGGCGCAGCCAGGTGCCGACACAGCCCTGAGCCGATTGATGATCCGAGCGCCCAGGCCAGAAGGCACTGCACTAGCCAAAGCAGCGAAGGAGGTGGCCGCCATCCGCAGTGCTCGCAAGAGCGACAGCCCACTTCGCATTCGAGTCGACCCGATCACCCTCGAGTAGCGCCTGCGCCGGACCGGTAGGCTCCAGCGGTGCGAGTCGTCTTCGCCGGCACACCCGATGTGGCCGTCCCTTCCCTGGACAGGCTGGTCAATTCCCAACACGACGTGGTCGCCGTGTTGACCCGCCCGGATGCCCCAAGCGGGCGGGGGAAGAAGCTGATGGCGAGCCCGGTGGCGGAGCATGCCGCTGGGCTCGGCATCGAGACCTTGAAACCCATTCGGCCCCGGGATGAGGACTTCGTTGCCCGGCTGGCCGAGATCGCACCGGACTGCTGCCCGGTTGTGGCGTATGGGGCCCTGCTGCCACAACGAGTGCTGGACATCCCGCCGCACGGTTGGATCAACCTGCACTTCTCGCTGCTGCCTGCCTGGCGAGGTGCCGCCCCCGTTCAGCACGCAATTCTCGCCGGCGACACGATCACCGGCGCGACGACCTTCCAAATCGTCCGGGACCTTGATGCGGGACCGACATTCGCCAGCATCACCGAGCCGATCCACCCGTCGGACCAGGCGGGCGAAGTGCTGCAGCGGCTCTCGATCCGTGGCGCCGAGCTACTCCTCGACACGCTGAACCGCATCCAGGATGGCATCCTGGTCCCGAAACCCCAGCCCGAAGCAGATGTGAGCTACGCATCCAAGATCAATGTCGAAGATGCTCGAATCGACTGGACACAGCCTGCCGACGTCATAGATCGGCTGATCCGCGCCTGCTCACCGGCTCCTGGAGCCTGGACGACCTTCTGCGGCGAGCGGCTGAAGATCGACTCCGCTTCCCTGACAGGCGACGACCTGCCACCCGGCAGATTGGAAGTCACGAAGCGATTCGTCCGGGTCGGCACCGCCACCGCGGCACTTGAGCTAGGCCGGGTCCAGCCCCCCGGGAAGAAGCCCATGGCGGCTGCGGACTGGGCTCGCGGAGCCTCCTTCGATGAGCGCCCCAGGCTGGGCTGCTGAGCAGTGTCCCCGAACCGCCGACCACAGCCCGATCGGGCGCGACGGCTCGCCTTCGATGCGCTTCGTACGGTCAACTCCGGTGGCGGTTATGCGAACCTGGTGCTGCGTTCGCTGCTCGACGAGCGTCGGCTGGACACGCGGGACGCTGCCTTCGCCACCGAGCTGGTGGCGGGGACTTGCCGCTGGCAAGGCAGCTATGACGTGGTCATCTCGGCTGCTGCGGGCAGGCCGGTGCAGTCCTGGCAGCCGGCCGTCCTTGACCTGCTGCGGCTTGGCACCCACCAGTTGCTGACCATGCGGATCCCGCCGCCGGCAGCTGTCTCGACCACCGTCGAGCTGGCGGCGGCCACGGTGGGCCCTCGGGTGACCGGCCTGATCAACGCCGTGCTCCGGCGGGTGGCCGAACGGGATCTGAACGGCTGGCTTGACTCACTGACGGCTGGTTCGGATCCGCGAGATGCACTGGGACTGCGTACTGCGCATCCGCGATGGATAGTGGATGCCTATGCCGAGTTGCTGCCGGCCGAGGAGCTCGAACCAGCATTGGCGGCGAACAACCTAGGCCCCCGGATCACGCTGGCAGTGCGGCCGGGGCAGGCGAATGTGGCAGAGCTTGTGGCGGCGGGCGCCGAGGCATGCCGGTATTCCCCGTTCGGCGTGCGATTCAGCGGTAACCCGACTGAGCTGTCGGCTGTCCGGGAAGGCCGGGCAGGTGTCCAGGATGAGGGCTCCCAGCTGGCTGCCTGGGCCCTCACTCGGCCCGAGGCGCCAGCGGGGTGGTGGCTTGATCTATGTGCCGGGCCTGGAGGCAAGGCAGCGCTGCTGGCGGGGCTCGGCGATGCTGACGGCAGCCGGGTGCTCGCGGCAGACAGCAAGCCGCACAGAGCTGCACTCGTCGCCGGTGCCTTGCGCGGCTACTCCGAGTCGTTCGTCGTGGTTGCTGATGGCACCCGTCCCCCTTGGGCGGCGAGTCCGTTCAGCCGGGTGCTGGTCGACGCGCCCTGCACCGGGCTCGGCGCGCTCCGGCGGCGGCCGGAGGCCCGCTGGCGTAGAACCGAGAGCGAGCTGCACGAACTCCATTCGCTACAGGTCCGACTGCTCAACGCCGCACTAGATGGAGTTTGCAGCGGTGGAGTTGCCGGCTACGTCACCTGCTCACCACATCGAAGGGAGACCAGTGACGTGGTGGAGGAGGTGGTACGCGACCGGCCCGGAATAGAGGTTCTCGAAGCGGCCAAAGTGCTACCCGGGGTGCCCACCGCCAACCGCGGGCGGTACCTGCAGCTGTGGCCGCACCGGCACGGCACCGACGCCATGTTCGGCGCCTATCTCCGACGTCATCGCTAGCCGGTTGGAGAGAACCGTGAGGGAGCACCATCGGGGGGACTGGGCCGCCGAGCACTAAAGTCGGAGCGTGGACCTCCGGATCATGCCGAGCTTGCTGTCCGCCGATTTCGCCAACCTGCAGTCCGCGATCGAGTCGGTGCCAAGCTCAGACGCGGTGCACGTCGATGTGATGGACAACCACTTCGTGCCGAACCTCACCCTCGGATTGCCCATGGTGGAGTCGCTCCGCAAGATCACCTCGGCCATGCTCGACGTCCATCTCATGATCGAGAACCCCGATCGATGGGCGCCGGCCTACGCCGAAGCGGGCGTCGAGTCAGTGACGTTTCACGTCGAGGCCGCCGCCGCGCCTGTGCGGCTGGCCCGCGAACTGCGCAACCGGGGAGCTCGGGCGGCGATGGCGCTGAAGCCGGCGACGCCGATCGAGCCGTACGAGGACCTGCTGCCTGAGCTCGACATGGTATTGATCATGACTGTGGAGCCGGGCTTCGGCGGCCAGAAGTTCCTTGATCTCTGCCTGCCCAAGATCGCCAGAGCGCGTGCCATGATCGACAAACATGGTGGCGACATCTGGCTGCAGATCGACGGGGGAGTGTCGGTAGATACCATCGAGCGCTGCGCCGCGGCTGGGGTTGACTCGTTCGTCGCAGGCTCATCGGTTTTCGCCGCCGAGAATCCCGACGCCATGGTCACGCAGCTACGCAAACTCGCCGAGAAGGCAACCAATACTTAGCGGCCCCTGGCCGGCGCCCTATAAGTTGCGGCGCCGGAGGTAGCGCTCGAATTCTGCGGCTATTGCGTCACCGCTCGCCTCCGGCAGTTCGGCTGCATCCTGCTGCTGCTCCAGCCCCGAGACGTACTCGGCAACTTCACTGTCCTCGGCGGCCAGCTCGTTCACACCGCGTTCCCATGCTCGCGCCAGCTCGGCGAGCTCACCAAGATCGAGGGCCGCATCGGTCAGGTTCTCCAGCTGGGAGAGCAACGCCAAGGTGGCCTTTGGGCACGGCGGGTGGGAAACGTAGTGCGGCACAGCGGCCCACAGCGACAGGACCTGCAGCCCACCCCTGGAGAGCGCGTCCGCCAGCACGCCGACGATGCCGGTCGGGCCCTCGTAGTTGGACGGCTCGAGCCCGTACATCTCCATCAACTCGCGATCCCTAGTGGAGACCGAGACTGGAATCGGACGAGTGTGCGGCGTGTCAGCCAGTAGGGCGCCGAGGATGTAGACCCGTTGAGCATTCGCCGAAGCAAGCGCGGACATGATCCGCGCACTGAACTGTCGCCAGCGCAGGTTCGGCTCGAGCCCCTGCACAAGCACCAGATCCCGCCCGTCGGGCAGTTCGGTCACCTTGATCTCGGTGGTCGGCCAGATCAGTTCACGGTTTCCATTGCGACCTCGCACCTGGGGCCGATTCACCTGGTAGTCGTAGAAGTCGTCCGGGTCCAGCGCAAAGGCAAGTTCGGCGCCGTAGGCGGCGGCAAGATGTTCCACCGCGCCGGTGGCGGCGTCGCCGGCGTCGTTCCACCCGCCGAACGCCGCGATGACCACCGGATCGTGCAGACCACGGAGGTCTCGGGGCGCATCGACCATGACCCTCACTGTAGCCCGACATCTGAATGGCGCCGCCGGACTGGACAGACCCGCCAGATCCTGGTAATCCGCCCACCGGAGGGATCGGCGCGCTTATTCTCGCAAAATGCCCGAGGATCTTCGAAGCGCGCTTTCGCACCGCGTCGTGATCGCCGACGGAGCCATGGGCACCATGCTGCAGGGTTACGAGCTCGCCCTGGATGACTTCGCCCAGCTCGAGGGCTGCAACGAAATCTTGAACAGCACACGTCCCGACGTGGTCCGGGCAATCCACGACGCTTACTTCGATGTCGGCGTCGATGCGGTGGAAACCAACACGTTCGGAGCCAACCTGTCCGCGTTGGGGGAGTACGGTATCGCGGACCGCATCTTCGAGCTCGCCGAGTCTGCCGCTCGAATCGCACGCGCTTCCGCTGACGCGCACAGCACGCCGGAGCGTTCCCGCTGGGTGCTCGGCAGCGTCGGACCCGGCACCAAGCTGCCGACGCTTGGCCATCTGGGATATCGGCCGCTGCGCGACGCCTACCAGTCGCAGGTTGAGGGAATGCTGGCCGGCGGCATCGATGCAGTGATTATCGAGACCTCGCAAGATCTGTTGCAGACCAAGGCGGCGACTCTCGGCGCCAAGCGGGCTCTGGCGCACGCCGGTCGCGATCTTCCGATCATCGTGCATGTCACTGTCGAGACCACCGGCACCATGCTGCTCGGCACCGAAATCGGCGCCGCCCTTACTGCGCTGGAGCCGCTGGGCATCGATCTGGTCGGGCTCAACTGCGCAACTGGGCCGTCCGAGATGAGCGAGCACCTGCGGCATCTGTCCCGCTATGCCCAGATCGGCGTCAGCTGCATGCCAAACGCCGGGCTTCCGCTGCTCACCGCCGAGGGTGCCTACTATCCGCTGAAGCCGGTCGAACTGGCCGATGCCTTGGAGCAGTTCACCGCGGAGTTCGGACTGTCACTGGTCGGCGGCTGTTGCGGCACGACTCCGGAACACCTGCGCCAGGTTGTGGAGCGGTTGGCGAACAGACCGGTCGCAGCCCGTCAACCGATGCATGTCGCGGCCGCTTCGTCGCTCTACGCTGACGTGCCCTTCCGCCAGGACACCAGCTACTTGTCGATCGGTGAGCGGACCAACGCCAATGGGTCCAAGGCCTTCCGGGAGGCATTGCTGGAGGAGCGATGGGACGACTGTGTCGATATCGCCCGAGCCCAGATCCGCGATGGGGCCCACCTGCTGGACGTCAACGTGGACTACGTCGGCCGCGACGGGGCAGCGGACATGAGGGAATTTGCATTCCGGCTTGCCACCGCCTCAACGCTGCCGATCGTGCTCGACTCGACCGAGCCGGCTGTTCTGCAAGCTGGTCTGGAGTGCCTCGGCGGGCGGTCGGTGATCAACTCTGTCAACTACGAGGACGGCGACGGGCCGAACTCACGCTTCACCAAGATCATGAAGCTGGTTAAGGAGCACGGCGCCGCGGTCATGGCGCTGACTATCGACGAACAAGGACAAGCTCGAACGGCGGAGTGGAAGGTCCGCGTCGCGGCACGGGTGATCACCGACCTTACCCAGAAGTGGGGACTGCGGCAGAGCGACATCATCATCGACTGCCTGACCTTTCCGATCGCCACAGGGCAGGAGGAGACTCGTCGCGACGGCATTGAGACCATCGAGGCAATCCGGGAGGTCAAGCGGCGCTATCCCGACGTTCAGACCACGCTCGGCCTGTCCAACATCTCATTCGGGCTCAATCCAGCAGCTCGGGTGGTGTTGAACTCAGTCTTCCTGCACGAGTGCATCCAGGCCGGCCTCGACTCGGCGATCGTACATGCCGCCAAGATCATTCCCATAGCCCGGATTCCCGAGGAGCAACGCGAGGTTGCCCTCGACATGGTCTACGACCGGCGCCGTCCGGCCACCGCGACCGAGCCGGCATACGATCCGCTGCAGCGCTTCCTTGAGCTTTTCGAGGGCGTCTCAACCGCCGATGCCAAGGCCGAACGGGCCGCGGAGTTGCTGGCACTGCCGGTGAATGAGCGACTGCAGCGTCGGATCATCGACGGCGAGGGCAAGGGCCTGTCGGCTGATCTTGAGCAGGCGATGGCCGATGGTAAGCCGGCGATGTCGATCATCAACGACGATCTGCTGGCCGGCATGCGAGTCGTCGGCGATCTGTTCGGCTCCGGACAGATGCAGCTTCCCTTCGTCCTGCAGTCGGCCGAGGTCATGAAGACAGCGGTCGCCTACCTTGAGCCGCACCTGGAGAAGGCCGACGCCGACGGCAAGGGCACCATCGTGCTCGCCACGGTCAAGGGCGATGTGCATGACATTGGGAAGAACCTGGTCGACATCATCCTGACCAACAACGGCTACACGGTCGTGAATCTTGGCATCAAGCAGCCGATCGGGTCCATCATCGAGGCCGCCGAGCAGTACCACGCTGACGCCATTGGGATGTCCGGACTGCTGGTGAAGTCGACTGTGGTGATGAAGGAGAACCTTGAGGAGTTAAACGCCCGCGGCATCGCGACCAGGTATCCGGTTTTCCTCGGTGGCGCAGCGCTCACCCGGGCATACGTTGAGCAGGACCTGCGGGAGGTGTTTGCCGGCGAGGTCCGCTACGCCCGGGACGCGTTCGAAGGCCTGCGGCTGATGGATGCCTTGATGGCCGTCAAGCGAGGGGAGGAAGGCGCAGCGCTGCCAGCACCGCGGGAACGTCGGGTCAAGGCCCGTGGGGGGACTTTGGTTAAGGAGCGGGTCGAAGCCGTGGCCCAACGCTCCGATGTTGCGGTCGACATCGACGTGCCAGCGCCACCGTTCTGGGGCGACCGGATCGTAAAGGGCATCGCGCTTGCCGAGGTGGTCAGCTTCCTGGACGAGCGAGCCACGTTCATGGGTCAGTGGGGACTGAAGGGAAGCCGGAACGGATTAGCCCAGGAAGGGGGGGCCACCGCCCTTGGATTGCCTGGGCGCTCCGCGCAGACATATGAAGACCTGGTCGAAACTGAGGGTCGGCCGCGGCTGCGCGCCTGGCTCGATCGGATCCAGACCGAGTCGATCGCGGAGTTCGCAGTCGTCTACGGATACTGGCCTTGCTATAGCGACGGTGACACCATCATTGTCCTGAAGCCGGGATCGGGTTTGGACGACGCTCAGGCCGAGTTGGCCCGATTCACCTTCCCTCGGCAGCGTCGGCCGCGCCATCTCTGCCTGGCGGATTTCTTCCGTGATCGGGATTTGGCTCAACTCAAGGGGCCGGACGTGATCGCATTTCACCTAGTCACCATGGGCTCCGCAGTATCGCGGTCAACGGCGAAGCTCTTCGAGCAGAATGCGTACCGCGACTACCTAGAGCTACATGGACTGAGCGTTCAGCTCACCGAAGCCCTGGCAGAGATGTGGCACGCGCGGATTCGCGCCGAACTCGGCTTCGCACCCGACGACGGCCCTATTGACGACATGATCCGCGACCAGGCGTACCGAGGCTCCCGATACTCGTTCGGCTACCCCGCGTGTCCGGACCTTGAGGACCGGGCGAAGCTCGTAGCGCTGCTACGTCCCGAGCGGATCGGGGTCACCCTCTCGGAGGAACTACAGCTCCACCCAGAGCAGTCCACAGACGCCATGGTCGTCCACCACCCCGAGGCGAAATACTTCAACGCCCGCTGATCTCGAGAAATCCAACACTCGCCGACTCCGCGCCGGGCGGATAGGGGTTTTGGCAACGAGCGGACGATCGAGCGTCCTGTTTCCTTGTCGTCGGTCCGGAGACTGGTCCTGGGCTGGGAGAATGGCCGGGCCATGACCAAGACCTCGACCCTAGCCGCGGCGCTGTGGGACTTCGATGGCACGTTGGTAGATACGGAGCCGCTGTGGGTGCAGGCGGAGTACGACCTGATCGAAGGGCTGGGTGGCAGCTGGTCGGACGAACATGCTGATCAGCTTGTCGGCAATTCGCTACTGGACTCCGGGTCATACATTCTCAATGCGATCGGACGGCATGACCTCAGCCCGGCCTGGGTGGTTGACGAGCTGATCCTGCGGGTTATGGAGGCTTTTCGTTCCCGGCCGTTCCCATGGCGAGCGGGAGCGCGGGAACTGCTGGCCTCGTTTCAGCAGGCGGGGGTGCCATGCGCTCTCGTCTCTGCCTCCTACCGGGTGATGCTTGACGCAGCGGTCAGCCAACTGCCCTCAGGCACATTCGCCGTCTCGGTCGCCGGTGATGAAGTGCGGAACGGCAAGCCGCATCCTGAGCCCTATGAAATCGCCGCCGCAGCGCTGGGGGTGGACACCCGCGACTGCGTGGTCCTAGAGGATTCGGTCACCGGCGCACGGTCGGGCAACGCGGCTGGGGCGCTGGTTATCGCGGTGCCCAGCCGGATATCGATTCCAGCGGCGCCCCGGCGCCGCCACGCGGCCTCGTTGACCGAACTGGACGCGTCGGCCGTCGCCCAGTGGCTGGAGCATGCCAATGCAGTCGCCTGAGCGGCGATACAAGGGACTCGTTCTCCTCCTGGTTGGGTTGCTGGTCATCCTGGCGAGCTGCCGCATCGGTAGCCCGTCCGTCCCGGCACCCTCACCGAGCGGCACCCCGCCTAGGCCGTTCACGGTGATGAGCACCGACACCGTCCGGGTTACCGACCCAGCAGCCATCACCGACCCCGCTTCTGCAGTCGTATCGCTCAACGTCTTCCAGCGCCTGATGACAGCAGAGCCGGGCGAGTCCGCGCTCAAGCCAGACGCCGCCCGGGACTGCCTGTTCACCTCTGCCACTACCTACAGCTGCACCCTGAATGAAAAACTGAAGTTCCACAACGAACATCCGCTGACCTCGAGCGACGTCAAATTCAGCATTCAGCGGGCGACGCGGCTGAATGTGGCGGGGTCATCGGCATCCCTGCTTTCGTCACTGCGCCGGATCGAGACCCCGGACCCGCTGACCGTCCGATTTCTGTTGAGCAGGCCAGACACTCAGTTCGGCTGGGCACTGGCCTCGCCCGCGGCATCTATTGTCGATGAGGACGTGTATCCCGAGGATGACGTTCGCCCGCCAAAGGAGTCGATCATCGGCTCTGGGCCCTTTGCCGTCGCGCATCATGACGAGCGCTCGTTGTTGTTGACTCGTCATCGGACCTACATAGGCCGAAACCCGGCTCGGATGCCGGCTTTGGAATATCGCTCGGCTCCAGATTCGGCCAGCATCGAGGACGCCATGGCCAATGGCAAGGTCGAGGTGGTGTGGCGCGGACTCAACGAAGCTGCAATCACTCGCTACAGCCGGCAGGTGGAGGCCAGCGCGGACAATGTCACGACTGACGGGTTTACCGAGCACAGCTATTTCGGGGCGAGGGTGCTGCAGCTTGGCTGGAATCCAGCTTCGCCGTTCCGCGGGAACAAGCCCCTGCGCCAAGCTATTGCGACGGCCCTGCAGGGCGACCGCACGCTCGACTCCATTGTCCCAGAAAACATCCCCGGCCACGTGTCGAGCTTTCCGGCCGGCGGCAGGGCCACTCCAAAGATCACCTGGAAAACCCGGATCCCGCTGGCCTTGAGTTACGACAGCACGGCACCGGACTCCTTGGACATGGCCACCCAGATTCGTACTAGGCTTGAGAATTCGGGCGGGCTAAGCGTGCAACTGCGCCCCGACGCGCCAACAGCCGATTTGTGGCTGCTCGATCGTAAGGCTTGGACCTCGACTGCGCTGGCCTGGCTGCAGCCGTACATCGAAGCACCGCTGCCCACCGTGGCGGGGACCATCAACACCATCGTCGAGGAGTTCCGTCAAACAACCGATGAGGAACGTGCGGCGTCACTGCTGGAGGCCTTGCAAAAGCAGGCTGCAGTGGACAACGTGCTGCTGCCGATGAGCCAAGGCGAGGAATACCTGTACGCCCGTGCCGGCGTCACCGTCAGCGACCTCGGATTCGGTCCCGGCTGGCAGCTCGGACTATTCGGAATCCGGGATGGCTGAGGAGGCTCCCTCGGGGGTCAGACGCGGGCCGTTCCGGGCAGGGGAACGCGTCACCCTCACCGATCCGAAAGGCCGCCGCCACTCGGTGGTGCTCAGCGCAGGCGGCCAATTCCACACTGCCAAGGGCGTAGTCAGCCACGACGATCTGATCGGCCGGGCCGAAGGCACGGTAGCCAGGTCCGCCAAGGGCGTCGACTACCTGGCTATGCGGCCGCTGCTCAGCGATTTCATGGTGACCATGCCTCGGGGCGCGACCGTTGTCTACCCGAAGGATGCAGCACTGATCGTGATGGGTGCTGACATCTTTCCGGGGGCCACCGTGCTGGAAGCGGGGGCCGGCTCGGGTGCTCTCAGCTGCGCCCTGCTCCGGGCGATCGGGCCTAAGGGGCGGCTGATGTCCTACGAGCGCCGCGCGGACTTCGCCGAGATCGCCCGCCGTAATGTCGAGAACTTCTTCGGCGGTCCGCATCCGGCATGGGACCTCCAAGTTGGGGAGCTGACCGAAGCGCTGGCGGAGAACCCGACTCAACCGGGAATCATTGATCGGGTCGTGCTGGACATGCTTGCGCCGTGGGAATGTGTGCCGGCAGTCGCCGAAGCCTTGGCGCCCGGCGGCGTGCTCTGCTGCTACGTTGCCACGACCACCCAGCTAGCGGAAACCATCGAGACGCTGCGGGCACACACCGGATTCACCGAACCAGAGGCCACCGAGTCGCTGGTTCGCTCCTGGCACGTGGAAGGCCTGGCCGTACGGCCCGGGCATGCGATGGTGGGCCACACCGGGTTCTTGATAATGACCCGGCGATTGGCACCCGGAGTGGCCGCCCCGGCAAGGAAACGCCGGCCAGCGCCCGGCGCGTACGGCGAGAATTATTCAGGCCCTCGAAGAGGCCCCAGCTAGGCTTTTGCCAAGGAGGTGCGCCATGGCTCATGACCGATCCCAATACGAGGAGCGGGAGACAATGCAGGCGCAGCTTCGGGCGCTCAGCGAAGAGGTCGACCGGCTGCGTGAACGAGTGTCTGTCCATCCACACGACATCGCCATGTTGGAACGCCGGCTCGCGGATGCGCGGCAGGACGCGCGGACCAGCGCAGCCAACAACGAACGTCTCGCCGCAACCCTGCGAGAGGCACGCGACCAGATCGTCTCCCTCAAGTCCGAGGTCGATCGGCTTGCCCAGCCGCCGGCCAGCTTCGCGGTGTTTCTGGCCACGGCGGAGGACCATACCGCTGACATCTACACTGCCGGACGCAAGATGCGGGTGAGCGTCAGTCCCGAAGTCGATCTCCAGGGACTGGAACCCGGCCGCGAGGTCATGATCAACGAGGCCATGAACGTCGTCGACATCCTCGAGTTCGACGAGGTCGGCGAGGTTGTACTGCTCAAGGAGCTGCTGGAGGACAATCGCCGTGCGCTAGTCATTGGACACGGTGACGAGGAAAGCGTTGTGCGACTGGCGCACCGGCTGCGTGGCACCCAACTTCGCTCGGGTGACTCCCTTTTGATCGACCGGCGTGTGCACTTTGCCTACGAGCGAGTGCCGAAACTCGATGTCGAGGAGCTGGTACTGGAGGAAGTGCCTGACATCGATTACTCGTTGATCGGTGGCCTCGGCTCACAGATCGAGGCCATCCGGGATGCCGTCGAGCTTCCCTTCCTGCACAAGGAACTGTTCGCCGAACACGAGCTCAAGGCACCGAAAGGAATACTGCTCTACGGGCCGCCGGGCTGCGGCAAGACGTTGATCGCCAAGGCTGTGGCCAATTCGCTGGCGAAGGCAGTGACCGACCGCACCGGCGAGGAGGGACGCAGCTTCTTCCTCAACATCAAAGGGCCCGAGCTGCTGAACAAGTACGTCGGGGAGACCGAACGGCACATCCGGTTGGTGTTCCAGCGCGCCCGCGACAAGGCCTCCGACGGCATGCCGGTGATCGTTTTCTTCGACGAGATGGACTCGCTGTTCCGCACTCGTGGCTCCGGTGTCTCGTCCGATGTTGAGAACACGATCGTGCCGCAGCTGCTCAGCGAAATCGACGGCGTCGAGGGTCTGGACAACGTGATCATCATCGGCGCCTCCAACCGGGAGGACATGATCGATCCGGCGATCCTGCGACCTGGCCGACTTGACGTCAAGATCAAGATCGAGCGGCCGGACGCGGAGGCGGCTCGGGAGATCTTCAGCAAGTACCTGACGCCCACGCTTCCCCTGCACAGCGAGGATCTGGCCGAGTTCGACTTCGCCCGGGACGCAACCGTCGCCGGCATGATCGAACGGACAGTCACCCGGATGTATGAGGAGTCTGAGGAGAACCAGTTCCTCGAGGTCACCTACGCCGGTGGGGACAAGGAAGTCTTGTACTTCAAGGACTTCAATTCCGGCGCCATGATCCAGAACATCGTGGACCGAGCCAAGAAGACCGCGATCAAGGATCTGCTGGACACCGGGGTGAAGGGACTTCGCATCGGTCACCTGCTGCAGGCCTGCCTTGACGAGTTTGCCGAGAACGAGGATCTGCCCAATACGACCAACCCTGACGACTGGGCGAAGATCTCCGGCAAGAAGGGCGAGCGGATCGTGTTTATCCGGACATTGATCTCGTCCAACAAGGGCACTCAGCCCGGACGCTCCATCGACACGGTCAGCAACACCGGTCAATATTTGTAAAGCTTCGCTCGCGCAAGATCAGCCCAATTGGCGCTGTCTTCTTTCTTCGCTCGCAGACGAGTCTGCTCGACTCAGTCGTCCTAGACCGCGCCGCGCGATCCCCGACGCTGGCGAAGCAGGTGCCGGGAAGCTGGGCGCCTTGCTAGATCGGCTGCTTGGTCTTCGCTAGCCGCGCGGCCCGGAGGGCAGCGAAGGCGCCACGCCAGCCCATCAGCAGCACGGCGAGCGCAATTGAGGCGATCAGGACGAAGGCGGGCGAGAAACCGCGGCCAGATGCCATCCGCAATCCCATGCCGACGACGACCGTACAAGCCCAGACGACGACTCCGGTGCGTAAGGCGGTCGGATTCCGCCATGTTCGCGCGGCCACCGATCCGACCAGGAAAGGCCACGCGGTGCTCGCCACGCCGATCAGGTCGGTGGTTCCGCGGTGACTGCTGCGGCCGACGACTGCGAATACCAGCACACAGATCAGGTCGGCGGCAATCGCGAACCGGAGCCTCACATCGATTCACATTACGCTGGGCGCATGGCAGAGCCCGCTGACCGAGGCGGATCGAGAGATCCTCAGTCGAGCGCGGGGCGTGGCGTTCGCGTCATGGGCGTGGAGACCGAGTACGGGATCAGCGCGCTCAATCCGCCGACCGAGGACGACCTGCATCCTATGCAGCTGTCAAACCACGTGGTCAAGGCATACGGCGCGTCGGCTTCTGGTCAGCCTGCCGGCTGGGATTACGAGACCGAGACCCCGCTTCGCGACATCCGCGGCTATGAGCTGTCCCGATCGGCTGCCCATCCGGACCAACTCACCGATTCGGATCTCGGCATGGCCAACGTGATCTTGAGCAACGGAGCCCGGCTGTACGTCGATCACGCCCATCCGGAGTATTCCAGCCCCGAGGTCACGTCTGCCCTCGATGTGGTCCGGTTCGACAAGGCCGGGGACGCCGTCATGGCGATCGCCGCCCAACGTGCCAGCCATTCGCTGGGTCGATCGGTGCGGCTGTACAAGAACAACACTGACGGCAAGGGCGCTTCGTACGGCACCCATGAGAACTACTTGCTCGACCGCAGCACTCCGTTCGATCGGATCGTCGCACAATTCACCGGCTTTTTGGTGTCGCGACAGGTGATCACCGGAGCCGGCCGGGTCGGACTCGGCCAGAACAGCCAGGAGCCGGGCTTCCAGATCAGTCAGCGGGCCGACTTCTTCGAGGCCGAGGTGGGCTTGGAAACCACCCTCAATCGGCCGATCATCAACACCCGGGACGAACCCCATGCCGACGCCAGCCGGCACCGCCGCCTGCACGTGATCACCGGCGACGCAAACCAGGCGGAGATCGCGACCTACTTGAAGGTGGGCGCCGCAGCTTGGGTACTGCGCGTCATCGAGGCTGGCGAGCTGGGCGCGGACTGTCGACTCGAGACTCCAGTTTCGGCCATGCGCGCGGTGAGCCGAGACCTCGATGCCCGCCAGCCGCTGATCTTGGCCGACGGGCGGGCCATGAGAGCGGTGGATCTGCAAGAGATTTATCTCGATGGCTGTCGTCGGCATTACGAACGGGTCGCCGAGGAGCTCACCGAGTCAGCGAGGATCGAGGCCAAGGATGTCTTCACTCGGTGGCAGGAGTGCATTGATGCGTTGCGGATCGATCCATTCCTACTGGCCGACCAGCTCGACTGGGTCGCCAAGCTGAAGCTGATGGAGTCCTATCGGGCACGTGATCATTTGCCCTGGAACGCCCCGAAGTTGGCCCTCATCGACTTGCAGTACGCCGACGTTGATCCGCGACGCAGCCTGTATACGGCATTGGCCGCTAAAGGAAAGATCCGGCGGCTCGTCAGCGATGAAGAGATTGAACGGGCTCGAACTCAGCCGCCGGAAGACACCCGCGCCTACTTCCGCGGCCGGGTGATGGAGAAGTTCGGTTCCGCGGTGGTCGCGGCTTCCTGGGATTCGGTGATTTTCGACGTACCGGATCGACCTGCCCTCCAGCGGATCCCGCTGCTGGATCCGCTGCGCGGTACCCGTGAGCACGTCGGCGCGATGCTCGACCAGTGCGAGACGGTCACCGATCTTTTTGCCGCTCTGGGCCGCTAGCGCCCTGGCGTGTAGTCCAGGTCTGTCATCCGCGATGGTTAGGCTTGGATAAAAGGGAGGAGCACCACATGCCCGAGTCAGAACAAAGCCAGCGCAAGACCAGGCGAGCGGAAGATCGCGAGGTCGAGGAGGTTGCGCCGGCCGACAGCGCCCACAAGGCGGAGCTGGACTCCGAGGTGGACTCCCTGCTCGACGAGATCGACGATGTGCTCGAAGTCAACGCCGAGGAGTTCGTCCGCTCTTTCGTCCAGAAAGGGGGCCAGTGAGCCATCGTCCTCTTTCGGTCGGCTTGACCGGTGACTTCCTGCGCACCGACACCTCGTCATTCGCAGACTTCGCCGCGCGCGTCGCACCTAACGTGTTGCCAACACAGCGGACTGCCTCAGCTGGTGCGGGTGATCTCGCGCCGCATGGTACGACGATCGTGGCCGCCACGTTTCCCGGAGGCGTCGTGGTCGCCGGCGACCGCCGGGCGACCATGGGAAACATCATCGCCCAGCGGGACATCGAAAAGGTGTATCCGGCCGATGAGTTCTCGATCATCGGGATCGCCGGTGCTGCCGGCATCGCGGTAGAGATGGTGGGACTGTTTCAGGTCGAGCTGGAGCACTACGAGAAGATCGAAGGAGCTCCGCTTTCCCTTGTCGGCAAGGCGAATCGGTTGGCAACGATGATTCGGATGAACCTGCCCCTCGCGATGCAGGGGCTCCTGGTCGTCCCGCTCTTCGCTGGCTGGGATGCCCCTGCCGAGCAGGGTCGGATCTTTTCCTACGACGCGACCGGCGGCCGCTACGAGGAGCACGCGTTCTTCTCGGTCGGCTCCGGCGCGGTGTTTGCACGGGGATCTCTGAAGAAGCTCTATCGACCGGATCTGGAGGCACCTGAGGCGACCATGGCGGTCATCCAGGCCCTGTATGACGCGGCCGACGATGACTCCGCGACGGGTGGCCCGGACATGACGCGGAAGATCTTCCCCGTGGTCCTGCTCGCCACGGCCGAGGGTGTGCATCGGATCCAAGATGCGCAGATCGGGGAGCTGGTCGGTCAGGTGATGGCCAGCCGGATGGAGCGCCCCGACGGGCCCGAAGCCTCCCTCACGTGAGCCTCCCGTTCTACGTTGCGCCCGAGCAACAGATGAAGGATCGGGCTGACTTCGCCCGAAAAGGCATCGCCCGAGGTCGATCGGTCGTGGTTCTGCACTACGCCGACGGCATCTTGTTTGTCGCGGAGAACCGTTCCCAGGCGCTGCACAAGGTCAGCGAGATCTATGACCGGATCGGCTTCGCCGCGGTCGGTCGCTACAACGAGTTCGAGAATCTACGCCAGGCCGGCATCCGATATGCCGATCTCCGTGGCTACAGCTACGACCGCACAGACGTCACCGGGCGAGGCCTCGCCAACGCGTACGCGCAGCTGCTCGGCACGATCTTCTCCTCCGGTGGCGAGAAGCCCTACGAGGTGGAGATCATTGTCGCCGAGCTCGGCGCTACCCCCGAACTCGACCAGATCTACCGGCTCACCTACGACGGTTCGGTCGCCGACGAAGACAATTTCGCGGCTATGGGGGGGTCGGCAGACGTGATCGCCGCAGCGCTGGGTAAGGGCTTCCGCCGGGGGCTGGGATTGCCTGCCGCGACCAAGCTCGCGGTACGGGCGTTGGGTTCGGATGGCAGCTCCAATGGCCAGCCGCGAAAACTCGAGGTGGAAGCGCTGGAGGTCGCGATTCTTGATCGTACCCGTGCATTGCCGCGCAAGTTCCGGCGAATCGAAGGTGCCCGGTTGGGCGCGATGCTGACCGAGGAGATCGAACCGGCAGATCAAGGTCACATCCAGCCGCCGACGTTGCCATCGGAGCCCACCGTCACCGAAACGCAGTTGCCCCCCAACCCGCCGTCAGACACCAATCAGGTTGACGAGCAGCAGGAACCGCCACAGAATCCTGGTCCGTGACTGTCACGGAATCGCGCGCCCCGCAGGGACCCGTTCCCGAGGGCGCGGCGCGGCCGCCGGTCGCAGTGGTGATCGGCACGGGCTTGATCGGTGCCTCTATCGGTTGCGCACTGACGGCCGCCGGCTTCCAGGTACATCTCCGCGATCACAAGATCAGCCATGCACGGGTCGCTGCGAGCCTGGGCGCAGGGGTCATCGAAGCCCCTCGTACGGCGGACGTCGGTTTAGTCGTTGTCGCGGTTCCGCCGGCGGCCATTCCTGATCTCGTAGGCCATGCGCTCGGCAGCTATCCGATGGCAACGGTCACCGACGTCGGATCGGTCAAAGCCGGCGTGTTGCACGCACTTTGGCAGCGAGACATCCCCCTCGAGCGATACGTCGGATCTCATCCGATGGCGGGTTCGCACCAATCGGGTCCGATGACTGCACGCCGGGACCTCTTTCAGGACCGTACCTGGGTCATCACGCCCCATCGCCGCTCGCTGCCAGCAGCCGTGCAGCGGGTCTCGCGGTTGGTGAGTGCGTGCGGCGCCCGGGAGCTCGTGATGGACGTCGACGACCACGACGCTGCCGTGGCACGGGTGTCGCATTTGCCGCACCTGCTATCGGTGCTGATGGCGGGCCATCTCAACGCGGTACCAGCCGAAAATCTAGTGCTCGCAGGCCAGGGTTTGCGTGATGTCACCCGGGTCGCCAGCAGTGACCCGGTGCTGTGGGAACAGATTCTTGCGTCGAACGCCCAAGCGGTGCTATCCGAACTTCGTCGCGTCCGGGATGACTTCAGTGCGCTCATCGACGCGATCGAGGTGGCACCGGCCTCTGAGGCTCTCCTGCAACGGCTTGAGCGTGGAGTTGCCGGCACCCAGAAGATCCCCGGGAAGCACGGAGCGCCTCCAGTGCACTATCGCCAGGTGGTCGTCGAGATTCCGGACGAACCCGGCGCTTTGGGCCGCTTGTTCGCGGACGTAGGGGCGGCAGGGGTCAACGTCGAGGACATCTCGATCGAGCATGATCAGGTTCGCCAAGTCGGCTACCTGGCCCTGTCGGTCACTCCCGACCGGGCGGAGGAGTTGGCGGTCTTGATGGTGAGGTCGGGCTGGAACGTCGGCTGACCGACGACGCCCGCGGAAGCTGTTACGGCTGGGTGTCCTTGGCGGCCGGTAAGGTGTGCACGTGTCCGAGCGACATGGAGCTGAGACGACCGGCGACCAGCAGCGGCCGCTGGTGGTCGCCATCGACGGGCCCAGCGGTTCTGGCAAGTCCAGCACGGCACGCGGTGTTGCTCAGCGCCTCAATCTCGCATTTCTTGACACCGGTGCGATGTACCGGGCCCTTACCTGGCTCGCGCTGCGCCACAGGGTTAGCCTTGCCGACGAGCCGGCGGTCGCCCAGTTGGCACGCGAGGCCAGGTTCAAGATCAGCACCGACCCCGACGCGCCCACAATAGGGGTGAACGGTCACGATGTGACCGGCGCGAGCCGGAGTCCGGAGGTTTCGGCGGCGGTCAGTGCCGTCGCCACCAACCTGGAGGTTCGCGCGGAGCTGGTGGAGCGTCAGCGGGAACTCATCGCCAAGGCACACTGCGGCATTGTGGCCGAGGGTCGGGACATCACGACTGTGGTTGCTCCGGATGCGCAGGTGCGGGTCCTGCTCGTGGCCGATCCGAGTGCCCGGGTGGCCCGCCGGCACGCCGAGCTGGGTGAGCGCGTTGACCCGGCAGCAGTAAAGGATCAAGTGATCCGACGTGACCGAGATGATTCAGCCGTTGCTCAGTTCCATTCTGCGGCGCCCGGAGTGATCGTCCTCGACTCGACCTTCCTTACTCTGGATGAGGTGATCGACGCGATCTGCGCGCTGATTCCGGAACCGTACGCATGCCGGCTAGCGGCCTCAGACATGGCCGCGACCAGGGAGGAAGTGACAGGGTGATCAGCGGGATCAGCCCGGATCTCCCGCACACTGCTCATCTTCCCGCCACGAAGGAGCTGGGACTTCGTATCACCAAGCCGGTGGCGGCCTTGTTGATCCGTACTTATTGGCGGGTGACCCTGCATGGTGAGGAAAACGTTCCCGCGACAGGCCCGGCGATTCTTGCCTCCAATCACATCGGTTTTCTGGATGGTCCCGTGCTGGTCGCACTCACCAGGCGGCTCACCTTCGCCATGGCGAAACATGAGCTGTTCACCGGAGCACTGGGGCAGTTTCTTGCTCATGTCGGCCAGATTTCGCTGAACCGTCGCGCTGTGGACACAAAGGCGATTACACGGGCGATCCAGGTATTGCGCGCCGGCGATGTGCTGGCTGTGTTCCCGGAGGGCTCCCGGACGACCGGTGAGGTGTCGCGGGCGAGCGGTGGTGCTGCATACCTCGGGATGGTGACGGGCGCACCAATCGTGCCGGTCGCACTTCTCGGCACTCGTGAGCCGGGACATACCCGGGGCCAGGTGCCGCGCCGTCGCCGCCCGATCCACGTGGTTTACGGCGAACCGCTGGCAGTGCCGCGTTCAAACTGGCCAAGGCGTAAGGCTGCGGTTGCGCACTGGACTGAGGTGCTTCGGTCACATCTGGCCGCACACGTGGTGGCTGCTCAGCGGCTGACCGGACTACCCTTGCCAGGGCCCGCCAGGCAAGCCGTATAGCTCACTGGTGCCAGTCTCCTGTCCTTGAATTGACCCGATGTGACCGACGACCTACGTCTGCCTGAGAACTCGACGAGCCTCATTGATCTGCCAGTCGTGGCGGTAGTGGGCCGGCCGAACGTCGGCAAGTCGACCTTGGTCAACCGGATGATTGGCCGTCGAGAGGCCGTGGTCCAGGAGCTGCCTGGGGTCACCCGGGATCGCGTGTCGTACGACGCCAACTGGAACGGGCGCTCCTTCGTGGTCGTCGACACCGGAGGCTGGGCACCGGATGAGAAAGGCATGGCCGCCCGGATCACCGAGCAGGCTGAGCTTGCTATTGCGGCGGCGGACGCCGTGGTGTTCGTGGTCGACGCAACCGTGGGAACCCAGGACGTCGACGAGGCGGTCGTTCGGGTTCTGCGTCGCACCAACAAGCCGGTGATACTCGCCGCGAACAAGGTTGATGATCAACGGGGCGAGGCCGAGGCGGCGGCCATGTGGAATCTCGGCCTGGGCGAGCCGTATCCAGTCTCTGCATTGCATGGCCGGGGGAGCGGCGATCTGCTTGACGCAATCCTCGTGGCGGTGCCCGAAGCTCCCGCCGCCACGGAGGCATCTGAACGCGGGCCGCGGCGGGTCGCCATCGTCGGCAAGCCCAATGTCGGCAAATCGAGTCTGCTGAACAGGCTGGCGGGCCAGCAGCGCGTGGTCGTTGACGAAGTGGCCGGAACCACAGTCGATCCAGTGGACGAGCTGATCGAGCTCGACGGTCAGGTCTACCGCTTCATCGACACGGCAGGCATCCGTCGTCGGGTTAAGGAGGCGTCCGGGCATGAGTACTACGCGAGCCTGAGGACGCGCGGGGCGGTCGAGCGGGCCGAGGTCTGTGTCGTCGTCATCGACGCCAGTGAATCGGTCACGGAGCAGGACCTGCGCGTTCTCACCTCGGTCGAGGAGGCGGGGCGCGCACTGGTGATCGCCTTCAACAAATGGGATCTCACCGACGACGAGCGGCGCCGTTACCTGCGTCGCGAGATCGAGCGCGATCTGGTCCAATTCGAGTGGGCGGCGAAGATCAACATCTCGGCGACCACCGGCCGCCATGTCGACCGGCTCGGCCCGGCAATAGAGGAAGCCCTGGACAGCTGGGAGACCCGGATTCCGACGGGCAGACTGAACGCCTTCCTGGGCCGCATCGTGGCTGCCCATCCGCATCCGGTGCGCGGCGGCAAGCAGCCGCGCATCCTCTTCGCCACCCAGGCCCAGGCTGGGCCGCCTACGTTTGTGCTGTTCACCTCTGGGCAGATAGAGGCCGGCTATCTGCGGTTCATCGAGCGACGGCTTCGCGAGGAATTCGGCTTCATCGGTACGCCGGTCCACGTCGAGGTACGCGCGCGAGAGAAACGTAAGAGCCGCTGACACGCGGGCCCCTGAACGTGTCGAAGGGCCGTGGTGCGGCAACCGAGCCACCAGTCAGTCGGTGTTGAAGTCGTACGATTCCTCGAGCCACCCTCCCAGTTGATCATCGACCTGTTCGGCGCCGGTCAGATTGATCATGTGGACTATGCGATGAGCACCGGTCGACATCCATCGCGCGATGCGAGGATCCTCGATTCGCTCGGGTAGAAAGAGCGCGAGCTGGACGGACCGCACACGCGGTCGGAATTGGCGATCTGGCGATCGCTTTTCAGGAAGACGCCGACATTGACGGCGTCTTCGTGTACCAGTCCCACGCGACGCAGCCGATCCAGCACAGCCGCGTAGATTTCTCCGACCCACCCGGGATGCCGGGAGAGCAGCTCCTCAACGGTGATTCCCGGAACGCAGACGTGGGCCTGGTTGACCTTGCCGAATTCACGTTCGCAGCGCGGGCAGATCCATCGGGCCACTCCACGAGTGTGCCGAATCGTCACCGATCCCGGACGCTGACATGGGTCTAGTAGAGTCGCTCCCTGGGTTGCTGCTCGAGGGCAGCTCCCCGGGCTGTGGCGCAGCTTGGTAGCGCACTTGACTGGGGGTCAAGGGGTCGCGAGTTCAAATCTCGCCAGCCCGACAGTGTTTGCCCTAGTGAGGGCTGTTTTCGGCTTTCGTAGGCGGTGCAGATTTGCACCGCTGCAGTAACACGACTCACCACGGTCCATCAGGCTCTTAGTGTCCGACTCGACCCAGCCCTCTACAGCTTTGCCCGCCTCCATTCGGAAGATCTCTATCCACGTCGTCGTAACAATCCGACCGCTGGCGGCTTTGCCCATGAACTCGCCTTGGTGCGTTCCTCGATCCGTCCCACGTAGCGAGCGGCCGGCGGCGCGTAGCGCCGCCCGTTGGCCATTAAGAGCCAGAAGCCAGCGATGAGTGAGACCATGCCAGTTGACGGTTTGGTTGATTGAGCCTACGTTTCTCCTCGGCCGGGTAGGAGGTCACACATGGCTGAGGACATCATTGTCGAACTCTTTCCCTGCACATTCGCCGAAGGCGGCGAGCGGACCGTCCCGGCTGGCTCCAGAGTCGTGCTCATGCTCGGTTGGGGGGCGAAGACTCGCGGTCTGATGAAAAACTTTCTTCAGGGCCAGACAACGACTATCTCGATCGACGGCGCCGCCCCCGTCGACCTCAGCGATTCTTACAGCGCGATCGAGCCCCGTCCCGATGAGGGGGACTTCGTATCGCGAATTCACTACGACACCGGTGTGACGCTTTCGGCAGGCGAATCGCTTCAGGTGGATGGCATGCTCGCGGTTTCTAATGTTGTCCCCGAGGTTCGCGACGAGACCACACATCGGGCGCTTTTGTTCCGACCCGAGGATCCATACCCTATCCACTGCCGCATTACCGCCTCGGCCTGAGTGCGTTTCAGGTGGCGGCTGCAAGGTCTGGGTAGCTGACGGAGTAGCGTCGTGCTCAGCCCAGTCCTGTGCGCGTCGATCCCGAGTTACCGGCACGCGAGGAAGAGACCCCCGTCTTAAGCCAGGCTAATTTCTCACGCCGCCCGTGGTCGTTTAGTCGTCAGGGTTCTGGGTACTTGGTTGATAGACAGGTGGCGGCGCCTCGGGCGCCGCTTCCCGTCAAGTTTCCTCGCCTGTCCAGCAGCCGGCAGATTCTCCGCTGATTGAAAAATCATCACCTTGAGGGGCCACTGCCATGGACAACGCTTGGGCTTTAATGAGCCAGCACGAGCTTTTGGCGGAGCTGGACATCGTCGAGCGGGCCATTGCCCGCACATACACCTTCGACCGCCGGACCGACGAGGTCGGACGGACCCAAGTACGCGTCAGTCGGGAACTGCTGGCGTTGGCGGAGCGCGAATACCTGATCGTCGCCGAGCTACGCCGCCGCCGTCAGGTGCTTCTGGCCGCCTGATCCACCCAGCCTCACGTGCTCGAAAGGCGCACATAAGTTCGGGTAGACAGGACTGGGCCGCACTGGATTGGAATCCTGGTCCGTCGCGCCGTGGAGTTCGGCGGACAGTCTCTGATCTTGGGTGGACATTAGCCCAGATCGGCCCGCGTGCCGGGGCGGTGAGTTAACCTCGCGGCCGTTTCGGCGGTGTCAACCCCACCTCACATACCGTTCAGGCTTGACGGGGGCCGAGGCGCAGAGGACCCTGGCTCCGAGGAGCACATTCAAGGGGGTTCTGATGATCGTTCGACGAGTCGCCAGCATCGTTGCAGCCGTTTCGTTCTCGTTCTTTCTGCTGCCGCGGCTATGGCTGAGCCGATCGAGAATGCCTGCACCGGGCAGGAATTGAAGGCTGCGGCATTGGCCAACTTAGGAGCGGGAAAAGCGATTCGGGACTTCGGTTTTGAACCGTCTGATCTGGGTGGGCAGATCGCTGGTTTGAACGAAGAATGCCACCAGCGCTGAAACCAACGGCTTCAATGGGTTCAACCCGCGGGTTGCGGCCACCGACTCGCACCGCTGGGGAGCCGGTGTTGTGACCGCAATGACCCGGCCCCTGTCTTCCTAGGAATTGGTGGGCACAGGGACCGGGCTGCAAGCCACGCTAGCACGGGATCGAACGCTTGTTCTAAAATTGTTCTGTGCGGTACGCCATCGCTCTAGACCAGGGCGAATGGGTAGTCCGAGACGCCATCACCGGCCGCAGTGTGACCCGTCCGGCAACCTCCGAAGAGGCACAGCAGGCAGTCTCAGAGTGGAACGCACGCTGTGTCACCCGCCAAGTGGAACCGCCAGTCAAAAGTTGACGGGTGGGGCCTGTCGGTGAGCTGCGGGTGTGGTTGCGCGCCGAGGACGGCTGGTGGGGTGTTGTGTCTGGCTGTGATGGGGTGCGATGGATGCGTGCCGAGGAGCTGCGCCAGTCTCGGTCTGTCCAGTCACATCATCTGGATGATCAACACCCCCTCGTAGCTCAGCCCCGTTCATGGCCGGCGTGGCAGCCTAGAAAACATGGGTAGGCCGTACACGTCAGGGGTCTGGAA